>Ga0172374_1002718_pt1 | contig 11037 bp, 14 predicted proteins | sample LakKiv3m_FD_114536 | JGI IMG/M metagenome (GOLD analysis project Ga0172374, IMG submission 114536) | Freshwater microbial communities from Kabuno Bay, South-Kivu, Congo - kab_092012_10.3m | ecosystem: Environmental > Aquatic > Freshwater > Lake | place: Democratic Republic of the Congo... | reverse complement strand
GTGTGATCGGATCGAACTGTTTATAGTCCTTGAACGCGACCGAACCAGTCGTATCGATGACGATGTTGTTCTCGCGCTTCACTTTGATCGGATACAGCTTGTTCTTCGGGAACGGCAGATAGTCGGCGATACTCGTCGTGATGACCGTCTTGACGTCCGTCTTCTGCTTCACACGAAGTGACTTTGGATACAGGAGGTCGAGCGTGATGATGATACTCGCACCGGAGTCCGTAATCAAGTTCTCGAGCTCGTGTTCCGTATAGAGCGGATTTGTCTGGACGACCGTGCCGCCGGCGTAGAGCACCGCATAGAACGAGATGACGAATTGCGGACAGTTCGGGAGCATCAGACTGACGCGGTCCCCTTTTTGCAGTCCTTTCGATTGAAGCATCGTCGCCAGCCGTTTCGCCGCATCGTCGACTTCGGCGAACGTCAACTCTTTGCCGATGAATGAGATGGCGGTCTTGTTCGGGAAATCGGTCGCTGCTCGGGATAGCGCCTCATAGAGCGGTTTCACCTCATAGTCAATCGTTTCTGGCATGTCAGCTGGATAATCTTGCAACCACGGTTTGTTCATCGCTTTTCCTCCTTGGACTGAATAGTCATTCATTTAACTCTATTATAATGCCAAGAAAACGCTTTCATCTACCCTTTACCCGATAATTTTCAGAAAATATCGAAAAAACGTGTGCGGATGAAACTTTCCGCACACGTTCAGATTCTCTTGAAATAGGCTTCCGTCTGTTCTTCGTTGCTAATTTTCTCGTCCAAGCGGTCTTTCAACTCTTTTTCCCACTTGATTGTCGAGAAGTCGATGTCGAGCCACGCCTCCATCTCCGGACGTGAGAACGCGTACGTCCGGTTCGGGAAGGCGAAGCGGACGATTTCCGCGTTATGGACGAGCGTGAAATACGTCGCCGCGTTGCGGATGGCCAACCGCTCTTGCTCGATGCGCTCGATCTCCGGGTCGCTGTAGCGGACCGTCAAACCGTAAGGCCGCTTCGACGTCTGCAGCTCGATCGATTTGTAACAGTCATGCATCGGCAACGTCTGGGCGATCCCTGAGACGGCGCTGTTGTCCCCGACATATGACCCTTTGTATTGGAAGGCGTTCGGTCGATGGGTATCCCCGCATCCCGCGAGTATGACGAGCAAAGCGACGAGCAGACTGAGCCGTTTCATGAGAACCCTCCTTTTACGATTTTAGTTTCAAGTTAAAACGGTAAAGTAACCGTTTCGCGAGCAAGTGGGCGATGAAGCCGCCGAGGACGAAACCGATGATGTATAGAGGAATATTTGGTGAGAACGTGACAACTGACAGCATGATGCCGCCAAGCATACCGAAAGTGAGCACCATGATGAGATGGACGAGCCAGAGCCAGTTCGAGAACATGAAGAAGCGGCCGTTGTTCTCTTGCGGGGCCCGGTTGAACGCCCATAATCCAAGGCCGAACGAGATGACGATTGATGCGAGTGCACTGAGTGGTGCCACCGTGACAAAGTCTTCCCATAACCTGTTCGATCTGAAGATGTCATACGTATCGATATTAAAAACATTCGCCAGCGGTGAGATGACGCGCAACGGGATACTTTCCATCCACATTTGGGTCAAACTGTACGATACATCCACAAAGCGCTCGAACGTGTACAGCGACCCCTCAATCAACGTGACGATACCAATCGGGAATAAAAGGGCAACGAATGACCAAAGTGCCTGGGAAATCGACTCGCCTCCAAATGAACCCATCCAAAGCGAAATCGAGAAGACCGAGATGCCCGTCAACATCATAAATAGAATCATGATGGACACTTCTAAATCTTTTGGCTGAATCAAAAAGCTAAAGTCTGACAAATGGATGATCGCCATCAAAAGCGGACCACCGAGCAACGTCGCGACGACGAAACCACTGGCCCCAATCAGCCATTTCGATATGTACAATTGGGTCCGTGTGAACGGCAGCGACATCGAGAAGTCGGACATTTGGCTATTCCGTTCCCCGCCAATCAATACCGATGCCATGAGCAGTCCGAAGACGACGTAAAGGAAGATGACCATCCCCATCGGAATGAGTGACATCAAACCGTTGTAAAGCATCCCAACGCTATCGCCCGATTCAAAAAACCATCGGTCCGGCAGGTTTGAGGCGTCCAACGGAACCCCTTCAAAAGACGAAGGGTTAGCCCGGATATTTTCGATTTCTCGATTAAAGTCTTCCAGCTGTGTCCACGCCGGTACTGTGAACACGATAACGCTCAAGACGACGAGCAACATCCATAAAATCGATACTTGTTTCCAGTCTTTCTTAAGTAATATTTTAAAAGACACTTGCCTCACCTCCTAGTTGGACCCGGAAGATGTCTTCGAGCGACATCGGGATCTCTTCGATTAACATCGGGTCGTGTGCATCGACGAACGTCTCGAGCTCTTTCGTCCGTTCTTTCGCCATGAACAAGGCGACGCGTCCGGTGACGTTGATGACCTCGATGTCTTTCCGTTCGAGCAGCTCGACCGGCACTTGGTCGTTGAAGACGACTTGCAGTTTGACGCTCGTCTCCCGCGCCTCATCGAGCGACATGACCGCCTTGACACGGCCCTTCTCGATCATGATAATGCGGTCGGCGATTCGTTCGAGCTCGTGCAACTGGTGGCTCGAGACGATAATCGAACAGTTACGTGCCTCGACCTGGGCAATCATCAGCTTCAACACGTCCGACTTGGCGACGACGTCGAGTCCGTCTGTCGGCTCATCGAGCAAGTAATACTTCGCTTGGACGGCGAACGCGAGCGAGAGCGTCACCATCGCCTTCTGCCCTTTCGAGAGCTGGCGAATCTTCTTATTGTCGATGTTATAGCGGGTGAGCGTCTCTCTGAAAACGGACCGGTTGAACGACGGATAAATTGATTCGTAAAGCGCTGCCGCCTCGTTAATCGTATAATGTTTGAGAGCGTCGGCTGAATCCGGGACGAAGATAACGTCGCGCTTCAACTCGGCTTTCTCAAAGATGCTCGACGGTCCGTAACGGACATCGCCTTTATCCGGCCGAATGATACCGACCATCGTCCGGAGCAGCGTCGTCTTGCCGGCCCCGTTCCGGCCGACGAGCGCGATGATTTCCCCCGAGTTGACCGTGAAGTCGATATCTTGTAACACTTGCTGGCGATCGATCGTCTTACTCAGTTGCTGTACTGTCAGCATGGTTCTCCCCTACTTTCTTATACTCTGTCTCAAATAGCGTCAGCGCTTCGTTGAGCTCAATGTTGGCATAATGGCAATCGATGGCAAGTTTCTTGATTGCTTCAAGGACCGGCGCGCGTGGCGAGTCCTGGTCGATCCAGTCCTCGGACACGAACGTCCCGCGGCCGCGATGCATCTCAAGCAAGCCGAGCCGTTCAAGTTCCTGATACGCCTTGCTGACCGTGTTCGGATTGATGACGAGGTCGGTCGCGAGTTCGCGCACCGACATGACTTTATCCCCTGGACGTAAGATGCCACGGATGACGAGCGCCTTCGTCTGATTGACGATTTGTTCATACAGCGGTTCCGCGCTCTTCATATCAATTTTATATAACATGGGTCACACCCTTTCTTGTGTACGTAACTTAAGTGTATTATATGTACTAGTACACGTAAAGACATTAGTTCTTCAAGGGCACTTTTAGTTTACAGGTATTTGGTAATAAATTGAATACGACTTTGGACCGAGGTAGGATTCTTCCATTTCAGGTACATTGGATGAGAGGTGAATCAAAAATGAAAAAACGATGGTTAGTCGCGACCGCTGTCGCCGTGACGGCGCTTGGCACGACGTGGTCGACGTATGCAAAACAAGATGAGGAAGAACGATACGCGGCCTATATTGAAGATACATATGGAGAGGACGTCGAGGTCACGCTCAAGCGCGACTGGAAGATGGGCGGTTATATGGCCGAGTTCACCCTGACCAATCCGCAACTCGAAGGGGACTACTGGGCCGGGACCTACAAAAGCGATCAGACGATTCATGACAACGTGCTCGAACATGTCTGGCAACAGGAGGCTGAAGATACGTTCAAAGAACGGCTCGAGCAGCTCGATTTGTTGACCGAGGCCGAGACGGTCCGCGCGAGTTTGCCGAGCGGTGTGGATGAAGGGGTTACGACGACCGTACGCCCTACCCCGACGTCCGTCTTCGACGTCGAGTCGAAAGAGTTCTTGGACGTATCGGTCATGTTCCACGAAGAATGGGCCAACACCGATGCGCAGAAACAACGGATGCTCGGCGTGATTCGCGCTTTGGAAGACGACGTCTACTCGATCCATTTCTCGTTCGACGGCACACCGTATGAAGATGACGACTTCACCGAGCGGTACTTGAACGTCTCCCGTGACGCCTTCCCAGGCGAACCGGCGATGCATGAGCTGCAGACGATTGAGGATTTGAATCGACACGATCGACTATATGGTTTCGACGAGACGACGTTCATCCATGACTACCACTTCGATGGCACCAAATATGAAGAGTGATCACCATTCGCAAAATAGCGGATGGTTTTTTTGTGAGCATTCTCCTTTACAGCACGTCGTGAATGTTTTACATTTGACGAGTCAACAATTGACTTATCAAATGAGAGAGGTGAGATACCACAGATGGAGTTACGAGACATCAGCCGACTGCTATACCAAATCAAACTGGCGGACCAGCGTGTCGCGACCTCTTTCGAGAAAGAGACGGGCTTCAGCCTGACCCGCTACGAGATGCTCATGATCGTGCATGACAAGGGCGTCTGTCCGCAAAGCGAGATTCAGCAGGCGATGAAAATCGACAATGCGGCCATCACCCGCCATTTGAAGATCCTTGAAGAAAAAGGCTACGTCCGCCGGGAACGGAACACAGCGAACCATCGCGAAGTGTTCGTCCATTTGACCGACGAAGCCAAGCATGACTTGACGAGCTGTGAACAAGACCACGACCGCGGCAAACACTTGATTACGAAAGTGCTGTCCGAGTCAGAAATCAATCAGCTGTCGAGTCTGCTACAAAAGTTGAACCAACTATAACAAGAGAGAAAGAGGTAATAACCATGGCAACTACATTCGAAAATAACACATTCACAGACGTGATGCTCGGTCGTAAATCGATTCGCGTCTACGACGAGAACGTCAAAATCTCACAACTTGAGATGCTTCAAATGATCGAGGAAGCGACAACAGCGCCGTCTTCGGTCAACATGCAACCGTGGCGCTTCGTCGTCGTCGAGAGCCCAGAGGCGAAAGAGACGCTTAAGCCGCTCATCCGCTTCAACGTCCGTCAAAACGACACGTCGGCTGCGATGGTCCTCATCTTCGGCGACATGGAATGCTACGAGCTCGGTGAAGACATCTATGACCAAGCCGTCGCGGAAGGCAAGATGCCACAAGAAGTACGCGACCAACAGCTCGCTGCCATCCTCCCGTACTACAAAAACTTGTCGAAACAAGAGATGAACGACATCGTCAAAATCGACTCGAGTCTTGCTGCGATGCAATTCATGCTCGTCGCCCGTGCTCACGGTTACGACACGAACCCAATCGGCGGTTTTGAGAAAGACCAACTCGCGGAAGCATTCGGTTTGGACAAAGACCGTTACGTGCCGGTCATGATTCTCTCAGTCGGTAAGGCTGCTGAAGAAGGCTACCAATCTGTCCGCCTCGACGCTGAAACAATCACATCATTCAAATAATCGGAGGAATTCCTATGATCTTAATTAACGCCATTTTCGACGTGAAAGAAACAGAATTTGAAAACTTCTTGGCCGACATTAACAAGCTGATCGACTCGTCGAAACAAGAAGACGGTTGCTTGAGCTATGAGCTGTTCCAATCGACGACTTCAGAGAACCGCTTCGTCATGATCGAGAACTGGGCCGACCAAGCAGCGGTCGAACGCCATAACCAAAACCCGGACCTCATCGCGTTCGCTCAAAACGTAGGCAATTACGTGTCGGCGAAACCGGTGCTCCATGTGACGGAAGTCGCGACGGCCAACTAACATGTCCGGGCTCACCCTCTTCCTCGGGACACTCGTCGCCCTCGAGTTCTTCTACATCATGTACCTCGAGACGATTGCCACTCGTTCGAAAACGACGGCCCGTGTCTTCAACATGACGGAGCAAGAGCTCGCACGCGACTCCGTGTCGGTGCTGTTCAAGAACCAAGGCGTCTATAACGGATTGATCGGCGTCGGGTTGTTGTATGGTCTGTTCGTCAGCCAGTCGACGGAGATCGTCACGATGCTCCTCGTTTATATCGTCTTCGTCGCCTTGTACGGCAGTGTGACGAGTAACAAGAAAATCATCCTCACCCAAGGCGGCTTGGCGATTTTGACGCTATTGTCGATGTTGTGGTGAGTCATCAAAAAGTTCTCCCTCCAAACATTTGGAAGGAGAACTTTTTTAGTGGTGCGGTTCCGTCACGGCTTCAACCGGTGCAGCCCCGTCATATAAAGCGGCCCATTCGGCTTCTGTCAATTCCCCGACGATGAACTGTTTTGCCGGAAAGATGGTCGAGCCGTTCGCCTGCGCATGGACGCGGGCAATATAGAGTCCGTCCGCTTTGACACTGGTCGTCAGTTCATACGTACCGTCAGCGATTCGCGTCGCCTCCTGCATGCCGTACGATACCGTCCCATCAGCCTTCTGTAACTCCAGATGCACGAAATCAGGTTCTACGTCGCCTTCTACCAGTAAGCCGATTTCGAATGTGATTGGCTCTCCTGCTTCCACGACTTCTGGAAAATCAAGCGTCGCTTGAAGCGGAGTCTCTTGTTTATACAGTTCGACCGCATCTTCCTTGACCGCACAGGCCGATAACGCCGTGATGGCAACGAGGCTGATGCCTAGTATGAATCGTCTCATCGTCATTCCCCCTCACCCTGCATTCAAAAATCGTGTCAATTTCGTCGAACGACGAATAATCAACCAATCGAGCAGCGCGACGACAAGCAGCGACAGCCCGACGAGTGGGAAGATAATCCCGAAGCCGACGAGCAACACGATCAATACGTTTCGTCTCGTCCGACTCGGAGCCGATGGCGCCCCACTTTTCGCGACAGGTTTACGCGAGTACCAGAGATACAGCCCGCTCACGACGACAAGGATGACACCGAGACAAATCGCGAGACTAATCAATTGGTTCGGCAGCCCGAATTGTGTCCCTTTATGGAGTGTTATTCCGAGCGCGACGGCCTTGCCGACGATGCCATAGTTGTCGTAACGATAGTCAGCGAGGACGGCACCCGAATATTGGTCGACATGCATCGTCGCCTCATCTTGTGCCCGGTCCGGATACGCGGATAACGTATAGACGCCATCTGGTGTGCTCGGGATGCTGATCGTGTAGCTCGGATCCATCCCGACCGTCCCGGCAATCGTCTCGACTTGATCAAGCGACAGCGGTACGTACCCGGCGACTTCAGAGTTTGGCACCGGCAGCGTCTCGGCCGCCCACGGGACGTCGGCGACATCCTCGGTCTTCACGGTTGAAGTCGGTGCCTCTCCGCCCCAAATCGATGGTGGATATCCGACACCGGCATTCGTCGCAATCGATTGAAAGTTCGCCCCCCAAAAGCCTGACCATGGCAACCCGGTCAAAACGAGAAACAGTAGTCCTGCTGTCACCCAAAAACCAGGGACGACATGAAGGTCACGACGCAAAATCCGTTTCCCTTTCCGGAGTCGTGGATACATCGTCCCGGACGCCTGCATGCCGTTTCGTGGCCAAAACAAGTAAAGTCCGGTCGCCATTAACACGATTGTCCAACAGGCGACGAGTTCGACGATGCGGTCACCGAGCGGACCAATCATCAATTCACCATGAATCAGTTCGACTTGGCTCATGAATCGGTCAGCATTCAATTGACTCCCGATGACCTTTCCGTTGTAGGGATCGACGAAAACCGTCGTCGCTCCCTCTTCTGTCATGACACGGAATTCGGTCGAGCGATCCGCGCTCTCTCCGGGCCGATAGCGTGTGATGGGCGTGTCCGGATATTCGGCTTGAACCCGATTATACAACTCGGTCGCACTCAAGCGCTCCCCTGTCGGTTCGACTTGATAATAATCAGCATAGATGACTTGCTCAATCTGTGGTTTGAATAAATAGACGGCTCCTGTCACCGCGAGCACCAATAAGAATGGTGCAATGATAAGTCCTGCGTAGAGATGCCAGCGCCAAACGGCACGGTACCAATCGCGGCTCGATGAAGATGATGTCATAAACGTTCCCCCGATTATGTATTGTGTCCAATATGTGAACAGATTAATTGTACGCACTCACACTTATTGTGACCGCTTTCTTTGTGTCTGTTCGTTGTCAATCGAGCGAAATTAACGTGAAGTGTGATTCATCAAAATTACACAACTGCATTTGATAACTTGTAGAATGATTGAAGTGAGGTGATCTAGATGAAATATACATGCCCTTGTTGCGGGTATCAAACGCTTAACGAAGCACCACCCGGCACATATGACATTTGCGGCATCTGTTTCTGGGAAGACGACGGCGTTCAGTTCAGCGACCCGGATTATGAGGGTGGTGCCAATATGGTGTCGCTCCGGCAAGCGCAACAGAACTACATTCATTTTGGCGCATGCGATCGAGGCTCGCTCAAATTTGTTCGGACTCCGAACGAGCACGACATCAAAGACCCGAAGTGGCGGCCGTTAACAAAAAAATAAACATACAAAAACCGCTTCTACGCATTTGTAGAAACGGCTGTTTGATTATACGCCGAGAATCGCGAACGAGACTCCGACGACACCGATGAGCGCCATCGCGTAAACTGGTACGCGCGGCATTTCACCGTTGTTATCGAGCGCCTTCCCGAACATGTAGAACACGATCGGGTGGACGAGGAACGGCATCGAGAAGATGAGCGGGATGAGAAGCGACGCTTCTGTCCCGAACATGCCACCTTGGACGGCTGCAAAGAGACCAAAGTGCGAGATAGCTGACGATTGAGCCATCGTCGTGTAGTCGAACGCGATCGTGCTGAAGCTGAGGATGACGAGTCCACCGAAGACCGCCATCATCTGCCAACCGAACGAGAACTGCATGAGCGCCTTCACTTCTTTGAAGTCTTCTCCGTTGGCACCGCGCAAGTTTTTGAGCGAGAGCGCCGTCAACGTGAGACCCACCAAGACGATGATTGCCGTCGGCCAAATCCAGAGCGCCCCGTTATCGGCACTGACTGCCAAAATCGAGAACACGAAGATGTGACCGAAGAACGGGATGTTGATCATGATTGGGGCACGTTTGGCTGCCACTTGACCGAAGTCACCAGCCGTACATGCGCCTGTGAGACCACTGTGCGAGAGCGAGCCGGCCATACCTGGTGCGAGGTTGCGGATATGTCCTGTGCGGGCGAACCACATGAGGAGCGCGATTCCACCGAACATCCAGAACAATTGACCGAAGAAACCGTACACGAGAATCGAGTTCATGCCTTCGATGGCGAACGCATCACCGATCCGTGAACCACCGACCATGAAGTTGGCGGCCAAGACGACCGGAATCCCGGCGAACAGAAGCGCACGGACAGTCGGTCCATACGTCCAGTTGTGGAAGATGGCACCGAGTGCTGACGAGAGCAACATGGCGAAGAAAATCTGCGGAAGCGCGATAATCGGTTGAACCGCCATGGCGATGCCGTACGAAACGAACAAGATGACGAGCATCAAGACTGTCTCGATGACGCCTTTGCGCATGTATACTTTCTTATCATCGATTTGCGCCTTGTGGTCAATCAACAGGAACGATGCCGCGAGACCGATCAACGCGAGGATCGGGTAGTAGAGCATGATGCCCTCTGCCGCGCCTGGTTGAATCATCATGCGGAAGAACCCTTCGAGACCGACGAGCAAGAAGAATGAACGGAGGATAAAGATGAACTGTGTCCGTCCTGTCCCGAGGAACATCTCTTCTGTAGATGGCACGACGATGTCTTTCATATCGAGCTCTTGCTTGCTTAAAATCTTGCGAAGTTCTTGTCCACCGACGAAGAACGATACGACGAGCGCGATGATCGTCGTCCGTGACATGAAGTCGACGAGCGGGAACTCAGGGAGACCCGGTGTCGCGATGCCCATCTCGACCATGGCGAAGCCAAGTCCGAGACCGAAGATGACGATGACGAGGATTGGTGAGAACCGTGAACCAGCCACGACCATCCGTGATAAAATGACCATCGGGATGACGAAGGCCATGAGCAACCAGAATTGGTTGAGTAATTGTACTTGCGATAATTGCTGAACGATTTCCATGGATAAACCCCTTATACATTTTTTTCACACTGTTTCGAAGTTTACAGGATTGAACATTCTGTGACAAGGGGGTGTGACGTATTGTAAACATTGAAAGCGGAACCAACTGAAATGGTTCCGCTTTCGGTTACTTATTCGGTTGGCGCAGGCCCCAGATACCTTTCCCTTTTCCTTCAACTGCGTAAAACAAATCTCTTTCTCCCCGGTAAATATCACAGTCACTTGAATGCATGTGGATATGCTTTCTGACTTGAGATTTCCAATCTTTGTATCCGTCTAGACCAAGTTGATAAAATGACTTTTCAACATAATCATAGATTTCCTTCAAGGTAGCAGTCCCACCATAATGACGAATCGCAAATTCAATTTTCCTCAATAAATCTAGACGCATGGTCACTCCTCCGAACTTGTCTCTAATTCTTCGAGCAATTTGTAAAGAATGTACTTCATTTCGTCTGCTTGCATTGTTCTACCACTGGATTTAACTATTCGCTGTACATTATTGAATACTGTCTTCCCTTTTACCGATAGTTCCACTTTTTGTATGGTTGCAGTCGTTTGATCGTTTGTCACGATTCGAATCGTCTCCTCATCGTCAGAAACAACTAGTAATCGTTTCAACGATGATTGGAACGAATCTAGAGTGACGTCCGACCATTCTTCAAGACGCACTCCGACTGTTTTACGGATCAAGACTACTAACCAGTCTTCTTCACGTTCCATTGCGCTGACCACGTCGAATAAAATTGGATTTTTTG
>Ga0172374_1002717_pt1 | contig 11040 bp, 10 predicted proteins | sample LakKiv3m_FD_114536 | JGI IMG/M metagenome (GOLD analysis project Ga0172374, IMG submission 114536) | Freshwater microbial communities from Kabuno Bay, South-Kivu, Congo - kab_092012_10.3m | ecosystem: Environmental > Aquatic > Freshwater > Lake | place: Democratic Republic of the Congo... | reverse complement strand
TAGCGTGAACTAGATCAGGTTCAAAGGGTCTGGACCTCGTCCATCTCAGCCGCGTCACGCGACTCCCCTAGTGGTAAACATTATGAAATTCGGTCGTCTACGACCACATCATATCAGTCTTTCCCTGTACTGAAAACCCTTTATCGCGAGAAGCGCCGGTTTAGCAGCGTCCCCATTTGCGAGAACCGCTCGGTGCCGAGCTTGCGACGGTTCGAGGCGGCAAACACGTAATAATCGACTTTGCCCATGTAATAAATCAAACGCAATCCGGCCAAGAAGAACGTGATCGTCGTGCTGACGGCAAAGCCGACGCCGTACCAATCGATGCCGCGCGGCAAGAGCAGCAACGTGAACAACGCGTTCAGTGTGAAGAAGGACAGATTGACGAACAGCGCCCCGCGCCGGTCCTCGAAATAGAGCAGCAACAGCGTCAAGATGAGAATCATCGCATTCGCGAACGCTGCGAGCGTCGTCATCCGGAAGATTTGACCAATCTCGTCCGGGACGCCAATCCAGCCGACGAATGCCCCCGCCATCAAAATGGCGAACAACGTCACGACACCTTGGCTCCGCGCGAGTCGAATCAACTCGTTTTTCAACACGGACGTCATCGTCTGTTTCGCCTTCTCGATTTGATGCAGTGCCCCGCCGTAGTTGATCAATCCATAAAACGTGCGGTACCGCTCATAAAACCGGGTCTCGACGGCGACGACGAACAACAGTTGCGTCGGGATAATCGTCAAGTACGACCAAAAGATGGCCGTGTCATAATACGGGTTGAACAAGAACGAGTCTGCGATGATGACACGTCCTTCACCGAACCAGATGATGAAGTTCGTGACCCAAATCCCGAGCACGTACAATACGCCGATGGCGAACAAGTCCGGATAGCGGTCGAAGTACTTGAAGTACGAGAACTCTTTCACCGCGTAACGGAGCGGGAACGTCCGGAGCATCGCGAAGAACAACCCGAACAACGTCACAATCATCCCGACCGTGAAACCGAGCAACAGCTCGAGACTCGACGGGTCGGTCATGAGACGGCTAATCGCATAGACGCTCCCGACCGAGATGAGGCCGCCGAGCAGGAAACTGTAGGCCACCGCTTGATAATACTTGGCGGCACTTAAAAACAAGAACATGACCCAGATGACGTTAATCGTCATGAATAAAACGAACAGCGTCAGTTTGTACAGAAAATCGAGCGGCGATAATAGCCAAAAGATGCTATACAGCAAGGCCGCTGCGAGAATCGTCACTTTGAGCATCCCGGTGAAGACCGGAAAAATCTCATGCGCTTTCTTCTCATAAAACAAGTCCGCCACGTAGCGGGTGACGACGAGCTGTTGAAAACTGAACAAGATCTGCGAGAAGATGAACGCGTACGAGACCGAGATCATGAAGAGCGTCCGTTCGGCGAGCGACAACGTCGGCATTTGGAACGCCAACCATTGAATCGTGCCGACGACCAAGATGACGATCAACCACGGTCCGGACGTGACGAGGCCGGAGAACGTGTACGCCTTCAGCCGGGACGAATAGTAGTCTTCTTGGAACAACTTCTGCAACTTAAACCCGATGCCCGCCATACTGTTCCCTCCTCGCTTCATAGATAGCCTTATAGCGGTCCACGACTTGTTGGAGACGATAATATTGGCGGACCCGCTCCCGTCCGTTCTTGCCGAACCGCATTCGTTCCTGCGGGTAATCCATCATCCACTCGACCTTGTCCGCGACCGCTTCCGGATGAACCGGCGGCACGATGAAGCCGGCCGGGCCGAACGGGTCATCCGCTCGCCCGTATAAAATCTCGGAACAGGCGCCGACATCGGTGGCGACCCACGGAATCCCGGCGGCCATGCCTTCGAGAATCGCGAGCGGCTGCCCTTCCGAGATACTCGTCAGAAGCAGTAAATCAAACGTCGGCAAGTATGTTTGGACGTCCACTTTCCCGACCAGTTCGACATAATCGCTCAATCCGCTCTGTTCGATGAGCAGACGACATTCTTCCGCATATTCTTCATCCTCATCGAGCGGACCCATGATCGTCAGTTTGAACAGACGATGCCGCTCCTGCAAAATCTTGGCGGCGTAAATCATCGTCTTCAAGTCTTTGATGGGCACGAGGCGGACGATGGCACCGATTTGAAAGATGTCGTGCTCCGTCCGATCGACCGTCGCCTGGATTTGCCGATCGGCGATTCCGTTGGCGATAATTTTCGTCTTCTCGCTCGGGGCGCCAATCCATTCCTGATATTCGCGGTTCCGCTCGAACAGAGTGATAATCTCATCGGCCGCGTTATACGCCTCGCGGGACAAGTGGTGGAAGAAACGGACCCATCTCGGCTTATACGGCGCCGGAATCCAATACGACTGTAAAATCTCTTCTTCGCGTTCACGGGAATAGATGCCGTGCTCGGTCAGAATGAACGGAATCCCTTGCGTCTCTTTCATGTAGGAAGCGACCACACCGGCATAACCCGTCGACACCGAATGGACGAGGTCGACTTTCGGGAGCGGCTGATGGAGCACCCGTAAAATCGGCGTGTACATGCTTTGCCACATCCAGAAGTAATCGATGAACGAGCCGCCGTTCATCTCTTCGGCGTAGGCGGCCTTGACGTTGCTCCAAAAGAACTCGCTCGCGAAGAACGCCTCGCTCGAAGGCACTTCTTTCCCGAGTAAGCGCAGCGCCTGCCGGTTCGGACTTCTCAACATGAGCCAGTCCGACACGTTCTGTTCGTCATCAGCGCCCCACTTCAGTCGCCCCCTCGCTCGCTCGCCCATGTCGTTCAAATACAGATGGGTGATGCCGGAGACGTTCGCAGGGAGCGCGTATTTCATGTCTTCCGGCCGTTTTTCGGTCGGCTGAATCGAGATGATTTCAAACGACACCTCGGGCATCGCCTCAATCAACGTCTGTGTCCAGCTCGAGACGCCTCCGCTCACGTACGGATAACTGCCCTCTAAGACAAGTCCGATTTTCATTGCGCTTCCCCCTTGATGGCGATTTCAGCGTTCGCCGACGTCAGTTTGACGAGATAGAGTGGGCGGTCGGCCTCCCATTGTTCGACCGTCCCGAAATCGAATGCTCCTGTCTCGAGTGACTGGCCCGGTTTCAAGCGAATCGTGAAATGAGATGGGTTGACGAGCCCTTCGCCGGCCAAATAGACGGTCGACTCATCGAACGTGACGTTCAAATCAGCTCGTTGGTAGGTGATCATCTTTTCGGTCGCGTAATGCTGCGTATACGCCTGAAGATGTGGATATTGGTCTCTCACGTCATGGACGATTTTACGCAGGCTGGTAAACATCGTATCCCAGTCCCGCCCGAAGGACCGATCGGGATCGATGACATCATCCGGGTGAATGAAGTGTGAGAACACGCCGAAGTTGGCAATCGCATCGACCATTTGGAAAATCGAACCGCGCTCTTCCCCGTAATCGCTCGTCACGCGTGGGAAGTGATAGAGGTTCGGGTGCGTCGCATCAAATTCGAACTCTTGCACGAAGTCCCCGTTTTCTGGTTCTCCGGTGTAGAGCGAGGCAATCGTACGAAGTTCCGGCAACGCCTCGGCAATCGCATCGACCCCGGTCCGATTGAGCGCGTTCGACGGCGGGACGTATGACTTGAGCGTCTCGGCCGGGAAATAGTTCGCGAATACGGATTCGGCCTGTAACAACGACCGTTTCATCTCGTCTTTATCTTTCCACGGGATGTACCCATATGTCGGGTCGATCGGTTCATCGGCCGTGACGAGCGATTGGTGATTGTAACCATGCAGCCCGACCTCACCGCCGTGGGCAATCAGTTTTCGCCCGAAATACAGCATCGGAAACTCGCCGCGCTTAATCAACTGCTCATCGACAAGCTCCATCTCTTCCTCGTACGTTCCAATCATGGCACCGGTATAAATCACATCGTCGTCTTTCGCTAAATCGACCATATCTTCCCACCAATCCTCGGCGAAGAAGTCTTTGACCGATTTATCGAGCGGCGTCGCGGATACATCTTTCATCTTCCCATCCATGACCGGTGCCGGGAAGTCATCGATATACATGAGTTTGATGGCCGCCTGTGCCGTGACGAACGCCGGCGGCATCGTGCCGAGCGTCTGCACGAACAAGCCACGGATCATCTTTTGGTTCGTGATGGTCGTGTTCCAGTACAGGACGTTCCCTTCGCCGATCTCGTATTCCCAAAGAATCGGGAAGCCTTCGGCTGACAACATGACGTTGGCCTCGTCCGCGATGGCGAAATCGACGACACTATGGACGAACAGGTCGTCCGGCGGATTCAAGTCGACATAGCCCGGGAAAATCGTCTCCTCAAAGTTCAAGCCGTATACGTCCGGCACGTACTCCCCGATTTCTTCAACCCCGGTCAACGCGTTCCACGCGGGATCTTTGAACCGGTTCGCGAACACGAGGTTCCCGCCTTGTTCGACGTAACGCTTCATCGCGACGAACGGCCATCTCGATGAATCCTCTCCGGTAAAGATGATAATCGTGTATGGCGACGGCGCAATCGATCCGACGGTGCCTGGACTGACTTCACGCACGTCGAGCTTCGCGTACTGCAAGCCGTGCAACAGATTGTCCGCCGTCCCGACCGCCAAATCCCCTTCGTCCCGGACGAGATAAATTTGAAGTTGGTGCTCGCCCGCTTTTGCAGACGCATCACTCTTCAATTGATCGATATTCATCTGCTGCTCGGCGACGTTCGGCAGTAACGTGTGCAGCGAATGAATCCGTAAGTATTGAATCGCACCGACGATGACTAAAAACAAGACGATGAAGAGCGAGAATGAGATTACAGTTCGTTTTTCCATGATGTCGTGTCACTCCATTCTTCAAACAACAGTCGGTACTCATACGGCACATCCTCGAGCGAGAATTGGGTCTGCATCATAAACATGACCGCCTTCACTTCGTTCCAACGTTCCCGCTCATAATAGAAGTTGATGAGCATGAGATGGGCCTCGATTCGTTCCGGAAAATGATGGACGTATTCCTTGAGGGTGTGCAATTGCTCTTTTGGACGTTGTAACGTGACATAAATCTCGTTCAAATCTTCGTAAATCCATGGGGCCGGCGGATAGAGCGTCTTCACTTTCAACAATTCTTCAAGCCACGCGGTCTGTTTGTCTTTCAACATGACCTCGGTGATGAGCTCGCTGTGAATCATCCGTTTATAAATCGTCGCGAGCCGTTGAATCGTGTCGGGATTTCCCAAATCATACTCGCGTTTCGCCAGCTTCAGTTCTTGTTCATATTGATCGATCAAGATGTTCATCGTCGCCGCCGCATAGTGGACGGTCTCGCTGTCCGTACTCTCGAGACCCATCTGCAAATACTTCCCTTGCTGGTCAATCGACTGATTGACGTGCGTCAAAATCGAATGTTTCCGGATGGCCGGATCTTTGGAATTGATGGCATCGGTGAGCGGCAACAAGTGCGTGCTGCTGTTCGCTTCATGACGTATCTGTTCATAGTTGACGACCTTGAAATCGATATAGTCGTCATAGTCTTCAATCAGACCGCTGCGACCAAAGCGCTCGGCCAAACGATATACCGCATAGACGGCAAGTTCGGCCACAAATGGTAGGAACAGTCCGAAACTGAGGGCCGCCACCGCTACCCCATAGTCCGCTGCTTTCATCTTTCGTTTCAATGCGATTAACAACACGAAGGCGAGCACGGCGTGAACGGCATAAATCCCAATCAAACCGAGACGAACGGTCGGCTCCATCCCGTCACACTCCCTTCTGGATCAAAATCCCTTCGATCCGATCGTAAATCCGTTGACGGTGTTCTTCACTCGTCCCTGGGAGCAAGAGCAACAGTTTGTTGTCTTCGGGATCGTAGCCGACGACATCGATTTCCCGTAAATACGAGTGGACGATGGCCTCGATACTCTCGAGTGAGACCGGTTCATAGCCAAGTGCATAATCGAGCACGATATACGGCTGTCCGTGGTGAAGTTTCTTTTGTTCTTGAATGGCGACGAGTTCCGTGAACGCCTCTTTCTTGTAGAACGAAGTGCCTTTATGCATTTTCTCGTGCTGCTCTTTACGAATCAGGTTCTCGGCGTTTTGGACGCGCGTCCCGATCCACGAGAACAAGATATTCAAGACGTGCAAGTCATCGGTCGTCAATTTGCGGAGCGGCAAGCGTTTGATGACGACGACTTCACGCGTCTGCCCGTCCACGACGATTGGTGCGAGCAACATCGGGTCCGTGTCCTCGTCATCGAGTTGACGGAGTGTCGTCTCTTGGACTTGGAAGAACCGTTTGAACATACTCGACGCCTCATCGAGAAAAATCGTTTGCGGGAACTCTTTCTTATCAGTTTGGCGAATCAAGAGACGCATCGATTTTTGTGAGCGGTCGACGTGGTAAATCGCGACATCACTCGCCAAGAACGTCTTTTTCAACAAGCGAATCGTTTCGCTTCGAATCAGTTCCGGGTGCGGCAAGTCGAGCGATACGGCAAGTTCATACAATTGGTTCAAGCTGTATTCCGATTGAAGTAGTTTTTGACGAAGTGTGGTTTGCGAAGTGTTGAGTAAATCGACGGTCTCTTTCAAATACGTATTCTCATCTTTCAGCTCCTCATTACGGAACTGACTGAGTTCATAACGTTCTCGAAATGCGGTGCTGAACAACCCGACGATGACGGTGATGGCGAAGTAGTAAAACAGTGTAAGAAGTGAGTTTGTATCGTAGAACAGGAGGAAGATGTCCCCTCCCATTAAGCCGGTGTATAACACTTTATAGAGGAGCAAGATGCCAAAACTGATTAAGCCGAAGATGGTGCCGTATCGTAAAGCAAATAAGATGGCGACCGCATAAAACAAGTTCAACTCATTTTGAATCGTGCCTAGATTAAAGAACAAATCGATTCCAATCAACAGCGCGAACACGACAAGAATCTCAACCCATTTGAGCCATGGACGGTCTTGAGCGTATAAAATGATAATCCCCTCCTCTATGGATAACATCTCTTCAGTTTTCATATGGGATGATTAACTGCCTTTAGCCAGGTATACACAGTCTCTTATCTTCCCTTACCCTAATCGACACCTAAAAATCCCACGTATTGTAATACGTTGGCTCGTGATAATGGATGAAGCCGTTCGCTTCGGCCATGTCCCGACTCGTCGCCTCCTCTTGATCGGATACGGTGAGGACGGCAATCCCATACTCGTCTTGAATCGCGTTCATCCGGTCGAGCATCTCCATCGACCACGAATCAGATGTGATTTCGGTGTAGTTGAAACCTTCCCACATGAAGCCTTCCACGTATGGGGCACTCGTCCGTTCGAGCGTCTCGATGCCCCAATTTTGAACGACCGGGACACCGGGATACGTCCGCTCAATCGCCTGCAAGAAATCCTCGAGCCCTGCCAACTGTTCCGCTAAGTCTTCTGGATAGTCCAAATGGACGTCATCGATGTCCCCGACCGTATCAAGGAAAATACCGTCCAAATGCTTGTTGATGACTTGTTTTTGAATCTCGCGGATTAAGATTTTGCGAAAGTCGGCCGAACTGATATCGGTCAAATACGAGTCCCACTTCGGAAAGTAAATCCGTTCCCCGTCCCGATAGAAGTAGTCATCCTTGTCCATTTGGCCAATCAGCGCTCGATTCCACGAATCCGCCTCCATCACATTGATATACCCGAGCACTTTCGTCCCGTTCGACCGAATCGTCTCAATCTGTTCCGGCGTATACCAAATCGGTTCGATGATGACGAGGTCGTAGCGGGCCATATCCTCGATAATCGCCTCGGTCGGCATGTTGTAGAAAATCTTGTAAGAGTTGATTTCATCAAAATCAAACGGCTCTCGCGTCGTACATCCTCCGACAAAGAAGATGAGCAATAAGCCGGCAAGCCACAATCGTCGCACGCGGACACCTCCTTGGTGAGCAATCTGTCTTGGTGTGAATTGGTCCGTTTGACGGTGAACAACGTGAAAACATGCTAATTGTTTCTTTAGAAGGGAGAAATTGGATGTGAATCGATTTTATTGAGACTTGCCCGGTTCTGGCCCGAGTTAAACGTCTCTCGTCTGATTCCGCTCGCTAAAAATCGGCGATACAAAAAAGAAGACTGATGAAAACAGTCTTCTAGCGTCCAGTAATCAGCAAAAATAAGTTGAAGGCCACGAGTCCAAGCGGAAATAAGGCCACGACAACAATCGGCCATTTCTTCGTCCGGATGCCGACAAATAAGAGTAAACTCCCTACTAGGAGCGCGATGAACGTCGTATACGGATTCAAGCGTCATTCCCCCTTCTATAGAGGGGCTTTTCCCGACTCGACCGAAACTTAATCGTTTGAACACCAAAGCGTCGAAAAGGCGTCACGAATTCGGCATGCTTCCTCTATACGAAACGGATATCCCGCCCGCTCGGCGACGCGTCTGCTCGTGAGTTCGAACTGCTCGACCAACGCGGTATGGGCTGCCTCAATAGAAGTCGTCTCGATTGTCGGAAATGTATGAAGGTAGTGATCCCACTGTGTCGTATCCACGTATGGAGCCAGACCCTCACCGGCCTTCCCGGCGTTCACGGTGAAGTCCGTTCTAAACCCGACTTCCCACGACAGCATCTGACAGAGCATCGTCCGCATAATCGTCACGTGGTCGTATGCATATAACAGATGCCCCCGCTTGATTCCTTTGACGACGTAGAGCGACACCCACCAAAACTCGTTCCAACACTGCTCATAGTCGAATCGGCTCGGCTGCTTGATGCGGTACGTGTCATCAGACGGGACCGGTCGACCGGCGATTCCGTCTTTATCGATGAGGACGAGACTGAGTGAGTCCGCTTGAATCGCCCCTTGCACGTCACGCAGCGGGCGAACGGTCAAATCGACGCGATGACCGGCTGCAAACTGGACGAGAAACGCGAAACGCTCATATTCGTCGCCTCCCGGCACCTCGTCCGGCGTCTGCATAATCAACACGTCCCCGAGCGGTACCATCCAAGCGCAATCTTCGATGAACGCGGTCACGTCTTCGACGAAACAGGTGACATCGACGTCTTGAAAGCGGTCCGTCGACACGTTCGGATTGACGAGCGACCCGTTCAAGACGAGGACGCGGACGTCTTCCCGTTGCTTGGCCACGGACGTCAAGTGTTCGAGCACCTGCTCATTGGTCATATGACGTTCGCCCCGAGCGAGCGGGCAATTTGGACGGCCTGCATCACGTCAATCGTCGCTTGCTTCAGGACGACGTCCGAGAAATCGACCCCATCCATCTCGGCCCCTACAAAATCGGCACCGGTGCAGTCGGCATGCTGCAAGACGGCGCGGGACAAGACGGCGTTCGTCCAGCGTGATTCTTTCAAATCCGCACCGTATAAATCGGCCTCGGTCAACCGGACACCAGACCAATCCATCTTCCGGAGCGGGGCGTGACGCAGATTGACGAATGACCAATCCCCCTCACGCACGACGACCCCTTCAAACGTGCATGACTCAAACGACGACCCCGTCATCTTACATTGGTCGAACTCACTCAAAAACAGATTCGCCCCGTTGAACTGACAGTTCAAAAACGAGCTGCCGCTGTGGCGTGAGGCGTTCCACTTCGAATCGGTGAAGTCACAGTTGATAAAGCGGCACTGCTCGGTCTCGAACTCGGTCGCATCGATATAGGTGAAGCGACAGTTCTCGAACGTCGTCTGCGTGAGTTGAACGTCACGGAGCGTCTCGTCCCGAAAATCTTCTCCTTCATAGACTGCATGTGATTGAAACATGACCTGCCTCCTTGGCGTATAATTGATGTAGTTTAAGGAATGGAGTGATGAAAATGGATATCGTATTTCCGACCGAGCACGGCACGTTCAATTATCGCGTCGCCGGCATCTGGGTCCAAGACGGTCATTTGCTCGTTCATCGGAACGTGAACGATGACTTTTGGGCGTTACCAGGCGGGCGCGTCGGCATCGGCGAAGAGGCCGAGCTCGCTTTGACGCGTGAGCTGCAAGAAGAACTCGAAGCGACACTGACAGGAACGACGTTCGCTTTCGTCTCCGAAAATTTCTTCACGTATTTGGAGCGCACGGTTCATGAGATCGGCATGTACTTTTATGTATCGGGTGACCTCCCGCTCCGGCATGGAGACTTCCATGGACCGGAAGGGGATCACCTCATCTATCGTTGGCAGCCGCTCGACGCGCTCCGTGATTTGCAACTCTTCCCCGAGACGCTCTATGCGTTACCGCAATCACTGCCGCCCCACTTTATCGACCGCTGAGCCGGACAGAATCGATGTCAACTCGTTCAAGTCTTGAATCTCATACGTCGTCTCGACCGCCGCCGCAATCTCGTGCGGGTTGTACCAGCACGTGTCGAGCCCATACATGCGCCCGCCGGCGATATCCGCCGTCAACGAGTCACCGACGATGAGTCCGCGTTCCGGTGCCACGTTCGGCACGCGGTCGAACACGTAATCGAAGAACGGTTTCATCGGCTTTTGTGATCCGGTCGCATCCGAGACGAACACGTCCTTGAAATAAGGGAGCAATCCCGACGCTTCGAGCCGCTTGAACTGCGTCTCCGTCACACCGTTCGTGACGATATAGAGCGGATACTGCTCACTGAGCGTCTGGACGAGCTCGAGTGCCCCATCGATGATGTGCACGCCGTCGTGTAAATGATCGCGATAGCGCTGTTCAACTTCATGGGCATCGATGGTGATGCCGAGCGTGTCGAACAGTTGCGTGTGGCGTCCCATCAAGACGTCTTCCCGTCCGACCTCGCCGCGCTCGAACGCGCGCCATAATCCGTTATTGATCGTCACATACTGTTGTTTCAGTTCATCGGTCATCCGAACGTTATGTGCCGCGAGCAACTGCTCCAAGGCGACGTGCTCGCTCTGTTTAAAGTCTAACAACGTATCGTCGACATCGAATAAAATCGCTTCATATCGTTTCATAATCTGTATTACCCCTCTCTGCCTCTAATGTACAGGAACGGACCGAGAAGTTCAAAACAAGGAGTGAGTCATATGGCTAAACGAC
>Ga0172374_1002716_pt1 | contig 11042 bp, 11 predicted proteins | sample LakKiv3m_FD_114536 | JGI IMG/M metagenome (GOLD analysis project Ga0172374, IMG submission 114536) | Freshwater microbial communities from Kabuno Bay, South-Kivu, Congo - kab_092012_10.3m | ecosystem: Environmental > Aquatic > Freshwater > Lake | place: Democratic Republic of the Congo... | reverse complement strand
GGATCCATCCGGAGCTGCAATTTTTATAGACAAGACGCAGATTGGCACAACCCCCTTTGTTTCAAGCAGTATCAGCGAGGGAAGCTATGATATTCGCCTGGAACAAACAGGATATGACACGCAAACTCTGCGAACCAACGTCAAAAAGGGCTACACTTTAAACGCGCAGGTCAAACTTTTCCCTTTGCCGGTGCCTGCTAAACCCGGTAAAGTTACGGGCTACGACAACTTGTATGACCTATCTTCGTCAAACCCCATAATTACTTCCGAAACCATAAACTGGGCTGCAGCTGTTCCATATTGGACAACAACACGCGGAATTGAACTTGAAGCAGGCAAAAAAACAAATGCCGAAGTATTTGATTATCTGGTAGATTATAAGGGCAATATTTTTGACAGCAAGGGAGTACCTATTGTTACTAAAGAGGACTTTTCCAGAATTAAAAACGCTAAAAGAGGTGCGTTCCTTGGTAGGACTATAGACGGCAATACTCTAACAAAAGAGGCGATAGAAGCGATCGCACTTATTGGTACAGACGGTGGCTCCGACACAACAACGCCCGGCGCAACAGGCAAAATCAAGATCGGTACAACACCAACCGGCTGGTTACGTGTAAGAAATGCGCCTAGTATTTCCGGAGCTGAAGTTGCAAAAGTAAACACTGGCGAAACATATGATGTGTTGGAATCAGCCCCCGGTTGGAAAAGAATAAAGGTTTCGGAGACACTCCAGGGCTGGGTATCGGCCGACTATGTTACGGCGGTTCAATAATTTAATTACAGCTGATACCAGTCCAAAAGATCCGGTCTTAGTTTTCTAATATGCTCCAGCGTTTTAGTTAGCTCGTTTTCCTGACCCAATCTCTTTTCATACCTTGCAACTAACACGTACACACCGGCGTCTGTGACAAATCTAGCTTTTGCCATCTTAAAAAACTCAAGTGTCGGGCTAAGATATGCTAAATCAACATTGCCGGAATCTTCTTTTACAGCAATGTCTTTGGTAGCCAGAAAATAATACAACGGTATAAGATTTCGTATCGTAACAAGATTGTTTGGATTTAGAGCATAAGAGTGCTTGAGATCTTCTAGTATTAGTTTCTTTAGATCGGGGATATATTCTTGCGTTGCGACACTAAGGCTAATGGTATTGATACGCGCCCTGCCGCGGTAATAATTTGGTTCGTACGGGTTAAGTTCGATGGCTCTGTCGGCAAGTTTTAATGCCTCTAAGTAATCTCCGTTGTCAACATAATCTTGTGAAGTTTCGTAGGCAATGTCGGCCTGATATACGTTCCACGCCTTTACCGAAAAAGCGGCAAAAATGCCCCATATTAATACCACCGTAGTAACTCTAACTAGTTTTTGCATTACAAACTCCTGAAAAAGCTAATACAAACCAAAATAGAAAATCCGTTGTACTAACGGGCCAACCAAAAATATTTGTAATGGCAAAACCGACAACGCACGATTTTAAATACGCAGGTGCACTTTTTAAAATAAGAACAAGAAGAACCACCCACAACACAAGTCCAACAATGCCCTGCTCCGAAAACAGTTCTAAATAATAATTATGCGGCTTGTTAAAAACAAACTCCCACTCCGAAGAATAGTTTAGTTCAACGGGTCTATACGGTTGGAAAGCGTAAGGAAATGTTTCGGGGCCGGTGCCGATGAAAAAAGTTTTGGGCGAACTTGTTACCAACTTCCAAACTCCTTTCCATATGCCAAATCTGATTATGCCCGGGTCCGAAACTCTGCTGGAACTGCCGTTTTCCTGGGCATACACAACGGGCATTATTACTTCCGAAATCCAATTTTTTATATCTATAAACACATCGTTTAACCGGGCTTTGACAAAACCAGCGTTTGTTGCAATCACAACAGCCATGCACAAGGAAATAATTACCAGCCTGACGCTTACATCTCTGGTTAACAGAGTATTGCGCTTTAGAACGTATATAAGCCCGACAAATGCGACAGCAAATCCCAGAAATCCCGACAATGAAAAAGTCAGCCAAAAAGTGATAAAACCAAGCAAATAAATAGCTGTCAAGATAACAGATTGTTCCAAGAGTGCAAAATATAGACATATCGGAAGTATGATCACAAGGTACTGCGCAAGCCAATTGGGCTGGCCGATAGTTGACGAAACACGGGTTAAACCCTCGGACGCCCACAAAAAAGGCAAATTGCCAAAATACTGCGCAAATGCGTAAATACTTATGGGCAATACCGCGTATACCCCTAATCTTAAAATTTTCTGCAAATCTACGGCCGTAAAAACATTAATTGCCACAATGTATAATCCAAAGAAAATTAAAACCGATAAAAGTCCGCCGTTAAATCTTGAGTAGTAACCCCAGACCGAAGTGTAAGCGTGCGAGGAAAACAGTGTAGATATGCCGTAGGCCAAAATATACAGCATAGGCCAAATACTGCCTAACTTAATCTGCTGCCTGTTCCAAACCCGTTTGGTAATAAATACAGTGATTGTAAATCCCCCCACCAGATATAAGAAAATTGTTTTTGGGAATTCATAACCCTCGTTTGTAGAAGCGGAGAACACAAGCGGGAGAAATAGCATAATAAAAACAAACAGAACTCCGAACAATGAACCACCAAACAAACCAACATTTAAAATTGGCTTGAGGAACGCCTCAAATGTCGTTGACTTGGTCTTTATCATGGTAGTAGTATCATATCACTAGATATGTTTTCGAAACTGCTCTTAAAACTTATCGATCAGGCGATAATTCCTGCCGTTCTTTTGGTTTCGACCAGAATTATTTCCATCATCTTAGTCAGCAAACAGAGTAGTATCAATTTTGTACTGAACTCAAACGGCTTCGCGTTTTACTCTGCGGCAGATTATCTTGCAATAAATACGATGTCAACCTTTTTTATGACAGTAGCGTTGTCTCTTGGCATAGGCTATGTCATTTTAAAATCGATGGTTTTTCACGACTCCCACATTAAACCCCACTTATCAGCCAAACTATTTTCTTTTAAATTGCACCGTCTGATTCAATCGTCCTACGATCTGTATACCCAAGGAACTATATGGTTATCGTATATGTATCTCCTGACACTTGCTTCGGGCGTTATGCTACTCTTTGAAATGATTCGCGGGTGGGCCTTTTATATCAGTCTTGCGATGACTCTTTTGTACACACTGTTGTTCATTTTGGACATTGAGGCCGAAATTGATATCAACAAAAAATATTTAAAAGACAAGGATTACATAGAACTATGACCAAACTTTCTTCGCTAGTTCTAAATAGCCTTCTTCTGATGCTTCTGTTTGCGGTGCTTGTACTGCCGGCCGTTTCTATGGGCGTGGCAAACGTCCTGCCGTCACACGCCGTTGTGCTGTCTGAACAGGCTCAACAACCAGTAGAAGAAGTAGTTAAACAAGCTACCCAGAGCACACCGTCTCAAAGAGCCAGATGAGGGAATACATAGATAAACAAAAGTGCCATCGCTCCCCATAGCATAACAGCAAAAAGCAGTGGTTTGTCCGATAACAAAACCCTTTCCGGAGACTCGCCTTCACCTTTTTCATAAATAACGTATAGATACCGCGCAACACCGTAGATAACAAGCGGTATTGTCAACATCATCCATTTGGGTGTTTTTAACACAGAAGGTAAGAAGGCAGCTAAGCCTTTGGAAACTTCTTGCGGCGATATCTGAAAAACAAACAGTGAGTAAGTTATTATTGTATATGCTGCCGACATTGAAATCATGCTGTCCAAAAGCGTATCCGGATAATGTCGCAGGGTGGCCCTTGTGTTGGACACATCCGCTGTTGCTTTGTATTTATCAAGAATGGTTTTTTCCGATCTTCTTTTACCGAAAGCAAGGAGTAGCGAAATACCAATTGTTGTAAGTGCCAACCAAGAAGAAATTGATGTGTTTGTTGCAAAACCTCCTGCAAAAACTCTGATAACAAAACCGGAAGCAACAAACAAAGAGTCAAGGATGATGACGTTTCTAAAATAGACTGAATAACCAATCTGCATTAAAAAATAAACTATTAGAGTCAGGGTAAAGAAAGTTCCGATCCAAAAAGCAGAATACGAAATTGAACCTAGGACCAGAATAAAAGCAACAACCCATGCCATGCCTTCCGATAACTTTCCGGATGCAATTGGTCTGTTTTTCTTTATGGGATGATTTCTATCTTTAGCCGCATCAACTATGTCATTGACAAAGTAAACGCCCGAAGACAAAGCGGAAAAGGCAATAAAACCTTTTAACGCAAGAAATAGGGTTTGATCCTGCAATAACCTGCCGGCAAAAAGGGCGGCGGCAAAAATACTAAAGTTCTTGAGCCACTGACGCGGCCGCGCCGTGCGGATAAGCTGGTATACGGTAAAAAGCATGTCCTAATTATACAACTTTACGGACGGCCGGTTTTAAGCGCGGCCGCTATAATCTTTTAGTAATCTTTAACAACGTAGCCAAAATTTCTAACGGTAGAAATAAGCTCCGACCCCAAGATTTCTTCTACTCTTCTTCTTATGTTGCGCACATGCACAGCAAGCGTATTTGACATAACATCCAACCCGGCTTTCCACACGTGGTCCAATAATTCTTCTTCTGAAATAACTTTATTTTTGTTAATAAACATATATTCAAGAATTTGAAATTCTTTTTTGCGTAAAGGCACGTGGCGCGAGCAAACCACCAAGTCTTTTTTTGCTAAATCAAGTTCCACCGGCATATTACTAAGGGTTATAACACTTGTATGATTATATTTCTTGCGCATCAATGCTCTGAGTTGCGCAGCTATATCCGAAGCTGCAGAAGTTTTATCCATCACAACATCCGCACCGGAATTTAACATCTTTGCCTTGTAACCTGCACACGCCGAATCTGCCAACACAAGGATATTTGGGTAATTTCGTATGTGGTTGGATTTTTCAAAACACTTTGTGGAAACCAGTAAAGAATCGTAATCATTGATTGAACACAGGTACTCGCCGTCTTCATTGTTGTAGGCTACGTCCGCAACGAATTCTTTTTCAACATCCGAAAGGATGCTGTTAAGATGCTCAACGTCGTCATCCAAAATCAATACTCGCATGGGTTTACACACTTGCTACGTACTTATTCTATTATGACCTATATTAAATGAAAAGAAGATGAAAAAGTTAATGTTGCATCCTGCCTACGATCTGCGGTATCATTTGCCTTACCTATGTTATTGACACCGCACGTACTCGTTGGGACAGCTGTAGCTTCGGTTGTGCCTAATCCTTTGATAGCAGTCCCGTTATCAATCGGTCTTCACTTTCTTGGCGATATGGTACCGCATTGGGATTTTTACACCAACACAACACGCGAACAGCGCTCAAAAGGCTGGCGTGTTATTGGAGTAATGGGAGATCTTGGACTTGCGGTTGCAACCGGGGTATTTTTTACATGTTATTTTGCTTGGGTAGCAAAAAATCCGACGCTGTCTCTTAATGTCTTTTTGTGCGGAATAGGGTCCGTGCTTCCGGATGCGTTGATCGCACCTTACGTTTACAGAGACAATGGGGTAAACAAGATCTCGGACTTTGTCCACACAATCCAAAGCAAGGCACAGTTTCAGGCAAGGCTTCCTTGGGGCGTTATTACTCAAATAATTGTATGTCTTTTCTCTTTTTTATTGATAGCAAATTCAACAATGTGATGGCAAAGCCTACGACTCCCGTTAACACAAAGGCTATTTGAATAAGATATTTTTCAGACGACAGTAGCCCAATAAACCCGAATAGCGCTGTTGTAAACCAATAGAACATAGCAATTTTATCCGGACTCCAGCCCTTGTCCAAAAGCAGGTGGTGCAGATGCCCACGATCGCCGGATAAAGGACTTTTTCTTTGCAGAACTCGTCGTAAAGCAGTAACAACACCATCAATTATCGGAATTAAGATCACAAGAAACGAGGTTACAATCTTACTCTGCACCGAAACAGACATTGCCGCAACAACCATGCCTGCAGTAATTGCACCAAACCCCCACATAATCTTTGACGGATACCACGTGTATCTTGTAAAACCAAACGCAACTCCAGCGCTTATCGCAGCCAAAACAGCCGTTTGAATATGTACAGGCTCAAGAGGTTTAAATCTTAGGGCAAGTATGCCGATCACAATGGAACTTATTCCGATTATCCCGCCATACTGACCGTCAATTCCATTTGACCAAGATAAAACGTTGAGAAGCCAGACTATCCAGATAAGGGTTATTAGACTTGCCCAAACCGGAAAACTAACATTTCCTATTGATAACGTGAGATCGCTAAAAGTAAATACACCTCCCAATGGGTTGCCCACAAACTGAATTTTCTGACCGGACATAACAAACGGCAATACCGCCAAAAACATTAGCATTAACCTAGAAATAGGTTTTTCGATAAACCGTAGGTTTGGAGACGGCAGAGTGTTTTGAATATCATCAAGAAACCCCAAAAGAGCTAGCATTGAAATGGAAATGAACAAAGGGACAAAAGTTGAACGAATACCTATGAATAACAGCCCGCAGACAACTATAAGAAATGCATAAAGTACTCCACCTCCCCTTGCCGAGGGTTTTCTTAGGATCATGCCGGGGTGAGTGTGAATCCCCGGGGTAGTAACAATGCGTTTCCTCTGGGCAAAGTCGATAAAAATTGGCATTAAAGAGTAAGCCAGACAAAAAGCCACTGTAAAAGGTAAAACGAGCCCTAACAGAACCGGGCTAAAGAGCGGGCTAAAAACCGTAGAAACCGTTTGGATAGTTCGATAAACCGAGTAAGTTAAAAACAAATTAGCGGAAAATACTGCAAATGTCACAATTTCTTCAAAATACCTAATATAGAATTTATTTACTAAGAGCAGAAACAAACCTGCAAGAAAGATCGCAATGGAAGTATATGTAATAACGTATATGAAATGTTTTGGCGCTAACTGACCTTCACCCCAAAGTCTTGTGAACCAAAGCGGAATTTCTGAATTTATATAAACAAGCCTGAATCTTATGTACAGTACCTGCAGAATTAGCAGAAATCCGTTTAGGAGCGTGTAGCCAATAAGGCGGTTTTTTAGTGGATAAAAAGCCGGCTGTAAGATTTTTTTTGGATCAAATTTTATACCCATACTTTATCCCACTTTTGGTGTGTGGTACAAATCTTTCATTTTTTTTCCAAAAAGCATGCGTGTTTGGGCCTCTATAGCCGGAAAAAAAGAATAGGTCAATAAATTCACAATAATAAGCGGACCTTCTATAAAAACCGAAAGGCCACGTTTCCACCACGGCCAATCTGCTGGAAAAGGCGCCGACAGCTTAACACGATAGTAAGTACCCGGCAGTATGCAGACAAGCGTGATTGTTAAAATTAGGCTCATTATATGCGGAAGGCTGTAGGCAAAGTTTGACTGTTTAACGTAAGGATTTACAAGTGTTACAAGCGAAAAACCAAAGGTAATCAGAAAAACTGTGTTTAACAAAAGCACCCGTTTTTCAAAATGTTTAACCACCCAGGCTAGTTTTTTGGTTATGGGAATTTTTTTATTTTTGATAAAACCCTTGATGGATAGTGGGAATTCAATAACCCCCCAGCCCCAGCGTAAAAGTTGTTTGTACAGGGAAACATGGGAATCTATAAGGTTTTTGCCTTCTACGGCGTCGGCAGAAAAAGGAATGTAATGAGGAAGACCATCAAAATCTCCGTCTCGGGTAAAAAACGCTCTCCAGTACATGATTGTGTCATCCACGCCAAGAGAGACGTCCCAATAATCTGCGTCAATAAGTGTCTGCAAAGAAAGTGAATATGAAGAAAAAGTATCTTTCATACTCTTTTTTGTCACAACCCAGTCAGAAAGACACGCTAACGTAACAGCATTTGCCTCAATTCTCATTAGTGGCGGAACGCGCCATAAATTATTGTTAAAAAGGTAAACAGCCGTTGAATAATAATGGTAATCACGTCTGTTGGCTGTTAAATACAAGTGACTTAACCGTGCCAAGTATTGCCTGTCTAACACGTGATCCGCGTCTATTGTGGTAAAGATGAAGTTTCTTAGATTTTCTTCTGATTGTTTTAGTTCATCAACTGCGTGGATCGCACCCCAAGTTCTATTTGCTGCACCGGCACCAATTGCCTCGCCCGGAATCCCTGCAGGATGTGTGTAGATTAGAAATTTACAGAACTCGTGTTTATAGTTGGCCACTATTTTTTCGATTGTTGGAACAACTGTATCGGCCCCACGTTGCTCTACCGTAAAAATTAAAACTATCTGCCTGATAGGCAGGGTTTGCTTGTGAATCGCCTCGATAGTGTCGCGCAAAACTCTTTCGGGCTCGTTAACGGCAGGAATTAAAATAAAATGCCTCAGATCTTCAAATTTTGCAGGTAGAGTACTTTGTTCCGGAAGGTCTGCAAAGTTTAGTTTGGCACATTCAGCCATCCAGTCCATAGCCATTTCTCTTCTGTAGTTGTTATATCCCACATACATACCGTATGTGTGCCTAAAAGACATGTACGACCAGTAGACTGTGAAAAAAGTCAACGTGTACACAATGGCCTGCGGGTAAAAAACGCCAAGCCAGATTGGGGACGTCATAACTGCCCAGGTAGAAAAACCGGGCAATACCTCTAAAAATCTTTGGAGCAAGGTTTCATGTTTTTCTGTTAATTGTGTGAGCATAGTTATATATTGAAAAGTTTGCGGGTATTAGAGGATGTGGCCTCAGCAATCTCCTCAAAGGATTTTTGCTTTACCTGCGCGATTTTCTCAGCCACTATTTTAACATATTTTGGTTGATTTTCCTCACCACGGTGGCCTTGAGGGGGTAGGTACGGTGAATCTGTTTCCACTAGAAACATGTCCATTGGAACCTGGTTTACAACTTCAAGCAGTGGTTTTCTGGATGGATAAGTTATCATCCCGGCAAAAGAAAGCAAAAAGTTAAGGTCCATAAATCTTTGGGCTATTTCCCAGCTTGAAGAAAAACAATGCAAAACACCGCGCAATTTGGCTGTTTTATATTTTGCGAGAGTTTCTAGAACTAGATCATCAGCGTTACGATTGTGAATGATTAAAGGCAAGTTGTGATCCAAGGCTAACTTGATGTGCAGTTCGAAAAGCCGGAGTTGGTCGTCAACACTACGTCCTTTCTTCCAATCAGAAACATCAAGCCCCGTTTCGCCGATAGCGACTACTTTGGGTTGACACGCTAGATCAGCTAAAGAGGATTGAATATTCGTAAAAAGCACGTCTCTGTCTTCATGCGGATAAACGGCTATTGTTGCAAAAACATTAGTATAGAGTGAGGCAACTTTGATAGCTTCTTTGCTAAGTCTAAGAGAAGTTCCCACATTTATGATAAATTCAACACCTTCTGCACAAGCCTCATTTACGGTCTTTTCTAACTTTTCGGAATTTTTCAGCGAAGGAAGGTGGCAATGTGAATCTATAAGCATCCGTTTGATTTTATCACAGCGTTACTATATACTACAGGTTATCCCAAAGAGTGAGAAAGAGAGGAAGTGAGGCGAAAATGAATACGAAACAGTATCAAATTTATGTGCTGGCCGTAGTATTTTGTTTACTGATGTTGTTTTTTTTGAGTTATAGGGTGGTGGTCACAACCCCGCCCATATTGCCCCCCGAGCCATCGCCGATTCCCACAAGTGGGTGCGACTTACCGACCAGCATCAACCGGTCTGTCGTGCTAAAAGATGTGGAGATAGTCGCGGTCCGCCCCGAGCTTTTTTCACACAACTACCCTGTTGTTTGCGAAAAGAACGTGCCGTGAATAGTGCGTGATACTTCTGTTACAATCTCGGAAAGAGCACCTCAAAAGACTTAATTTCGGTCTTGAACAGGTGCTCTTCAATTTTTTTGGCTGTTTGAGGAATAAAAGGCTTTAGCATTTCGGTCACTAACCTCAACTCATCAATCTCGTAACTTAACACCTCTTTTAACTTAGTTTTGTCCTGGATTTTCCACGGTTCGTTGTCGTTTATATGCTTGTCCAGTTCCGCTAGCTTTGCCCAAATATTTTGCAAAACAAGATCTACCCTAAACTCATCAAAGGGTTTGGCCCATTCTTGATTCCAGATTTCAGAGCCGACGTTTTTTACAGGAAACTCAAAACCCGATCTTTCAGCAAGCTTTGCAAGCCGCGCAACAGTATTGCCCAAACCATTAGCTAGATCGGAGTTATAAACTTCTTCCAACTGCTTTACAGAAACACTTACGTCATCGGTTATGGGCCCATGTTTCAAAAAGTAGTACCTAACGGGATCTACTCCGTACTTTTCTACTAAATCGGTCGGTCTGATAACATTACCTTTTGATTTACTTATCTTTTCACCGTCAAGATTAATAAAACCATGAACATAAACTGTGTCGGGAACTCTTATTCCAACATTTCTCAACATGGCCGGCCATAATAGAACGTGAAACGTAGCGATATCCTTGCCCACAAAATGGATTATTCTCGTATCCTCACTCCAATAACCTGTTTGGCTGCCAATCGTGTAATAATTAACCAACGCGTCATACCAAACATACAAAACTTGATCAGGGTCCCCGGGAACAGGTATGCCCCAAGAAACCTTTGATTTGGGCCTGCTGACAGGCTTATCCTTGAGACCGGCATCAATCATTGCCAACATCTCATTTCTTTTACGCTCCGGCAACACAAAATTCTCAGAGGAAACAAGTTTCTTCAAAAAATCAGAATATTTTGACCACTTAAAAAAGTAGTTTTCTTCTTCAATTTTCTGGATTTGACGTGTTGTGTGCAACGGACACTGACCGGCCTCGTTTAAGTCGGACAGGGTTTTGTGAGTTTCGCAACCCTCGCAGTAAAAACCTTCATACTTGCCTTTATAGACATCCCCCGTTGCTACCGCTTGTGCAAATAGATCAGCGGCTACCTTTTCGTGATCCTTGTCGGTTGTCCTAATGAATCTGTCGTAGGAAATGTTAAGGGCATCGGCTTGTTCAATATCTTGTGCGGATATTTCATCAACATGCTGTTGCGGTGTTATATTTCTT
>Ga0172374_1002715_pt1 | contig 11049 bp, 8 predicted proteins | sample LakKiv3m_FD_114536 | JGI IMG/M metagenome (GOLD analysis project Ga0172374, IMG submission 114536) | Freshwater microbial communities from Kabuno Bay, South-Kivu, Congo - kab_092012_10.3m | ecosystem: Environmental > Aquatic > Freshwater > Lake | place: Democratic Republic of the Congo... | reverse complement strand
GACGACGAACCAGAGGATGCCGAAGCCCGCGGCCGAGACGAACCGGGTCAGTGCGACGACGGTCTGCGCCGCGGCGATGCCCGTGCCGCGGGTCTCGGGCGTCGTGAGCTGCGCCGCGAGCGCGGCGAGGACGCCGTCGGTCGAGGCGTAGAACGCGCCGAGCAGCAGCAGACAGGTGATGGTGGCGGCGATGTCGGCCATCGGCAGGGCCGCGGCGAGGTAGGCGCCCAGGAGCGCGGTGTGGCCGTAGACGAAGACGCGGGCGCGGCCGACACGATCCGCGAGGCGCCCGAGCGGGATGGCGAGGGCGAGGAAGGCGACGTTCGTGCCGACGTAGAGCAGCGGGAACCACTGCGCGGCGAAGTCGCTGCGGGCCTGCAGCACGAGATAGATGAAGCCGTCGCCGATCGTCAGCAGGCCGAGGATGCCGGCCACGGCCAGCACGCGTCGCATGGGCCCCGCGGTGATGACCTTCCAGTCGAACTTCGGCCTCGAGGGCTTCGATCCCTGAGCCTGTCGAAGGGTCGAATCCCGTCGCGACCGTACGTTCGGCACGAACAGTCCGAGGATCGTCACGCCGACGGCGGCGAACCCGAGCGAGGCGACGAAGATCACGCCGTAGCCGTCGGGGATGAGCAGCAGGATGAAGAACGCCAGCAGCGGTCCGATCGCGGCGCCGATGTTGTCCAGCGTGCGGTGCACGCCGAACGACGCCCCGAGGTTCTCGGGTCTCGAGGTCGCCGTGATCACGGCATCCCGTGGTGCGGTGCGGATGCCCTTGCCGATGCGGTCCGCGGTGATGACGGCCGTCAGCGCCCCGAACCCCGACGCGAACAGCAGACCCACGCGGGCGATGGCCGCGAGGGCGTACCCGGTGAAGGCGACCCACTTGGGCTGATCCAGGCGGTCGGAGGTGTAGCCGCCGGCGATCCGCACGAGCGCGCTGATGCCCTGGTAGAAGCCGTCGAGGAATCCGAACGCGATGGTCGACAGCCCGAGGAACCCGGTGATGTACAGGGGCAGGATCGCCGAGACCGACTCCGATGAGATGTCGGTGAGCATCGAGACGACGCCGAGGGTCACGACGGTGGACGACACGGTCCGGCGGCCGGGCCGGGAAGACGTCGCGCCGTCCGCGGTCTTGGGCGTGTTCGTGAAGGAGATGTACACCGATCACTCCGTCCGGAACACGCCGAAGATCGTGTACAGGTTGCCGGTGCCGGTGGCTCGCACGCTCAGGGTCAGCGATTCGTAGGCGCCGGTCACGGCGAGGTCGTCGTCGGCGGCCGTGCTCTCGAGCAGCCCCAGCGAGGTCCACAGCTTGAGGTAGTGCGAGCGGATCGCATCGGGGTCGCTGGTCGAGGATGCGACGAGGCTGACCTGCATCACGGTGTCCTCCGTCGCGATCGTCGTCGAGACGATCTCCGACCCTTCCAGCGGATCGATGATGCGCGGCGGATACCCGGCCACGAGGCCTCCCTCGCGGGAGCCGGGGGCCGGCAGCGGCGGTTTGATGAGCGGATTCGCCGGCTCGAGCGGCGGCAGCCCGGCGCCGGGTGCCGCGGTCGGCGGCGGCACCTCGGATCCCGTCGTCGGCGTCGCTCCCGGAATCGGACCGGGGGTCGCCGCCGCCGCGTCTGTGGTGGCTGACGGTCCCGGCGACGGCGCGGCTGCGTCGCCCGGACCGGCGAGGTTCAGCGCGATGATGGCCGCGACGCCTCCGGCGACGAGCACGCCGACGGCGATCAGCACGATCTTCATCGCGGGTGTCAGCGTTCGTCCTTCTGCTGTGTGTGTCATCGACCCGTCTCCCCTCGGGTGCTGATGCGCCGGTCGATGCGCGGCGCCGTCAGTACGCTCCTCGCGGTGCGACCATCACGCGCGCCGTGCGCCACATGATCTGCAGGTCGGTGATGACCGACCAGTTCTCGACGTAGCGCAGGTCGAGGCGGATGCTCTCGTCCCAGCTCAGGTCGCTGCGACCCGAGATCTGCCAGAGGCCGGTGATGCCCGGCTTGATGTACAGGCGCCGCGAGACGGTGCCGTCGTAGTCGCTGACCTCGCTGGGCAGCGGCGGCCGCGGCCCCACGACGCTCATCTCGCCGGCGAGCACGTTCCAGAACTGCGGCAGCTCGTCGAGCGACAGCTTGCGCAGCACCCGGCCCACCCGTGTGATCCGCGGGTCCTGCTTCATCTTGAACAGGAGCCCCGATCCCTCGTTGGCCGCCTTCAGCGCGGCGAGCTTCTGCTCGGCATCCGCGTGCATCGAGCGGAACTTGACGATCTGGAAGGGCTTCCCATCCCGGCCCACGCGCTTCTGGAAGAAGAACACGGGGCCGGGAGAATCCAGCTTGATCAGCAGATCGATCAGCGGCGTGATGACGACGATCGGGATCAGCGCGATGGTCGAGACGACGACGTCGAGCGCGCGCTTGAGCACGTGCTTGGCGCCCTCGTAGGTCGGGATCTGCACCTTGATCATCGGCAGGCCGTCGATCGGCGTGAACGACAGGCGAGGGCCGGCGACGTCGGCGAGACGGTTGCAGAGCACGAGTTCGGCGGCGGTGCCCTCGAGCTCCCAGCCCAGACGCTTGATGAAGTCCGGGTCGCGTTCGGGGCGGCCGGCGACGACGATCGTGTCGGCTTTGAGCTCGGTGGCGACCCTCGCGACGGAGGTGAGGTTGCCGAGCACGGGGACGACCGTGCGGCCGAGGTCGAGTTCACGGGCGTTGGCGTCGAGCAGCGTCGCGCCGACGATCTGGTAGCCGGCCGTGCCGATCGGCTCCAGGGCGCGTACGACGTACTCGACCTCATCGCGGTTCCCTACGACGAGGGTCCGCGACGTGAAACGGCCATGGCGGCGCTGGTTGCTCAGCCAGCGCCGCCACGACCACCGACTCATCAGAAGGCCGAGCAGGCCCATGGGGAGGGTGATGAGCACGGTGAGCCGCATCGAGTCCCAGCCGAGGAGTACGGCGACAACCGCCATCATTCCGATGGCGAGGCCGGAGGCATGCGCGATGCCTCGGTACTCGGCTGTGCTCGAGCCGAACAGTGCCGTGGTGCTCGTGTGCATGACGAGCAGCGTGGCGAACCACACTCCCGCCAACAGCGCATTGCGCAGCACGGCAGCTGCGGGCGGTTCACCTTGATGAAGCTGGATTCCGGATGCGACGCCTGAGGCGATCGCGATCACGGCAGCATCCGTCAGGCCGAGGCGGACGCGGTGCGCCCGTTCCCAGTGCAGACGGTGCTCCAGCGTCGCCGAGACGCGCGGCATGGGAGCCGTGGTCGTCTCGACCCGGACGCTCGGAACGACGGCCGCGACAGCGGTCGGTTCTTCGCGTGTCAGGCTCAGGGCGTTCTCCACGGACGTCATGTCCGTGCACCCCGAGCAATGCATGTACGCATACCCCAGTGCGACATTGCTTCCCCAGTTTCATCCCCAGTAACCGTGCATCCCACATGCACGGGCATCCGACATCACAACCCCTTGTGATGGTGCTGGCCACGTGATCCCACATCACGATCGCTCGCATCGATCCCACTCGATGCTCACCGGCTTGCACTTCGGATGCTGGTCACATTAGCCCACCGGGCGGCCGGAGGGAAGAGAAAAGACGGGGATCCCCGATATTGGTTGTCCGCGCGCCGTCACGGGAAGCGCGGATGCCCGTTATTCGGCGGCGCAGATGCGGTAGACGCCGCTCTGGGCGAGCGTCTCGGTCGCGCACTCGACGCGTGCCAGTCGCGGCACGCCATCCATGGCGTGCGCGTCGGCGAGGCCGATGTGGGCCCCGGTGAGCACGACCTGCGAGACGGGGGAGCCCCAGGGGTCGGCGGCGAGCCAGTCGACGTCATTCTGCTCGACCCACTCGCGCAGCGGCTCGGCGGTGTCGCGCTGAACGGTCAGCGTCGCCTTCGTGTCGTCGGTGAGCGCGAAGACGACGTGGTTGGATGCGCCGGCGCCGATGCCGAGCACGAGGACGGATGCGGCGACCGCTCCGAGCACGTACGTGCCGCGTTCGCGGGCCAGCACGCGGCATCCCCAGACCGCGGCGGCGGCGAGGATCGGCACGAACGCGAACACGCCGGGGGCGGGATGGCGCACCCACAGCGGCAGGTGGGCGGCGGTCGTCCACCAGCCGAGGAAGGTCAGCGCGCCGACGGCCGCAGGCCACACGTACTGCGCGACGCGCCGGCCGTCGTCAGTCGAGCGGGCGAGCCACAGGCCGCCGGCGATCGCGGCGACCGAGACCGCGGCCAGGATGCCGGCCGCCCAGACGGGAAGCGCCCAGGAGTCCGCGAAGGTGACGATCTTCTCCGGCACGGTGGTCGGCTGGAGGTGCTGCTGGCCGCCCCCGCGCATGAACGACAAGAGGGTGCGCAGGTGGTGGACGAACCCGGCCGGACCGAAGGTGAGGAGGGCTGCGAGCTCGACGAGGAAGGTCGGGAGCGCCACGAACAGCAACGGCAGCCAGGAGCGCTTGAGCGTGTCGACGACCCGCGCCCAGCTGCCGGCTGCTGAGCCTGTCGCGGCGCCAGCGAGCAGCCACAGCGCCACGGCGAAGGCTGGCAGCGCGAGCAGCGCGATGAGCTTCGCCTGGATGGCGAGGCCGACGAAGAGGCCGGCGAGCCAGGTGCGGCGCGGCAGGACGATCAGGGCCCAGACCAGGAGGGCTGCGGCCGGGATCTCTCCGAGCAGGTCGGCAGGGCCCTGGATGGGCGAGTTGCTGGCGCTCGTGACGAACGCGAGCGGCACGGCGACGGCGGCGAGGGCGGCCCAGCGTCCGCCGATCCGGTGGCCGAGCACGGCGAGCCCGGCGAGCAGCAGCGTCCAGTACGCCAGGGGCACGAGGCGGGCGCCGATGATCGGGTCGATCCCGGTGGCGAGGACCGCGGCGACGGGCAGGAGCACGGCCGGCCCGGTGGAGATGCGGGCGTCGAACGGCGTGAGCGTGGAGCCCGAGAGGGTGCCGTCGCTCGTGTAACCGAGGCCCGCGAGCAGGTTCTGCGGCACGGTGAGGTTGAACGCCTCGTCCTCCCAGAACCGCAGCACGAACAGGCTGTGCCAGGCGAAGGCGAGGTGGCCGGCGAGGAGCACCGCCGCCAGCACCCAGAACAGGGTCGTCCGCGCGATGCGCATGTCAGAGGACCGGGGGCGTGATGCGGCGCAGGGGTGCGGACGGCTTCAGCGACAGCATCCACACCTCCTTGAGGGCGGCGACGGCGAACTGGCGCAGGCGCTTGGGGGGCAGACGGACGCCTGCGGCGCGGCCCCACATGGTGCCGCTCTGCGATTCGCCGCGGCGGGGGATGCTGGCCACGCGCAGGTAGCGCACCGTGAAGCCGGCGCGAGCCTCGGCGAGCGAGAAGTGCACGTGCGGCACGGAGGCGTTCGCGGGGAGGGCGTCGACGAGCGTCCGCAGGGCGGCAGGTCGGTAGGCGCGCAGGGGAGTGTTGACGTCGGGGATGCGGCGGCCGGATGCCGCGGCGATGAGCAGCCCGACGCACGCGGTGAGCACCTTGCGGTACCAGGGGTCGGTGCGTCCGTCGCGGACGCCGTGCATGATGTCGGCCGAGGTCGATTCCATCGCGCTGACGAGACGGGCGAAGTCGGTGCCGAGGAACTGCCCGTCGCCGTCGACGTGGATGAGCAGGTCGGGCTCTGCGGCCAGGCCGAGGCGGTAGGCGGCCAGCGCCGTCGGGCCGTGGCCGCGGTTCTCGGGCTGGGTCTGCAGGTCGACGTCGGCGACGTCGTCGAAGGCGTGCGCGGTGTCGTCGGTCGAGCGGTCGTCGGCGATGTGGAACGAGACGCGTTCGGCGAGCGGGGCAACGTGGTCGCGGATCTCGTCGATGAACCCTCGGATGCCCTCTGCCTCGTTGTAGGCAGGCATGACGATGGCGAGATGTGTGACGGTCACGGGTTCCTCAGGCGCTGGTCGGTGCGCCGGCCGCGGCGCTTGCACCTAGTACTCTAATGGAGTGAAGATCCCTGCCCGTCTGCGACGCCTCGCGGGTGTGGGAAGCCGATTCCTCATCGTCGGCGCGATCAGCACGCTGATCGAGATCGCCGTGTTCAACCTCTGCGTGTTCGTGTTCGGTTGGGATCCGGTCGTTTCGAAGGTCGTCGCGTCGCTCGTCGCTCTCGTCAACGCCTACATCGGCAATCGCGAGTGGGCGTTCCGTCACCGCGACCGCCGCAGCCGCGTCTCGGAGCTCGTGCTGTTCCTGGCGACGAATGGCGTGTGCACGTTGCTCGGTGCCGGGCTCGTCTGGCTCGGCGTCGAGGCGCTGGAGCGGATCGTGGGTCACGCGACCGGCGCGTTCGCGCTCAACGTCGTGAACCTGATCAGCATCGTGATCGTCGTCGTGTTCCGCTTCGTTCTGTACCACAAGGTCGTCTTCCGGGCCGCTCCCAAGCAGCCCTGACCGCCGCCGGTCCCTGAGCCCGTCGACCCCTGAGCTTGTCGAAGGGTCGAGGTTCGTCGCGCGGGTCGTTGAGCGAGCGAAGCGAGTCGAAACCTCGCCCCGCAGAACCTAGGCCCCGACCTTCGTCCGAGCCCTCCGCACCCGCTTCGGCTTCGCCTGCGCAGGAGTCAGCTCGGCCGGCGCCTGCTCGAGCGTGTGCGTCGACCCGTACGTGTACGACCCGTACCCGTAGCTGTCGGGTCCCTTGGTCGGCAGCATGGTGACGACGACGCCGAGCAGGTTGACGCCGGCGGTCTCGAGGGTACGGATCGCGCCCGACAGCTCGGGCTTCTTCGTCTTGCCGGATGCCGCGGCGAGGATGATGCCGCGGGTCTTCTTGCCGACCACGGCGGCATCGGTGACGAGCAGCAGCGGGGGAGCGTCGATGAGGATGTAGTCGAAGTACTCCTCGAGCGGCTTGAGTACGCGGTCCATGGCGGCCGAGCCGAGCAGCTCGCTCGGGTTCGGCGGGATCGGTCCGCTCGGCAGCACGTAGAGCTCGTTCTTGCCCCACTTCTGCAGGGCGTCGGCGACGTCGAGCTGCCCGATGAGCACGTTGGTGAGGCCGACGCCGCCCTCGATGGCCATGTAGTCGGCGACGCGGGGCAGGCGCAGGTCGCCGTCGATCAGGGCGACACGGGCGCCGGTCTCGGCGAGGGCGATGGCGAGGTTCGCCGTGGTGGTGGACTTGCCTTCACCCGGGCCGGCGCTCGAGACGACGAACGTGCGCGAGGACGAGTCGACCTCGAGGAACTGCAGGTTCGTGCGCAGCGTGCGGAACGACTCGGCCCGGGGGCTGCGCGGGTCGGCGTGCACGATGAGCGGACGGCTCTTGGCCTCGGGGTCGTACGCGATGCCGCCGAGCATGGGCCGGTCGGTGATCGTCTCGAGGTCGTGCAGGGTGTGGATGCGGGTGTCGAGCACGCTGCGCAGCACGGCGAAGGCGATGCCGGCGGCCAGGCCGAGCAGGCCGCCGAGAACGATGAGCAACGGCACGTTGGGGCTGGAAGGCTTGGTCGGCTCCGCGGCCGGGTCGGTGATCGTGATCTGCACCGGGCTCGCGCCGCCCTCGGTGTCGGGGCGCTCGAGTTCGGTCTGCACGACGTTCGCGAAGCTCGCCGCGGTGGCGTCGGCGATCGTTGCCGCCTGCTTCGGGTCGGTGTCGGTGACGGTGATGTCGATGAGCACGGTGTTCAGCGCCGTGGTGGCCGAGATGCGCGATGACAGGGCGGATGCCGTGGTGTCGAGGCCGAGCTCGTCGATGACGGGGTCGAGCACGAGTGCGGTGCCGATGACGTCGACGTAGCTGGTGACGATCTGGCGTGCGAAGGTCGTGCCCTGAACGAGGTCGCCGGTGGCGGCGCCCTCGGTGCGCACCGACACGTAGAGCTGGGTCGAGGCGACGTACTTCGGTGCCTGCATCGCTGCGTAGCCGGCGCCGCCGGCGAGACCGACGATGAGCAGCACGAGGATGACGATCCAGTTCTTGTGCAGGATGCGGATGTAGTCGCGAAGCTCCACGCTTGTCGATTCCCTCGGTTGTGCGATGCCGCCGCGTCGCGGCGTCGTGATGATCTCTACAGGTTACTAGTCGGCCGGTTCGGCTGAGATGTCAGTGCGATGCCGCCTCGTACGAGCCGTAAACACCATAGGCGGTCTTGTCGACGCCCTTGGTCGGCAGCATGGTGACGACGGAGCCGAGCACCTTGGCGCCGATGCCCTCGATGCTGTCGACGGCGTCCGACAGGCGCGGGGCGCGGGTCTTGCCGGCGGCGGCGACCATGATCGCCCCCTCGACCTTCTTGGCGAGCACGGCGGCGTCGGTGACGAGGCCGACCGGCGGGGCATCGATGATGATGATGTCGAACGCGTGCTTGAGCTCGTAGATGAGGTTGGTCATCGCGCCCGAGCCCAGCAGCTCCGCCGGGTTCGGGGGCACCGATCCCGAGGGCAGCACGAAGAGCGCTCCGCGGCCCCAGCGCTGCATCGCGTCGCTGGCGTTGACGCGGCCGATGAGCACTTCGGTCAGGCCGACGCCGCCTTCGATCGCGAAGTATTCGGCGACGCGGGGCAGGCGCAGGTCGGCGTCGACGAGGGCGACGCGGGCACCCGACTCGGCGAAGGCGATGGCGAGGTTCGCCGACGTCGTCGACTTGCCCTCGCCGGGGCCTGCGCTGGTGATCACGAACGCGGCCGGATCACCGCCGGGCACGAGGAATCGCACGTTCGTGCGGAGTGCGCGGAAGGCCTCGGCGCGGCGGTCACGAGAGTCGGCGGCGATCGCGAGCGGCCGCTCGCGGGCCTGCGGATCGAGGGCGATGCCGCCGAGTACGGGAACGCTGATGGCCCGCTCGACGTCGTCGATCGATCGGACCCGATTGTCGAGGATCGACCGCAGCACGGCGACGCCGATGCCGGCCGCGAGCCCGAGCAGCGCGCCGAGGATCACGATCAGGCGCACATTCGGCGCGGAAGGTGCGGTCGGCACCTGTGCAGCCTCGAGCGTGTCGATCCGCACAATGCTCGGTCGCGAATCGATCGGCCGCTCGAGCTGCTCGGCGACAACGGTCGTGAAGCTCTCGCCGATCGCGTTGGCGATGCGGGCGGCCTGTCCCGGGTTCTCATCGGTGACGGTGACCGTGATCGCCGTGCTCGCGGTCGCGGCGGACGCGTTCACCGAGGAGGCGAGTTCGCCGACCGTGCGGTTGAGGCCGAGGTCGTCGATGACCGGCTGCAGCACGAGCGAGCTCGAGATGATCTCGACGTAGCTTGTGGCCGCCTGCTGAGCGTAGGTCCGGGCGAGGTTGAGGTCGGCGGGAGTATTGCTGCCGGCCTGGGCCGAGATGAACAACTCGGTCGATGCGCTGTACCGGGTCGGCGTGGTGAGCGCGACGACGGTGCCGATGGACAGACCGATGACGGTGAGCGAGAGGATGAGGACGAGATTGCGTCGGAGGACGCGCAGGTAGTCCTGGATGGTCATCGCTCTCCCGATGTTCGACGTGTGTTCGGCGAGGGCCGAGTATCCTCAGAAGACATTAGCCTTTCACAGCGCCGCTTGTGGCGCGCCCGTACGGAGAGTGACCACGATGTCCCGGACCACTGAGAAGCTCGAGGCTCTCATCGGCCCGCCTCGTCGCGCCGAGGAGCCACTCGGCGCCGGGCGGGATGCCGTCCGCCTCGTCTCCATGGTCGAGTCCGCTGCGGTGACCAGTTCGCCGTCACTCGTTTCGCCCGGCTTTCTCAAGAACGCCAAGCAGAAGAAGGTGCGCGGTCACCGGCGCATCGATTGGCTCAACGTCGGCGCCGCGGCGATCGCGATCGTCGTCGCCGTCGGGGCAGCGGCGTTCACCGGTGTGCAGATGGCGAGTGCGACGCCGGCTGCCGGAGCGGTTCAGATCCTCGAGACCGACGAAGAGACGCTCGCCGGGGCGGAGCAGGCTGTCGCCGCATCGAAGGCCCGGCTCGAAGAGACGATCGCCACAGGCCTGGCGGATGCCGCGGCTGTACGCAAGGCGGTGGCGGTTCTCGCCGAAAGCGAAGAGCAGCCCAGAACCGCCGATGCCGAGGCGCTCGCGAAGATCCTCCGCTCCGTCGACGCCTATAAGAAGGGTCTCAGCGCGATCACCGTCCCCGAGGCGCCGACCGCGTACGAGCGGGGCGCCGTCGACACCGGTTCGCTGCAGAGTGTGGGCGACGCGATCGACAAGGTTCAGGAGTCGTCGGATGCGGTGGACGTCGCGGCAGAAGAACTGCGTACGGCTCGCGCGAAGGCGGACGAACTGGGCGCCGCCTTCACGAAGCGACTCGCCGCCTTCGCAGCCTCATTCCGCGCCGACGCGCAGGCTGAGGTCGAAGCGTTCCCTGTGGCAGGCCAGGAGTTCCGGGACGCGGTCGTTGCCGCGGCCGCTGCGATCGAGGCCACGCCGCTGACGACGGCGGATGGTGCCAAGGCGCTCCGCGCGTATCGTGACGCGGTAATCGCGCTGCACGATGACGACTACCGTGCGCGGGTCGCCGCCGAAGAGGCGCTGAACAACGAGCAGAACAACACCTGGACACCGCCCACGACGCAGGATCCGGGTGATTCGACGGAGCCCGACCCGGAGCCCGAGCCCGATCCGAAACCCACCGGTCAGCCGGAGGAACGTCCGTCGGATGACGATTCGTTGCTCTAGGTCGAACGCCGCGCGTTCATCCTGACGTCGCTGAGTGTTAACTCCGCACCTGCACGATTCACAAGGCCGGAAGGCGCTCGCGCTGCGTCGTACATTCGGGCATTCGGTGTCTGGCCTTTGGTCAAAATCGTCAGAGGGGTGTGCCAACATAGATCTGCGTGGGTTATTTCAATGCGCACGCATAGACGTCATGAAGTCCGGGGGGATGTAGGTGGAACCGAGCGCAAGCACAGGCTCGATCCCGATTGTCTCGGTAGCCCAGCGGCGGCGTCGTTTCGCGGCTGCTGTTGTCGACAGCATGGCGTGGATCATCGGCATCGTCGCTGCTCTCGCGTTGCGATTCGAGTACGTTGCTCCGCCCGAGGTTTGGGCGGCGACGCTCGTCCTCGCTCTGGTGGCG
>Ga0172374_1002714_pt1 | contig 11050 bp, 6 predicted proteins | sample LakKiv3m_FD_114536 | JGI IMG/M metagenome (GOLD analysis project Ga0172374, IMG submission 114536) | Freshwater microbial communities from Kabuno Bay, South-Kivu, Congo - kab_092012_10.3m | ecosystem: Environmental > Aquatic > Freshwater > Lake | place: Democratic Republic of the Congo... | reverse complement strand
AGGTTCTGCCGTTCCTTGTTCGGCCCCTTGGTGATGGACAGGCCCCAGGTGATCAGCGGCGCGGCGTCCCCCGGCCAGCAGTGCTGGATCGGCAGTTTGCCGAGGTCGACGTCATCGCCCTCCTCGATCACCTCATGGCACGGCGCATCCTTGACCACCTTGGGTGCCATGGAAATAACCTTCTTGAAGATCGGCAGCTTGCTCCAGGCATCCTTCAGCCCCTTCGGCGGCTCCGGCTCCTTGAGAAAGGCCAGCAGCTTGCCGATTTCGCGCAGCTCGGAGACATCCTCGGCGCCCATGCCCAGCGCCACGCGCTTGGGCGTACCGAACAGGTTGCCGAGCACCGGCACATCGAAGCCTGTGGGCTTTTCGAACAGCAGCGCCGGGCCGCCCTTGCGCAGGGTGCGGTCGCAGATTTCGGTCATCTCCAGAACGGGCGATACCGGGGTCTGGATGCGCTTGAGTTCACCGCGCTTTTCCAGTTCACGGATGAAGTCGCGCAGGTCGCGATACTGCATGCAGGAGCCTCGTGTCGGACAGGCAGGAGTCGGCCGCAAAGTTTAGCGCCGAAGTCGGGCTTTCAGAAGGCTTGCAGAGACAGTCTTCGCCCTGCGTGAGGCTGAAGAACGTCGGTCGCTTGCGGATTCGCCCTCCCCCAAGCGCCCAGAACTCAATTCTCAAGTCAGCGGAGCTTATAAATCCCCATCAATTCCGTTGAATTTCTTCACACCTTTGAATTTCTCCACGAATGCAGAAATCTTCTGAAAAACGCTGTGCTTCTTGGTCAGAAACTGCGGATTCAACGGGCTCATCTTGGGCAGGATGGAGTTCAACTCGGTGCCGGCATCGCTGGCATACTCCCGCCGCAACGAAGTCGTGATGTAGCGCCTTGCAGCTTCCGCATTGAGGCTCTCCGCGTTGATCAGTTCCTCGACTTCTTGCCGCAACACCGCTTGGGCATAGGCATAAAATGCCTCGATCACACTGGCCGCATCGTCGATCTGGTCAAGGTCGGTTTGATTGATGAAATCGACCACCAGGCTTTCCTTCGCGCGGTTACCCAAGCTGGCGCGAATGATCCGGCGCATTTCTTCGACCAGCTCAACCTTGCTCTTGGTTTTCTTGTTGTGCTCGAAGAGCAGTTCCAGGATGTAGTCCAGATTGATTTCCTGGGATTTGAGCAGATCCACCTCAAAGATGACGTCATCCCAGTCGATAGTGGATTTTTCCTTTTCGGCGCCCGTTTTTGCCCGGCGCAACCAATCACGCACATCGTTATAGGTCGAACGGTAATCCTGAATCTTGCGCTCCGCCGGCATCTTGATCGCTTGCAGGTCGGCAAGGCCTTCATCACTCAGATAATGCTGGGCCTTGAACGCCTCAACCGCCGCTGAGTCGTTCATATCCAGGCTCTGTAAGGCCTTCAGGCTGGCGAACTCATCGTAGTTCTGCAGCACGTTCTCCACGCGCAGGTATTCGCCAAAGAGCTTGGCAAAAGCCTTTTTGTCAGACTCTTTTTCAATCGCTGTCGGATCGGGAAAACGCTGCTCCAGTTCAGCCACCACATCGACGAAACCACGCCGCGCCTCACCTGTCAGCACATCGGTAAAGCCCTCCATGTACTCCTTGTAGCTCTTCTCCAGCACCACGTTGCGGGTGTTGCTGTTGCCGAACAAGGTGATGGCGTCGATGGTGGCTTGTTCCAGATCGCGGAAGGTCACAATGTTGCCGAAGGTCTTGGTCGCATCAAAAATGCGGTTGGTGCGCGAATAAGCCTGAATCAGGCCGTGGTAGCGCAGGTTCTTGTCAACGAACAAGGTATTTAGCGTGGGTGCATCGAAGCCAGTGAGGAACATGCCCACCACGATCAGCAGATCAACCTGCTCGTCGGCCGGAAGTCTCTTGCCACTGTCGCCCGCACCCTTTACGCGCTTGGCCAGATCGCGGTAGTAGTTTTGAAAGCCCTTGCTATCCACGCTGAAGTTGGTTTTGAACAGTGCGTTGTAGTCGGCAACGGCCGCGTTCAAGCACTCCTTGGCGCTGTTGTTGCTCATGGCGGAAACATCGAAGCTTTCGTCTTCGATCTCTCCGACTGCGTCCTGCTCCTCGTTGGCCGCGAAGGAGAAAATGGTGGCCACTCGCAACGGCTTATCGCTGCCTTTCTGTAGCGCCTTGAACGACTCGTAGTAGAGCCTGGCCGCTTCCACGCTGCTCACCGCGAACATGGCGTTGAAGCCCTTGCCACCCGCTTGCAGACGATGGGTTTTCTGCCGAAAGGTGTTGAGGATGTACTGCGTGATCTCGCGAATACGCTCGGGGTGCAGCAAGGCCTGCCGGTTTTCCGCTGCGCTGAGCTTGGCTTCGTCCTGCTCGGTTTCGATGGCCTTGAACTGTGGCCGCACATCGTTGTAATCGACCTTGAACTTGAGCACTTTTTCGTCGCGAATCGCATCGGTGATCACGTACGAATGCAATTCGAGGCCAAACACGCTGGCCGTATCCTCGGCCCCCAACGCGTTATGGCCCGCAAAGATCGGCGTGCCAGTAAAGCCGAACTGGTAGAACTGTTTGAACCGCTTCTTCAGGTTCCGCTGAGCTTCACCGAACTGGCTGCGGTGGCACTCGTCGAAGATGAACACCACCTGCTTGCCGTAAATGGACAGGTCGGGTTCGCTCTTCATCAGGTTGTTGAGCTTCTGGATGGTGGTGACGACGATTCTGTTGTCATCCTTGTCCAGATTGCGCTTGAGCCCTGCCGTGCTGTCCGAGCCGTTCACGCTTTCCGGGGAGAAGCGCTGGTACTCCTTCATGGTCTGGTAATCCAGATCCTTGCGATCCACCACGAAGAACACCTTGTCGATAAACGGCAACTCGGTGGCCAGGCGGGCGGCCTTGAAACTGGTCAGCGTCTTGCCGGAGCCCGTAGTGTGCCAGATGAAACCGCCGCCCTCGCGGGTACTCCACTTCTTGGCCTGATACGCGCAGTGGATCTTGCGCAGAATGCGCTCCGTGGCGGCGATCTGGTACGGACGCATGACCAGCAGCGTGTTGCTGGTATCGAAGACCGAATAGCGCAGCAGCACCTTCAATAGCGTGTCCTTCTGGAAGAAGGTGGCGGTGAAGTCCTTCAGATCCTTGATCAGGCTGTTATCGGCTTTCGCCCAGTTCATGGTGAAGTCGAAGCTGTGCTTGTTGCGCTGCGTGGTGTTGGCAAAGTAACGCGTGTCGGTGCCGTTGGAGATGACGAACAGTTGCAGAAACTTGAACAGGGAATGTTCGCTGTTGAAGCTTTCCTTGCTGTAGCGGTGCACCTGGTTGAATGCCTCGCGAATCGCCACGCCACGCTTCTTCAACTCCACCTGCACCAGGGGCAAGCCATTGACCAGAATCGTCACGTCGTAGCGGTTGGCATGGCTGCCCTTCTGCTCGAACTGCTTGATTACCTGCAGCTTGTTGCGTTGAACGATCTTCTTGTCCAGCAGGTAGATGTTCTGAATACGGCCATCGTCAAAGACGAAGTCGTGAATGTAGTCGTCGTGGATCTTGCGGGTTTTCTCGACGATGCCGTCGCTGGGCTTGTTCAACCAGTTCTCAACGAAGCGCTGCCACTCGCCATCGGAGAACTGCACCTCATTGAGGATTTGTAACTGCGTGCGCACATTAGCCAACAAGGCATCGTGCGTAGCCAGGCCGGTCGCGTACTCATAACCCTGCTTCTGCAAGTCATCGATGAACTCGCGCTCCAGATCGCCTTCGCTCTGGTAGCCTTCGGCAACCTGCACGGCCTTGATGTACTGCTCCAGAACGATGAAGTTGTTCAATTCAGCGATGGCTGCGTAGTCGCTCATTCTTGCACGTCCCTTTTTTGCAGCAGCTTCTTCACCTCACGGTCGAAGTCGGATTCGATACGCTGCTGCTTGTTGAATTTTTCATATTCGGCGAACGCCTTCTGCTCCGCCTGCTGCCGCGATACTGTGCCGTAGCCTTCCAGAATGCGGTATTCATTGAAGGCCAGAAACTTGTTCACGCTTTCAGCAAAGCTCTCCATCGTGAACGCATTGCGGCGCTCGATGATGCCCTCGATGTAGTCGAAAAACGCTGAAACGGCGCGCTCCAACTTCTTGATATCCGCCTCGCTCAGGTAGTTCTTCGCCACCGCCGCATCCGACTTCAACACGCGGCCATCCGGCGCATTCTTGTAGGTGCTCATGCCCATCAAGGGCTTACTGGCATCGGCATGCAAGGCAATAATTTCGGCAGCCGTGTGGCCGGTGATCGCGAAGTGAAACTTGTCCTGCACATGGGCGTAGAACAACCGAGTGGTTTCGGATCTCGGGTCGTAATCGATGCTGCACTCGGCGAAAATATCGGTGATCTGCTGATAAACACGCCGCTCGCTGGCACGAATGGAGCGCACCCGCTCCAGCAGCTCACGAAAGTAATCCTTGCCGAAGTAGCGGCCATTTTTCAGCCGCTCATCATCCATGGCAAAGCCCTTGATGATGTATTCCTTGATCAAGGCCGTGGCCCAGATACGAAATTGCGTCGCCTGCGCCGAATTGACCCGATAACCGACCGAGATCACCACATCCAGGTTGTAGTACTTCACCTGCTGGGTTTGCGTCAGCCCAGCGACTGCGCCGTGTTCAGTGGTTGTTTCCAAAATGGAAACAACCACTTCTTCCTCCAGCTCGCCGCTGTCGAAAATATTCTTCAGGTGCTTGGAAATCGCCGGTACGCCCACGCCAAACAGCTCGGCCATGCGCTTCTGTGTCAGCCAAATGCTCTCGTTGCTGAGCAGCACCTCTACCTTGATCGCGCCTTTGGGCGCGGTGTAGAGGAGAAACTCGGTGGTCTGATCGCGCAATGTCAGGTTGTGCTTGGACATGGTCGTTTTCTCGTGTCATGCCTGCAATGTGTGCACATACATCCAAATGTATTCGTGCAACTTGATGTCTACCGGTGGCTGCCGGTAATAAATGCAGCCACGCGCTGGATACTCATGAAGGAAAACCGATGCCAGCCAAAACAATAGGCTTATCAAGCATTTTCCTGCTCCTGCTGCCAGTAGCTATAAGTATTCAGCTTTTCAAGTAGTAAGCGAACCATCTCTTTTTCGGGCGCGGTCGGCTCAGCGATTTCTTCGTTGGACAAAGTGTTATGAGGATAGAAATTCATCACCCGAGCGGCATAAGCTTTTTTATCCTCCGGCAACAACTCAGACCATCGTTGGTATCCAAGAAAATTAGCGGTTTTCTCATAAAGATTACGTAGCAGCGCAAAATGATAGCGCTGTACGTTGTTGGAAGCGACCGCCTGCTCAATGAGCGATTTAATATGCAAATGGTAAGAGAAACTCTTGTTAGAGTCGCCCTTCTTTTCATCACACACAAATGTACCATCATCCAGTCGACTGAGAATATAACCGTTCTTGGCACCCACCTCGTTATACAGCACGTTATAAAAAATTGCGCTGTGCGTGGACACGATGAACTTCACTTGCGACTCACTCGAATTGATCAACTGCCCCAAATTCACCGCTAATTGAATAAGGTGGTTTTCATCCAGCGAGCTAACCGGGTCGTCAATGAACACGTATTCCAGCTGGTCAAACTGGTCAGTTTCGCGATCAGCCGGCTCTGCGACATTGAGCACGCCAATCACCTGCTCAAGCAGGGTGTAGAAAATACTCCAGATAAAATTACTTTCTTCGCCCTTGGAGATTTTCAGATTACCCGAGCGCTCATCATTACCACGCTCCAGAGAAAAGGTGACTTCGGAAAAAGCTTTGGCAGTGACCGCCCCTGTCTGTTCGTTTTTTTGTTCTGTATTGAACTGAGGCGTAAGTTTGTCGTTGGTGTAACGCTGAAAGGTTGTGATGACATTCCGATCCTGACCTTGATCCAACAATATCCAATCCGTAAAGGTGTTGGGTTGGATTTTCAGCTTGGGCTCGGCATCGCCACTCAGGTCATTATCCCAATAGAACAGATCCTCGGTGAAAGCGCTGTAATAAATAATCTTTTTACGCGACAGCACAGAATGGTCGCCCATATCAGCGTCTTCTTCAGTATCTGCTGTTGCAGCGAAGAGCTGTTTGAACTCCCGCGACAGGCGCGTCTTGCCCGTGCCATTGAAGGCGTAGATCAACTGCACCTTCTTCAGACTTTTCTGCAGATCTTCAGCTATTTCCCTTAGCGTCTTACCCATATTACGCCACTACCTCTTCTGACTTGGGGAAACTCAACAACAAGCCACGATAATACTCGCACTGCTTCTGACGAAGTTCAATCTCGCGGGGCAAGCCTTCGCTGACAGAGTTGACCAAAGTATCAAACCTATCAAGAACAGCTACTATATGAGCCTGCTCCTTAAGCGACGGCACTGGAATCGGGAACTTTAAAAACATTGGCCTACGAAGCGAGGTAACAGACGAGCTCACAGACACCCTCTGTATATACGCGTAGAAATAAGATGCGATATAGTGGTAGACAAATCTTGGATTCATAGCTTCGCCCGGTACAATACGGTACGCTCGCTGATGCAATGCATACTTGCCCTGAGCATAATGAAACACTTTCCCCACACCTGCACCATCCCCAGCTGTGATAATTGCCGTCTCATCAAAATCAAATGTATTGAGTTTTAAAGGAACACGCCCACGAGCATAAAAAACATAGCCACCATCTTCATTAGCGTCTTGTGTATCATGACTACCCGTACCGATTACTGCTACCTCCCCCAACGTCGTCCATTCCACTCCGCTCTCTTTAAAGTTCAATATCTGATCACGGTAATAGTTGTACTGCCTTTTACGAGCGGTCAGCTCGGCGGTCAGCTCGGCGGTCAGCTCGGTAAAGGCATCCAACATGCGGACGATTTCAGCTTGGATTTCAAGTGATTTCTTGGGGTTTTCTGGGCAGGGAATCGGAATTTTGAATTCCTTTACCTTTGCGTCTGAGATCGCAGGATATGCTGATCCACTTTGACTCTCTTCAACATATGCTTTGAAGTCAGCAGAAGCAATCCAATGCAAAATCCATTTAGGTAAGACCTCATTTTTCTTGGCGCGTAAAACACAGTAGCCGGTACTCGCAACCTCGCCAGCGTATTCATCATTAATTAGACAATAACGCTGCTGAGTTGGCCGAGTAGTTGCAAAAATCACATCGTCTTTTTCAACAAGCTTTTGCGCTCGACTTGGCGCACTGCTGGATGTAATTTCGAGCGTCTCAGTTATAAATTTCGTTTCAATACTTACGGATGCAAGATCAATATAACGATAAGTACGTTTTGCATCTCGCCATTTGATATTGCTTGTAGGCAGTATGACCCCCCCAAGGGTTTTCCACTCCACCGCAACGCCATCAAGCAGCTTTTCCAAAAAATCCATCCCGCTCACGCCTCCAACTCCTCACCTTCGATCTCCGCCACGATGGCATCGATTTCCTTTCGCAATCGGTCGATATTGGCAACGGTGGTTTTCAGGTCGGCATTGAGCTGGGCGATGTTCACCGCCTCACGATTGTCCTTGGCTTCCACATAGCTGCTGACGGACAGGTTGTAGTCGTTGGCGGCGATACGCGCCAAGGGGATGGATTGGGCGAAGTGCTCGATATTCGCCTTGCTGTCGAACACCTGCATGATGCGCTCGATATGCGCGTCTTCCAGTAGGTTGTTGTTGACGCCCTTCTTGCACAGGCCGCTGGCGTCGATGAACTGGGTGGTGGTGTCTGGCTTGTTTTTCGCCAGCACCAGAATATTCACGGCGATGGTGGTGCCGAAGAACAGGTTGGGGGCCAGCGCGATCACACTTTCCACATAGTTGTTGTCCACCAGATATTGGCGAATTTTCTGCTCGGCACCACCCCGGTAGAAGATGCCAGGGAAGCAGACGATGGCAGCGCGACCCTGGCTGGACAGGTAGCTGAGCGCATGCAGAACAAAGGCGAAGTCAGCCTTGGATTTAGGCGCCAGCACACCGGCGGGGGCAAAGCGATCATCGTTGATCAGGGTGGGGTCATCCGAACCCTTCCACTTCACCGAGTACGGCGGATTGGAGACGATGGCATCGAAGGGCTTGTCGTCGCCAAAGTGCGGCTCGATCAGGGTGTCGCCGAGCTGGATATTGAATTTGTCGTAATTGACGTTGTGCAGGAACATGTTCATCCGCGCCAGGTTGTACGTGGTGTGGTTGAGTTCCTGGCCGAAAAAGCCCTCTTCGATAACGTGGTCTTCAAACTGTTTTTTAGCTTGCAGCAGCAGCGAGCCGGAGCCGCAGGCCGGGTCGTAGATCTTGTTGATGCGGGTTTGCTTGTGCATAGCAAGCTGGGCAATCAGCTTGGAAACCTGTTGCGGGGTAAAGAACTCGCCACCGGATTTGCCGGCGTTGGCGGCGTAGTTGGAGATGAGAAATTCGTAAGCATCACCAAACAGGTCGATATGGCTGTCGTCGAAGGTGCCGAAGTCCAGCTTTGCCACCCCTTTGAGCACATCTGCCAAGCGCGCATTCTTGTCCTTGACGGTATTGCCCAGGCGGTTGCTGGTGGTGTCGAAGTCAGCGAACAGTCCCTTGATGTCGTGCTCAGACGGGTAGCCACTGGCGGAGGCCTCAATGGCTTTGAAGATATCGTTCAGATCGGTGTTCAGGCTGGTGTTGTCGGCGGCATTGGCCGCTATATTGACGAATAGCTGGGTGGGGTAGATGAAGTAGCCCTTGGTCTTGATGGCATCGTCTTTGGCGAGCGCGATATTTTCGTCATCATCACTCATGGCGGCGTAATTGACCGACTCATCGCCGCCGCTCATGTAATCCGCAAAGTTTTCGCTGATGAAGCGATAGAACAGAGTGCCGAGCACGTATTGCTTGAAGTCCCAGCCGTCGACTGCGCCCCGTACATCGTTGGCGATGGCCCAGATCTGGCGTTGCAAGGCGGCCCGTTGTTGGGTGCTGGTCATGCTGTGGTTCCTACTTCAATACGGTTTACTAAGGTCACACCATGGCGAAAGGGCATGACGTCAATGATATTGGGTGTTGAGAGACGGTGGCCTGCCTTGGCTGCTTTCGCCCACAGGTGGCGACGTGCGCAATGCACGGCCAAACCGGCGAGGGCCGCTCGGGATGGCCTGAAGTCTACCAGCAGCGTGCTCACGTTCGGCAGAGGCTTCAGGCGTGTCACATCAAGACGCGCTGCACACTGGCATTACCGCGCTAGAGGCATCGCGGCTGAAGCCCCTCCCACAAGCCTACAGGCAGATACGACAAGGCCGGGTTTCCCCGGCCTTGTGGCAAGACATGAACCGCTTATTTGCGCTTCATCGACAGGAAGAACTCATCGTTAGTCTTGGTCGCTTTCAGCTTGTCGATCAGGAACTCGATCGCCGCAATCTCATCCATCGGGTGCAGCAGCTTGCGCAGAATCCACATGCGCGACAGCTCTTCTTCACCGGTCAGCAGTTCTTCGCGACGAGTGCCCGACTTGTTGATGTTGATCGCCGGGAACACGCGCTTCTCGGCCACACGGCGATCGAGGATCAGCTCCATGTTGCCGGTGCCCTTGAATTCCTCGTAGATCACTTCGTCCATCTTCGAGCCGGTTTCCACCAGCGCGGTGGCGATGATGGTCAGCGAGCCACCTTCTTCGATGTTACGTGCCGCACCGAAGAAACGCTTCGGCTTCTCCAGGGCGTGGGCATCGACACCACCGGTGAGTACCTTGCCGGAGCTCGGGATCACGGTGTTGTAGGCACGCGCCAGACGGGTGATGGAGTCGAGCAGGATGACCACATCCTTCTTGTGCTCGACCAGGCGCTTGGCCTTCTCGATCACCATTTCGGCGACCTGCACATGGCGGGTCGGCGGCTCGTCGAAGGTCGAGGCGACCACTTCGCCGCGCACGGTGCGCTGCATCTCGGTCACTTCTTCCGGGCGCTCGTCGATCAGCAGAACGATCAGGTGGCACTCGGGGTTGTTGCGGGTGATGTTCGAGGCGATGTTCTGCAGCATGATGGTCTTGCCCGCTTTCGGCGGAGCGACGATCAGGCCGCGCTGGCCCTTGCCAATCGGCGCGCAGAGGTCGATCACACGACCGGTGATGTCCTCGGTGGAGCCGTTGCCGGCTTCCATGGTCAGGCGCTGATTCGGGAACAGCGGCGTCAGGTTCTCGAACAGGATCTTGTTCTTGGCGTTTTCCGGGCGGTCGAAGTTGATGCTGTCGACCTTGAGCAGGGCGAAATAGCGCTCGCCTTCCTTCGGCGGGCGGATCTTGCCGACGATCGTGTCACCGGTACGCAGGTTGAAACGGCGGATCTGGCTGGGCGAGACGTAGATATCGTCCGGGCCGGCCAGGTAGGAAGAGTCGGCACTGCGCAGGAAGCCGAAACCGTCCTGGAGGATCTCCAGCACGCCGTCACCGGAAATTTCCTCGCCGCTTTTGGCATGCTTTTTCAGCAGGGCGAAGATGATGTCCTGCTTGCGCGAACGAGCCATGTTTTCCAGGCCCATTTGTTCGGCCATGTCCAGCAGTTCGGCAATCGGCTTTTGCTTGAGTTCGGTCAGATTCATAGGAATGACGTGATCATCGAGAGGAGAAGAAAGCTGTTAGCTTGAGAGGCCGCGCCGCAGAGAAGGCGACAGGATCGCGAACGAATTCGTATAGGAATGAATCGGCGACGGCGTGCAGAGAGCTGCATGGAGGATGCAGCGGGATCGAATTTAACACCGTGAAAAAACAGCGTCTAGCCCTAAAAACGAAAAACCCCGCAAAAAGCAGGGTATTCCAGAGCGACTTGCCTCAGAGGTGTAGGGTGGGCTGCAGCCCACCAGCACACCATCTGCGACCAGCTCGGTGGGCTAAAGCCCACCCTACTCTTTAGATGTTGCTGTCGAGGAAGGCTGCCAGCTGCGACTTGGACAGCGCGCCAACCTTGGTCGCTTCGACGTTGCCGTTCTTGAACAGCATCAGGGTCGGGATACCACGTACGCCATACTTCGGCGGGGTTTCCTGGTTCTCGTCGATGTTCAGTTTGCAGATCTTCAGCTTGCCTTGGT
>Ga0172374_1002713_pt1 | contig 11056 bp, 8 predicted proteins | sample LakKiv3m_FD_114536 | JGI IMG/M metagenome (GOLD analysis project Ga0172374, IMG submission 114536) | Freshwater microbial communities from Kabuno Bay, South-Kivu, Congo - kab_092012_10.3m | ecosystem: Environmental > Aquatic > Freshwater > Lake | place: Democratic Republic of the Congo... | reverse complement strand
GGGGCCTCGCGACCGGCCATTCGCAGCGGACTACCCAGGAGGCGGGCGGCGCCTGTGGACACAAACGGGGTAGGGGGCGGGCCCGCCGACCTACCTCAGGCCGCGCCGCACGCCCCTCGCACGCCCGTCTGAGGTAGCCCGGCACCTGCGAATAGGGCACGCACCCGATGTCCGCCCCTACCTCATGGACGGACTCTCTTCCCACGGTCACCGACGACCGACGGAGAAGAGGAGAAGGACATGTTCACCACCGACAGCTTCCTGGGTGCCGAGATCGCCTACCGACAGGACAGGATCCGGAAGGACTACGGGCACCGCCGCTGGACCCGTGTCCGCACCGACGACACCAAGAAGTGACGCGCACCGCGATCGACCCGCCCGTGTCGGACGAACACGACACAATGTCGCCCGTGCCGGCGCTGCGGACCACCGATCTCATCGGACGCGATGCCGAGCTGGAGCAGCTGACTGCCCAGCTCGGCATTCGCACGTCCGGGGACGGCCGCACCGACCGTCAGCCCGAGAGCCAGCCCGAGCCCGACGCCCGGGCGATGCTGCTCGCGGGCGATGCCGGGGTCGGCAAGACCCGCCTGCTCATGTCCCTGCGCGACGCCGCGCTCGAGGCCGGGTGGCAGGCCGTCGTCGGTCACTGCCTCGACCTCGCCGACTCCTCCCTGCCCTACCTCCCCTTCTCCGAGGTCCTGGGCCGGGTCATGGCCGAGCACGCGGACGTCGCGTCGCGGGTCCTCGAGCAGCACCCCACGCTCGCCCGCCTCCAGCCGGGCCGCCGCATCCGCAGCAGCGAGACCGCGTCGGGCGACCAGGCCCTCGACCGCGGCAACGTCTACGACGCGTTCGGCGACCTCCTCGCCGCCCTCGCCGAGCAGGCGCCACTCCTCCTGGTGGTCGAGGACGCCCACTGGGCCGACGAGTCCACGCGCGACATGCTGAGCTACCTGTTCTCCCGCCCGGTCCCGGGCGTCTCGCTCGTCGTCTCCTACCGCGCCGACGACCTCCACCGCCGCCACCCGCTGCGCCGCCAGGTCGCCGAGTGGCTGCGGCTGCGCGGCGTCGACCGGCTCCAGCTCGAGCCCCTCGCCGACGACGCCGTGCGCCGCCTCGTCCGCGCGCTGCACCCGACGACGATGTCGGAGGCCGAGTACGTCTCCATCGTCGACCGCGCCGAGGGCAACCCGTTCTTCGTCGAGGAGCTCGTCGGAGCTGCCTGGTCCGGGCAGGTGCCGGGCGAGCTCGCCGACCTGCTCCTCGTCCACCTCGACCGCCTCGACGACACGACCCGCCAGGTCGTACGCCTCGTCTCCGTCGCCGGACGCCAGGTGAGCCACGGTCTCCTGGCCGCGGTCTCCGACCTCGGCTCAGCCGAGCTCGAGGCGGCCCTGCGCACCGCCGTGGAGGCGCACGTCCTCGTCGCCTCGCGCGGTGGCACGTACGCCTTCCGGCACGCGCTGCTCGGCGAGGCCGTCTACGACGACCTGCTGCCCGGTGAGCGGATGCGGCTGCACGCCGACTTCGTGTCGGCGCTGGGGGAGGGGCGCGCCGTCGGCACCGCGGCCGAGCTCGCCCAGCACGCCCGCCGCGCCGACGACCGGCCGGTGGCGATCCGCGCCTCGATCGAGGCCGGCGAGGAGGCCCTCGCCGTCGGCGGACCGTCGGAGGCGGCCACCCACCTCCTCGACGCGCTGGAGCTCATCGACACCTCGCGTACGCCCATCGCCGACGTCGACCCCCATGCGCTGGCGCGTCGGTGCGCCGAGGCACTGGTCGCCGCCGGCAGGGTGCCCAAGGCCGTCAAGGTGCTGCGCGCCCGGCTCGCGACGCTGCCCGCCGACACCGACGGGACGGACCGGGGCCAGCTGCTCACCACGCTCGCGTCGGCGCTGATGCTCACCGACACCACGGAGTCGCCCCACGAGATCGCCGCCGAGGCGGTCGAGCTGCTGCGCGGCGGGCCGCCCAAGCTCCTCGCCCGGGCGCTGTCCGTGCACGCCGAGACGATGCGGAGCTGGCGGGCCGTCGAGGCACGCACCGCGGCGCTGGAGGCCCTCGAGATCGCCGAGCGCAACGACCTGACCAGCCTGGCCGTCGAGCTGCACACGACCCTCGCCGGGCTCGACCCGGCCGGTGGGGAGGACCCCGGCACGGGCTGGCGCGCGGCCGCCGAGCGGGCCAGGCGGGCCGGGCTGATCGAGCCGGAGCTGCGCGCCCTCTACTTCCTGGGCCGGCTGCACCACGACCGTGGCGAGCTCGACCGCGCGGTCGAGGTCTACGCCGAGGTCCTCGCGCGCAGCGAGGTCGGCGGGCTGACGTGGTCGCCCTACCCGGCCGAGGCGCGCCTGCTGCTCGCGGTCGCGATGACCCACCAGGGCCGCCTCGACGAGGCATGGGCCCTCCTCGACGTCACCGGCCAGGACCCGCCGATGGTCTACGAGTGGCTCTACTTCGCCCACCAGATGCTCATCACCATCGGCATCCGGGGCGACACCCACATCAGGGCGCTCGAGCGGCTCCGCGACTACTGGCGCAGCGACGGGCTCACGGCGATCACCGCCGGCAGCGCCGAGCTGATGCGTGCCGCGGCCGCCGGTGACGCCGCCACCGCGGTCACGGCCTACGACGACGTCGTCGCCGCTGTCGTGCCCCTCTGGCACGACTGGTTCCAGGCGCGGCTGCGCCTCTCCACCCTCGTCATCGGCGCCTTCGCCAGCGCCGCCGCGCACCAGTCCGGTGACGAGCGGGCCGCCGCGGCCGCCGACGTCGAGCGCCTGGTGGGCGACGGGGCGCGCGTCATCGACTTCTACGCCCCCTACGACCATAGTCACGGCCCCGAGTACCGCATGTGGGTGGCACGGCGCACGGCCGAGCACCTGCGGTGGCGCTGGCTCGCCCAGGTCGACCCGCCCTCGGCGACCGAGCTGGTCGAGGCGTGGCGGGCAGCCGAGGAGACGGCGCTCGCCTACGGCAGCGTGCCCGAGATCGCGCAGGCCCGCGTACGCCTCGCCGGTGTCCTGCGCGCGACCGGTGACGCGGCGGGTGCGCGGCGGGTCGCCGACCTGGCGCGGGAGGCCGCGCACGCGATGCGGGCGCGGGCACTGCTCGCCGAGCTCACCGCCCAGGGCTCCACCGCGTCGCCCGCCGCGTCCACCGAGGCCGCGGTTCTCACGCCGCGCGAGTCCGAGGTCCTCGCCCTGGTCGCCGAGGGCCGCACCAACGGCGAGATCGGGAAGCAGCTGTTCATCAGCACCAAGACCGTCTCGGTCCACGTCTCCAACGTGCTCGCCAAGCTCGACGCCGCCTCGCGCACCGAGGCGGTCGCGGTGGCTCGCCGTCGCGGGCTGCTGTGAGGCGGCCAGGCCGGATCGCCGACGTCGACGTCCTGATGGGCAGCCCCTGACACCCGTCCGTCAGACTTCCCCCGTGTCCGACGCCGTGCCCGATCCCGTGCCCGATCCCGTGCCTGACTTCCGCTGCTCGCTCGCCAGCCTGACCGACGACGAGCCGATCGCCGGCACCGCGCCCACCGACGCGGAGATCCTGCTGGTCGAGTGCCCCGGCCCCTGGGGCCGCGACGCGGTCAGCGACAACCGGCTTCCCGAGCCCGTGCGCGAGCACCTCGCCGGCCTGGACCTCAAGGTCTTCCTGCTCCGCCGCTACGACGGCAGCGCCGGCCCCGGCACCCGGGTCTTCCGTGCGAGCGCCACCGACGAGGGGTACGCCGTCCGCACGACGGTGCTCGAGCGGCCGGAGGACCTGCTCGACCTCGACCTGGCCGACCCCGCCGCGATGCCAGCGCACGACGGGCCCCTCTGGCTGGTGTGCACCAACGGCAAGCGTGACAGGTGCTGCGCCGAGCTCGGCCGCCCGATCGCCGGTCTGCTCGCGCAGGAGTGGCCCGACGCCACGTGGGAGACCACCCACCTCGGCGGGCACCGCTTCTCCGGCACGCTCCTCGCGCTGCCCAGCGGGCTGGCGCTCGGGCGCCTCGACACGGCCACCGCGCTGGCGGCCTGCGAGGCCGTCGAGCGGGGCGAGGTGCCCCTGGAGGTCACCCGCGGGCGGGCCGGCCGGTCGGGTGAGCAGCAGGTGCGCGAGCTGCACGTCCTCGCCGGCGGCGACCCGGACGACGAGGTGGTGGCCGTCCCGGGACCCGTACGCCGGCAGTCGTGCGCCGACGACAAGGTCAAGGGGACGACCCGCTACGAGGTACGCCCCGCGCGCTGACGGGTGCCTGACGCGTCGCGCGCGGGACGTCCCACGAGGAGCCGGTGCCGGGCGGGTGCTAGGAGGCGGAAGCCCGCCCGGCGCCGGAGTCTCAGCCCTTCACCGCCCCCGACGTACCCCCGCGGACGAGGTACTTCTGGAAGACGAAGAAGACGATCGCCACCGGGATGGTCATCAGCAGCGCGGCGGCCATGGTGATCGGGTACTGCGAGCCCGAGCCGAGCTGGCCGCTGGTCAGCGTCGCCACGCCCTTGGTGAGGGTGAACAGGTCGCTGTCCTGCGACGCGACGATGAAGTGCGGCAGCTCGTTCCACGACCCCTGGAACGACAGGATGGTGATGGTGATCAGCGCCGGGCGCGCCATCGGCAGCACCACCGACCAGAACGTGCGGAACGTGCCCGCGCCGTCGATCCGGGCGGCCTCCTCGATCGACTCGGGGATCGACTCGAAGAACTGCTTCATGATGAAGACGCCCGCGGCGTCGACCAGCAGCGGCAGGATCAGCGCCGGGTACGTGTCGTAGATGCCGAGGTAGCGCAGCACCAGGAACTTCGGGATCAGCAGGATCACGCCCGGCACGGCCATCACCGCGAGGATCGCGGTGAAGACGGCGCTGCGTCCGCGGAACTTGATGCGGGCCAGGGCGTAGCCCGCCAGCGAGCACAGGAAGACCCGGCCCGCGGTGACCAGCACCGTGACGAGCACCGAGTTGCCGAACCACAGCGGGAAGTCGCGCTGCGCCAGCTCACGGAACGCTGCAGCGGTGAACGGGTCGGCGACCAGGGAGAGCGGGTTGGCGACGGCGTCGGTGTTGGTCTTGAACGCCGTCGTGAGCTGCACCAGGAACGGGTAGAGGTAGATGAAGGAGAAGAGGACGAGGACGGCGTAGCCCAGGAAGAGGAGCAGTGCGGAGCGGTTGCCGATCATCGGCTTCGTCGACGGGCCGGTGCCGCGCCGGCCGGTGGCCGCGGGGGTGCTCGTCCGGGTGGTCGGGGTGGTGGTCGGGCTGGTCATGCCGCACCTCCGGTCGCGGCGCGGGTGCGCGCCTTCTTCGTGCGCCGCTCCTGCCTCTTGAGCTCGATCGCGTCCTTGTCGCGGAACAGCCATCGCTGCAGGCTCGCGCTCGCGAAGATGATGAGGAACAGGATGAAGGCCATCGCCGCGGCGACACCCCACTCCTGGTTCTCGAAGGCGTAGAAGTACGACAGGAACGCCGGGGTGAGGGTCGTCTTGCTGGGACCACCCTGCGTCATGACGTACACCTGGTCGAAGACCTGCCACGTGCCGATGAGGCCGAGCGTGGTGACGAGCAGCATCGTCGGGCGCAGGTGCGGCAGGGTGACGTTGCGGAAGACGCCCCACCGGCCGGCGCCGTCGATGCGCGCGGCCTCCTCGACCTCGACGGGCAGGTCCTGGAGCGCGGCGATGAACATCAGCATGAAGGTGCCGGTGGTGGTCCACACGACGAGCATGATGATCACCGACAGCGCCACGCTGGGCCCGGAGAGCCACTGCCACCAGGTCAGCCCCAGCGCGCCTCCGCCGACGAGGGCGGACGGGGGGTCCGACGCGCTCCAGAGGCCGAGCCCGTCGCCGACGACGTGCAGCAGACCGCGCGAGTCGTTGAACCACGTGGGCCCGTCGACCCCGATCGACTCGAGCATGGAGTTGACCACGCCGCCGCCGGAGAAGAGGAACAGGAAGACCAGGCTGATGGCCACCGAGCTCACCACCGACGGGAAGTAGAAGGCCGTACGGAAGAAGCCGACCGCCTTCAGCATCTGCTGGTTGAGCACGAGGGCGAGGAACAGCGCGAACGCGGTCTGGAGCGGGACGACGAGCAGGACGTAGTAGAAGTTGTTGCGCAGCGACGTCATGAAGTCGGACCTCGTGAGCCCACCCTGCTCGCCGAACAGCTCGCGGTAGTTGTCTCCGCCGACGAACCCCACCCCGGACGCGAACGGGCTGCCCCGGCCGTTCCAGTCGGTGAAGGACACCCACAGCGCCATCACCACCGGAACGGCGAGGAAGAGCCCGAGCACCACGAGGGTCGGCAACACGAAGAGCCACCCGGCGCGGGTCTGGCCCCTGCGGATGCTGCCCGCGTTGCTCACTGCAGCTCCGCCTCGGCGTTCTGCTGGAAGGACTCGAGGATCCCGCTGGCGTCCGCGGTGGCGATCTGCTCGAGCTGCGAGTCGAGGTCGGCGAGCACCGGGCCGAGACCGGGCAGGTTGACCGGGCCCCGGCCGTACTCGCCACCGGCGATGAACGGCGCGTCCTCGGGGAACTGCTCGACGTAGTCGGCCTGCGCCGACTCGCGGCTGGGCATCACGCCGAAGGCCTCGGCGTTGGCGAGCTGCTGCTCGGGCGAGGTGAGCGACTCGACGAGCGACACCGCGGCCTCCTGGTCCTCGGAGTCGGCGGAGATGCCCCAGCACTGGGTGAACAGCAGCGTGCCCTTGCCGGCCGGGCCCTCCGGGAGCTCGGCGACGGTGTACTCGACGTCGGGGTAGTCGTTGTTCATCGCGCCGCGGATCCAGTTGCCCTCGATGGTCATCGCGGCCTTCTGGGTGCCGAAGGCCTCGCCGCCCCAGCCGGCGTCGACGTCGGGGGCGAGGACGGCGGAGCCGCTGTCGAGGAGGCCCTGGACGTACTCGAGCGCCTCGACGTTGGACGGCTCGGTCGCGGTGGCCTCGCCGGCCTCGCCGTCGACCCAGAAGCCGCCGTTCTGCACGAGGAACGCGCCGACCCGGTCGCGACCCAGGCCGAGCACGAGGCCCGCCTGCTGCGGGGTGGTCAGCTGGTCCGCGACGGTCTGCAGCTCCTCCCACGTGGTGGGGATGTCGGCGTCGGTGAGGCCGGCCTTCTCCCACGCCTCGGTGTTGATCTGCAGCGCGAGCGTGGAGAAGTCCTTCGGGGCGCAGTAGGCCTGGTCGTCGAGAGTGAAGGTGTCGACCAGGTTGGGGTAGAAGTCGTCGGCGTCGTCCATCTGGTCGAGGTAGGGGTAGAGGTTGCCGGCCTCGGCGTAGTCGCCGAAGACGCTGGCGTCGACGTAGAAGACGTCCGGCGGGTTGCCCCCGGCGAAGCCCTGCGACAGCTGCTGGGCGATGTCGTTGGCCACCACGACCTCGACCTCGTTGCCGCTCTCCTCGGCCCACGCGGCGGTGGCGTCCTCGACGGCCTGGGTCTCGGCGTCACCGCTGGAGGCGATCAGCACCTGCAGCTCGACGGGCCCGTCGCCCGACGACGCCGGCTCGGACGAGCTGTCCTCCTCGAACCCGCCGCCGCACGCGGCGAGGGCGAGCGAGGAGGTGACGGCGAGGGCCGCGAGGGACGTACGGCGGCGGTGGCGGGGCGACGAGGCGAGCGACATGGTGACTCCTTGGGTTGGGGGTGGGTCGGGTGGGCGGGGGAGGGGGAGGTCGGGCTGTGCTCGTGCTTAGCCAGGCAGGCTCAGCACGGGCGGCACCAGCAGGCCCTGGGCGGGCGCGTCGGGTGCCTCGAGCCGGGCGGTGAGCAGGTCGATGCAGAGGTGGGCGACCTGGTCGATGGGCTGGGCGACGCTGGCCAGGCCGAGGGCGGCGGCCACGGGCGTGGCGTCGAAGCCGACCACGGTCGCCGGGACGCCGCCGCGTGCGGTCGCCGCGCGGTGGGCACCCAGGGCGAGGGTGTCGCTGGCGCAGACCACTGCGTCAGGGGCGTCGGGGGCGTCGAGCAGCTCGGCCACGACCGCCTGCGCGGCGGTCGCGTCGTTGACGCTGTGGGCCTCGACTGCCGAGCCGGCGAGGCCGGCCGCGGTGAGCGCGTCCAGCCAGCCGCGACGACGGTCCGTCCCGGTGCTGGGCTCCTGGCCGTCCTCGGGCCAGCCGAGGTAGGCGATGCGGCGGCGGCCGAGGTCGAGCAGGTGCTGCACGGCCAGGCCGGTGCCGACGGCGCCGTCGACGTCGACCCAGTCGTGCGGCTCGTCGTCGTGGCCCCAGGGCCGGCCGAACGCGCAGAAGGTCGTGCCGTTGGTGCGCAGGTGGGCGGGGCGCTCGTCATCGGCGCTGGTGGCGGTGAGCACGACGGCGTCGGCCGCACCGGTGAGGACCAGCTCGTCGATGAGCGCGACCTCCGCCGCCTCGTCCTCGGGCTGGGCGTAGAGCAGCACCCGCAGCCCGTTGTCCTGACCGGCCTCGGCGAGCCCGTGGTAGAACGCGTCGAGCACCAGGCCCGAGATGCCGTCCTGCTGGCGCTCGGCGCGGACGGCGATGGCGTGCGCACGGCGGGTGGCGAGCTGCCGGGCGGGCAGCGACGGCCGGTAGCCGCTCTCGCGGATGGCCTCGAGCACCCGCTCGCGGGTCGGCGCGGCCACCCGGGAGGGGTGGCGCAGCACGTTGGAGACGGTCTGGCGCGAGACGCCGGCGCGGGCCGCGACCGAGTCGAGCGTGGCGGGTCCGGTCTGGGCCATGTCGTCCTCCTCGGGAGCTGCTCAGATGCGGGGTAGCGGTGCGCCAGTGCGGCCACTAGGGTGTTTGAGCGCTCAAACTTTGAGCGCTCAAACCGTAACCCACGTCACACTCGTTGGGACCCCCCCTCATCTCGCACACCGAAGGACCCGCCGATGGAACAACCCTGGCTGCACGACCTGTCCCTCACGCTCGCGGCGCCGACCCAGGTCTGGTCGGCCGGTGACGGCCAGGTGCGCCCGGGCGGCCTGGCGGGCGTCCACCACGCCGACCGGCGGGTGATCTGCCTGCTGTCGCTCGAGGTCGACGGCCGCGAGCCGACGCCCGTCGCGGCCCACAGCGTCCGCGGGGACACGCACTCGTTCGTGTCCGTGCCCCGCCACCTCGGCGACCCCGGGCCGGACCCGACGGTGCGCCTGGTCCGTCGCCGCGACGTCGAGCCCGGGCTCGTGCGGGAGACGTACGTGCTGTCGAGCACCGCGGCCGAGCCGGTGACGTGCGCCCTGGGGCTGCGGGTCGCCGCCGACCTCGCGCCGATGGACGGCGTGAAGTCCGGCGCGACCTTCGAGCCCGTCCCCGCCGACGGCGTCGGCGGCCCGGTGCTGACCTGGGACCGCGACGGCCTGCGGGCCACCCTGCGGGTGCCGGGCGCGCGGACGAGCGCCGACGGCGACGACGTGGTGGCGACGTGGGACGTCACCGTGCCCCCGGGCGGGAGCGTCTCCCACGACCTGCTGCTGACCCTGGACACCGCCGCCGCCGCGGTGACGGCGCCCCGGCGCGACGCGGGCTGGCCGGACGTACGCGTCGACAGCGCCGACCGCCGCCTCGCGCCGGTCCTGCAGCGCAGCCTCGACGACCTCCGCCTGCTGCGGCTCGCGGCGCCGGGTCCCGACGGGGCCGACGAGGAGTTCATCGGCGCCGGGGCGCCGTGGTTCCTCACGCTCTTCGGGCGCGACAGCCTCTGGACCGCGCGGATGCTGATGCCCGTCACCACCGACCTGGCGATGTCGACCCTGCGGCTCCTCGCCCACCACCAGGGCACCCGCACCGACGACGTCACCGCCGAGGAGCCCGGCAAGATCCTGCACGAGGTGCGCTCGGCCGGCTTCAGCCTCGGCGAGGACGACGGCGCCGACCGCCACCTGCCGCCGGTCTACTACGGCACGATCGACGCCACCCCGCTGTGGGCGCTGACCCTGCACGACGCGTGGAGCTGGGGCGCCCCCGGCGACGAGGTCGAGCGGCTGCTGCCCGCCCTCGAGCGGGCGCTCGCCTGGCAGGTCGAGCACGGCGACGCCGACGGCGACGGGCTCCTGGAGTACGTCGACCGCTCGGGCCACGGCCTGTCCAACCAGGGCTGGAAGGACTCCGGCGACGCCGTGCGCCGCAGCGACGGCACCCGCGCCACCTCGCCGCTCGCGCTGGCGGAGGTGCAGGGCTACGCGTACGCCGCGGCGGTGCGCGGCGCCGACATGCTCGAGGCGTACGGCCGGCCCGGGGTCGACCGCTGGCGCGCGTGGGCGGAGCGGCTGCGCGAGGAGTTCGCCCGGCGCTTCTGGGTCGAGGACGCTGTCGGTGCGTTCCCCGCGATCGCGCTCGACCGCGACAAGCGCCCCGTGGTCTCCCTGACCAGCAACATCGGGCACCTGCTCGGCACCGGGATCCTCGACGCCGAGGGTGTCGACCTGGTCGCGCGACGGCTGGTGGGCCCCGACATGCAGTCCGGCTTCGGGATCCGCACGCTGTCGACGCAGGCCGCCGGCTACTCGCCGACCGGCTACCACGTCGGGTCGGTGTGGCCGCACGACACGGCGATCTGCCTGGCCGGGCTCGCGGCGGAGCAGCGTCCCGAGACCGCCGAGGTGGCCGAGGCGCTGCTGGCCGCACTCACGGCGTTCGGCGGCCGTCCCCCGGAGCTCTTCGCCGGCGACGCCGCCTCCGCCCAGCCCGTCCCCCTGCCCTATCCCGCGGCCTGCCGGCCGCAGGCCTGGTCGGCCGCGTCCGCGGTCTCGCTGGTCGGCTCGGTGCTCGGGCTGCGGCCCGACAGCGACGCCGAGCACGGCGTGACGCTGGCGCCGGTGCGTCCCTGGGGCTACGGCACCACGCAGGTCACGGGTCTCGGCACGCACGAGCGCCGGGTCAGGATCGAGGTCTCCGACGACGGCCGGGCCGTCACCGGCTGACGCGCCGGTCGGGCCTGTCCACGTCCCCCGGGGTGTGGGACGGTGGTGCCGGCGACACCAGACTCGACACCACTTCCCGGGGCGGACCGTCCGTCGCGGCACATCGAGGAGGACCAGATGACGACTCCCGGCAACCCGCTCGGCGACGACGAGATCACGACCGAGGGCGTCGACCCGACCGG
>Ga0172374_1002711_pt1 | contig 11061 bp, 9 predicted proteins | sample LakKiv3m_FD_114536 | JGI IMG/M metagenome (GOLD analysis project Ga0172374, IMG submission 114536) | Freshwater microbial communities from Kabuno Bay, South-Kivu, Congo - kab_092012_10.3m | ecosystem: Environmental > Aquatic > Freshwater > Lake | place: Democratic Republic of the Congo... | reverse complement strand
ATAGTCCAAAAAATTACCTCCCGATTCAAAGTCCCGTTGTTAACACGATTTTCTAGGATAGTTTTTGTCTCATCAGTCTGGCTACTTTTTACCTTTTTGACTCTGCAGTCGCACTATGTTTTTGTCGACCACAAAGTAGAATATCCCTGGGAAAACAAGCAATTTCTCCTTTGGATGCTTCCAAAACCCATCACCTCCTACCATTTAAGCTTATTTGGGTTTCCATATTATCGACACTGGCAAGAGGTCGCCGATTATCTTGACGCAGATAAGAAGTCCACATACTACTCAACAAATGAGAGAACTACCATGCCCGAATATTACATCGACATGGAAAAGAACAGCGGTAAAATCGGCTATTATATATACATTCATCACCCGCAAAAATTGATTGACGGTTTAGACAATAAACGGGTAATTAGGTACGCTTATTCCAACGAGCCAGCCAGAGTATTTAAAAACGGCGACAAAACTGTGACAGAAATTTATCTGTTACCACAAGGTAGCCCGTCTATCCCAAAAGAGGAGTTTGAAAAATATGGTGTCACCGAGACAAGCGATTAGGTAGATTTTTGACACAATAAGAGTATATCGTGCCCTGTGGGTCTCCGGTTCCTGTATAAATATCTCTAAATAGTTGAGAACAACCTTGAAAGAATAGAAAAGAAGTCAGAACGACAACCAATACGAAAATCGATAAGTGTTTTACGAATCTATTTATAGTCATCATCTCTGAAAGCCCATAAGCAACAATTATATAGAGAAGAAAAGAAAATGGCATAATATGTCGGCCTCCAAACGGGTAGTAGCCAAACTTTTCACCACTTAGCGACACTGCCAAGCAAACACTTAAAATCACGATACTCGCTTTTATGTTCGTTATGTCTTTTGACTTTCTTTTGATTACGGCAAAACCCAGTCCTGTAATAAATAGAATCAGAAGCAGTTTTTTTAGGATAAACTGTGCCCAGAAATCAAGTCGGTAATAATAAAGTCCAAAATAATAGTAATTTGAGAGAACTTCTTTAATCCTAGACACATTATCGATGTCCAATATTCTAGTAATGGGCGAGGCGGTGTTTCTGATCAGTTCCAGCCCCTCAAGCGAGTCAATAAAAAGCGGGTTTGAAAAATAGATCTTTGCAATGAGTAACGCTAGAACAGCCGGAAGTATTGAAAGTTTTAATATCAGTCTAATATTTTTTGATGAGCCGATAATATACACCGAGGTGGCCATATAAAATATGTAAAAAGAGTAATGGGTAAGCATTCCAGCCACGGTTACAAGATTAAACACTACGAGATGTTTTAAATTCCAAATCTTTCTACTAACTATAATAAACAATAAACAGCACATTAGTTGGCTTAAAACATAAGGGCGGAGTTCAGCACTGTAGTGGATCTGTATAGGAGAAAGGAGAAATATGGAGAGAAAAATCCAACCAACCCTTTTTCTTAGTGAATAAATTAAGGCATAAAAAGCTAGAATACCAGTCAAAGTATTTAATGCAAGACCAAAAATTCTCAATATTCCAATTTCGTCCATGTTTGGCACTAATTGCACAAGCCTCAAAAGCCAAAAATATAACGGAAGATTCGTGGTAATGCCGGAGTAAAGAGGGTTTTTGAGTGGGTTTACCGTAAGTGAAGTGATTGTTATATTTTCATCAAACCACAAGGGTCTACTAATTTCCTGAATTCTTAATATGACGCCAATTATTAAGACTAGTCCGACCAGCAACTTCCACCTCATGTGAAATAAACATAGCATAAACAGAAATTATTAGTTAAAATTTACGAGGTCATGGGTAATGTTAAAGCTATATTAAAAAAATCGCCACTAGTGTTACTCTTGCTCGCACTAGTGTTTCTTAGACTAGTTAACCTGGGTTACTCCGAGTATCAGGGAGATGAAATTCAGGCACTATATCTTCCTAAATCTGGTCAAACACTCCCACAGTTTCTACTGGATCAAAAAAAAGGACCGATCCAATATCTTGTAACGGCTTCTGTTAAGGGGCTATCGAATAATTATGACAATGCGTTTTTGACAAGGTTTCCTTTTAGTCTTGCAGGTATTGTCGCCGGGGTCATGTTATATTTGTTGGTTAAGAGTGCTCTGGATAAGGGTACGGCGCTACTTGCTTTGTTATTTTACTCCACAAACGGGTTATTTGTAGCTTTTTCCCGTATCGTCCAGTACCAAACCCTAGTGGCCTTATTTGTTACCGCCAGTCTTTATATGGCACAGAGGCTGTATTCCACCGGCAAAACGAGATATCTGTACTACTCTGTCGGAATGTGGGGTTTGGGGCTTTTGACTCATTCAGACGCAATGTTTATTGCATTTCCTCTATTGGCTTTTTATATTCTTTGGGCACGAAAAAATTCCTTATCTTTTAAACGCTTTCTTAGCAGGATCTTCCCGCCTTTCATCGTTTTAGATTTGGTGTTATTAGGTTACTATATACCGCTTATTTTGAACGCGTCCGCTCACACCCAGAACTATTGGCTTGGAAGATTTTCCGGCGATATTACATCTGGGATTATAAGTTCCGCGTACTTGTTTAGCGTCTATCAGCCTATTTATGGTCTACAGATATATAAAATCGTAGGTTTACTTGGGTTAATAGCGTTTGTTTTCAAATTAATTTATAGATCGAAGGCTCTTTTCTTTTTGACATCAAAATTTCGTTTTAGATTTGTTCCTGTTGTTCAACAGGATGGACACGATGACTTTATGATTATTCAGCTGGGGCTATTGTTTTGGTTTGGGTCTGCTCTTGTTTTTATGGAGCTTTTAACCAAATTTCCGGGTACTCATGTTTGGACATACCTGCTACCGTTATTTATCTTTATGGGTCATGGACTCAACCAATTCTATATTCTAATTAAGCCTTTGTTTATAAAATATGTCTACATTACCCTAGTATTAATTCTGGTCTTATTTCTGGGTTATCAGTCGTATGCAATTTTTATCGACCACGGCAAAGAATACCCTTGGGAGAGAAAGCCTTTTCTTGTTTGGGAACTTAAAAAACCCAATACGGGTTACCAACTTAGTTTATTTGGCTTTCCATATTATCGGGGGTGGAAGGATCTGGCTAATTTTTTTGTAACCGATGGACAATCAGGCTACTACTGGGATAACGAAAAAGCCAGTCTATCCCGATACTACATCCCACTTATTAGGGACAATAAAAAAGCAGGCTATTTCATTAGAATCAACAGACCCCAAACTTTTACCAGCGAAATTATTAATAAACGGGGTGCCGGCTGGGCCGTTTTAAATCAGCCGGTTAAAGTTTTCTATAACAAAGACGGTAGACAGGTCGCGATGGTATATTTAGTTCCCGAAACTTGGGGTCAACAGTGAAAACGAGTCGAATAAATAATAATTTCTTAGTCAAGATCGTGCCTTTCTTTCTTTTAGCTGGACTCGTATATTTTGCTGTTTTTTATAAGCTTGGTTACGAAAATATGAATGTAGATCAGTTTCTCTGGTATGCCAGAACCCAAAAGTTCTTCTCTGCTGTAGAACAAGGCAGATTCCAGGACACCTATCAACAATATCATCCTGGTGTTGCATTGATGTATGCTATTGGTGCGGGTCAAACAGCATACAGGTTTATCACAAAAGACTCTTCCTTCTTTCCCAACATTTCGTACACAGATTTTGGTCTGTACAACTTCTACACAAAGCTATTTTTGGTCTCGTTAATAGTTCTGATTCTAGTTTTCTCCGCAAACATGCTTAAAAAGATAAGATCGTCAAAACAATATGCTTACTTATTTCTTACACTTACATTCTTTGAGGTGTACTACCTTGGAGTTATCAGAAATCTGCACCTTGACGGCTTGGTTTCTGTGTTAGTGTTTGCTACAACTGTAGCTTTTTATCTGGCCTTAAAGACCACTTCCCGAAGATGGGTTGTTTTATCTGGCACATTTATGGGTTTAGGGCTTCTAACTAAGTCATCTGCCACTTTTGCTGGAATTTATTGTTTGTTGATCGCATTAATGTTTCTAATAACCAAAAATATTAAGTTTAGTTGGCTGACAAAGTCGTTATTGATCTGGCTAAGTATAACAACTTTAGTTTTTGTAGCCTTATTTCCGGCTATGTGGGTCGACCCGATTTCGACTATGAGGAAAATAGTTGTGGAAGGGGTTTTTGAAACAGGAGCGGATGGGGGTTTTTCTCATTATGTAAACAATATTAGAATGAGAGATCCCGGACCTACTTTTTACATGCTTGTGATGAAGTATCGGGTATCTCCTCTTGTGCAATTAATGGTTGTTGGGTACTTGATACACCTGATAGTTTCTTTTGTCACGATCCTTAAGAAAAAACAATTTAGAAGTACCATGACCAAAATACCGTCTTTAACCGTAATATCTCTTGTCTGTGTGTTGGTGTACTTTACTGTATTAACTATTGCGTCTAAAAAGACGGACAGGTAATTTTCTATAAATTACCCATTTCTTATGCTAATTTCTACAGATATGTTATTTATATTGTTCAGACGCGTAACTAGTAAAATCCGCGTAAAAATACTATTCGGTTTGGTAGTGACAATAGGATTTGCTTATAACATCTATAATATTATTACTCTTAATCCTTACGGAATGGCTTATTACAATCACATATGGGGTGGGCTGTCCAAAGCGAAAAAACAGATATATTTAAATCAAGGCGGTATAGGTTATTTTGAAGTAGCCAATTTTATAAATACACAAGATTTACCTTCCGATACTATTATTGGTGCGACTAGCGATACGCCTCTAAAATATTTAATCAAATATCGCGTTACTCAACCACAACCTGAAAATCGCAAGCTGTATAAAATTGTTGTCCTGCCATTACAGCAGGACGACCAATTTAAGCATGGCAGAAAGCTGGCCCACACCTTTAAAATCCAAGGTAACGAGTATTGGCGGGTATACTACAGAGACTTTGAGCCCAAGTTTTTAGCTGACTGATTTTTTGGGAAACAAGAACGGTATAAAGGCAAATGCCCAGGTAAAATACTGACCGTATAACACAGGATTAAAGGCAATAAAGGCTATGTAGGCAAATGCACAATACTGCCATCTATTCAGTTTTCTGAACGCATAAACAACAGTAAGCGCCAGTACTACAACCATCAAAGGAATTCTCGGCATAGCATAAAAAATCGGGCTTTGGAATCTGTCCTGGTTGTACAAAACTAACAATTTATTAAGACCGCTGTTTTTGTCTGTACCTGACGCCTCGGGGACCCTGGTGCCGTTATATAGTAACGCATTCATAAAGTTTTGCGGAGTATCGATGAAAAACGGTATAGCTGGGCCAATTACCGGCAGAATCATTAGCAACACCAGTAAAACATGTCGTGCTGTTTTCTCTTTGTAATTTTTGACTAAGTATATGAGCTCAAAGAAATATATCGGAAAGGCAAAAATAGTTATATGCTTAATAGCCGTAGCTACGCCGTATAGAAAAAATGAGAGTGCAGGCTTTCTCTTTAAAAGGGCCAGCGACAGAATAAGCGCTAGAAGGACATAAGTATCCTGTTTTAAATCCACAACATCTTCAACCGTCCACCTGTTAAATAGAAAAATGGCTATAACTATAAAGGCCGGTAGTCTGCCTCTACTCCGTGTCAATAAGTAAATCGTTAAACCAAGTCCGACATATGAAAAAAAGACAAAAACTCTTAAAGTGTCCAAAAATGTGACAAAACTGTAGTCAGAAATGTGGGCTAAAACAAACATTAGGCAAAAATAGAGTGGAAAAAATCCCGGGACCTTTTCCTGATCCAACATAAGTTTAGGATTGAACTCCAAGTAAGGGTTAACGCCCTGAGATATACTAATCCCCCGCTGAAAGCCTCGGTGGACATCGCTGTTGTTGAACTTCTCTGCGGGGTTGATGTTGTTAATCACCGCCAAATAAGCGACAAACATCAATAAACCAACGCTTAAAATCTCCAGCAGTGCGTCTTTCGTCAATTTACCCGCTAACTTATTACTTAATAACTTCATTAATAACTCCTGCTAGTTTTGGTTCGCCAAGGCTATTGCGAATCAAGAAATTCTTGTACCTAACGGTATTTGGGTCTTTTACTGTCTCCAAGTACTTTTTTGCCGTTTTTACTTCTGCGTATTCATAAAGTTCAATTGGCCCGTAAGCTGTTTCCAAAGTCCGACCCAGAACCTCAAATTCAGAGGTAGCTATGGGTTTTGGTGAAAGCGAAATATTTTGAATTTTTGGTTTAAGCAGATTTATTATCTCGACTGTACTGGATAAATCAGACTTTTTCTCGTCCGCTCCGATTAAAAACATGGATTTGTCCACCTGAAAAAAGGTTCGATAGTTGATTTTTTGGTTGTAATACCAGAGGGCTGGAAATGACAGAATAAGTGTAAAGATCGAGACATTTTTAAGTACATTTTCTTTGGACATAATGCTATTCTATCAAACCCCCGGACATGCTTTTGTAGATAGATACTGACGACAACGGAACTAGGTTCGGCTGGGTGGTATCAAAAACTTTAATCAACTCAAAGTCGTCCCGATTGTTTACTAAATTAAAAAAGTCGGCCCATTTTGAAGCGTAGTACGGGTATTTTTCTACAACTATCTGACTTTTAGTCCAGCTGACAGGTCTGGAAGACAAAATAATGTAGTTAAATAAATACGGATTTGGCGGATATACAAACTGACCACTCTTTGATTCATAAGCGTTGTATTGCCAAATCGTGGCCAATGGGAGTTTGTTAAGCGGGTCCAGCCCTTCTTCCGTCAGTCCGAATTTTGTAGAAGTTTCCGGCAGATTGTCTCTTGCCCAAAGATAAGCTTGTGACTTAGGCGTATTTCTTTGGAATTGATTTAATAGAACAAACGGAAACCATAAATAATGGGCGCCCATGCTAAAACTCACGATAAGGGCTACTGAACGCCACGACGGTTTTTTTACAACTAGGTTTTGTAACTTATCTGCTACCATATCCAAACCAAGGAGTGCAAAGATAAAAACATTGGGCAGTACCGGCAACAACCATCTATCAACCCGTCGGCTTTGGATGGTAAAAAATGCTAAATAAAAAATAATCTGCAGAAACATTAGCAGGTAAAATTGATTAAATGGCTTTCCAACACCATCAGTCTCCTTGTTTGACCTAAAGAAACCAATAACTCCTGTCAGTGATATTAAAAGAACAGGAAGACTGGCCATCCACGAGAGAGCAGAAAGATACTTTGTGGCGGTGTAATCGGCAGAATCAAAAGCCAAACCTCCTTCTTTTATTCGCATTTCCAGTATCCGTGATGCAAAGTCGGAAATAAAGATCCAAGAAAATGGATTTGTGACTATAAAACAGCCAATAACAATAAACATTGACGCAAAAAGGTTCCTAATATCGCGATTCCAGAGAAAAAACCGTAAATATAAAGGAAAGGTCAGTAAAACGGTTATCTTTGTTGAGACGGCAAGACCAAAGAATATCGCAAATAATAGCGTATTTAAAGTGTCTGACTCTTGTTTCGTGGTTGTACTTCTGTGCTGAAGATATCGAAGGAAAAAGTAGTTAGCCATCAGAATGAGGGTAGTAATAATAATGTCATGATTTAGATAATGAGCGTGGACAATAAACTTCCAGTTAAATGCGACCAGAGAGAGTCCCACAATCAAACAGAGTCTTTTGTATGTAAAAGAAAGGCGCTTCAATAAAAAGTACATAACCGGCACAATAGCCAGGCTTATTAAAGCGTTTATTACCCGCATAAATACATAAAGCTCCATTTTTGCAAAGCCAATGTTCAAAATATTTAGTGTTTTACTGGCTAACATAACTAAAACGGTATAGATATAAACCGGAAAAGCCCCATACACATAGTTTTCCGGAACTAGCTTATAGATGTCGTTATTTCTAACAATGTCTTTAAACTCGTAGGTGTATCTTATTGCCAACTCCCCTATCTCGGGCTCGTCAGCGTAAAAGCTGTGCGGTAGGCCAAAGTTAATATTCCAGAGTCTTAAAACTAGACCCACGGCTATCAAAATTAATAATATTTTTCTGGTTGTCATGTAATCTGTTTGGCCTGTACACTATAAATTTTTACTACTGTTTCATCCCTTAATTTGAATGTTTTAACAAGTTTCTTAGAACCAATATTACTAAAACTATAATCCATAACAAAATTTGTAGGTCGTTTTATACCGATTGCGTAATAGGCTTGACCAGTGCCATATTGAGCGTCCATGTACCCGTCGCAAAAAGCTTTGTCCTCGTTAGATATAAATTTTAGTTCTTCGTTATTTTGGATATTTTGTGTGTTTATAAAGTCGTTAATCTCATTCCAATAGCGAGCGTGAGGAAAGCCAAAAAGCGGAATATAAGAACCCCGCATGTAATCAGGTTTGACATCGGATATTTTTTGCGCGTTAAGTTTTAGCCCCAAAAAGTCAATAGTTTTTGACTCATATGGGTATTCCTTGTGATTATCGAGAAAAAGTATGTAAGCTTGATAGTACATGAAACCAAATATCGTAGCCAAAACCGGAAACAACATATACTTGGCTAGTTTATGCCCTTTAATAAGATGATCTATTCCGATACCACTCAAAACAAATATCGGTAACAAGAAGTTATAGATGTGAGTACCGGGATTTTTAACCATCAGCTCGAATAGTCCAAAAACAGCAATAAACCAGATGACTATCGGGTAATAATTTCTAATGCCAACCAAAGAAACGGCGGCGGTGACTAACAGAAACGGCAAGACTATATATGGGTTGTATAACTCGATCAGGGCTTTGTATAGCGGTATTTTTGAATAACCCAGATCCAAACCGACCCTGGCAGACAGATAAGTTTGGTTTCTGCTGTCCGCCGATAGAGCTCCTAGGTACGGTAATAGAAAGGGACTTAAAAGTATCAAACCAAGCAGAATGTTTATGAACAAGACTTTTTTATTAGCCATAAGAGCCTTGAAGGTAAAAAATATGACCATCGGTAAAATTAGTACTGCATCCCAGTGGGAAAGGATGGAGAAACACCATAATGTAGTACCTGCCAGGCTATAGAAATACAAATTTTTTGTCGTCAAACCGGGTTTTCTTAACACAGAGTACATCACTAGTGCGCCACAACTAAAAAGCAGATTAAGGTTTTGATATTGAGCAATGCGGCCAAACCCGACAACAAATCCGTGAGTTAAAAAAACAAACGACGCACAAAACCCAGCAATTTTACTGGATGTTAGATTCTTTACAAACATGAAGAATAAAATAGCCGAAAAACAGGAAGCGAGCGCAAATGGAAGTCTTTGTGCAAATTCGTTTTTGTAATCATGGGTTATTGTATAAGGTGTGTAAGATGTCAAAAATTGCATCGGGCCCTTGCGTTGATCGAGCAGAAAATTCCACAATCCATCCGGGTTTTTGGGAACCATAACGGCTTTGAGCTCGTCTCCATGATAGTCAGAATAACCCAGATTTGGTAACCGCAAACCCGCCACTAGAATCAGAATAGTCAAACATACTAATAGGGTGCTATGTTTAATGACCCATGTTTTTAAGGATGCCATACATGAAAACCATCCCTCCATTGGTTTAGATACCAAAAACAAGTCAGCCAGAAAACGGATACCGGGATATAGTATAGTAATGCTTTCTTGCTGTATCGCCTAGCTAGATATAGAAAAGCAATAACAAAAAGTGGCAAAAACCAGAGTAGATAAGTCCGGTTTAATACCGGTGTGAAAAGCAAAAAATTTGCGGCCGACAGACTAGCTAAAAAGTATTTATTTCTGACCTTGCCCAATATATAAGCAGTTACTATTAGAAACCAACCGAAGTAAGTCGCCATAAAATTGTAAAAGGCTAAAGGAATTACCTGAAAGAGCTCGATTTTTAAATAGTAGCTAAGGTAAAAAAGTACCGGTCTGCCTTGCAGGACCCGACTACTGTGAACAAAAAGCGACCCTTGCAGATAGGTAACAAGATTGGCAAGACTGGTTAGAAACGGTAAAGAGATTGCGGCAAAAACAATTCCGCAAGCTAATACAAACACCCGCCAATTTCTTGATTCAAGTAAGAATAGTGGCAAAAAAATGAGTCCGAAAGGCTTAAAAATTACTGATAAGGTAAAAAATACACCGGCAAGAACATCGTCTTTTTTAAGCTTCTGCAATGCCAAAATAATAAAAAAAATTGGTATTGGGTCGACAAGGTTGTAATTTGTGTATCTTACCGTCAGATATGGGTTAAATAGCCAAACAACAACTCCAAAATAGGCGGCGGTTAGGTCTATCTTTCTTAACTCTTTAATCAAAAGTACCGCAGTTCCCAAGTCAAAAATCAGAACCGAGACCTTCCACAGGATGTCGTAATCTAAACCTAATTTTAATGCCAGCATGTACAGTCCGCCAAACAGATATAAAAATCCGGGAAAATAGGCGTAGCCGTGTCCGCCAATATCGTCCTTATTCTCGTATGATTTTATGGTGTTTTCATAAGGATTTCCGCCTTCAAAAAAAGTTGTAATCGCGGTAACATAGGTCTGCGAATCCTTACCGAGCTCGCCAAAATCTGCAAGCCTGTTATACAAACCAAGCAACAATAGAATTGGAAGCAAGAATTTTCCAAGGTGTTTGGTCACGCATACATTTTAGCATTACGCAGTTTTTAGGGTAAAATGTATTAGTAATGAAGCTCGCTGTAATCATAGTCAACTACAACACTAAAGGTGTTTTAAAAGACTGTTTGACTAATCTCTTGCAGGTTGCACCACAGGGGACAAAAATAGTTGTGGTGGACAACGGATCGACGGACGAGTCCGCGAAGATGGTTAGTGACACCTTCCCACAGAACAAATTTCCCCAAGTCAAGCTGATACCAACCCAAAATAACGGCTTGGCGGCGGGCTACAACCTTGGCATGGCGCACGCCCAAAACCCCGATTATTACCTGTTTATGGGCACCGACGCCTTCCCTAAACCAGGCTGCATCCAAGGCGTTATGGATTTTCTTAATCAAACCCCGCAAGCCGGCATCGCCACGGCAAAGCTGGTAT
>Ga0172374_1002710_pt1 | contig 11063 bp, 11 predicted proteins | sample LakKiv3m_FD_114536 | JGI IMG/M metagenome (GOLD analysis project Ga0172374, IMG submission 114536) | Freshwater microbial communities from Kabuno Bay, South-Kivu, Congo - kab_092012_10.3m | ecosystem: Environmental > Aquatic > Freshwater > Lake | place: Democratic Republic of the Congo... | reverse complement strand
GCCGACACCTCGAACAACCACATCCTCGAGGGCCAGTCCTTCATCACCTGGGTGTGGCCCTTCGTCTTCGGCACGCTGTACGCGAGCGCCATCGCCCTGATCGTCGCCGCACCGCTGGCGATCGGCATCGCGCTGTTCATCTCGCACTACGCGCCGCGCAAGATCGCCGGCGTCCTCGGCTATATCATCGACCTGCTCGCCGCCGTCCCCTCGGTCGTCTTCGGCCTCTGGGGTGCGCTCACCTTCGCGCCGATGCTCGTGCCCTTCTACAAGTGGCTCAACGAGAACCTCGGCTGGATCCCGATCTTCGGCGGAACGCCGTCCGGCACCGGCAAGACGATCCTCACGGCATCCCTCGTTCTCGCCGTGATGATCCTCCCGATCATGACCGCGATCTGCCGCGAGGTCTTCCTGCAGACGCCGCGCCTCCACGAGGAGGCAGCCCTCGCGCTCGGCGCCACGCGCTGGGAGATGATCCGCATGGCCGTGCTGCCGTTCGCGCGCAGCGGCATGGTCTCCGGCGCGATGCTGGGCCTGGGCCGCGCCCTCGGCGAGACCATGGCCGTGACGCTCGTGCTCTCCCCGCTCGGCATCGTGACCTTCAACCTCCTGAACCCCGAGAACCCGACGACGATCCCCGCGATCATCGCGCTGCGGTTCCCGGAGGCGCACGACGAAGGCGTCAACACCCTGATCGCCGCGGGTCTGATCCTGTTCATCGTGACCTTCGCGGTCAACTTCATCGCACGCTGGATCGTCTCGCGGCGCGCCGAGTTCTCGGGAGCCAACTGACATGAGCACCACCGCCGTCGCCCCCGCCTCCGTCACCAGCTCGAACACCGCAGGCCACCTGCCCAAGTGGGCGCCGTGGGCGCTGCTGGTCGTCTGCCTCGTCATCGCAGCCGCAGTCTTCGCCGTCGCGAACAGCGGAGGAGACCCTGCCGACTTCAACATCGCCATGACGCTCGTGGTCGGCCTGCTGCTCTACATGGTGCTGATCTTCGTCGTCTCGACCGTGGCCGAGAGCCGTCGCCACGCCACCGACCGGCTGATGACCGCCCTGGTGTCCGCCGCGTTCGTCGTGGCCCTCCTGCCGCTGGTCTCGCTGCTGTACACCGTGGTCGTCAACGGCCTGGTGCGTTTCGACGCCGATTTCTTCAGCATGTCGATGCGCAACGTCGTCGGTGCGGGCGGCGGCGCCGTCCACGCGCTGTGGGGAACGCTCCTCATCACCCTCGCCGCCACGATCATCTCGGTGCCGATCGGCCTGATGACCTCGATCTACCTGGTCGAGTACGGCGAGGGCAAGAAGCTCGCGCGCGGCATCACGTTCCTCGTCGACGTCATGACCGGCATCCCGTCGATCGTCGCCGGTCTGTTCATCTACTCGGTGTTCGCCCTCCTCATCGGTCCCGGTACGCGCATGGGCATCATGGGTTCGCTGGCGCTGTCGGTGCTCATGATCCCCGTGGTCGTGCGCGGCTCCGAGGAGCTGCTGCGCATCGTCCCCAACGAGCTCCGCGAGGCCGCCTACGCACTCGGCGTGCCGAAGTGGCTGACGATCCTCAAGGTCGTCCTGCCCACCGCGATCGCCGGCATCACCACGAGCATCATGCTCGCCATCGCCCGCGTCATCGGCGAGACCGCGCCGCTGCTGCTCACGGTCGGCATGGTCCAGAGCCTGAACGTCAACCTGTTCAGCGGCCAGATGGCCACGCTCCCCGTCTTCACGTACATGCAGGCCAAGTATCCCGGCATCCCCGCCGAGGCGTTCATCGATCGGGCCTGGGCGTCTGCGCTGGCGCTCATCCTCGTCGTCATGATCCTCAACCTCGTCGCCCGAATCATCGCGAAGGTGTTTGCGCCCAAGACCGGCCGCTGAGCGGCCCTCCGACCCGACAAGAAGGATTCCAGTGTCCAAGAGCATTGAAGTCAACGACCTCAACGTCTACTACGGCGACTTCCTCGCCGTCGAGGGCGTCAGCATCGACATCAAGCCGAACACCGTGACGGCGTTCATCGGTCCGTCCGGCTGCGGCAAGTCGACGTTCCTGCGCACCCTCAACCGCATGCACGAGGTCATCCCCGGCGCGCGTGTCGAGGGCGAGGTGCTCATCGACGGCAAGAACCTGTACGGCTCGGGCGTCGACCCCGTACTCGTGCGCCGTCAGGTGGGCATGGTGTTCCAGCGTCCGAACCCGTTCCCCACGATGTCGATCAAGGAGAACGTGCTCGCGGGCGTCAAGCTGAACAACACGCGCATGGCGAAGTCCGACCAGGACGCCCTGGTCGAGAAGTCGCTGCGCGGTGCGAACCTCTGGAACGAGGTCAAGGACCGCCTCGACAAGCCTGGATCGGGCCTGTCGGGCGGTCAGCAGCAGCGTCTGTGCATCGCCCGCGCGATCGCTGTCTCCCCCGACGTCATCCTCATGGACGAGCCGTGCTCGGCGCTCGACCCGATCTCGACCTTCGCGATCGAGGAGCTCATCGCCGAGATCAAGACCGAGTACACGGTCGTGATCGTGACGCACAACATGCAGCAGGCTTCGCGGGTGTCGGACCGCACGGCGTTCTTCAACATCGCTGGAACCGGCAAGCCCGGAAAGCTCATCGAGTACGACGACACCGCCACGATCTTCACCACCCCGTCGGTGCAGGCGACCGAGGACTACGTCTCCGGCCGGTTCGGCTGAGCCGCCTGGGCCTTCCAGGCCACCACTTACCGAATCCCAGACGTTCCGTCTCCTGATCGGCGTGTCGCCTCCGCGACACACCACTCGAGCACAGGATCGTCTGGGATTCGGCGCGTTCACGTTCCGTATCGACTCGTCCTGCACCACGGGCGTCGCGTGACGAGTTCTCCACGCCCGGTGGGTTCGACGCGCGCTGCTCAGTGGCCGACGTCGGATGCTGGCGGGATGAGTTCCCTCCTCGCCGGCGCAGCGTTGCGTTGCATCGGTCCCATCGCGCGCACCGCGGAGCTTCGGGCCTGTGGCGTCTCGAAGATCGAGATCGGGCACGCACATCGCGCCGGTGAGATCGTCAAGATCCGACAAGGCGTGTATGGGTCGCCCGACACCGCCGACGAGCTGCTCCACGCCGCCGAGCACGGTGGAGGGCCGGGATGCGCGACGGCAGGTCGCCTGCACGGCCTGTGGATGCTGGATACCGAAGCGGGTTCTCTCCACGTGTGGCTCGGCCACACCGCCGAGCGTCACGGGTGCGCCCGCCCAGAATGCGGCGAGAGCATTCGCATCCATTGGGATGGAGGAGTCGCGGCGTTCGGGCAACTGCCACCGGTGCGAAACGTACTCGTCCAGATCGCAGCCTGCCTGGGAGAGGAACCGTTCTTCGTGGCGCTGGAGTCCGCGTTGCGGCCAGCGCTGGTGTCCGACCGTGACCTCCGATGCGTGCGTCGACTCCTCCCCGAGGCGATGAGATGGATGCTCGACTTCGCTCGCGCGGACGCGGATAGCGGTCTTGAGTCTCTCGTCCGGCTGAGAATGCACCGCCTCGGCGTGACGATGCGATCACAGGTGTACATCGACGAGGTCGGCGAGGTGGACTTCGTCATCGGAGACCGTCTGATCATCGAAGCGGACGGCAAGGGGAACCACGATGACGATGCATCCCGCACTGCTCCGACCGTGTCACGGCCACAAGGACCTGCTGCGCGATGCCCGCGCCGCGGCGCTCGGGTACGAGACTCTGCGTTTCGACTACGCGCTCATCATCCACGACTGGCCACTCGTCGAAGCGGCGATCCTCGCGAAGGTGACCGCCGGGGCTCACTTGCGCGAGTCACTCGGCCCCGTTGCTGCCTGAATCCCAGACGGTTCGCTCAGTGAGAGGCGTGCCGCCCAACGACACGCCGCGGTGACGACGCATCGTCTGGGATTCGGGCCGCAGCGACGGCGCCGGCCGCGACGGGCATCAGTCGCGGGGGCTGAGGAGGTACTGGTTCAGGTCGGCGGTCAGGGCGGGGTCGGTCGGCAGGGGCCGCCCGTCGACGGCAGTGACGGGGGCGGCCAGACGGACGCTGGAGACCAGCCAGGCGGCATCCGCGCCGGCGAGGTCCGCCGCCGGGACCCGGGCGTACCCCGTCTCGAAGCCGCGCCCCTCCAGGTACTCGTAGACGCTCAGCTGAGTCGTGCCGTGCAGGATGCCGCCGGTGGGCTCCGGCGTGATGAATCGGTCTCCGAAGCGGAGGATGAGGGATGCCGTCGGCGCCTCCAGCACGAACCCGTCGCTGGAGAGAAAGACGGCGTCGTCCGCGCCGCGCCGGTGCGCCTCGCGGAGCGCGGCCATGTTCACGGCGTACGACAGCGTCTTCGCACCCAGGAGCAGCCAGGGCGCGCGCTCGGCGACGTCGAGCGGATATCCGCGGTCGAGTGTCACGATCGTGATGCCGGCGGCACGCACATCGGAGAAGTCGGATGCCGGAGCGGCCGTCACCCACGCGGTCGGCGTCGGCCCGTGCTCCACTCCCCTGCTGAGGATGAGCTTGATCACCCATTCCCCCGCGGGGCATTCGGCGGCAGCGACGGCCACGGCCTGCCGCCACTGCTCCTGGTTCGGCACCGGCAGGTCACAGATGCGCGCGGAGTTCGCCAGACGCTCGAGATGCGGCACGACCTCCTGAGCATGCGCGTCGACGACTCCGATCGACTCGAACACGCCGTCGCCGCGCTGCGTGCTGAGCTCCCCGACGCTGAGGGCGGGGGCGGCGGCATCCACCACCGTGAAGGTGTCGGCGTAGTCGGAACGCTCTTCCGTTGCGGCGACCGGGTCGATGATGAGGGCGAAGCGCTGGGGCATGAGAAGACTCTACGACGGCCGGGAATACTCTCCCATGCAGCGCGTTACACTTGATTGGCCGGGCCGCATAACCCCGGGCTCCAACTTCTGCCGCTTAGAGCGGCCTTCCGCCGAGAGGCGTTCTTGCGGCCCGGTCTTCTCATGTCCGGGTGCCGCAACGGCGCAATTCAGTTCAGCCCGTCGACCCGCCAGAGGCCCGCAGCGGCGCTGAGGTCGTTCGCGTAGGTGTGCAGCCGGCGCGCCCGCGTCGTGAGGTCCGTCGCCCGCGACGGCTCCGTCGGCTCGTAGTCGTCGGCGAGGTGCGTCGCGCCCGACACCTGCACGCGGCAGAACGCCGCCGCACGGTCGAGGGCGACGGCGAAGTCGCCGCGGAACACCCCGCGCAGGATCGTGTCGACCAGAGCCACGATCTCCTCCGGGCCGGCCGGCACGGGTGCACCGGCGACCACGGCATCCGCCGAGGCGAGCTCGACGCGCCCGCGCTCGTAGAGCAGCGCCGAGGTGTGCGCGTCGGTGTGGATCGCCAGCTGCAGCAGGTAGAGGCGCCATAGCGCTCCGGGCAGCGAGACGGCCGGCGCCTGCGCCCACAGCTCGGCGATGTCGTCGATGCCGTGCTCGGCGGTGAACGCGATCAGGCGCTCCGCGCTCTCCCCGCTGGAGTCCTCACGGGCGCGCGTGAGCAGAGCGGATGCCGTGGCATGAGCGACCCGGATGGTCTCGGCCGAGTCGGCGGACCCGACGAGGTTGTCGAAAGCCGCTGAGGGCCGTCGAACGGGGCGGTGGAACTGCTCGGGCATCCGTCCAGGGTACTCGCGCCTCAGGCGGTGGGGATCGCGATGATCGGATCCGTCGTCGGGAGCCCGGTGGGCGATCCGCCCGCCTGCTCGATCGTGACCGCGATCACGTCGCCCTCGTGCATGGCGCCGTCGAGGAGCGCCGTCGCGGCGCCGGCATCCGTCTCGAAGACTCCCGCCGGCAACGGCTCTTCACCGCGCACCAGCCAGAGCTGGTACGTCTGGTCCTCGTCGAGCGCGTCCAGCCCGTCGGTGACGAGCACGGCGCTGCCGACGGATGCCGACCAGTGGGCGGTGGCGTGGCCGCCGGTGTCGAGCTCGACCGTGGCCTGCTGCGCATCGGCAGCCCCCTCGATCTTCTCGAGCGCGACGACCGATGCCGGCGGCGCGAGCTGCGGGAGCACGATGGCGGCGGTGATGCCGAGCCCCACGACGAGGACGATGGATGCGGCGAGCGCGAAGAGCTTCCGACTCCAGCGTCGTCCGGGGACGACGGGCGCGGCTTCCGGCCCGGGTGAGGACAGCTCCGGTGAGGAAGGCTCGGATGAGGACTGCTGGAGCGGTGACGCCTCGGGTGGCGACGCGTCACCGCCCTGCGGCGTCGCAGCGATTTGGGCGAGGAGCGCTTCGCGGATGCCGGCGGACGGTTCCGCGACGGGCGCGCCCTCGGCCAGCAGCGCGGCGGTCTCCGCGTCGTGCTCAGCGATCGCGGCCCACTCCGGGTGCACGGCGAGGGCGTCCGCATAGCGGCGCTCATCGGCATCCGATAGCGCGTGCAGGGCACGGCCCGCCGCGAGTTCCGCGAATTCGCCCTCGTTCATGCGTTCACCCCCATTTCGTTCCTCAAGCGTGAGAGTCCGTCTCTCATCCTCGTCTTGACCGTTCCCAGCGGCGCACCGATGAGCACGGCGATCTCGCTCTGACTGTAACCGCCGTAGTACGACAGCACGATCGCCTCGCGCTGCGGTTCCGGCAGCGTCTTCAGCGCCGTGACGACGCGTTCTCCCTCGATGCTCAGTTCCGCCTGTTCTGCGACGCTGTCGTGGGCGACCCCGGCGTCTCGGATCCCGGCCCGGACATCCCGATCCGAGCTGGACTGCGACGCCCTGACACGATCGACCGCACGGCGGTGGGCGATCGTGAGAACCCAGGTGCGTCCTTGACCCTTGTTCGGAGCGAACCGGCCGGCGGATTGCCAGATCTCCAGGAACACCTCCTGCAGCACCTCCTCGCTCTGCGCCCGATTGACGAGCACGCGGAGGATGAGGCCGAAGACGCGCGACGACAGCAGATCGTAGAGTTCGGCGAACGCACTCTGGTCTCCGTGCGCGACGCTGACCAGAAGATCGGCGACGAGGTCTCCCGCCGAGCCGTCCTCCGGCACGTCCACGCCGTCGATGACCATCTCCACAAGCATGCCGTATCCGTTCTCCGATTCTGACCACACGCCGCATCACGGACTCATCCGAACGTGAACGAATAGGCCTGAACGCCCTCAGGGATCGTCACCGTCAGCTCACCCGATCCGGCATCCGCCTTCAGAAGCCGGTACGAACGCGGTGTTCCCGACACGTCGATCGTGCGGCTCTCGCCGTCGTCCGTGGTGACGGTGACCTCGCCGGCGCCGGCCAGCACCATCCGCACCTCGGATGCCCGATAGCTCAGACGCACCTCGGCGCCGTCGCCTGCCGGGGCGGCATACTGCGACGCGATCTCCCATGGGCCGTCGAGCGCGAAGGAATCGGCCGGCTGGTCTGCGGGGAAGGCGAACTCCGACGTTCCCGCCCGGTACTCGCCGTCGCCGCCGTAGTTGACGTCCTTCGACGACCCGAGGAACGTCTCGGGCGTCGTCGAGCCGAGTTCGGGCGTCTCATCGGCGACGCCGGACTCCGCCGGGAGCTCGACGTCCGGATCGGCGTCGACGAGGAGCTCCCGGATCATCTTCTCCGTCGCCTCGTAGTTCCCTTCGCCGAACGAGATGTGCCGGACCGTGCCCTCGGCGTCGATCAGGTAGTGCGCGGGCCAGTAGCGGTTCCGGTAGTTGGTCCAGGTCGAGAGGCTGTTGTCGAGCGCGACGGGGTACTCGATGCCGAAGGCGCGGATGCCGGCGGCGACGTTTCCGGCATCCTTCTCGAACGCATACTCCGGCGAGTGGATGCCGATGACCCGGAGACCTGCGTCACGATAGGTCTCGTCCCACCCGACGACGTGCGGGATCGACCGCTGGCAGTTGATGCACGAGTAGGCCCAGAAGTCGATCAGTACGACCTGGCCGCGAAGATCCTCGAGATCGACTGCCTTGCCGTCCGGCGTGTTCAGCCACTCGTCGATCCCGCGGATGGACGGCGCGGTGCCGCAGGATTCGAGTTCGTCCGCGCCGTTCGTGCACTTGTCGAGGTCGCGGTTCTCGTCCGTGACGAGACCGCCGAGGCCGAGGGCCTCCTCCGCCGCGTCGTTCTCGGTGAGCCCCTGCTGCAGGGGCGCGGTGTAGTCGGGCAGCAGCCGCTGCAGCATCTGCGGCACGTTGAAGACGAGCCCCACGGCGAGCGCGATCATCGCGATACCCGCGGCGATGCGCAGTCCCCTCTCACGGGTGCGGAAGGCTCGGATGCGGTTCACGACGCTGCGCCCGGCGAGCGCGAAGACCAGTAGCGGGATGGCGACGCCGATCGAGAACGAGACGGTCAGTAGCACGGTGCCCGGCCCGATCTGCCCCGTCGATCCGGCCACGATGATCGCGGCGAGCACCGGGCCGGCGCACGGCACGAAGACGGCTCCGAGCGCCAGCCCGACTCCGAAGCCGCTCCCCTGGTTCTTGACCTCTTTGCGGGGCAGCCACTGGAACGGCTTCTCGAGCAGCTGCTCGAACCGCGGGATCAGCAGTCCGACGCCGATGATGATCAGCACGACGATGCCGGCCCAGCGCAGGACATCCTGCGGGAGGCCGAGCAGACCGAGGATGAGCGACCCGACAAGAGTGACCAGCGTGAAGCTCAGCACGAGACCGGCGATCACGAGGTAGGGCCGGCTGCGCCGGGCGGGGATCACCTCACCCGCGCCTTCGAAGCTCGCTGACTGCGCGCCCCCGGTCAGGAAGATGACCGGCAGCACCGGCAGGATGCACGGCGAGATGCCGGTGATCAGCCCGCCGAGCAGGCCGATGAGAATCAGATCCATGAGCTCCTCGCTTCTGTTGCGAGTTCTTCGACGCGTGGCGGCGTTCGGATTGATTCGAAGAATTCTCAGATTCTTCCGATCCGAAGCGCCGCGGGTTCCGAACACCTATCAACGCCGCGGGAACTCGCGGTCCGAACTCGGAGGTAGAGAGATGTTCAGCACCAAGAAGAAGATGACCGCAGCACTGTCGCTCGGATTCGCCAGCGCGCTCGTGCTGGCGGGATGTTCGATGAGCGGCGGCGACTCGGCCGAAGAGTCCACCGAGCCGTCCGCACCGGAGACGTCGGAGGCCGCGCCCGAGACGATGGACCCCGCTGCGAACCTCGTCGGTCCCGGATGCGAGGCCTACGCCGAGGCCGTTCCAGACGGCGCAGGGTCCATCCAGGGCATGTCCCAGGATCCCGTCGCAGTCGCGGCATCCAACAACCCGATGCTGACAACCCTCGTCTCGGCGGTGAGCGGAGAGCTCAACCCGGACGTCGATCTCGTCGACACGCTCAACGGCGACGAGTTCACGGTCTTCGCGCCGGTCGACGATGCGTTCGCCAAGATCGACTCGGCAACGATCGACACCCTCAAGACCGACGCGGACATGCTGTCCTCGATCCTGACCTACCACGTCGTCCCCGGCCAGATCGAGCCGGCCGACATCGCCGGTATGCACACGACCGTGCAGGGCTCGGATCTCGAGGTCACCGGTGAGGGCGACATGTGGATGGTGAACGACGCGAACGTCATCTGCGGCGGTGTGCAGACGGCCAACGCGACCGTCTACCTCATCGACTCGGTGCTCATGCCCCCTGCTGAGTGAGAGAACCTGCCGGACGGGGAGTCCGGCACAGGCGCGGTGCGGTCGTCGGCAGCGGAGAGCTGCGGGCGACCGCATCCGTGTGTGCGCAGTGCCGGTGGCGCAGCGCCGCCTATCCTGGCCTTATGCGCTCATCGACCGGTTCTGGCGCGCCCTCGTGACCTGGGCGCTCGTCCTCGATCTGATCGGCGTCTTCTTCTTCGCGATCTCGGGTTCTCTGCTGGCCGCGCAGCGCGGCTACGACATCGTCGGGTCGCTGCTGCTGGGAAGCCTCACCGGCCTCGGCGGCGGTGTGATCCGCGATGTGATCATCGGGGTTCCGCCCACGGCGTTCGCAGAGCCCGTGCATCTGGCTGTGCCGGTCGCCGCCGCCGCTCTGGTGTTCTTCCTCGCTCACGGCGTCGAGCGCTTCTCGCGGCCGTTGCTGATCTTCGACGCCGCAGGGCTTGCGCTGTTCTGCACGACGGGCACCGTGAAGGCGCTCGAGGCGGGCATGAACCCCGCCGCCGCGACGCTGCTCGGCGTCACCACCGGTGTCGGCGGCGGACTCCTGCGCGACGTCGTCGCCAACCGCGACCCGCAGCTGTTCAACTCATCGGATCTGTACGCGGTGCCGGCGTTCCTCGGCGCGGCGATCGTGGCCGGCGTGTGGTTCACCGCGCTCCCGAACTTCGCCACAGTGGTGATCGCAGCGGTCGTCGTGTTCGTGTTCCGGGTGCTCTCGCTGCGCTTCCACTGGCGCATTCCCCACGCCGAGGCACGGTCCAACAGGAGAGGAGAGTCCGAATGAGCGCTGTCGCCGACATCCTGAGTGACTACGAGTCGATCCGCGAGGATCAGGAGGCGTTCTACCGCGATCTGCACGCGCACCCCGAGCTGTCGCACGAGGAGGCGCGCACGGCGGGCGAGGTCGCCCGGCGGCTGACCGCATGGGGCTTCGAGGTGCATTCCGAGGACCGGTGTCGTCGGCATCCTGCGAAGCGGCGACGGCCCCACCGTGCTCCTGCGCGCCGATATGGACGCGCTCCCGGTCAGGGAGGCCACCGGCGCCCCGTACGCGAGTGAAGTGGACGGCGTGATGCACGCGTGCGGACACGACGTGCACGTCGCGAGCCTTCTGGGCGCGTCGCAGCTGCTCTCGTCGCATCCCGAGGCGTGGCAGGGAACGCTTGTCGTCCTGTTCCAGCCCGCCGAGGAGACCGGCGACGGCGCGCGAGGGATGCTGGATGACGGGCTGGCCGATCTCATCCCGAAGCCCGATGTCGCCCTCGGCCAGCACGTGCTGCCGGGGGCATCCGGAACGGCGCTGACGCGACCAGGGCCGGTGCTCTCGAGCGCGGACAGCGTGCGGATCGCCGTGTACGGCCGCGGAGGGCACGGGTCGATGCCGCAGAAGACCATCGATCCGGTGGTGCTCGCGGCGCTCATCGTCGTGCGGCTGCAGACGGTGGTCGCCCGGGAGATCG
>Ga0172374_1002708_pt1 | contig 11065 bp, 7 predicted proteins | sample LakKiv3m_FD_114536 | JGI IMG/M metagenome (GOLD analysis project Ga0172374, IMG submission 114536) | Freshwater microbial communities from Kabuno Bay, South-Kivu, Congo - kab_092012_10.3m | ecosystem: Environmental > Aquatic > Freshwater > Lake | place: Democratic Republic of the Congo... | reverse complement strand
GGACGGCATTTTCAGACCGTTGAACCAGTTCTTCTTGACCATGGTGTAACCCGCCGCGTCGATGAACGACAGGCGATCACCAATCTGCAGCGGCTTGTCGAACTGGTACTCGCCGAAGATATCGCCGGCCAAACAGGATTTGCCGCACACCATATAGGTGTGTTCGCCGTCATTCGGCGCCATCTTGGCGTTGAGGCGGTAGATCAGCAGGTCGAGCATGTGCGCTTCGATCGAGCTGTCGACCACGGCCAGGTGCTTGCCGTTGTACAGGGTGTCAAGCACGGTGACTTCCAGCGAGGCACTCAGGGTGATCGCCGCTTCGCCCGGCTCCAGATACACCTGTACGCCGTATTTTTCGGAGAAAGCTTTCAGGCGCGCGCAGAAGGCATCGATCGGATAGCCCTCGCCGGTGAAGTGAATGCCGCCGCCAAGGCTGACCCACTCGACCTGGGCGATCAGGTGGCCGAAACGCTCTTCGATGGTGGTCAGCATCTTGTCGAACAGCTCGAAGCTGCCGTTCTCGCAGTTGTTGTGGAACATGAAGCCGGAAATCTGCCCCATGACCTGCTCGATCTTCGCCGGGTCCCACTCGCCGAGGCGGCTGAACGGGCGCGCCGGGTCGGCCAGCAGGTAGTCGGAGCTGCTCACCTGCGGGTTGACGCGCAGCCCGCGGATGGTGCCCTCGGTACGCTCGGCGAAGCGCTCGAGTTGGCCGATGGAGTTGAAGATGATCTTGTCGCAGTTGGCGACCATCTCTTCGATCTCGTCGTCGGCCCAGGCCACGCTGTAGGCGTGGGTTTCGCCAGCGAACTTCTGTCGACCCAGCTTCAGCTCGTAGAGGGAGGACGAAGTAGTGCCGTCCATATACTGCTGCATCAGGTCGAACACCGACCAGGTGGCGAAGCATTTCAGCGCCAGCAGCGCCTTGGCACCGGAGTTCTCGCGCACGTAGGCGATCTTCTCCAGGTTGACCAGAAGCTTCTGTTTGTCGATGAGGTAGTACGGCGTCTGGATCATCTCGTCGCCCCAGCAAGGTCAATCAATGGAGGTCTTTCGGGCACCTCTAAAAACTACCTGCGTTGCCATCGCTGCGTTAAAAACAGGCTCAAAATGCTCATTTACTACTCGTAAACTCCGCTTTTTCGCCTGTTTTTGCCTTGCGCTGACGGCCTCGCCTACGTTTTTAGAGGAGCCCTTTCAGCCCCCGGAAAAAAGTGGACGCGAATTGTGCCGATAACCGGCGAATATCGAAAGGGCATTGGGGATTTTTTGTACAACCGGTGATGACCGGAGTCTGCCTTGACTGAGCGGAGACCCTACGGCCGAGCGGTTACAGTGATATGACCGGGCCAGGCTTATCCATCACCTGCGCCCCGAGGCGCACAAGGCTGGTGCGGGTCACATTGCCGCGATATCCGACGCGCTCAATGCTGACGAAACAGGCTCAGCAGGTGCTCGGCGATGGCGCCGCGGATGGTGTCGATGCTCAAGCGCGAGCAGTGAGCTAGCTTGGCGGGGTTGATACGGTGCAGGTGCAGCGATGGCATCCGCGCCTCGTACTCACGCAGATCGCCTTTCACCAGCACGGGCAGAAAATGTTCGCCGCGCGCCCGATAGCGCTCGATCAGCAAGCGCAAGCCGGCCTGGAACGGTAATTCGCGCGAGGCAATCAGACGCGACTCACCCGGCACCTTCATATATAAGCCGTCGAACCCCACCGCTTCACCGGGCAGGATGTGCACACCGGTAGGCTCCACCGCATCGGCGGGAATATCGTGAAAGGTGTCGTGCCAGGCCATCTCGTCCGGCAGGATGGTGATACCGCCCTGCTCGTCCTGCGGCACCACGAAGCTGTAGTTGCTGTAGAGCTTCTCGACATAGCTGGAGTAGATGCACAGGCGGTTTTCGAACCGCCGTAGAAACGCGATGGCCTGAGCACGATCGGTAATCGCGTGCAGCTCCCAGTTCAGATCGCGCTGGTGCTGCAGCTCATGCCAACGGGCATCGACATTCAGGGCAAGGGCAGACATCAGGGACTCCAAAAACCGGTTCGCTGTTGCCACGGCAGAAAGTGTGCCACCTCTCCAACCCAGGTTTTCCCGGCTTTTCAAGCACTTGCCAGGGTTTCCTGCGCACAGCCCGTCCCAATGTGCCGAATCGCGTCACCTGCCTCTGATCGATTCGGACTCAAACCCGGCATCCACCTTGCAGTACAATCGCCGCTTTTAACCTGCCTGGAACCGGCGCCTCGATGATCGATCCCAAGCGCGTATTGCGCGCCCTCGCCGAACACTGGACGTTGCTCGAACCGCTCTGCGAGCGCTTCGACGCCGGCACCCTGAGCCTGGTAGAGCTACGCGGCCAGCTCGCCGTGCAATTGCCCGACGCCACGCCCAGCGACACCACTGCCCTGCTCGACACCTGGATTCGTCTGGACATCCTGGTGCCGGTGGCCAAGAGCCCCAACCGTTTCGAGCTCAACGCGCAGATCCACGATTTTCTCGCCTACCTGCGCCGCGAGCACCGCCTCGGCCTGTGCCTGGAGATCGAAGCCTACCTGCGCCACCTGGAGCGCCTGGCCGGCTATATCCAGGACGCCTTCGAAGTGCGCGATGCCAACGACCTGGCGCGTCAGTTGCGTCTGCTCGACATGCGCGTGCGCGACGTACTGAAGAAACTGGCCAACGACGAACAGGCGCTGGTCAGCGTGGCCGACCGGGCCAAGACCTCGGATCGGCAGATTCCCCTGCGCCAGCGCTACGCCGAGGTGCTGGCCACCTGGGACGAATACGTCGAACCGATGATCCAGTTGGTCGCCGCCGACGGCGCCTTCGAGCAGGGCGTACGCCGCGTCGAACAGGTGCTGCTGCGCCTGCTCGGCGACCAGCAGCGTCTCGGCCAACTGGTCGACGACGACCTGCTGTTGCGCACCCACGCGCGCATCCTGGAAATGCAGACCACCGCCCAGCTGACCCTGCGCAAGGCTCGCGAGCTGCTGCTGCCGCTGCGCGAGGAAGCCCGCCGGCACAATGCCGTGACCCGTGGCGCGGCACTGGCGCTGTCGGTGATCCGCAAGAAGGGCATAGACGCCGTGCCGCAGGCGGCCATGCCGCTGTTCACCCGGCCGCAGAGCAACTTCCTCGGCTCAGCCAGCCAAGTCGAGGCCTACGTCTACGCCCTGGCGCGCTTCGAAGCCAAGCCGGCGCACTTCCCCAAGGCCAGCGGCAGCCGCAAGGGCGGCGCGCCCAAGGCGCCGAAGACCGCGCGGGAGATGATCGAGCGCTGCGAACAGGCCCTGCCACTGCCGGACCTGATGGCCTGGCTGCTGGAACAGGAACCGGAAGGCGCCACCGACGAGTTGCTCTACTGGTTCTCGCGCCTGTCGCGCGAGTCGCGCTTCCAGCGTGAACGCCTGGAGCGCCGCCAGTACCTGACCCGCGAGCACGAGGTCAGCCTCGCCTCCTTCGCCCTGGTAGGCCAGCCCAATGGCTGAGCTGCCCGTAGGGTGCGCTGTGCGCACCGCAACCGACGACCTGGTGCGCACAGCGCACCCTACGACTGCCCGTGAGCATTGCGTATGAACATCGATCTGAAAGAAATGACCCAGCTCGCGGCCGCCTTCCGCGACCTGTTCAAGGGCTACCACATCTCCCGCAGCGAGCCGGAGTGCTACGCCCAGCTGTCCAGCATGCAGGACCAGTACCGCGCGCTGTTCCGCGCCCTCGGTTTCGAGCTGGTGTGCGACCCGCGCGGCTTCTACTACTTCGTCCCCGAGCAGGTTGCGCCGCAGGTGAACAAGACCGCCCAGCGCCTGGCGCTGTTCACCTTTATTCTGGTCGAACACCTCGCTGACCAGGGCCGCGACCCGCTCTCCGTACTCGACGGCGGCAGCATCGGCCGTGACGAGCTGCCGGCGCTGCTGGAGAAGTACCGCGACCTGTTCCTGCAGGCCGAAGTCACCACCTTCGAGGAGCTGGAAGACAAGATCATTCGCCGACTGGTGCAGCTCGGCTTCGCCGAGGACAGCAACGGCGTGTACCGCTTCCTGCCGCCGATGCACCGTTTCCTCGACGTCTGCCTGTCGGTGCAGCACGACCGCGATCTGGCTGCCAGCCTGCACAGCAGCGACCTGCCGTTGCCGGCGCCGGTGCTGCTGGACGACGATGGCGACGCCGACGCGACCGCTGTCATCGATATCGAAGAATCCGAGGAAGACGCCCTGGCCCGTGCCATGGCTGAAGAACGCGCCGCACAGGAGATGGACGCATGAGCCAGGAACGCTACGGCATCCGCCGCTTCGCCCTGCTGAACACCGCCGGCTACAGCCTCGGCCTGTTCCCACTGGAAAACCCGCTGTCGGTCTACGGCGCCAATAACCTGGGCAAGTCCGCCTCGATCAATGCCCTGCAGTTCCCCATCCTGGCGCGCATGTCGGACATGAGCTTCGGCAAGTACAGCCTGGAGGCCTCGCGCAAGTTCTACTTCGCCAGCGACACCAGCTACATCCTCGTCGAAGTCGCCCTGCCCCATGGCCCGCACGTGATCGGCGTGGCCGGTCGTGGCCCGGGTGGCGGTTTCGGCCACCAGTTCTTCGCCTACGCTGGCGAGCTGGACCTGGAGCACTACCAGCAGAACGGCACCTGCCTGCGCCAGCGCGAACTGTTCAAGAACCTCGGTCAGGCCGGCGTCACCGCCTACGAACTCAAACCCGACGAGCTGCGGCGCCTGCTGGTCGGCGGCCACACCAGCATCCCGCTGGACCTGACCCTGATCCCGCTGCGTTCGACCAGCGAGCAGAGCCTGAAAACCTTCCGCGCGCTATTCATCAACCTGCTGCATATGAGGGAGATCACAGCGGCGAAGCTCAAGCAGCTGTTCCTCGATGCCTTCGAGCACAGCCTGCGTTCGGGTAGCGTCGACTATATCGCCGCGACCGAAGAAGCCTTCCGCGACGTGCGCCGCATGGAGCAGGACTACCAGGCCCTGGTCACCGCCGGTCCGCTGATCGAGGCACTGGCCTCGGGCGTGGCCCAGCGCGAAGTGCTGCGCGGCAAGCTGCACCGCCTCTCGCCGCTGCTCGACAACCTGCTGGGCACCTGGCACGACTACGCCGATGCGCGCAAGGAAGAGCTGGTGATCCAGGCCGAGCACTATCGCAACGAGCAGGACGGCCTGCAGAACGAGCAGCGCGGCGGTACCAGTGAGCTGATGCGCCTTGAGCGCGAGATCAGCGAAATCCAGCGCTGGCTGGGCGAGCTGGCCGTGCTGAAGAACCGCTTCGCCCTGGTGGAAAACGCCAAGGTGCTGGAAGAGCAATTGCTCGCCGCCAAGGACGCCCACGACGAACTGGCAGGCGCCCTGGCGCAGTCGCGGCAGTTCTCCAGCGAAGACCTGGACGAGCGCCTGCGCGACCTGGAAAAACGCCTCAAGTCAGTCAAGCAGCAACTCGACCACGCCGACAACAACAGCTACTCGCGCTTGCGCGAGGAATTCAGCCAACAGGACGTCGACCGCCTGATGCGCCTGTTCAACGGCCAGCTGTTCAGCCTGCCGCTGGGCGAGAAAGGCATTCAGGCCGAGGGCGACGACTGGGTCAAGGCGGTCGAAGCGGTACTGGATCGCTTCAAGGGCGACACCTTCGCCGTGCCGGGCCTGTCCATCGACCTCAGCCATATCGAGCCCCCGGCACTGCAGGCACTAGCCGACCGCGCCGCCCTGCGCGACCAGAAGGATCGCCTGGAGCGCGAGCTCAAGCAGCTCAAGACCCAGCAGTCGGTCGCCGCCGACCGCGCCGCGAGCAAGGCCCAGGCAGAGACGCTATACCAGGCCGTGCTGGATGCGCAGAAAGCCCTGGAAGACTTCCGCAAGAGCCAGACCCTGGCTGCCGAAGAGCCGCAGAAGCTGGAACGCCTGGCCGAACTGGAAGGCGCCCAGGATGAACTCAAGCGTGCCAGCGATGCCTTCGCCGAGCGTGTGCAGCAACTCTCCGCCAAGCTGCAACTGGTCGGCCGTCAACTGGCCGATCTGGAAGCCAAGGAGCGCACCCTGGAAGACGCCCTGCGCCGTCGCCAGTTGCTGCCGGCCGATCTGCCGTTCGGCACGCCCTTCATGGAACCGGTGGACGACTCACTGGACAACCTGCTGCCGCTGCTCAACGACTACCAGGACACCTGGCAGGCGCTGCAGCGCATCGACGGCCAGATCGAAGCCCTCTATGCCCAGGTGCGCCTGAAAGGCGTGGCCAAGTTCGACAGCGAAGACGACGTCGAGCGCCGCCTGCAACTGCTGGTCAACGCCTACGCCCACCGCCAGGACGAAGCCCTCACCCTGGCCAAGGCGCGCCGTGCGGCGGTCACCGATATCGCCCGCACCTTGCGCAATATCCGCAGCGACTACGACAACCTCGAGCACCAGCTGGCGCTGTTCAACCGCGAGATCAACAAGCGCCAGGTCTCCAACCTGCAGAGCTTCCGCATCGTCTTGGCGCCGAACAAGGAAGCCCTGCGCCATATCGACCAGATCATCCACAGCGCCGGCCAGTACGAGGAAGGCGAGACCCTGTCGGTATTCGACCTGTCGCAGTCGGCCGATCAGGACGCCAAGAACGAGGAAGCCAAGGATTACCTGTCGCGCCTGGTGGCGGCCAACGGCAACCAGCTCGGCCTGAAGGACCTGTTCGAGCTGGCCTTCGAAATCACCAAGGTGCATGGCCAACCGATCATCCACACCGACATCGATGGCGCTGCCTCCAACGGCACCACCATGACCATCAAGGCGCTGACCAACATGTATTTGTTGCTGCACCTGATGGATCGCGAGCAGGCCGGGCGCGTGCGCCTGCCCTACTACCTCGACGAGGCGGCGGACATCGACGAACGCAACCAGCAGGCGCTGATCGAGACCAGCCTGCAGCTCGGCTTCGTGCCGATCCTGGCCTCGGTCAAGCCGCAGGTCTCGGCCCACGTGGCCATCGACCTGGAAGGCGGCAGCGGCCCCAACGGCATCTATATCGATGAGGCGGACTGGAAGTTCATCAAGCCGCGCGAAAGTGCCAAGGCCCAGGCACCTCAGCAGGAAGAGGCGGTCGAGCCGGCTTGAAGCTCAAGCCCCTCCCAAGGTCCACACGACCGTAGGAGCGGCTTCAGCCGCGAGCTTTTATCAACCCAAAATGAAAGGGCCGCTCAATGCGGCCCCTTTCATTTCTGTGGTTTGCTCACTGCTCCAGCACGATCTTCGGCGCCCACTGCATCCACACATCCTGCGGCTCGTCGAACAGTGCAAAGGTCTGCCCCGGCTGCGCCGGCCCGCCCATCTCAGGGTTGTTTGGCGTGGCGAAGGCGATGCCGCCTTCGAGCAACGCCTCCAGCGATTCGGTCCGCACCTTCACGCCCTTGAACAGCCCGGCATCCACACCGATGCCACTGGCATTCCAGAAGCGGCTGCCCGAACGTACCAGCGGCGCATAACGCGGCTCGATCAGCACATGGATCAATACGCGATCCGAGGTCGGCCCCAGCTCGAAATCCACCACCTTGCCCACCGGCACTTCGCGGTAGCTGACGATCACCCCCGGCTTGATCGAGCCACGCCGCGGCGCACTCAGCACCAGGCGCAAGCCTTCCTCACGCACGGCCTGATTCGGCGCAGCAGCCAGGGCGACGAACTCGGTACGTCGCGCTCCTTTCTGCGCGGCCGGTTGTACCTCCAGATACTGACCGCTGACCAGCGTGCCGAGATTCGCGGCACGGATCAGGCTAAGTTCCGGCTTCACCACCCAGAAGCGCGTCCCCTCACGGGCGATCTGCTCGGCTGCCTGACTGATACGCACGTTGAGGATCACCGCTTGCAGGTCATCGGTCAGGCTCAGGTTCTCTACCTTGCCGACCTCCAGCCCCTTGTAGCGCACCAGGGTGCCTGGTTGCAGACCGTCACCATCAGCCAGCCGAATGGTGATCTGCTGCCCTAGCTGCAAGGCGCTTTCGCGGTCCGCATGTAAGGCGAAACGCTGCACCTGACGGCCCGACCTGGCCGCCTGCAGGTCTGGCGTTTCGAAGGCGATGCCACCCGCCAGCAGGGTCTGCAACGACTCGCTCTTCACCTCGACACCGGACAATCCACCCCTTAGGGTGATGCCACTAGCATTCCAGAAACGTGTGGACGTATTGATCAGGTGTACGTAGTCAGGCTCTATATGCACCCCCAGCACGACCTGGCTATTGTCGCGGCCAAGCTGGTAACTCTGTACCGAACCCACCTTGATCTGCTTGTAGAGCACCGGACTACCGACTTCGATAGAGCCGAGCTGATCGGTGAACAGCACCAGATGCAGTCCTGGCGCCCCAAGATCCAAAGGCGGCGCCTTGCTCCGCGCGACGAAGTTGCGCGCCGGCGGATTGCCCTTCTCACCTGGCCGCACGGCAATGTAATTACCTTTGACCAACGCCTCGAGGCCAGTGATACCGGCCAGCGAAATGGAGGGTTTGACCACCCAGAAATCCGAGCCCTCCACCAGATACTCTTCGGCCAGTGGATTGATGGTCAGCTCGGCCGTGGCGCTATTGAGGTCGCGATCAACCTTCATGGCTTTCAGCGAACCGACCTGAATGCCCTTGTACATGACCGGCGTCCGACCTTCCTGCAGCCCATCGAAATCGCTGAGCTTCACGACGATCTTGATACCCGCCTGAGCCTCGTCGTAGTCCTCATAGAGACGGAACGGCAGCGCTGGATCAGTGGGCGGGCTGTCCTTACGATGCTCAGGCGTGGCGAAGGCGATACCGCCGGCGACGATACTGGCTAGCGACTCGCTGCGCAGTTTGAAGCCGGACAGGTCGGCATCGACGCTGATCCCGCTGGCATTCCAGAACCGCGTATGTTTGCGCACCAGATGCGCATAAGCGGGCTCGATGAACACCTTCACCTCTACGGTGCTCTGGTCATCACCCAGGGTGTAACTCTTCACTCGGCCAACCTGGATCTGCCGATAGAAAACCGGGCTGTCGCGGTTGAGCGAGCCGAGCCGCTCAGCTTTCAGCGTGATGTGCAGCCCCGGTACATCGTCACCCATCGGCGGCTCTTGAGCCAAGGCGGTGAAGCTGCGGGTAGATTCGCCCTCACCGGGACTGAAGGTAATGTAGTTACCTGAAACCAGTGTCTCCAGACCGCTGATACCCGCCAGACTGACATTCGGTTTGACCAACCAAAAGCGAGTGCCCTCACGCAGATACTGCTCGAGTTCCTTATTGACCTCCAACTGAGCGACAACACCGCGATTCTTTCCACTTTGATCAAGACTGATGGCCGTTACCTTCCCCACCGCCATACCCTTGTACATCAGTTCGGTCTTGCCGGCCTGAATACCCTCGCCGCTGGCGAATATCAGCTCCACCTGAATGCCGGCTTCGCTGTATGCACGCCACGCCAACCAGCCGCCAATGAGCAGTGCAATAAGAGGCAAAACCCAGATGGCTGACCAGTTCGAAGCAGGACGCGTCTTGGCCAGAGGAAGGTCAGTCATGATCGGTTTCCGTGTTATCCCAGATAAGGCGAGGGTCAAAAGTCAATGCGGCAAGCATGGTCAGTATCACCACACTGGCAAAGGCAGCGGCGCCGGCTCCTGCTTCGATGCTGGCCAGGCTGCCAAAATTCACCACTGCCACCAGAATGGCGATGACGAAAATATCGAGCATCGACCAGCGGCCAATCCATTCGATGAAGCGGTACATGAGGATCCGCTGGCGCGCAGACATCGGTTGATGGCGCTGCACGGAATACAACAGCAGAGCAATCCCCACCAACTTGAAGGTTGGCACCAGAATGCTGGCAATGAATACCACCGCCGCAATAGGTAGCATGCCAAAGTTAATAAGCTCCAGTACGCCTCCCATTATGGTCGCTGGCGCACCTTTGCCGAGACTGTTGACGGTCATGATAGGCAGCAGATTAGCTGGGATGTAGAGAATCGCCGACGTCAGCAGCAATGCCCAGGTTCTGATCAGGCTATTGGGCCGCCGGGCATGAATCTGACCGCCACAGCGGCTGCAGTATTGGTGCTTGGCATCAACGTCGACTGGATTGAGTTGATGACATTCATGACAGACCAGCAATCCTGCCTCAATCGCCCGCATGGATATCCTCCCCGGACAAGGCTTCCCAGATCTGATGCGGTGACATGGTCACCTCCAGCCAGACTTGCACCAGCAACAGCGCGATGAAACAGAACAGGCCCAGGCCGAGGCTCAGGTCAGCCAGGTCCATCAGCTTGACCATCGCCACCAGGATGCCCATCAGGTAGACCTCGAGCATTCCCCACTCACGCATGTGGTGGTAGATCCGGTAGAGCAACAGACCGTAGCTACGACCGAAATCCATACGAATGCTGAGCAGCACCAGCAGTTGGCAAAGCAACTTGAGCAATGGCACCGCCATGCTGCACAGAAACACCACAACAGCGATGCCCTGCATACCGCTTTCATACAACCCGATTACACCGCTCCAGACGGTGTCCTGCGAGGTCTGCCCCAACAGGTTGAGTTGCATGATCGGCAGGAAGTTGGCTGGGACATAGAGCAGCAGAGCCGTCAGTACCAGTGCCAGGCTACGCCGCACGACATGGTGACGATGGCTGAAAAGCTCATAACCACAACGCGGGCACTCGGCACTCTCGCCATCCTGCAGCACCGGCTTGCGCATCAACAGATCGCACTCATGACAGGCGACCAACTGCTCGATCGGCAAGGATGACAAGGAGAATTCGGACGGCGAGTCAGACATGAAAGTCCCCTGCAGAATTTGTGCATTCTACCCGAGCAAAGCCAAACGCCGACATATCGTAGGGTGCGCCATGCGCAGCGGCATGTCGGCGTCATCAGCGGTGCGCGCAGCGCACCCTACGCGAAGCGTTGTTTTCCGCGCGCAAAGAAGAAACCCCAGACCGCTAGGCGATCTGGGGTTTCGTATAGGAGCTTGACGATGACCTACTCTCACATGGTGAAGCACCACACTACCATCGGCGATGCGTCGTTTCACTACTGAGTTCGGGATGGGATCAGGTGGTTCCAACGCT
>Ga0172374_1002705_pt1 | contig 11070 bp, 6 predicted proteins | sample LakKiv3m_FD_114536 | JGI IMG/M metagenome (GOLD analysis project Ga0172374, IMG submission 114536) | Freshwater microbial communities from Kabuno Bay, South-Kivu, Congo - kab_092012_10.3m | ecosystem: Environmental > Aquatic > Freshwater > Lake | place: Democratic Republic of the Congo... | reverse complement strand
GATGGGCCAGGCCCCTCGGTTCAAAGACCAGAAACACGGCCATGGCGAGACCGAAGGCGATCAGACCCAGGGAGGCGGCCGGAGACGACCCCAGCCAGGGAACTGCCTTGGCCAACGCAGGAGACGCAAACATGACCAGCTCGTTCAGTATTCGGATGAACAGGACCCCGAAAAAGACCCCCGGAATGCTCCCCATGCCGCCGATGATCAGCATCCCCACATATTCTAGGGCATGGAGGAGGGTGAACTGCTCGGTATTGACCACCGTAATGAGGTGGGCCCACAGAGACCCGGCCACCCCCGCATAAAAGCAGGAGATGAAAAAGGCCAGCAGTTTGTTGTAATAGAGATTCACCCCCATGACCTCGCCAGCCAGGTCATTGTCCCGTATGGCCACAAAGGCCCTTCCCACCTTGGACCGCATGAGGTTCCTGGCCCCGTAGGTCATGATGATCATGACGGTGATGATGATGTAAAACATCCTTTCGTCGGAATCGAATTCAAAGCCGCCAATGGTGGGGGGCATGGGATAGAGGCCCTTGAACGAGCCGGTGATCTGCATATGGAGGATCAGCCAGATGACGACAAAGTGGATGGCGATGGTGGCCATGGCCAGGTACATCCCCTTGATCCGAAGCGACGGCGCCCCACCGATGATGCCCACGGCCCCGGCCATGATCCCTGACAAGGGAAGCGCCAGCCAGAAGGAGACGCCGTATCGTATGGTGAGGATCGAGGAGGTGTAGGCCCCCACCGCCATGAAGGCCGCCTGGCCGAAGGATATCTGGCCGCAGAGGCCGCTGACGATCTGAAGCCCCAACACCACGATGATGCTGATGGAGAGGAGGTTGATGAAGCTGACCAGATAATAAGATCCGAACAGGGGGAACAGGTAGAGAACCAGGAGGGCCGAGATCAGGATGGCCCAGTGCTGCCAGGTCCGGATGATGGCAATGTCGAGGGCATAGCTTTTATCAAATACGCCGCATGGCCTCATTTCTTACATCCTTTGATTGGGAACCTTTTCTTGTTTCTGTAGGTGCGAATTCATTCGCACGGTGCGGATCAATCCGCACCTACCGGGAATATGCCCGACCCAAAAACTGCAATCAAATCCTTTCAATCTTTACCAGTCCGAACAGACCATACGGCCGGATCAGCAATACCAGAAGGAGCACCGCATAGCCTGCTACATCCTTGATCCCGCCCCCTACCAGCGGGTCCAGGTAGGCGGCTCCCACGTTTTCCACCAGGCCTAAGAGGAGGCCCACGATGAGGGCCCCGATCAGGGAATCAAGGCCCCCGCAGATGGCCACGATGAGCCCGTTGATCCCGATATAGGGGAGCATGTAATAGATGTCCATGACATTGGCCGTGGCGATTCCGGCAATGGCGGCCACGACCCCGGACAGGATCCAGATGTAGGAAAAGATGTTCTTGACCACGATCCCGGCGCTCTGGGCCAGGCGGTGATCCTCTGCCGTGGCCCGCATTCCCAGGCCCAGCTTGGTGTATTTGAAGATGAGGGACACGAGACCGAAAAGTAGGAGAGCAACGCAGAAACCGATCAACTGGTTGATGGGGACGGAGATCCCGGACAGGACCAGGTTCCCTTCAGGAAGAAAGTGGGGGAGGGTCCGGGTCTCTCCCTTCAGATAGAGGACAAAGACTCCCTCCAGGGAGATGAAGATGGCAAAGGTCATGAGGAATGCCGCCAGGAGGGGCTGCCCGATGAGGGGCCGCAGGGCCACCCGTTCGATGGCAAGCCCCAGGAGGGCGGTCAGGATGAAGGCGGGGATGAGTCCCACCCAGAAGGGGAGACCGAGGCCGCCCAGAAAAAGCCAGAAGAAGAGGGCGCCGAATGCCACCAACTGACCGTGCGCCAGGCTCACCACGTGGGTCGATTTGTACACCAGGACGATGCCCGCGGCCACCAGGGCGTAGAGGCTTCCTATCATGAGGCCGGTGATGCTGTGTTGGAGAAATTCGATCATGGGTCAATCCTCCAACCGGGTCACCTGAATGGCGGTCTCGATAGTGCCCTTGCGGCCGTCCCGGTAGGTGACGCTGGCCTCCACCTTGAAGGCTGCTTGATCGCCGTACAGGGCCGCGATGAGGTCCTTGTATCGTTCTTCCACGAAGGTTCGCCTCAGTTTTCGCGTGCGGGTCAGTTCGTCCTCGTCCGCATCAAACTCCTTGTGCAGGTTCACGAACCGCCGGACCCGGGTCCACGGCGGCAGCGTGGCATTGACCTTTTGGATCTCTTTTCGAATCAGATCGATCACTTCGTCCTTCTGGGAGAGGTCGGTGAAGGTGGTATAGGCGATATGGTGGGCCTCGGCAAATCGCCCCACGTTGTCCAGGTCGATGTTGATGAGGGCCGTCACATAGGCCTTGTCCGTGCCCCCGAGGATGAGTGCATCCTTGATGTAGGGGCTGAATCTGAGTCTCACCTCGGTGTACTGGGGCGAGAATTTCTTTCCCCCTGCCAGCTCCTTCAGGTCTTCCATTCGGTCGATGACAATGAGGTGGCCGTCTTCGTTCAGGTGGCCGAAGTCGCCGGTCGCGAACCAGCCGTCGATCATCTTCTTCTGCGTGGCCTCGGGGTTTTTGTAATAGCCGGAATAGGGATATTTGTTTTTGATCAGGATCTCGCCGTCGTCCGACAGCCCCACCTCCACCCAGGGGACCGGCGGGCCGGATGTGTCGGGTCGGATGTCCCCCTCTCTCGGCATGGTCATGACCCCCTGTTCCGTACTCCCGTAGAAGAGGCGGATATCGATTCCCAGGGCCTTGAAATATCGGATAATATCAGGGCTGACCGCTCCACCTGCCGAATAAACCGTCTTCACACGGGAGAGGCCGATCCGATCCCTGAGCTGCCGAAACACGGCCTGATAGGCCAGGGAATAGAGGATCCGCCAGTGGAGGCCCGGTGCCTTTCGGCGGGTCTTCAGATCCGCCATTCGAAGCCCCACCGGCAGGGCCAGTCGGTAGATGAGCCGCCTCAGATAGGTGGAGTCGATCATTCGGGCCTGGACCATGCGGTTCAGGTTCTCCCAGAGCCGGGCGCCAAAGAAGAGGATGTCCGGTCCGATCTCTCGAATATTCTCCTGGACGGTCTCAGGTTCTTCGGGAAAATTGATCACCATGGGGGCCAGAATGGCCCCGGCGATACCGATCCCCTGCTCGGTAATCCACGCCGGAGGGATGAACGACAGATACTCATATCCCTTGTCAAACCACCCGTCCAGCCCCGCCCACTCGCGCACGGAGTCCACCAGCCACCTCTGACTCAGCATGCCTCCCTTGGGAAGGCCGGTGGTCCCGGAGGTGTAGCAGAAGGCAGCGATCTCGTCCCCGTGTCCCTGATCCACCAGTTGGTCAAAAAGATTCGGGTTCTCCTGGTCATGGGACTTTCCAAGTTCCACGACCTGGTCAAACGAGAGGAGGATCGGGTCGGTGTAGGACCAGAGGCCCTTGGGGTCCCAATAGATGACGTTTTTGATCTTAGGGAGGTCATTCTTGATCTCCAGAAACTTGTCGACCTGCTCCTGGTCGTGCACAACGGCAAAGACCGAGTCCGAGTGGGCTGCGTAGTATTTGACCTCCTCCGGAAGGCAGTCGGTGAAGATGCCCACGGCCGCGCCGCCGGCCGACTGGACCGCCAGTTCGGCCCAGAACCATTCCGGCTTGTTTTCCCCCAGGATAGACACCTTTTCGCCCCGCTGAAGCCCGAGGCGGACGAGACCCATGGCGAAGTGTCTGACTGTGAGATAGGAGTCTTTCCAGGTGAACTCCTTCCAGATGCCCCGGTCCTTTTCCCGCATGGCCACCCGCCGATCCCCGTACTTCCGGGCATTTTCCCTCAGGATTTTGGGCAGAGTGTCCAGGGTCATGGGAATGGCGCCTCGCTCCATATCATCTATTCTTCCCCCAGATAGGCCCGGATGACCCGCTCATTGTCCTTGACCTCCTGCGGGCGGCCCTCCGCCAGTTTCCGGCCGAAGTCCAGCACCACAATCCTCTGGCAGATATCCATGACTACGTCCATGTCGTGCTCGATCAGGACGATGGGGATCTTCTTGAGTTCATAGACATCCAGGATAAACCTCGCCATGTCCTCCTTTTCCTCCACGTTCATCCCGGCCATGGGTTCATCCAGGAGGAGGATGGAAGGGTCCATGCAGAGGGCCCTGGCCAAGTCCACCTTTTTTCGCTGGCCGTAGGGGAGGGACCCGACCGTCTTTTTCCGAATGGATGCCATTTCAAGGAGGTCGATGACCTCTTCCACCCGCTCCCTGTGGGCGATCTCCTCCCGCCGGGTGGGACCGAAGAAGAGACACCCCAACAGCGCCCCGCACCTCATGTGAATGTGCCGGGCCGACATGAGGTTGTCCAGGGCCGTGAGACCGGAGAAGAGTTCGATGTTCTGGAATGTCCGTGCGATGCCTAAGGAAGCGATCTGATGCGGTTTCAGGCGGGTCAGATCCCTTTCGCGATAGAGGATCTCTCCCTCGTAGGGGTGATAGAAGCCGTTGATGCAGTTCAGAAAACAGGTCTTGCCCGCCCCGTTGGGGCCGATGATCGCCAAGATTTTCCCGCTGCGGATATCCACGGAGACGTCGCTCAAGGCCTGGAGTCCCCCGAATTTAAGGGAGAGGCGCTGAATGCGGATGACCGCTTCGTCTTCGCTGTTCAGATGATTCATGGGCAGGCCTGTCAGACAGTGTTATCGGTTCGTAATCCCTTTTCTGAAGATGTCGAGGGCGATGTCCAGGGTTGATCTCAGGTAATCCTTTTCAGGGTTGATCATCCGCTTGCTCTCTTCCCAGAGGACCGCACCCGTAAAGATAATCCACACGATATCGGCAAGGGCGGTGGAATGGTGGGTTTCAAAGCGGCCCTCGGCCTGTCCCTGATCGAATATGGCGGCCAGGCTTCGAAGGCTTTTCCCTGCCAATGCGTTGAGCTGGGACAGCCGCTCCGGCGGCAGCTTCTCGAGGCCGTCGCTGGCCTGGAGATGAAAGAGGTTGATGAGTATCAGCGGATCGAAACGGTAGACGTCGTTAAAGAGGTCTTTCAAGGTCGCTATCTTTTCCTCGGGCGCGATGTCCTTCTGTATCTGGAGGCTTTCCAGCCTGCCGGAAAGGTATTCCAGGAGTTGAAGATTGAGGGAAACATAGATGTCGTCTTTGTTCTTGAAATAGAGGTAAAGGGCGGCGGGGCTCAGTTCGGCCTCCTTGGCGATATCCTCCACCGTGGCGCTGCTGAACCCCCTGGTATGAAACACCCGTTTGGCGGCATTTAGGATCTGCTCGCGGCGCACCCGTTGCTGCATCTCCTTCTCGCGCTGTTTTCTTTCCGCAATGCCCAATCCTGCCCTCGCCATTAAAGATTGTTCATCTGCCTGATGTCCTTTCATATAACTAAATATTTTTTATCCAGTCAAGGAAAATATTCACATTATCTCAGGCCGGCGAATTGGCGCACAATTCCACACGGTGGAAAGGTCGGATTTTTGTTGACGCCCAAGGCCGTTTCCTATACCATCCCTCTCTAATAGGAGCGGATCCTCTCGCCTGACGCGACCACCTCCCAACTCAACCAAATGTCCCCGATCTCCTTAATAGGCTGTGCGGCGTTGCCAGAGGAAACAGGGCGCCAAAAAGTTTCCTGCCCAATCCACTCTGGAATACAGCCGCGAAACCGGGCGTTCTCCATCGCCAGCCTATCCCTAATCCTAAAACGGCAAAGGAGATGAAACCATGGATGCTTCGGAAAACAAATCGAAACAGAGGCATTGGACGGTGAGGTTTCTGCTCAGCAGGACTTTCATTACTGCTGTCGCCATTGTGGTGGCTTATACCCTGACCGGTTTCTTCCTGGCGCCTTACCTGATCCATCGCTACGCCACCCGATTCGCCGAGGAAACGCTCAGGTGTCGCCTGGCCATGGAAGAGGTCCGCGTGAACCCATATGCCCTCACCCTGGGCATCAAGAATTTTGACCTCAAGGAGAAGAACGGATCTCCGCTGATCGCCTTCAAGGAATTTTTTATCAACCTCCAGGTCTCCAGCCTGTGGCGCTGGGCCTTCACGTTTGCCGATGTCCGGCTGGAAAAACCCTCCCTCAACATCGAGATCATGGCTGACGGCGGGGTCAACCTCATCGATCTTGTGGATAGAATCCCGAAAGGGAAAAATAAGACCGACAAGAAAAGCAAGGAAAAAGGCGGGGAAGGCGAGGCCCCGCCGCGGGTCGTCTTGGATCACATTGGGCTAAACGAGGGTCGGCTTGTATTTACGGATCTATCCGACCCGACCCGTGCCAGCGTAACCATCGAACCCCTCGGCCTGGAACTCAAAAACGTCACCACCCTCCCTGACAAGAAAGGGATGTATTCCTTTGAAGCGACCCTCCCTCATGGAGGGAAGCTCCGTTGGGCCGGGGAGATGTCTACGCGTCCCCTCTGGTCTGAAGGCAACATTGAAGTGAAGGATTTCAAGGCGGCCACTGCCTGGGAATTTCTTCAAGATGAGATCCTTCTGGAAAAGCCGGAAGGAAAGGTGGACCTCAGCGCGAGATACCGTTTCGCGCACGGCAATGCGTCCGATACCCTCCTTATCGACGATTTAACGGTTCACATCTCAGGTATTTCCTTTAAAAAGTCCGGAGAAAAAGACCCGATTTTCACCATGGACGCGATCCGGTTGGACGAAGGCCGTTTCGATTTATCGTCACGGGAGTTTTCCGTCGGACAACTGGGGCTCTCTCGCGGCAGCGTGGCGGCAACCGTCAATGAGCAGGGACGATTGAACTTTCAAGAACTCATAACCATCGACTCCGAAAAAAGCCCGATTTCAGCCAGGAAGGACGGATCGGAACAACCTCCCTGGCGGATCGATTTCAAGCGCCTTGCCCTTGACGGCGTCTCCTTGAAGTACATCGATCGAAGCCGAGCCTATCCTACTGAATTAGGGACAGATAGCCTTGGTATGAAACTGCAAGCACGTCTGTCCTATGGACCTGAAAAGATGCAGGCCATTGTAGAGAATGCGGACATCACCTTCTCGGCTGTGTCGCTGAAGGAAATCGCCCAGGGCGATCCTCTCGTCAATCTCAAAAAGCTTTTTGTACAAGGGGCCCGGCTGGATCTCGAGGCCCGGAAGTTGGACGTGGGGAGAGTGGCGTTGGAGGGTGGACATGCCAGTGTGCTGAAAGAAAAGGAAGGGGCCATCCATCTGGCGAGGGTGCTCGGTGGCGTCGGCAAAGGCAAGATGCAGAAGGAAGTCGCAGCGATTGCTAAAGAGGCAAAGGACGATATGAAGCCTTGGGCCATTGCCGTAGGTTCCGCAGAGATAAGCGGCTTCGGCCTCGCCTTCAGCGATCAGGGCCTTTCCCCTTCCCCAACTATGGACCTCGAAAACCTTACCGTGAAGGTCTCGGATATCCAGAGCGATTTCAAGGCCCCTGTCCCCTTCGATCTATCCCTCACCGTTCGGCAGGGGGGAAGCGTGAATGCCAAGGGGCGGGTGAGAGTCAAGGAAAAGGGCGCCGAGGCGACCATCCAGGTGTCGAATCTCGCCCTGAAACCCATTCAGCCTTACCTGGCACAGGTCGCCTTTCTCACCCTTGACTCCGGTGCCTTATCCTTAAAAGGGAACGTGAATCACACGGAAGACCAAAAAGGTCCTCATACCAAGTTTGCCGGCAATGCGGACATCCACAACCTCCTCGTTTCAGAGTCTGGTACGGGCAAGCCCTTTCTTTCCTGGAAGGAAATGAAGGTGAACGACATGAACCTTAGCCTGACGCCGGATCGGCTGGAGGTTGGAGAGGTTCGCCTGAAAGAGCTTTACGGCAAAGTGATCATCTATGAGGACCAAAGCGTGAGCCTGAAGAAGGTGCTGCGCCCTCAGGAGGGAAAGACTGAACCCATCCAACCGGCCCCTAAGGGACAGAGTCCCGGCGGTTTCCCGGTGAACGTCAGGAAAATCCAGATCGATAAGAGCGGACTTGATTTTGCCGATCTAAGCCTCCGGCCGCAATTCGCTGCAAAGATTCATGAACTGAAAGGGGCCATTGTCGGGCTTTCCACAAAGGAAGGCGAGCGGGCACAGGTAGAACTCGATGGAAGGGTGGATGCCTATGGGTCTTCTAAAATCAGGGGAGAGCTTGAGACATTCAATCCCAAGCGTTTTACAGATCTATCCGTGACGTTTCGCAATGTGGAAATGACCAACCTGACTCCCTACTCCGCCAAATTCGCAGGCTACCGAATCGTGTCCGGAAAGCTCTCTCTGGATCTCCGTTACCTGATCAAAGACAGCGAACTAAAGGGCGAGAATCAGATCATCTTGGACAAACTCACCCTGGGAGAGAAGGTGGACAACCCCGATGCGCCTGACCTGCCTCTGGAACTCGCCCTCGCCCTCCTGAGGGATGCGGACGATCGAATCGACATTGGCCTTCCCGTGTCCGGCAACCTCGACGATCCTCAGTTTAAATACGGTCATCTCATATGGAAGGCCCTGTTGAATCTCTTCAAAAAGATCATTACGGCCCCGTTCAGGGCCTTAAGCGCCATGCTCGGCGTTGACAATGAAAAGCTCGATGTGATCGAGTTCGAACCGGGGAAAACCGTATTGTCGCCTCCGGAACAGGAAAAAGTGAAGAACCTTTCAGAGGCCCTTGCCAAGCGGCCTCAGCTTACGCTGAAGATCCAGGGAGGATATGATCCAGTTGGCGATGGGGCCGCCATGAAGTCTTTCGCCGTCAGGCATGAGATTGCTAAAAAAATTGGAAGGGAGGTCGCTCCCAACGAAGAGCCGGGGCCTGTGGATGTGAACGATCCGTTGACCCAAAAAGCCATTGAAGATTTGGTGAGGGAGCGTATCTCGCCAGAAGCCCTTGCAGCCGCTAAGGAGGAGGCCTCTAAGCGGGCGGCTGAGGTCGTTAAAAAAGGAGAGAAACAGGTCCCCCCACCTCTTGCAGCAGACCTGAACCGAGACCTTTACACCTCATTGCTTCAGAAGGTGATCGATGCCCATCCGGTCGCCGAGGCCCAACTCAAGGATTTGGGTCAAAGACGGGCGGAGGCTGTCAAGCAGGCGCTTGTGTCAACAGGGAAGGTGGATGAACCACGGCTTAGCATCCTTGAGCCTTCGGCGGTAGAAGAAAAAGGGGAAAAAAGCGTTGGATCCAAGCTCACTCTGGATGTAACTCACTGATAAGACAGTAGAGAATCGTCTTTCTCGACGTACAGACGACCGTCAACAGGCTTTTCGACCTCGAAACGGACCTCGGAGCCTCTACCCAGGCTGTCGACGGGGCGGAAGTTACGGCCGGGTAGTTGGACGGAAACAACGGCGGCGCCATCTGCCAAACCGCAGATGACATGCCATCGCCATGCACCCACACCACGGGTATGTTCACGGTACCTGACGTTTCATCCTGTGGACGAATTTCATTGGCCATGCCCATGTTACCCCCTGTGCGGATGGGAATAGGAGCTAACTTACTGCGAATACAATGAGAATGAAAAATGTATTGCAGCTTTTTCGGGGGGTTGGGGGAGGAGTTTTCATTGGGAGGGATTATGCACGACAGAAATTTTGTGCCCAGGCACATGTTTTTTACCAAGGGTATGGGATACCACCGTAATAAACTTCAGAGTTTTGAATTGGCGCTTCGGAATGCGGGAATTCACATGTGCAATCTGGTGAGGGTGTCGAGCATTTTTCCACCCGATTGCCGGATCATTTCGAAACACCAGGGAATCCGTTTGCTCCAACCGGGTCAGGTTACGTTTGTGGTCATGGCCGAGGAGACGACCAATGAACCCAACCGCCTGGTTTCCGCGGCCATCGGGCTGGCCCGGCCGAAAGATCACAAACAGTATGGCTATATCAGCGAGCATCATGGGTTTGGACAGACGGCCAAGAAATCGGGTGATTTTGCCGAGGACCTGGCAGCCACCATGTTGGCCTCAACCCTTGGAATCGAATTGGATCCCGAAGTGGCCTGGGACGAGCGAAAAAATGTCTACAACGTCGGCACCCGGCACTTCGTGAGCCGGGCCATCGCCCAGTCGGCCAGGGGGCATAAGCAAGGTTTGTGGACAACGGTCATTGCTTGTGCGGTTATGTTGCTTGAATGACGAGACAAAGATCTGGGAGGAGAATCTCAAAAACATCCAAGGCCTGAAATCTCAAGAAAATTTCGCCCGTCTCTATGGGAAGAGTACGGGCGAATGTGGGCGATACATAGATATCTCTGAAATCCTTTAGGACAGTTTGGCCCGCCAGCCGGGCTCCTCCATCATAGGCTGGAAGAACATGATATAGGGCCCCCGGATCAGATGGGCCATGACGCCGTCGTCGTGGATCTTCCGGATCCCCGTGTTGACCAGGACCTTGGCAAACCCCAATTGGGCCAGTTCGGCCGCATCCCACTCGCTGTGGATCAGGTATTCCGGCGGGCTGGGATTGGCCTCCGGGGTCTTGAACAGGGGTTTCGGATCATCAGGCGGGTTGGCCCCCAGGGTCTCCAGGGACTGGCCCATGGATTTGGGGTCCATCATGAAGCTCCCGAGGGCGCAGACGCCCATCTGCTTCAGGAGCATGTAGCCCAGAAAGCCGGTGGAATCGGACAGGGCCTCCATGGTGGCAATGGCCCCTTCCTCAAAGGCCTTTTCACTCCCCGGGCGGACCGTGTGCTCGGCAATGGCCACGCAGCGCTGGGGCGTGACAAAGCGGATGAAGGGCTTCTTCTCCTGCATGTCCTTGCCCAAATCTGTTATTTGGCCCATGGAACGGACCGGGGGCATCTTGGCCTTGACGACCCGGTAGACAGGCTCCCATGGACCTTCGATGACCATGGACAGGCAGCCCCCGCAAAGTTCGAAGACCCGCTTGAACTGCTGCTGATGAAATTCATCGTGATCCTGCCATCGCTTCCACATGGTGTACTGGTAGTTGCGGAGAGGGTTCAACTCCTTTTCCATGTGGACCTTTCCGCCCCCGAAACGGCCGGCCAGGGGAAGGATACCGGTCTGGATATTGGCCT
>Ga0172374_1002702_pt1 | contig 11080 bp, 11 predicted proteins | sample LakKiv3m_FD_114536 | JGI IMG/M metagenome (GOLD analysis project Ga0172374, IMG submission 114536) | Freshwater microbial communities from Kabuno Bay, South-Kivu, Congo - kab_092012_10.3m | ecosystem: Environmental > Aquatic > Freshwater > Lake | place: Democratic Republic of the Congo... | reverse complement strand
GTTGATTTACTGAGATCAGCGGGCTATCTTAGCGCCGGGCGCAGTCGCGATGCAGAGATATGGCCTCTTCCCCGGGGCGCAAAAAAAAAGAAGGTGCCTTTTTGAGACACCCTCTTTTATTTATTGATCTGGAAGATCTTTTACTTTCCTTTTTTTACTTTCTTAACCTTGATCAGGCCTTTCTTAATGGAATCCTGATGTGCGATAGAATCATTGATTCTCTTTTCTTCCTGTGCTTTAGCAATCGAATCAGCAATTCTCTGAGTTTCTGCCTGAACCATTGCTAAAGAATCAGCAACGCGGATAGAGTCAGCGATTCTTTTTTCTTCCAGTTCTTTTGCGCTTGGGCCGCAGGAGTACATGAAAGCTACTGCGCCAATTACTAATAATGTTGCAAGTTTTTTCATCTGTTTATTGATTTTTTAAATTCGGTGCAAAGATAAATCAATAGAATAATATCATCCAAATTTTTAGAGTACTTTTTTTTAACATTTTTTAACAATTAGCTTAACTTACTGAATTTCAACAAGAATAATTTTAACATCTTTTAAGAGAATGATATAAGAATTTATGGATTATCACTATTGATGGAAAGTTCATGAAGGATAAATCGAGTATCTTTGAGTGTTATTAAACCGGTTTTCAATAAAAGAGTTCATTATTCATCAAGATGCTGATTCCGCTTGCAGAACAACTTCGCCCGGATACTTTGGATGACTATCTGGGACAAGAACATTTGATCGGACCGGATTCCATACTTTCCCGGGCGATAAAATCGGATACTGTTCCCTCAATGATCCTGTGGGGTCCCCCGGGTGCCGGAAAGACAACCCTGGCCTATATAATTTCAAAGCAGCTTAAGCGAAAATTCTATACACTCAGTGCAGTCAGTTCAGGCGTTAAGGATGTTCGCGATATTATCAACAAAGCAACGGAGTCGAACGACAGTCCGTTTCTTTTTATCGATGAAATCCATCGTTTCAGCAAATCACAACAGGATGCTTTACTGGGCGCAGTCGAAAAGGGCGTGGTTACCTTTATCGGCGCGACTACCGAAAATCCTTCATTCGAAGTGATATCCCCTCTCCTTTCACGTTGTCAGATTTATATCCTGAAAACTCTTGAAGAACATCATCTGCTTAAATTATTAGAACAGGGGAAACAGTTTCTTGAAAAGACCCTCCGGATCGGAATTGACATTGAAGAAACCGAAGCGATACTCAGGATATCAGGAGGTGATGCAAGAAAGCTGCTGAATGCACTTGAGCTTATAGTTGCTACTGAGAAGAACAGCAATGGACCTGTTGTTATTACCAATGAAAAAACAATCAGGATCATTCAGCAGAATCTTGCATTGTATGATAAATCAGGCGAGATGCATTATGATATCATCTCGGCATTCATCAAATCAATACGGGGAAGTGATCCGAACGCTGCTGTCTATTGGCTGGCACGGATGGTCAGGGCAGGAGAAGACCCGAAATTCATTGCAAGGAGAATGTTGATCTTAGCCTCCGAAGATATCGGCAACGCGAATCCAAACGCACTCCTGCTGGCAAATTCATGTTTTCAGGCCGTAGATGTTATAGGATACCCGGAATGTGATCTGATACTTTCCCAGACTGCAATTTTTCTTGCATGTTCAGTGAAGAGCAATGCTTCTTATCTCGCTATCAGAAATGCCGGCAGAGCCATTACCGGATCGGGTGATCAGCCCGTGCCATTGCACCTGAGAAATGCGCCGACATCATTGATGAAAAAGATCGGATACGGGAAGGATTACAAGTATGCCCATGATTTTGAAAATAATTTTATAGAACAGGAATTTCTTCCCGGGAATATCAAAGGGACTAAATTTTATGAACCTCAGAACAATCCCAGGGAAAATGAGATCAGGGAGAAACTGAAAGCTCAGTGGAAAAATAAATACAAATACTGATATGCCAATAATTCCAAAACTACCGTCAAATAACAAGGGGATGTTCTTCCTGATTGCAGGACCCTGTGTGGTTGAAAATGAGAAAATGCCTCTTGAGATAGCCAAAACGATTGCAGGGATTGCACATTCATACGGCATCCCTTTTATTTTTAAGGCTTCGTATAAAAAGGCGAACCGTTCAAGAACAGATTCCTTTACGGGGATTGGCGATGAAAAAGCTTTGTCGGCAATAGCAAAAGTTGGACAAACATTAGCTATTCCGACCTTGACAGATGTTCATACTGAAGGAGAAGCTTCAGTTGCTGCAAATTTTGTAGATGTGCTTCAGATTCCTGCATTTCTCTCCCGTCAGACCGACCTTTTGGTTGCTGCAGCGAAGACGGGGAAGTTCATCAATATTAAAAAAGGTCAGTTCGCTTCACCTGAATCCATGCAATTTGCAGTAGAGAAAGTTACCGGAGCAGGAAATAAACAGGTGATGATCACGGAAAGGGGAACTACATTCGGGTATAATGACCTTGTGGTGGATTTCAGGGGAATACCGGTAATGCAGAAATTTAATATCCCTGTGGTTGTCGATATAACTCATTCACTTCAGCAGCCTAACCATATCTCAGGAGTAACAGGCGGACGACCGGAACAGATCGAAACCATTGCAAAAGCTGCGATTGCCGTCGGTGCTGACGGACTTTTTATCGAAACTCATCCCGATCCGGCATTTGCGAAATCTGATGGAGCCAACATGCTGAAACTTTCATTATTAGAAGACCTGGTTAAGAAGCTGGTAAGGATAAGGAAAGCCTTGTAAATTAATCCATCTGGAGTCCTTTGATGCCTCCGGTCTCCTCATGGAATCTGACTTTCCATTTATTTGCGGGAAGGAAGGTAACCAATCCAAGCTGATCGACGAGACACTGGGTCTCTTCCTGCGTGAATTCATCTAGTTTCACGGTAACCCTTGCCAGTTCCGGGATACGGTAATAAAATCCATGAGTTTTCGTCTCCTTCTCGGCGCGTTTCAGATAACTCGCTACCATCGTTGTATTTCCGACACGCTGGATCTTTATCGTAATGACTTTACCTCCCGGTTCATCCAGGTCAACAATCCCCTTTGTGCGTAAAAATTTGAACAATGGAATTTCCGTATTTATCTGATTCGGCAAGGGAATATATTTAAAACTGAAGGTAAAAGTTTTATGAAGATTAACACCTGTAAATAACTTCAGGTACTCTTTCTCCAACTGCTTTAATTGTGCATCCATGAATTCAAGAGTCTCCTTGTTATAGTTCACTTCCTGATAGCCGCTTATAAGATTGAATCTGTTGTCCTTTATTTTTGAGATAAAGTCGGCTGCCTCTTTTGCTTTTTGCTCAGGAGATTTCTCGACAATTGTCCTCTTCAGATATTGCCGTTCAAGGGTAATTGTATCGATATTTATTTTTTTAATTATCGTATCGATCTTCTCAAAAACACTTACATCGGCAGAATATTTAAATAATTCGCCAAACGCCTCACTGGTTGATTCTGCCGACGATTCCTCATGTTTAATCATATTAACCGGTTTAGCAATTGTATCATAAGCTTCCGGTAAGGTTCCAAGGATTAATCCTGCATTATTAAGGATCAGCATTGCTGTTTTATCACCCTTTGAGATCTTCTCGCCAAGTTCGATGAAATAATACTGATCGGGATCCGGTTCAGGATAGGTGGTTATTGAAATATCACTGATCTTATAATCGACCGAGTTTGCGAATACAACATTTTTTAAACCAAGGTACCTGAGTGCGTAATCGGCATAAGGTCCTTTATAATTTTCAATCTTGTCGATCGTGACTTCAATCTTAACCACTGTCCGCGGCAAGGAATAAAAGCATCCCTCCCCTGTCTGGGGCATCGCATTGTTATCAACGCGAAAGACATTTACCTGTGAAAACGATACAGCCGGAAAAAACATAAGTATCGACAGAAAAGCAATGATAAATCTACTCATATTACCTGTGGTTTTCGCTAAAGTTATCTTATCTCATAAATAGAAGCTCCCGGTATTTCGGCAATGGCCATAATTCATCATCGACCAGAAGTTCCAGTTTATCGGAATGATATCTGATCTTGTCAAAATAAGGAAAAACCGTTTCAGCATATGCGAATGCCTTTTCCTCTGGTTCAGAAATACGGTTGGCGATTTTCCTTGCTTCCGTCATCTCATTAATAAAGGTTTTGATCTTATCAACATGTTCGGATATCTCCGTGATTGTTTCCATTTGATTCTGTGACAATTTGCCATAAGTCTTCAGATCGAGTACCTGCTTAAGTCCTTTTACATTTTCAATTAAGGTATTCTGGTACTTTATGGCAATGGGAATAACATGATTTCCTGCCAGATCACCCAATATCCTTGATTCAATCTGTATCTTCTTGGTATAATGTTCCAGCCGGATTTCGTGCCTGGCCCTGAGTTCCCTTTCGGTCAGGACTTTACAACTTTCAAAAACAGAAACCGATTTATCTGAAAGCATTGTTTTTAATGCTTCTGGGGTCGTTGCAAGGTTTGACAATCCTCTTTTCGAAGCTTCTCTCAGCCATTCATGGCTGTAGTTGTTACCTTCAAATCTGATTTTTTTAGATTCTTTGATATACCGCTGCAAAACATGAAAGATCGCATCTTCCTTTCTGATCTTTTTAGAAATCATTTCATCTACTTCCTTCTTGAAGTTGAACAGCTGGTTGGCAACTATCATATTCAAAACTGTCATGGGGGGCGCACACGACTGGGAAGAGCCGACAGCGCGAAACTCAAATTTGTTACCGGTAAATGCAAACGGTGAAGTACGGTTCCGGTCAGTGTTATCCAGCAGTATTTCCGGTATCTTCGGAAAGTCTTTAAGAAGACCGTTGTTGTTATCCGTAACGATTTTTACATTTTTTCCGGCCTTTTCAATGGCATCGAGCATTTTCGTCAATTGTGCACCGATAAAAACTGATATGACCGCAGGAGGAGCTTCATTTGCACCAAGGCGGTGATCATTTGCCGGAGAAGCAATAATTGCCCTGATCAGATCTGCATAGTCATAAACCGCTTTAATTATATTAACGAGGAATGTAAGGAATCTTAAATTTGATCCCACAGTCTTGCCAGGTGTCAATAAATTCTCCCTGGTATTGGTCATCAGCGACCAGTTATTGTGTTTCCCGGAACCGTTGACTCCATTGTATGGCTTTTCATGCAGCAATAATGAAAAATCATGCCGTTTGGCAATTTTATCAAGAATATGCATCAGAAGCTGATTATGGTCAACCGATAGGTTTGCCTCCTCAAAAACCGGTGCACATTCAAACTGGTTTGGCGCTACCTCGTTGTGACGGGTTTTTACTGGTATTCCCAGTCGGTGAGCCTCTAACTCGAACTCCTGCATGAAACCCATTACGCGTTGCGGAATTGTACCGAAATAATGATCTTCCAGTTGCTGGTCTTTTGCGGATGAGTGTCCGAAAAGAGTTCTTCCTGTCAGCACAAGGTCAGGACGGGCCTGGAATAGCGCTGAATCAACCAGGAAATACTCCTGTTCCCATCCAAGGGTTGCAAATACCTTGGTGATATCTTTGTCGAAATACTGGCAAACATCTACAGCCGCTTTATCAACAGCATATAACGCCTTAAGTAATGGCGTTTTGAAATCAAGCGCTTCACCGGTATAGGAGACAAATACGCTGGGAATACATAAAGTTTTATCCATGATGAATGCGGGAGAGGTCGGATCCCAGGCAGTGTATCCTCTTGCTTCAAAGGTGCTCCGGATACCCCCGCTTGGGAAACTGGATGCATCCGGCTCCTGTTGGGAAAGCTCGCTTCCCCTGAATTTTTCAATGCCTTTTCCTCCTTCTACGGGATCAACAAAGGCATCGTGTTTTTCGGCCGTCGCACCGGTCAGCGGAAGGAACCAGTGGGTGTAATGAGTCGCTCCTTTACTGATTGCCCATGCCTTAATACCTGCGGCAACCTGGTCGGAGATCCTGCGGTCGATTTTTTCACCTTTTTCTATTGAATTCATGACCTGCTGAAAAGCTTCCTCTGTAAGGTATTCTCTCATTGCAACTTTGTTGAATGTTAATTCACCAAAGTATTCGGAGGCTTTTTCATTGGGAAACTGTACGGCCTTCCTCTGCCTTGTCATTGCAATTTTAAGGGCTTTAAACCTTAGGTTATCCATCTTTACCAATTTTTATCTGATGGTTAATTTTAGTCTCTATTCCTGGTGGTGTACAGGCTGTATATCTTGTTTTGATTTTCGAAAAATAAGAAGTCCTGCAAAAGTAATCATTCCATTTACAATGAGGAGTTCAAATCCAAATTTATAACCGTTGAAGAGAAATTCGGAATAGCTGCTAAGTATATAGCAAATCACCGGAGATATTAAGGCAATCCAGGGTACAAACCTGTCCCTTACCTCAAATCGGGTGAAGAGTCCAAATGCGTATAATCCCAGCTACGGGCCGTAAGTATAACCTGCAATTGTAAAAAGCTTATCGATCACTGCCCTGTCGTTGATCGCCCTGAAAATAACGATCACTATAAGTAATACAAATGCGAACGAACAATGAACGAGATACCGGATCTTCTCTTTATGTTTTTCCGGCATGCCGGTTTTTTTATTCATTCCAAGGAAATCAATGCTGAATGAAGTTGTAAGTGACGTAAGCGCACCATCCGCACTTGGATATGCGGCTGAGATCAGGCCGATTAAAAAGATGATCCCTGCAAGAGGACTAAGATAATTAATAGCAATCATCGGGAAGAGATCATCCGATCTTGATGGTAAAGGAATATTCTGATGGAGTGAAAAAATGAACAATATCGCCCCGAGAAAGAGAAAGAGGAAGTTTGCAAAGACAAGTGAAATGCTGAAAGAAAACATATTTTTTTGGGCATCCTTCAGCGATCTGCAGCTAAGGTTCTTCTGCATCATTTCCTGGTCAAGCCCGGTCATTACTATTGCAATAAAAGCTCCGCTCAGTAATTGTTTCAGAATAAACCGTTTATCTGTCCAGTCTGTGAAAACCATTTTGGAATAAGGTCCGTTCAGAACTGAACTGAAGACACTGCTGAAATCGGTTCCCATCTGACGAATAATAAGTATTATCGACAGGACAAGAGCCGCCAGCATAAAAGTAGTTTGAACAGTGTCTGTCCAGATTATTGTTTTGATCCCACCTTTAAAAGTATAAAGCAAAATAAGAATAATAAAAATCAGGACCGTTATTGCAAACGGAATATTCCAGGCATCGAAGACAAAGACCTGAAGAACGTTCACAACAAGGAACATCCTGAAAGATGCCCCGATAGTACGTGAGAGTATAAAATAAAAGGCGCCGGTTTTATACGACCAGAAACCAAATCTCGATTCAAGATATGAATAAATGGATGTCAGATTCAGCCGGTAGTACAACGGCATGAGGACTGTTGCAATGACAAAATAACCGAAAAGATAACCCACCACAACCATCATATACGAAAATTGCGTTGTCCCGACCCAGCCGGGTACCGACATGAAAGTGACTCCGGAAAGGGAAGCTCCGATCATGCCATAGGCGACCACGTACCAGGGGGAATTCTTATTTCCGATGAAAAATGCACGGTTTGTGGCACGCCTGGCAGTGATCCACGTCACCAGGAACAGGATAAGGGTATAGATGAGGAAACAGAAAAAAATCAGGGAGGGTTTCATAGTTCTTTTGCGAAGGAGATCAGGTCAGGGTATATAAAATCGATGACTTTATGACCATGACTGGTTTCTTTTACATCACCTGAAATAAACACAGTAGTCATATTACAGCGATGACCGAACACCATATCTGATACCGAATCTCCTGCCATAATAGACTTCTTCATCCTGATTTCCGGAAAATCTTTCCTTGCCTTCAGAGCCATTCCGATATTAGGTTTTCTTAAAAAGGATCCTTCTGTTTCAAGGTGCGGGCTGAAATAGATTTTATCAATTCTGCCGCCATTTCCCTCTATCACAGCTACCATCTTTGCATGAATTGTTTCAAGGTCTGCCGGCGACATAATGTTCTTACCTATACCCTGCTGGTTACTGACAATAACAATTCTGCCAAAGATCCCGGAGAAAATCCTAAAAGCTTCGGAAACTCCCGGAAGGAATTCAAACTGTTCCCAGGTTTTAATATAATCTCCAACTAACCGTTTGTTTATCACTCCGTCACGGTCAAGAAACAGAGTCCAGGATTTATCTATTTTTAAATCTGTCAAAGTCATTTTGAGCTTTCTTAAAATCTTCCGGAACACCTATATCGATAAAATATCCATCAGATGGAAATCCAAAGAATTTTGCTGTGGAATAAAGCCTTTCAAAGCAATCCTTTTCAATTGAAAATTTCCCCCTGAAAAAAGGTTCCATCAGAAAAGTCTTGTTAATCACATAAACACCTCCGTTGACAAATCCGGGACCGGCAGTTTGATCTTTCTCCATGAATCCGGTAATCCTGTGATTCCTGTTAACGATTACCCTTCCAAACCGGTTGGTATGTTCCAGTTTCCTCAAGGCGATGGTGATATCTGCTTTCTTTTTTTGATGTTTCTCCTTCAATGTCTTCAGATCGATATGAAAAATACTGTCACCATTCAGGACATAAGCCTTTCCGGATTTTATTTTCCAGAAAGCAAACCGTATCCCGCCACCTGTGCCCAGGGGCTCTTCTTCAACAGCATAATCAATCGAAAGTGATCTGTAACGGTTCCTGAAATGATTTATGATCATCTCGTGTTTATAGCCAACCGAGAGAATAACTTTCCTCACTTCCTGCGTGATAAGATAGTCAAGCTGATATTCGAGGAAAGGACGGTCATTAACAGGCGCCATGGATTTGGGAACATCCCGTACTATTGGTTGAAGCCGTGTTCCAAAACCACCGGCGAGGATAATAGCTTCCAATGGTCAGTCTTCTTTTGGGAAAAGTGAGGATTCAACAAGTTCACATATGATGTGACCGATCATTATGTGGGACTCCTGAATACGTGGGGTATCCGTGGAGGGTACGTTGATCAGGTAGTCGCAAAGATTACGCATTTTACCTCCGCTTTCACCGGTCATTCCGACTGTGATCACGCCCAGTTCACGTGCCGCTTCAAGAGCTCTGATGATATTTTTAGAGTTTCCCGATGTTGAAATACAAACAAGTATATCTCCGGCCTGGGCGATTCCCTTTAAAATTCTTGAATAGACTTCTTCAAAGGAATAGTCGTTAGCTACAGCCGTAAGATATGAGGCGTTGACATGCAGCGCCTCAGAAGGCAAAGGAAGCCGGTCATAATAAAACCTCCCTGAGAATTCGGCAGCGAGGTGCTGGGCATCAGCGGCGCTTCCACCGTTTCCACAGAAAAGGACCTTATTCCCCATACAGAAAGCTTCGGTACATGATTGTGCAACATCGTTTATAATTTGTATAAGGCTATTATCCGACAAGATAAGCTTCTTTACCTCTATCGATTGCTTTATGGCCTCTTTGATTCGCATGTTTTAATATTTATAAAAAGCCTGTTGATTGAATGTCAAAACTTGTCCCAGTGAACAATATCTTCCAGTTTTTTTCTGGCAAGGTGCCGTGTATGATCCGCCTTACTTTCATCCGGATAGCCGAGGGGCAGTAAAACCACCGGTTCGATACCTTTCTGAAGACCAAGGATTTCACGGCATTTTTGCATGTCGAAGTTACAAACCCAGCATGTGCCCAGTCCCTGTTCTGTCGCCGCAAGGGTCATATGGTCGACTAATATGGAAACATCAATATCAGAATGGTCTTTCCCGTCAGGACGTTTCCAGGAGGTATTATGATCGCCGCAAATGACAAGGATAACAGGCGCCTGGAGAAACCACGGACGGTTGTATGTTGTACCAAGAGCTTTCCGCGTGATTTCATCCCTGACAACTATGATGTGCCATGGTTGGAAATTAGCTGCCGAAGGTGCAATACGACCGGTTTCCAGGATGTACCTCAGCTTTTCCTCCTCCACCGGCCGGTTCAGATAATGCCTAACGGAATAGCGTTTGCAGGCGAGGTCATAAAAGGTTTTCATAAAGGTTGTTGTTATATCGTCCAGGAGGATAATCCTTTTGTGGTAAATTCATATCGTTTGGTCTGTCCTCCAAATCTTTTCAATGAGCCGATCACACCTGAACGTGTGTTTCCGGGGCAATAGAAAAAGATAAAGCCACCTCCGCCGGCCCCTGATATCTTGCCACCCGTTGCACCATTCCTGATCGCCGTCTCGTAAATTTCATCAATTAAAGGATTCGAGATACCATCAGCCATGTTTTTCTTGTGCTTCCATCCGAAATCAAGGATCTCTCCTATTTTATCAAGATCACCCCGGAGCAACGCTTCTTTCATCATCACGGCCTGTTCCTTTAACCTGTGCATAGCCTCAATTGACCTTTCGTTTTTTGCCATTACGTTCTTTGTCTGCTGTTCAATGATGTTTGATGAGAGACGGCTTGTCTCGGTATGGAAAAGTATCAGATTATGAGAAAGTTCGTCCAGGTATTTTTCTCTGATCCTTAGAGGATTGACAATGACTTTGTCATCCTTTGAAAATTCCATAAAATTTACGCCGCCGAAAGTAGCAGCGTACTGATCCTGTTTCCCTCCTGCCATTCCAAGATCGATCCTTTCAATTTCAAATGCCAGGTGAGCCAGATCGTATTCTCCCATAGGGAGATTGAGCCATTCGGAAAAAGCACCTAAGATGGCTACAACGAGTGTTGAGGAAGTGCCGAGGCCGGAGCCGGGAGGGGCATCGACATATGTTGAAAGCTCAAATGATAACGGCCGGCCAACAAAGTCCTTAACAACACGGTTATATATTCCCTTATGAAGGTCGAGACTGCCATTGAGTGAAAGCTGCTTTGCCGACTTAAAAGAGTAACTTTCCTGTTTGTCAATTGAATTCAGGATGATTTTCCCATCATCTCCGGGCACGATACTGGCCCATGCATACATGCTGATGGTGGCGTTCAGAATATTGCCGCCATAAATTTCCGAGTATGGCGCTACATCGGTTCCGCCGCCGGCTAATCCCAGACGTAATGGAGCTTTACTTCGTATAATCATAACTCAACAAGTTT
>Ga0172374_1002696_pt1 | contig 11092 bp, 7 predicted proteins | sample LakKiv3m_FD_114536 | JGI IMG/M metagenome (GOLD analysis project Ga0172374, IMG submission 114536) | Freshwater microbial communities from Kabuno Bay, South-Kivu, Congo - kab_092012_10.3m | ecosystem: Environmental > Aquatic > Freshwater > Lake | place: Democratic Republic of the Congo... | reverse complement strand
TATATCGTAACCTCTGCTATGGACCAGCTTATATTATGCCACTGCCGAGTTCTCGATATGATTAAATAATACTTAAAAGATATTGTATCAGAAAATACGGTATAAGCAAGATATAAAAATCGCCCCGAAATAAATCGAGGCGTTTTTATCTAGTAATTTTTGTTACTTAGTGATGTTGGTTACAACACCAGCACCAACGGTTTTGCCACCTTCACGTATAGCGAATGTCAAACCTTTTTCCATTGCAATTGGAGCAAGTAACTTGACCTTGAATGAAACTGCGTCGCCAGGAATGACAAGTTCTTTGTCAGCTGGAAGCTCAACTTCACCTGTTACGTCAGTTGTACGGAAGTAGAACTGTGGCTTGTATCCCTTTGTAAATGGAGTATGTCGGCCACCTTCTTCTTTTTTCAAGATATAAACTTCACAATCAAACTCAGTGTGTGGTGTTAGGCTACCAGGCTTAACAACAACCTGACCACGTTCAATTTGTTCGCGCTCAATACCACGGAGCAAGACACCAGCGTTGTCGCCAGCTTGTCCTTGGCTTAGATTCTTTTTGAAAGCCTCAATTCCGATGACAACCGAGCTTTGAGTTGGTCGAATACCAACAATCTCAACAGCATCATTTAATTTAACAACACCCTGCTCAATTCGGCCAGTTGCAACTGTTCCACGGCCTTTGATAGAGAAAACGTCCTCAATTGGCATTAAGAAAGGTTTTTCAAGATCTCGTATTGGTTCTGGAATGTAATCATCTAGAGCCTTTACGAGTTCCATAATCGCATCTTCAGACGCTGTATCACCTTCGAGAGCTTTTGTTGCTGAACCCTTGATGATTGGAGCATTCTCGTCAAAGCCATTTTTTGCTAATAGTTCGCGAATATCCATCTCAACCAAGTCAACTAGTTCTGGGTCAGCAAGGTCCATCTTATTTAAGAAAACAACAATCTTTGGCACACCAACCTGGTGAGCAAGCAGAACGTGCTCTCGAGTTTGTGGCAATGGACCGTCGTTAGCTGCAACCACTAGAATCGCACCATCGATTTGAGCAGCACCGGTAATCATGTTTTTGATGTAGTCGGCGTGTCCAGGCATATCGACGTGAGCATAGTGTCGCTTCTCTGATTCATACTCTTGGTGACTTGAGGCAATCGTAATACCACGCGCTCTCTCTTCTGGAGCATTGTCGATTTGAGCATAGTCAACAGGCTTGTTAACAGCGCTTGGAAGTCGCTTTGACAAAACAGTCGTAATTGCTGATGTTAAAGTTGTTTTACCATGGTCAACGTGTCCCATCGTACCTACGTTAACATGTGGTTTGCTTCTATCGAAGTCTGCCATTTGATTCTATCTCCTCTCGCTATTCGCCGTATGGCGAAAGCAAATTTTATTATTTAGACGCGAGAAATACTACCTCACGACGTATACTAGTAATTCTACCTATTTTTTAATACAAAGTAAAGGGGTTTATTTACTAGAACGCTTCTCAATGATCTCTTGAGCAACATTTGGTGGTACTTCCTCGTATTGGGCTAGCTCCATAGTACTTGCAGCTCGTCCTTGGCTCATCGATCGAATGTCGCCAGTATAACCAAACATGTTTGAAAGTGGAACATAAGCTTTAATAAGCTTTGCTCCGCCTGATAGATCTTCCATAGCGTCAATACGACCACGTCGTGAGTTTAAGTCTCCAATCACATCACCCATGAAATCTTCAGGAGTTGTAACTTCAACACGCATAATTGGCTCAAGTAAGATTGGTTTAGCCTGTTTAATGCCTTCACGGGTAGCTATACTACCGGCTAGCTTAAAGGCTAACTCCGAAGAGTCAACGTCGTGATAACTTCCGTCGTACAATGTTGCTTTGACGTCAACGACTGGATAGCCAGCAATAACACCGCCCTCCAAAGTTTCTTTTACGCCAGCTTCAACCGGCTTTCGATACTCTTGCGGAACAACACCGCCTTTGATGGCATCAATAAACTCAAAGCCTTTACCCGGCTCATTTGGTTCAAACTTAATCCAAACGTCACCATATTGACCGCGACCACCAGATTGTTTGATGTGCTTACCTTGAACATCTGACGTGCCTTTAATTGACTCCCTAAAGGCAACCTGTGGCTCACCGACATTAGCCTCAACCTTGAATTCTCGACGCATTCGGTCGATCAGAATATCTAAGTGTAGCTCACCCATTCCAGCCATAATCGTTTGGCCGGTTTCTTGATCGGTATGAATTCTGAATGTTGGATCCTCTTCGGCTAATCTTTGTAAAGCAATACCCATTTTTTCTTGATCAGCTTTTGATTTTGGTTCAACCGCAATCGAGACTGGAGGCTCTGGGAACGTAATCGACTCAAGTGTGATTGGCTTAGCTATGTCTGATAGAGTGTGGCCAGTAAAGGTATCCTTTAGACCAACCACCGCTGCAATGTCACCCGCACCCACTGATTCAATATCTTCACGCTTATCAGCATGCATACGTACAATACGGCCAATACGTTCTTTCTCGCCAGTCGTGGTATTAAGAACATAAGAACCAGCTGTCATTTTGCCACTATAAACACGAACGAAGATTAACTTACCAACAAATGGATCAGTTGCAATCTTAAAGGCTAAGCCTGAAAGCGGTTCGCTGTCCTCTGGTTTACGCGAGATTTCATCACCAGACTTAGGATCATGTCCCCATACTGCACCAACGTCAAGAGGAGATGGCATGTATTGAATCACCAAATCAAGAACTTTCTCGACAATAACACCACGTCCATCGCCGCCAGTTACTAAGTAAAAATCACCAGCGAGAACGCGCTTCCTTAAGGCCATTCTTAGTTCATCAACCGAAATTGAATCTTCGCCTTTATCTAGGAACCTTTCAAATAGCTCATCATCAGCTTCAACCGCCGCTTCAACCAACATGCTTCGGGCGTTTTTAGCCTTTTCTTTCATGTCTTCTGGTATCTCACCAACTATTAGTTCGTGATCGGCATAGTCTTTATAGGTATAGGATTTCATATCAACAAGGTCAACAACGCCACATATGTCTTTTTCAAAACCAATTGGCAAATGTATTGGTAACGCATTTTTTGATAAACGTCTGTGAATTGAATCTAATGACTTATAAAAATCACCGCCGATTTGATTGATCTTATTTACAAAACAGATTCGCGGAACATGATATTTGTTAGCTTGACGCCACACCGTTTCAGTCTGTGCTTCAACACCCATTTTGCCGTCAAAGACAACTACCGCACCATCGAGAACGCGTAGCGACCTTTCAACCTCAGCCGTAAAGTCGATATGGCCTGGTGTATCTATGATGTTAACTTTGTGGTTTTTCCAAAAGGTCGTGACTGCTGCTGAAGTAATCGTAATGCCACGTTCCCTCTCTTGTTCCATCCAGTCGGTGGTAGTTTCGCCTTCATGAACTAAACCAATCTTATGAGATAGACCGGTTCTATACAAAATTCCTTCAGTTGTTGTTGTTTTGCCGGCGTCAATATGGGCGATAATACCGATATTACGGAGGTCTTTAAGTGGGACATGTCGTTCTGCCATGTTCATTGAATCCTTTATTATTAAATAATTTTTGCCATAAATAATAGCACTTGTTGATATTCTATCAGATATTATAAGTAATAGCTAGTTATATACTACTCAATTACAACTTGATAATCGGCAATGAGCCATCAGTGGTGATACTATCACCACCACCATTTCTATGATGATAGGCGCTAAAGTAGTGTTTTATGATTTTAACGCTTTTTGGTTTTGCCATTTTTTTAATTGTTTTTACTATGTAGTCTCGTTCGATATCAGTATCAGAATCTATCCGATGCGTAAGCTGAAATGTAAAAAATGAGATGCCAATAGCCCTATCATAAGTTGCGGCAGCTACCCAATCCACTTTATAGCCACCAGGCATCAACCAGCCAGACGGAACCTTCCAAAATCTAACGTGATGCTTGGCATTGGTTTTGCCATTAACCTCTTGTTGATAAGTAAAGCTTTGAAGTTCATTAAATAAGTACGCTCGACTAACAGGTGATTTGATATAGCTCTTTCGAAAAACTGTGGCGTACATCATTTTAGCAATACTCTTAAGGTTAAGATCATCTGCCAAAGTCCAACCGGCATCTTGCATAGCCTTATGTAGTTTCTCTTCTGACCCAATAAAAGCAAGATTAACCGGATCACTAAGTAATCCGTCGGCGGTCTTTATTCTGCCAATAAAGTAATTTGGCAGATACATTTTGGATAGAATCCTGTGCAGTCTTGGTATTAAAACATAGGCAAATAAAAACCAAAGAGCAATAAACGACAACGCCTGCTCAAAACTCTCTCCATTGACTATCTTAACAACGTAAATTGAATAGGCAACCCAACCAACAAGTAGAACAAAACATGCTACAGCCAAACGTTTGGCAATTATCCAAAGTGTTATAACTGGATTATCTACGTAAAAACGAAGCTTTTGCTTTATCATTTATGTGAAATTAACGTTACTAAGCGCGAGCAAAGTGAGCAAACGCACGGTTTGCTTCAGCCATACGATGGGTATCTTCTCGCTTCTTAAATGCTCCACCGGTCTCACCGTATGCATCGACAATTTCTAGCGCTAATCGCTGTGAATATGAAGAACCTTTTCGTACTCGAGCCGATTGAACCAACCAGCTGAAAGCATAGTGCAATTGTCGGTGTCCTTGAATTGGAAATGGAATTTGATAGTTAGCACCGCCAACCCGTCGTGATTTAATCTCAAAATTTGGAGATACATTTTTCAAAGCTTTTTCAAAAACCGCAAGTGGATCTTCGCTACCAAGCTTCTTGGCTGCAAGTTCAAGAGCCTGATAAACGGCTTTTTCGGCAACGTGTTTTTTGCCACTTAAAATTGACTTATTAATAAGTCTTTGCACCAACATACTTTGGTACTTTCTGTCTGGTTTAACTTCTCGTTGTAGTCCAACTTTAACTTTGCGTGGCATTACTTCTTCTCCTTCTTCGAACCGTATTTTGAACGGCCTTTTTTGCGGTTTGCGACACCTTGAAGATCTAACGCACCGCGAACGATATGATAACGTACACCAGGAAGATCAGGTACGCGTCCACCGCGAACTAAAACCACTGCGTGCTCTTGAAGGTTATGTCCTTCGCCACCAATGTAGGCCCAAACTTCGTGCTGATTTGTTAAACGAACACGAGCTACTTTTCGAAGAGCTGAGTTAGGTTTCTTTGGTGTTTTGGTGGTAACGCGAATACAAACACCACGCTTTAGCGGGCTGTTTTGCTCGTAATAACGCGTCTTTAGCGCGTTATGAATGCGGCCAAGAGCAGGACTTTTTGATTTTTTATCAGCAGTCTGCCTAGGTTTGCGCACTAATTGATTGATTGTTGGCATTTAATTTAATAAACTCCGTTTTTAATTGGCTATTAGAATCTGGCCGTAGCTAATAGTGCTAGCTACCAGATTTTGGCAAATTAGGCTCAGCATGCCTTCTTCACCGTCATACTTAGTAACGTTAACAGATATGTACACATACATTCGCTTTAGGCGATTATCCGCTAACTCACTAAGAGTAAACTCGTTGACGATTATATCAAAATGTTAGAAGTTTGGCAAATATCTTCACTTCACTATCCAGCAACGCATCTAACTAATTTATTATCGAAAGTTTTATTATTAACGTTTAATGCACCAGTGCTAAACCAAAAACTGTATGAGAACGTCGTATTAGACTCTGTGGCGGTCATATATAGATCTGATGAAAAATTACCATAAGTGGTTTTATCCGTATACATCGCCTGTATTTCTTGCACCGTTGGTAGGCGTCCGTTAACAGCTTTACAGGCATTTTGTGCTGGATATTCACTAAAATCAACTGTCGGGTTTTCCTGTGGGTCAACCAGTGACATCTTTGACATGTAACTCGGATCCAAATTAATAGCTCCCTGAGGAGACGTGACGTTTGTGGCGGTCGTTTTATACGCAAAAAATCCAAGATCTGTTTTTCTTACATACTTACCCTCTAGCACCGTAGATGCTATACCAGCTGTCCAATTTGGATCCGCAGCATAAGGATCAACTACCGCTTCTGGTGCAGAATTGTTTGTAATACGATACACTGCAAAATTATTTATATCAGTAACATCTAGAATGAATGTTTTTGGATTGGTTCCATTAGACGGCGTATATGTAAACTCGTTAGAGCCACTTGGCTTAATGCATTTATTAGTAGTACTGTCAGGGATACCGCAACTAATCGTATCTGGATAGCTTTCACTATCACTAGTAACTTGAAATAACTTTAGTTGATTAGAGGCGTTAACTAAATCGGATTTAAGTGAGGCCTCAACCGCTCTTTGTGATATGCCAGTATAACTGACTATGGTAAGGGCAGCAAGAATACCAATCACTACGACTACAACAAGTAGCTCGACAATCGTAAAACCTGAGTCAAACAATGTTTTTTTACTCACTACCACAAATAATATCATCATTAAATAATAAGCTCAAGCAATAATGGTACTATATACAAACAACTACCGGTATATACCGGTAGTTGTTTTGTCGATGAAGTAAAGGCTTTAGACTTCTAAATCGATATTCTCGATTATCTCGTCTTCAGCTACTTCGACTTCAGAAACTTCAGTATTATCTGCACGCTTGACGCCAGTTCCAACTGGTATCTTGCGTCCAATAATAACGTTTTCCTTTAGTCCATGTAGTCTATCGACACGTCCACTAATCGCAGCGTTAATCAGCACACGAGTTGTGTCTTGGAAGGATGCTGCCGATAAGAAGCTATCCGACCAAATTGAAACTTTTGTTATACCTAGTAATAACTGAGTGTAGCCAACAAGTTCCTTGCCTTCTGCTGCTAAGTTACTGTTTGTTTCAGTTACTAAAGCCTTAGAAACTATATCACCAGATACGAAAGTGCTGTCGCCAGGTTCTTCAATCTGCACTCGGCTAAACATTTGTCGGACGATAATCTCAAGGTGTTTATCGGCCACATCCTGTCCTTGTGCAGCGTAAATCCTTAGAATCTCGTTGATAATATATCGCTGAGTTGCTTCGGTACCTTTTAATCTCATCAAATCATGTAGATTGAGAGATCCTGATGATAAGCGGTCTCCAGGTTCAACCGTATCGCCAGGTTTTACAACTATTTGCATATTACCAGGAATCTCGTATTTAACAGGTGAACTGGCATTAGCCGCAATTATCAGAGTATCGTCGGCTAACTCTACCACACCGTCAAATGGAGCACAGATTGGTCGAGATTCATCTTCGCCAGTAGCTAGAACATCGCCAACCTTAACATTGCTTCCGGATTTAACAACAACTTTTCGTCCATCAAGCGCCAGTCTTTCAACTTTGCCTGATTCTGGGGTAACTTGAACAATATATTTTTTGCCATCTTCCCAAACATCAACCAAGCCAGCGATTTCCGACATAAAGGCCTGACCTTTTGGCGTACGAGCTTCAAATAGCTCCTCAACTCGTGGTAGACCCTGGGTAATGTCGCCACCAGCTTCACCACCTTTATGGAATGTCTTAAGGGTAAGCTGAGTACCAGGCTCACCAACTGACTGGGCAGCAATGACACCAACAGGCTGATCGGTATTGACTAGATAGCCAGTTGACATATCAATACCATAGCTAGTGCGCGGAATACCACGTAGATTTTTGGTAGTTAGAACTGATTTAATCTTAACACTTGTAACAGATTCATCGGCGTCAATTGCACTGGCGATTTCTCGAGTTATCATTTGGTTTTTGCCAATATAACCAGGGACTTCTTCAGCAGTATAACGACCGACCAATCGGTTGCCAAAATCAATCATAGTTAGTTCTGATTCACTTCTTAAAATTGCAAATCCTTCATCATCACTCTCATCGGTATCTTCAACCGTAAAGACATCTTGCGACACATCAACCAAGCGTCTTGTTAGATATCCGGCATCGGCGGTTTTTAAGGCGGTATCAATCAGACCCTTACGAGCACCTCGTGTTGCCACGAATTGTTCAAGTGAGCTCAAACCGTCTTTATAATTTGACCTAATTGGTAGCTCGATTTCTCGGTTATTTGAGTCAACAACTATTCCAATCATAGCCGAAGCCCATTTGACGTTTGAAATATCACCACGCGCGCCAGAGTTCACCATAACACTAATACTTGTGTCCATATCGCGCATCTTACCCTGCAAGAACTCGGCAATCTTTCGGTCAACTTGTCGCCAAGCAGCAATTGTCAAACTATACCTTTCCTCTTCGGTAATCAATCCCTGGTCGAGTTGTTCGGCAATTAACGCTGTTTTTGCGTCACCTTCAGCCACGAACTCACCGATTTCATCAAACTGAATATAGTCTTTTTGACCAGTTGAGACGGCGGCAACGGTCGCAAATCGGAAAGCTAAACCTTTCATTCGATCGGCAGTCTGTGCCGTAACTTTTGCACCATATTTATCAAAGATTTTGGCAAGAACTTTCTTAAGTTGTTTCTTGCTTTGGACAGAGTTGTCGTATGGAAAATCACTAGGTAGAATCTCGTTAAAGAACACTCTTCCTAAAGTAGTATCACGAATTTCGCCCTTATAGAATACTCGGATAGGACTTTGTAGCTGAAGATGTTTATCATCGTAGGCCATTTCGGCTTCATAAACCGAGCTATACTCTTTGATCTTTTCTTTTTGGGCCGCAGGCTTTTCGTATGTTAAATAGTAATTACCAAGCACAACGTCTTGACCAATGTTTAGAACAGGCGAGCCATCAGCAGGTTTTAATAAGTTGTTAGTTGCACTCATTAATTCCCTAGCTTCTCTTTGAGCATCATCAGACAGTGGCAAATGAACAGCCATCTGGTCGCCATCGTAGTCAGCGTTAAATCCATTTGCAACCAGTGGATGCAATTGAATTGCCTTGCCCTCAACTAATACTGGTTGGAAAGCCTGGATCGATAAACGGTGAAGTGACGGTGCACGGTTCAACAGAACATACTTTCCTTCAATCACAGCATCTAGGGCATCCCACACAAGTGCATCACCCGCTTCAATTAAGCGTGAAGCCGAACGAATATTATAAGCGTGTTCATTGCGGATTAACCAGCTAATAATAAACGGCTTAAATAACTCAAGAGCCATTTGTTTTGGTAAACCGCATTGATTAATTTTTAACTTTGGACCAACAACAATCACTGAACGTCCTGAATAATCGACACGTTTTCCAAGCAAGTTTTGGCGGAATCGGCCTTGTTTACCCTTTAACATATCGCTGATTGATTTTAGACGGCGACGACCACCGGTCGCATTAACGGCACGGTTACCTTTGGCAGCACTATTGTCAACCAAAGCGTCGACCGCTTCTTGAAGCATACGCATTTCATTTCGTCTAATAACTTCTGGGGCATTAAGGCTAATCAACTTTTTCAAACGATTATTGCGGTTAATAACTCGCCTATAAAGATCATTTAAGTCGCTGGTAGCAAAACGTCCACCAGTTAGTTGAACCATAGGTCGAAGATCTGGAGGAATAACAGGAAGGACGGTCAAAGCCAAACTGCCCGGTTTGATACCAGCAGCCTGCATACCTTCGAGCATCTTTAATCGCTTTTGCAATTTCTTTTCACGTTGACCTTTAGCTTCGGCAACCTCTTGTGATAGTTTTTCAATCAGCTCCGACAAGTTAATCTCATCAAGCATTGTTTTTAACGCTGCGCCACCCATACCAACTTCGACCAATTCTTCATATTCTTCAGGCAAGTTTCTATAATCAACTTCGTTGATTAAAGCGCCTTTTACCAAACTCTCTAGCTGAGCTTTTTTGGCAAGATATTGATCATTCAATTCTTGAATTTCGTTTGATTGCTTTTCAGCCAAAGCTTTAATATCAGCACCTTCAACTTCAGCTTCTCTTTCATAACGAATCTTAATCGCAACACGTCCGGCTTCAGCTTCTGCCTCAATATCAGCTAGATTTTGGTCGCGTTTCGCTTCGTCGACTTTCAAGATTACATAACTTGAAAAATAGGCAATCTTTTCAAGGTTTCTAACGGTTATTCCCAAAAGCAAACTCATGGCGCTTGGCGTACCGTGCATAAACCAGATATGAGCCACTGGTGTAGCTAGAGCGATATGCGCCATTCGTTCACGACGAACAATCGATTTGGTGATTAGCTCACCATTTTTATCGACAGCTGCTTCGCGTGATCTAACACCCTTTAATTTACTATCGTGCGGATTAACATCTTTGACAGGTCCAAAAATCCGTTCACAAAAAAGTCCGTCACGTTCAGGTTTTTGTGTTCGATAATTAATGGTTTCAGGCTTTGTAACCTCACCGTTACTCCACTTCAAAATATCTTCCGGGCTAGCTACCGTCAGGCGCACAGCGTTGAAGTCAGTAATTCCAGTACTTGAAACTATTCGCGACATATTACGCCTCCTCCTTTTCAACTTCTTGTTCTTCTTCGTCACCACTTATAACTTGACCTGCGTCAACTGCCATATCGACTGTTTCGTCAACTAAATCAACTCTTAGTCCTAAACCTTGTAATTCTTTGACTAAAACGTTAAACGATTCTGGTAATTTTGGACCGACGATTGATTCGTTTTTGATAATTGATTCATAAGCCTTAGCACGGCCATAAACATCATCAGATTTAATGGTTAGCATTTCTTGCAAAGTTGAGGCCGCACCGTAAGCTTCAAGTGCCCAAACCTCCATTTCGCCAAAGCGCTGACCACCGTTTTGGGCTTTTCCACCCAATGGCTGCTGAGTAACCATAGTGTAAGGACCAGTTGACCTGGCATGTATCTTGTCAGAGACCATGTGGTGTAGCTTAATCATATGCATCACACCGACAGTCGTACGTTCCTCAAATGGAGTACCATCACGTCCATCAAATAGTTGGAATTTTCCGTCTCGAGCAAATCCAGCTTTTTCGAGCTGATCGCTTATAACCTCGTTCGGCACACCGTTAAATGGAGGCGTTGCAACTTTATATCCTAAAGCTCTTGCCGCCATACCAAGATGCGTTTCAAACAACTGACCGATATTCATACGCGAAGGCACGCCAAGTGGGTTCAAAAC
>Ga0172374_1002693_pt1 | contig 11096 bp, 9 predicted proteins | sample LakKiv3m_FD_114536 | JGI IMG/M metagenome (GOLD analysis project Ga0172374, IMG submission 114536) | Freshwater microbial communities from Kabuno Bay, South-Kivu, Congo - kab_092012_10.3m | ecosystem: Environmental > Aquatic > Freshwater > Lake | place: Democratic Republic of the Congo... | reverse complement strand
TGTGCAATTTGGGATCACATCCGCGCGGGCGGATATTTTCCTCTGTCCATTCCCGTAGACCACATCCGCTACCTTGAAGAGGATGCCTGCTGGCATTTCAACGAATTGGGAGATGCTTGGGTGGGGCTGGAAAAGTGGCGACAGGGAGGTTTCTTCAGATTTGAACGTGATCCTCTGTCCGTCGATGGCATCGAGATTTAATTCGAATCAAAAGTTTGCGTTGGGAGTTGCGGGGGACGGTCAGCGCGCGTACAATACAGGTACAGCGCTGTGGTACAGCGGCTTATGATCCACCTAGCGGAAAGCCCACCGAATGGGCTCTTTTGCTTGAAGGGGTCCCCTCCCGTAGGGGTCACCATATCGGCATTGTTCCCGATATTTCCGGTAATTCCCGGAGGTGTACCCTTTGATCGAGGTCGGGTGGTCCATTTAGGTGGTCCCTATGAACACTCGACTGATCTCCCCTTGAAAGCGCAAGAACTCGTCAAGATACTGGTTCCGGTCCGGTATCGCGCCGCTGTCGATGCGCATCTCGATCGTCGTGCAGTTGAAATGATCGGCCTGGATCATGCGGTCGCTTGCGAACTCGCCTTCGCAGCGCTTGCGGAAACGGAACATCGTGCCGCCTTCACGAGCGAAGATTTCGGGATGGCACCCGGCTTGCGGACGCCGCAATTTGAGTCATGCCACCGGGAAAAAAGCCGGCGCATCGACATCGACGATGCGCCGGCAGTAAAATCTCCCGACAAGTTCAGGAGAGGATGACGTCTAAAATCCTAAGGTTACGTTGAACGCAATGATGCGGGGGTCGGTGGTGAACACGTTCGTGCTCAGCCCGGAATCGTCGCTGTTGAGGAAGAAGTCGGTGATCGGCGTGTTGTCGAAAACGTTCTTCACGTAAAACTGGAATGCGAGGTCGGACTGTGGTCGCGCTAATGTCACCGCCAGATTAACGTTATCCCATCCCCGAATTCGGTCATATTCGGTATTATAAACGCGCGCGAAGCTCTTCGACTGACGATAATAGTCACCTCTGAACGTCAATTCCCAATCTCCGTTTTCGACGAAGAAGGTGTATTGGGCGCCGATATTGGCGGTCACGCGCGGTGCGTTAGGAAGTTCGTTGCCTTCTAGATCGGCAAAGAACCCGCGACCACCATTCGGTGCGTCAGTTAGGGGATTATAAGTGAAGCCATAAAAATTGCTTAGCTGAACACCGGTAACAGAGGGATTAAATGTCCCCACACCTGTCCCGCCGCACAAAGCTGCAAGCGCCGTAAGGGTCACGCCTTGGAGATTGCGATTTATGATCCTCTCGACCAATTCGCGCGGTGCGATGCAATTCGACGGAATCTGCAACCACGGGCGTAGCAGCACCCAGTCTTCATTGCCCTGCGTGCGGTTCATGACATCGATCGATTGCGCACCGGCTTTGATACGTGTTTTCAGATAACCGAGATTGCCATCGACGCGGAATGCGCGGGATGGGCGCCAAGCGGCTTCGAACTCCAGTCCCCAGACCTCAGCGTCGAAATTTTCGTTCAGCGAAATGCGATCGACGATCTGCGAAACTTGGTAGCCGGCGTAATCATAGTAGAAGCCGGTAGCGTTGAGTGTAAGCCGCCCCCCGTCGAAGCTGTTCTTGGTACCGATTTCGAACGCGTTGACATATTCGGGTGCAAAGGTTTCGGGGAGCGGCTGGAACTGGACGACCCTGGGGTTCAGCGCGGGACGCGGCGGATTAGAGCCACCGCCTTTATAGCCGTGCGAAAACGAGGCATAGACAAGACTGTCTTCGGTAAATGACAGATCGGGCTGCCAATCGACCACCAATCGACCGGTCGGTCTCGACCAGCGTTGGACGATATCGGGATCGGCAGGATAGCCTGCATTGACCAGTCCGCCGCTGGTGCCGAAAGAGGCCCCACCCAACAGTAGCTGACTGGGGATCGGTGTGGTGGTTTTCGTATCCTTAGTGAAACGCAGACCACCTGTGACCTTCACGTTATCGGCTACATTCCAATAGGCTTCGCCAAACAGCGCCCATGATTCGGTTTTGATGATGTTGCGGCTAAGGAAGTAATTGTGCCCTATTTCGTTTAAGGAATCGATGGGATTGGGATCGACATAGATGCAATCCCGCGATGTCGTTCCCGGTGGACATTCTCTCCCATAATTGTCACCTAGATGATAAGCTAGATATGAGAATGCGTTATTAAAAACGAAATAATCGTCTTGAGAATTAAACTCTAGATAGTTGGCGCCAAAGCTGAAATTAAATGGTCCGACAAAAGACGATTGCAGACGAAATTCCTGTGTCCATTGATCGTTTCTGGAGCGGCTCAAATCTGCCGAAATCAACCGGTTCGATGGCCCCAATTGTGGGTCGTTGAATATCCCGCCCGGTGCTGCATAGGTCTGATCGAGTGGGATTGGTAGGCCGCCGCTCGGGATTTGTAGACCGGTCGTATCAGTGAAAATGGGGGCGGATACATAGCGGTTGTAATCCTGCGAGGACCAGTAACGGTCGCGAGCATAAGCGGTCTGCGAGATGAAGGTGAGCGAGTCGGTGAAGTCAAACTCGAGGTTGGCTTGAAAGACATCGTTCTTCGCTCGGAACACGGGATCGTAGGCCGTAGAAATCTCGCGCAGGTCACGGGATTGCACGACATTTCTATACGGGTCTCCGACGAGGAAGGGCTTTATCAGCGGCCCTCCGGGCACCCTACCGATATTAATTGCGATATTACCCGCTGTGACGAACGCTAAGCCACTACCATTTGGTGCGCCGTAAGCGGCGTCTGCGTAATTCGATCCGGGCAAGCAGCCTTGGCTTAGTCGTCCGCGAAGATCGTCCGGTATAACAGTGGTGCCCACCATCGTCGGTCCGGGATCGCGCGTGCACAGCTGCTTGCCCGTGCGCGCGCGGTCGTCGTCCTCCTCGAAATGCTGCCATATCAGGTTGGCGCGGAAATTCGGGCTGGGCTCCCACGCTACCGTCGCGCGCGTCTGCCAGAGATCGCGCCCGTTGACGTTCTTTCCGGTGAACGTATTGAAATCATATCCGTCGCGTTTGGTCCATTGACCCGCCACGCGCACGCCCAGCGTGTCGGTGATCGGCACGTTGAGCATCCCGCTCAATCGCGTGCTTTCGTAATTGCCGACCTCGCCCTTTACCTGGCCGCTGAAACCGGCCTCGGGCTTTGCGGTGATGACGTTGACCACACCGGCGGTCGCGTTGCGGCCGTAAAGCGTGCCTTGCGGGCCGCGTAGTACCTCGACCCGCTCCAGATCGAAGAATTCGGATTCAAACAGCCGGTTCCTGACCAGCGGGGTGTTGTTGAAGCTGACCGCGACCGCCGGGTCGCTCGATGCCGAAATCGCCTTCGTCCCGATGCCGCGGATCGAGAAGTTGTACATACTGAAATTGGATTTGGAGAAGGTGACGTTGGGCACCGCGCGCAGCAGTTCGGAGCCGCCCTCGATCTTCAGATCGTCGAGTGCCTGGCCGGAAAAGGCGCTGACCGCGATCGGCACATCCTGAATCGACTCCTCACGCTTTTGCGCGGTGACGATGATGTCGCTGCCGATCGGTTCGGCGTCTTGAGGTGGGGCGGTCTGTGCGATCGACACCGGCTGCACGTCCGGTGCCGATGCTGGCGCCATCGCGCCACGGGCCGATGCCACGACATACATGTTGCCGTCGCGGCGATAGTCCAGCCCCGACCCCCGCAACAGCGACCGCAATGCCGCGTCTGGTCCCGAACGCTGGCGATAGCCGCCGGTGCGCTTGCCGCGAATGGCATCGCCATCGAAAATGACCTGAGCCCCCGATGCCCTCGCAAAGGCGTGAAGCGCGCTGCCAAGATCCTGGGCGGGAATGTCGAAATCAAATGCCTGTTGCCGGGCGATCGCCGTCGAGGGCGTAAGACCGGCAACGATCGCACAACTGGCAATCCCGGCATACAGATAGACTCGCCGCGTCATTCAACCCCTCCCCAATGTCGAGGGGTCGATATCGCCCCTTCTATTATTGAAGACGTGCTACCTTCGGTTTTGCGCCCGGTTAATTTCGTCTTTCTCTTCTTTCATACTTTGCAGCTCGATCTTTTCACCATCATGCCGTGCCGAAAGCGGGAACAGCGCGGTTATGCCGGAAACGAAACTGTCCGTGTCGCCCGCGTCGAACACGCCGTTCACACGGTAGCGTCCGGCCGAGGCGTCGCCGACGACGATCGGGACATCGGCATAGCGGTTGATCCGTTCGACGGCGCGCGACAGGGGTTCGTCCCTGAAATCGAGCCGTCCGCCTTCCCATGACAACGACCGCTCCACTTCCGCAGGCAACACGCTGGTCGCTCCGCCGGAAAGCGCGGCGACGAGTTCCTGGCCCGGGCGAAGTCGATCGACCGGCCGGCGGTCGGAGCGGGATGTCGGCGGGGCGTCGGCGGCCGGGGGCGAAAGCACCTCCACCTGCCCCTCGTACAACAGCACCCGCATCTGGTCGCGCAGCAGTTCGACGCTGAACGCCGTGCCGGTCGCCACCACCGTCCGCTGGCCAGCGGTCACCGCAAAGGGGCGCAGCGGATCCCTGGCGACATCGAATTTGGCGCGGCCTTGTTCCAGCACGATGCTTCGCCTGGCTTCGCCATAGGATATCGCGACCCTGCTGGAGGCGTCGAGCGAGACGCGCGATCCATCGTCGAGATTGACCAGCCGACGCTCGCCAACCCCGGTCGCGTAGATGTCCGGGCGGTCGGACAGATACCAGACGCCGCTAAGCAGCATCAGCAGTATCGCAGCCGCAGCGGCCAGGCCGTGACGCCATAGGCTGCGGCCCGGGGGCGCATCGCTGCGGTTGCCGGCGCTGTCCATCATGCTCAACGCCTTGGCCCGTAGCGACAGAAATCCCGGCATGTCGGCGATCGCATCGGTGTTCTTCCAAACCGACACCATCTCGTCCAGTATCTGCTGGTGGCGCGGATCGCGGTTCAACCACGCGTCGTACTCCACCTGTTCGTCATGGGTTAAAGGACGGTCGGCCAGGCGCCAGCACCACTCCGCTGCCTCTGCCTCATATCCCGACTGCGCGTCGTCGATATCCATACGGGTCATGGCCGGTCCCCCACGCGCCGCGCGAGGAAGATCAGGGCACGCGTGATGTGCTTTTCGACGGTGCGGACATTGAACCCGAAATTGTCGGCGATGGTCTGTTTGTGGATGTTCTCTACCCGGTAAAGAATGAAGATCTGTTGCGTTGGTTCGGGCAGGGCCTGGATCGCGGCCCACAAGATGCCGATCGCTTCGCGCGATGCGGCAATCCGGTGCGGGTCTAGGATGTCGACATCGATGGCGCCATCGCGCTCGATGGAGGCGCGATACGCGGCGCGTACCTGGTCCCGGCGCCAGCGGTCGCGCAACAGGTTCGTTGCGATACGGAACACGAATGCCTCGGTCGAATCGATGCTCTCGACGCGGGTTTGCGCCAGCCGCACGAACACTTCCTGGGTCAAATCCTCGGCCTCGGCATGGCTTGCCGCACGACGCGAGAAAAAAGCGATAAGTGCCGGCCGAAACTTCCGGGTAAGGTGGTCGAGATCGGAGACGGCATCGGCAACCACGTGTCAATCCTGCATAAAGTCCTCATCCTTGAGACGCATGGATAGCAGGATCGCGCCCCGGAATCTTTTCGGAAAAGACCTTGAGCCTTGCGAAACGGACCACCCGGTTCGAATGCGCACTATCCTCGGCTGTACCGGCTTCAGCCTGCCGTCACGAACGCAGTCGGTCATCCAACCATCGTTGGAACCGGCAATGTCGGCCGACAGATCGCGGATCGTCATCGGCGTCCGCAACACCGACAGCATGGCCGCCGACATGGTGGGTGCGCCGGCTCGACTCGAACCGGTCCGGTCACAATATGCCGCTGACGATGCCGGTCTCGTCTTCCAGCGTCAAAAACAGCACCCCCTTGGCCGGCCCGGCGCGTCGGCGGACAAGAATGATGCCCGCCACCTGCACCGGACTGCCGTCCTTCCTCCCGTCCGGCATACCCCTTGGCGCAGCATCACGCCGCGCCGACTCGCTCCGCAGGAAGGTGAGCGGATGGGCACGCAAGCGCGGTGCGTTTGCGTAGGGGGGTCATGACCTCCGCCGGCATTCCGGCGCGAAACCCGTTTTCGCCGCGAAGTTCGGCAATGCGCGCGAGTTGAATCGCTGTCGGCAACACTTTCTTACCGCTTGCGAGCGTGTATGGGCACCGGAATGGGCCTTTCACAAACCTCACCGACGCTGCGTCAGCGCGTCCAGCGCCTGATCGAAACACCGCGGTTCGAATCCGTTATAATCACGGTCATCGTCATCAACGCGCTTGCCCTCGGGCTAGAGACGTCGCCCGCCGTCATGGCCCGGTTTGGCGAGACCGTGTCGCTGCTGGACCGGGTTGCGGTTGCCATCTTCGTCATCGAACTCGCCCTGAAGATGTTCGTCTATCGATTCTCCTTCTTCCGCAATGGCTGGAACATATTCGATCTGATCATCGTCAGCGTGGCGCTGGTTCCTGCGTCCCAGCAGTTTTCCGTGCTTCGCGCGCTGCGGATCCTTCGGGCGCTACGCCTGCTGTCGGTCGTGCCCAGCATGCGGAGGGTCGTGGTCGGATTGTTCAGCGCGATCCCCAGCATCGGCACCGTCATTCTGATGCTGGTACTGCTATTCTATATCAGTTCGGTGATTGCGACGAAGCTGTTCGGCGCGGCTTTTCCCGAATGGTTCGGGAGTTTTTCCAGTTCGCTATATACCCTGTTCCAGATCATGACGCTGGAAAGCTGGTCCATGGGGATCGTCCGACCGGTGATGGAGGAATTCCCCTATGCGTGGGCGTTCTTCGTACCCTTCATCTTGCTGACCGCGTTCATCGTGCTGAACCTGTTCATCGGTGTTATCGTCACCGCAATGTCCGAAGCGACAGACGAAGAGGCTCATGACGAGCGCGAAAAGATCCTGCGCGAGTTGCAATCCCTCGGCGAAGAAGTGCGGGCGCTTCGAAAGGCCGTGGACAAAAGGGACTGAATCATAACCGCTCTCCGGGCGGCGAAGGCGACGCGAAGCACGACCCTGGAGCATGATGACATTAAAGCGACCCGTTCGTTTCGAGCGAAGTCGAGAACTGCTTCACGACGATTGAGACAGGTTTCTGGACTTCGCTCGAAACGAACGGCAGGGGATGGATCGATCCAAAGTCGTCGGACTCTAGTCGTACACGCCTACCCGATCGGGTAGGCGTGTACGACCCAATCTGGTAACGATACCGGGCGCGGTCGGCACGTCACACAGGATCGAACCGGCCGATCGTCGCGGCTGTCGCCCGAACGATCGTCACGATCCGGTCAGCGCAGCCATCCCCGCTTGTTCGCCAGATTGCCGAACCAGAGCTGGAAGATCGCGATCGCGAGGATGAAGATCGGAAAGATCAGCGTCCATGCGCCCTTTTCCGCGATCAGGTCGGTGACCCCGAACACCCAGCCGAACTGAACGACGACCGCCACGGCGGACAGGAGAAACAGCACGATCGCCAGTCGCCGCCGGAGCAACAGCGCGACAGCGCCCAGAAACCCGCCCCAGGTCGCCAATCCGTAGACGGTGGCGAACCATGCCGGGCGTCCCAGATACATGGCGCGATCGTAATCATCCATTGCGGCGAGCATCTCTTCGCTCATCGTCACGTCGGTATAGAAAGCGAACACGCCCATCGCGCCCCATAACAGGATCAGGACGGATACGACCCAGAACCAGGTCGGCGGCTTTGCGCTTGCGTCGTTCATGACACTCCCTCCCCGAAATCGCGCCGCGCGTCCAAGGCGCGGCGGCATGGGCAGGCAATCTACGCCTTTTCAAACGGCCATGCCATCATTTCGATGCCGTTACGTCACAGCAGCGCGCGCGCCCAGATTTCGGGTTTGAACCCCACCAGCAAGCCACCGGGATGCTCGACCACCGGGCGCTTGATCATCGACGGCTGGTCGATCATCAACCTGATCGCCTTGGCCTGATCCAGGTCCGCCTTGGCATCGTCATCGAGCTTGCGGAAGGTCGTCCCGGCGCGGTTGAGCAGCACGTCCCAGCCCAGCGCGTCCGACCAGCGTGCCAGATGCGCGGCGTCGATCCCCGCCTTCTTGTAATCATGGAACCGATATTCGATCGCGTTATCGGCAAGCCAGATGCGCGCCTTCTTCACCGTGTCGCAATTGGGGATGCCGTATAGCGTGACGCTCATCGTCCGTTCCTCATCGCGCGATACAGGCCATGCCTGCCCACAGCGCCTCGATCCGCGCCTCCGGGCCGCGCCCCGACAGCACGCCCGACAAGCCGCCCGCGTCGAATTCGGTGCCGAGCGAGGTCTGGCTGATTTCAGGCACCAGGCTGTCCTCCATCTCCGCCCGAGTCGATCCGATCCGCACCCCGCTCATCGACGAGAATTCGCGCCCGCCGCGCGGATTGGCGGACCAGCCTGCGAACCGGTCGTTTTCGAAATAAATCGCCATCCGCTCGCCGAACTGCGCGCCCGTCAGCGGCGCGACATCGCAACGGTTGGTGGCCGACGGATCGCCCAGCGCGCTTCTGACCAGCGCCAGCGTCTCGGTCCGCGGCGTTCCGAACGCGATCATTCGGGTGCGCCCGCTGTTCGGATCGACCAGTTGCAACCCGTCGCCCGACAGCGCCAGAGGGATGCGCTCCGCTTGGTCGGCGTTGGCCGCAGCGGGGGCGTTGCAACGCACGCGCGTCGATTCGCTGCCGCTGATCGTGACGTTCAGCCGCCCGCCCTCGCCCATGGCCAGCCGGTACTGGCGCTGCTCGGTGATCCCTTCACCGGTGGAGACCGCATCGACGTCGATCGCGCCACCATCGCGCGGCGTGACCCGCGTGACCCTGGTGACGCTTTCATGGAACCGCATCTCGCGCGCATCGATGACCAGCCGCATCTCGCTGCCGTTCGCACCGCACGCCACGGCATCGCTGTCGAACGTGCCGCGAAACGCCGCGGGGATGTCGGGCAGCGGTGCGGCGGTGGCGATTTCGGGCGTGGTGTCGTTGACGCTGAGCGCATTGTCTCCCTCGTCCGATCCGCCCGAACATGCCGCGAGCGCCAGTGCGCCGAGCCCGATCAACGAAACGCTACGCATATCTTCACTCCCCCGGAAATCTCGATCCGCCTGCTGCCATGTCATGACCGGGATGAAAACGACCAATTCGCCTTAGCGATCCGGCGACCTGATATGTTCGGGTCGAAAGCCCAACCCGACGAGGCGCCCCGGCAGAGAACGAAGCGGCGGGAAACGTCCGAGCAAGCGCGCCGCGAGCGGTGGCCGGGAAAGCGCTGCGCCGTCGCCGATCAGCGGGGCGATCACCCGGTTCTGGATCGCGCGTTGCATGGCCTGCGTCATCCGTGTCGGTGGAAGGCGGCGCGCCTGCACCCGGGCGAGCAGGGGATCGGGATCTTTGCCGTCGCGCATCGGTGCCGCCAGGATGTTGGCGGCGGCCACCGCATCCTGGATCGCCAGGTTGATCCCCACCCCCGCGATCGGCGACATCGCATGCGCCGCATCGCCGATCACCAGCAATCCGGGGCGATGCCAGTGCGTCAGGCGATCGACCGCGACGTGCAACAAGCTGATGTCGGACCAGTCGCCGATTGCGTCATCGACCCCCGCCGTCTCCGGTCCCACCGCGCGGATCAAGTCGCGAAACGCCGCCAGCCCTTCGTTTTTCAGACGATCCGCGCCGCCCTTTGGAACCACCATCGCGCATTGCCAGTAATCCCCACGATCGATCAGGATGACGATCCGCTCCGCTTCGAATACGCCCATGCTGGCATCGTCCGCCGTCGTGCGCTTGGGGAGCGCAAACCAGAACACGTCCATCGGTGCGCCGATCTTTCGAGAAGGCAGCCCGCCGCGCAACACCGAGTTGCGTCCATCGGCAGCGATCACCAGCCTGGCATCGAATGTCCGGCCATCGACAGTTCGCACGCCGGTGACCCTGCCGTCTTGCTCGACCGGCGCAACGACCTCGGCCCGCCGCACCAGCTCGAAGCCCGGATAGGCGCTTGCCGCCTCGGCCAGGAAATTGAGGAAATCCCATTGCGGCATCAGCGCGATATAGGGCGCAGGCACCGGCAAACGCGAAAAGTCGATCAGGTCGAGCCGTTCGCCCGCGATCCGCGCGCCCAGCCGCGAAATCTTCTGGTGCGGTCGCGTCAGAAAGGCCTCGAGCAACCCCAGTTCGTGAAACAGCGTCAGCGTCGATGGGTGCACGGTATCACCGCGAAAATCGCGGAGGAAGTCGGCGTGCTTCTCCAGCACAACCGTCCGCAACCTGGCGCGCGCGAACAACAGCCCTGCAAACATGCCCGCCGGTCCCCCGCCCGCGATGACGATATCGGCGGGAGGGGGCATCATCAGAACACCGCTTTGGGAGCGTCCTCGCCCATCATCGCCTGGCGCACCAGTGGGATCGGCGGGCCACCATAGGACAGGAAGCTGTCGTGGAACGCCTTCCACCCCTGACGCCCGCCGCGCGATGCGGTCCAGTCCTCGCGCAGCTTGCGGATCATCAGCTTGCCCAGCGTATAGTTGAGATACGCCGGGTCATAGGTGCCGCGCGCCGCCTGTTGACGGGCATTGCCTTCGTCCTGATAGCATTCGTTCTGGAACAGCGCCTGCGCCTGCGCCTGCGTCATGCCGCGCGCGTGCATCCCGATCGCGGCGGCATAGCGGCAATTGCGGAGCAGCGCGTTCGACAATTGCCCGATATGCGTCTCCGGGTCGCCGCGCAGCCCCGCTTCCCACATCATTTCCTCGACATAATGGCCCCAGCCTTCGGCGCTCGCATAGCCGACCGCCAGCTTGCCCAGCAGGTTCGGATTGCGGTTCGAATGCAGGAACTGAAGGAAATGGCCGGGAAAGATTTCGTGGACGGTGATGAATAGCAAATCGGCCTCGCCGGGCAGATAGGCCTGCTGCACCGCTTCCGGCCAGGCCGGATCGGGCGGCGAGATGTAATAGATTGACGACAGCCCTTTTTCGAACGGTCCGGGGATG
>Ga0172374_1002692_pt1 | contig 11101 bp, 7 predicted proteins | sample LakKiv3m_FD_114536 | JGI IMG/M metagenome (GOLD analysis project Ga0172374, IMG submission 114536) | Freshwater microbial communities from Kabuno Bay, South-Kivu, Congo - kab_092012_10.3m | ecosystem: Environmental > Aquatic > Freshwater > Lake | place: Democratic Republic of the Congo... | reverse complement strand
TTCAGCAGATATTTCGCGGCCGAGGGATATCGCGACGGCATGCGGGGATTTGTCCTTGCCATACTCCAGATGTTTTATTGTTTCCTTGTCTATTTTTATCTGTGGGAGAAAAACGGGTATGCCAGTATTCCCGAACCTGAAGTTTCACGTGCAGCGCAGAATTTCTTCCGGTCAGGACTCTATGAAACCAATTATTGGCTAGAAAAGTCGACCGGCAAAAAGCAATCACTCAAAACCAAATTGGTGAATACCCTGATCAAACCATGAAAAAATGGATTGTATTAGTTCTCCTGATGATTTCGCTATCCACCCGACTGTATTTTTTGTGGAACGGCATGCCCAGCGCTACCCACGACGAGGCAGATTTCTATTACAGCGGCAAGGTCTTGGCGACGACCGGATCCGATCAATATAACAACCGCTTTTTCCTTACGACCGGCTTCTTGAATCCGATTCCCTCTGTCCCGGTATACCTAAGTTCGCTTTTCCGGAAAATACTCCCTTTTGACGGATTGATGATAGCCAGGTTGCCTTTTGCATTGTTGAACAGTTTCGCTCCCGTGCTGTTTTTCCTCATTCTGCTTCATTTGTCTTCAAACCTACCTTTGTCGCTCATTTCATTTTTTGTCTGGAATTTCTCACCCTGGTTTCTGCACTTGTCATCAACGGCCGCATTTGACTCCCCGGTAGCTCTCATGTTTGCGCTCTTGGGTCTGGCATCCTTGTTAAAGATTAAAAATAAGCATAAACGGGTCGCGTGTTTCGTTCTGGCGGATTTCCTTGCTTTCAATTCTTACATGGGATTCAAGACCGTGTTTCCATTTTTTGCCATCCTTCAATTCCTTATTTTCTTCAAGTCACGGGAAAAACAAGGAACAAACAAACAAGTTCTGGTTAAGAGCATCCTCTTCGCATCCGCTCTATTCGTTTTCTTCACGGCACTCATCAATATTGTTCCCAACGCTGCATATATGCGGACACGTGCCCGCAACAATCTTGTTTTCTTGAACAAGGATACCGTCGAGAACGAAATATGGTATGCCCGTTTGACGACTGACGGGCCCGAACAACTCAAACGCATATTCGCCAACAAACTATTCACCCCCGTCTATTTATTCACGTCGAAATATATCCGTGCATTTGACTTGAATTCGTTTTTCTCCGGCGAACCTCATGTCATCTATGGACTGCGTATCGTCGGCCTGTTCTATATGACAGATTTCGCCTTGTTTATGCTTGGACTCCTCTATTTCACACGGCTATTGAATAAGAATACAAGCATGCTTCTTCTCGTTTTCTTTATTGGCGGACTTCCGTTCGCTCTTAATCCCGAGGGATTCACGGCGGCAATCCGCGGATTTTTACTCATTATCCCGTATGTGATCCTTATTTCGACAGGGTATTATTTTTGCTACAAAAAAAACAAAATCCTATTCGGCATTCTATCTTTTGTCTTTGTGATAAATGTCCTCTCGCTGTTGTTTCTTTATCAAACTCGCATCAAAATATTAAGCTCTGAGTCATGGCACCTCACGGACAAGATTGTCATCGAAGACTTGCAGAAGTTGAAAGAACCCGTCGATGTATATGCGTTCGAACCCCGTGAATTCTTCCTGCTTTACAGTTTCTACTCCGATATAAACCCTGCATCCGCCAAGAAACAGCTCGTCAATACGGAGGCCTGGTCATACAAGGATACCAACCTGACGTTCGAACGGCATTGCGATGCGCTGACCGACCCGAAGAACGACAACCTGATTCTCATCAATCCGCGCAAATGCGACACGGAATATAAAAAGAAGAACTACGAAGTGCTCAAGACCTACATGGCACGCGATATGAACGGCCAGGCGCTGTATCTTCTCGCGCGGCCGGTAAAAAACTAGCTTACTTGATATATCCTTTTTCCCGAAGCCTCCGAAGAAGCTCGGACTGGCTGCTATTGCGGAGGTACAGGTCTGTCCGCATGTTGAAGGTCGAAGGACTTTTGATGAGCTCTATCCCGCCTTTAATATGTTCTATGGAAGTGTATTTGTCCGCCATCCAGTCTGTGAAGAATTTACCGAATTCCAAAGCGGGCGTCATGAAAATGGATGCCTCATGTTTATAGATGATGAGCTCGGGCGGATGCGTTTCGAATTGAGCAAGGAAACTGCCGCTGAAATAGGAATCCTCGCGGAATTGGGGAAGAAGAGATATATATTTGCCGGGAAGAAGCGCCTTCTTCACGAAAAAAAGTTCATTCGGTTCATACGGCCCCACCCAATAATACTCACCCTTGTTCAGCACATCGTCGATGAACCATGCCGTATAGGCGACATCATAGATGCCCGGCATGCGCTGGGTATACCGCATGTAATACTTGTCATAAGTGTTCTTGGCAAGAAAAAGAGCGGCAAATATCATGAAGAAAACAAGGAGGGTCGTCGCTGCTTTCTTGAAATAATCAAGGTATTCTTCCTTGAAAACGATATGTTTGTATCTCCACAAGACCATGAATGCGGCGGAGAATCCGAGGGCAATGAAAAGACCGACCTGGTAATCGGTCTCCCCTATCTTCATGAGATTGCTCCGGGGAGCCGAGAAGGACAAGACAAGGAAGAATAATGCAAAAAGAATCTTGTTCTCGAAAAAGAAAAAGATGAGAAGCAAAAAACTTCCAAGCGCCAGCACCAAATCAACCGGAAAAAAGAGATTGAATTCCTTGATGCGTACTAGGAGCGGGATATATGTCTGGAAAAAGTTGTAGAACACGGTCAGAGTGAACTTGAGCGGGTTAAAAAAGTGCCCTTTGGTGTAGTTGGGGATACTGATATACAGGGTCGTGTTATAGACGACGTTTGAGATGTAAAAATCCCTGAGCGAATTGGTGACAAGGAGATATATGCCATATATAAGATAAGGCGCCGCCGCAATGGTTTTGAACCGGAATATCGCCTTCCAATCCCACCCGCGGCGGACTTGCAGCCATCCGATCCAAAGGTAGAATATCATGGCAATAAACACATAGGTCATCGATGAAAAAAGGAAAGCAAAGTTCAACATCAGCAGAATATATATGACCTTCTGGGACGTATTTTTTTTGTATGTCTCGGCTACAAGCACCCAAAAAAGCATTGAAAAAAAGAGGAAAGCCAGGCTGTCGGCCAAGAAAAGATGCGTCCAGTAATAGACCGTAATGAGAGGATGCACCGCGAAGTATCCCAGATAATAGGGATATAAATCAGGCTTTGTTTTCTTGAGATACCGCCCGACCAAAAAGAGACCCGCGAATGCAAAAAGCGCCCACAGAGTCCGAAAAACGACATACGAGCCATGGGAAAACCACAAGAGGACCGCCGAGAAATACCAGGCAAACGGAAGGTGATGATCGAAAAACTCCCGGTACGGGATCTTGCCCATATTGATGAATTTGCCGCCGAGGATATTCACGAATTCGTCCGGATACGTTACGTAGAGGGTGTTGGTAAGGAAAATAAGCAGAATCCCCAGGAACAAAAAGTGTTCGGTCTTCAGCGATTTAATGAGCCGGTTGATATAATGGAAGATATGTTTCATAGGTTGGCGGTTATAACCGTTATATACCGAAATTATACCATCCTGGATGATTTTTTTGCTTCCTTCACGGCCCAAACCGATAAGGAGTTCCGTGTATTCGCGGTCGACCTTACCGAAAAACCGCAGGACTACCCCTACCCCCGGTATGCGTCCGTCATAAAAAGCGTGAACAACGGCTATGCCCATGGGGTAAATATGGGTATTACCGCGGCGCAAAAAGCCGGCTACGACGGCTTTATTGTCATCAACAGCGACGTCATGGTCTCCCCGACATTTGTCGCGGAAACGTCAAACGCGCTCAAGACACATCCAAACTCGATTATCGGCGGCAAGATATATTACGCGCCGGGATTCGAATACCATGCGGCAAAATATAAGAAGGAGGACTTGGGAAGGGTCTTGTGGTATGCGGGGGGCATCGTCGATTGGGACAATTGCCTGACAAACCACCGGGGAGTGGATGAGGTTGACCGGGGACAGTTCGATACGCCCGGAGAGACGCAGTTCGTCACCGGCTGCCTGATTGCGTACGAGGCTGCGGTCGCCGAAACCGTCGGCCCCTGGAACGAAGATTATTTCCTCTATTACGAAGATGCTGATTTCTGCGAACGGGCAAAACGGAAAGGAATAATACTCAGATACGAACCCCGGATGGTTATATGGCACAAGAACGCCGCGTCAACCGGCGGGTCAGGATCATCCGTTCACCAATCATACCAACGCAGGAACCGCCTCAGGTTCGGTCTTCTTTTCGCGCCGTTCAGGACGAAAATACACCTCATCCTCAATTACCTTCGCGGTTCATGAAAAAAAAAGTCATCCAGCTTGTCCGTCGGTTGGAATCACCGTGCCTGTTCGCATTCTTCGGCTCGGCTTTTCTTTTTTTCTCCGCGCTTTCCCTGTGGAGATACAACTCGGGCCAGCTTTTTTACTGGGATTTCGGTCATTATTCGCGCATCCTGTGGCTCATGTCCCGGCTCCTCCCGCCCATCATCCCCCACAAAGTGCTTGGCAATATTCTTTTCCTGGGAGATCATTTTGCGCCGGGGATGGCTCTTCTGGCTCCGCTTTACTGGTTCTCATCGAAGCCTCCTATCCTCCTTCTGGAACAGGTCCTTGCAACGGTCGGAGCAGGAATCATTATCTACAAAATCGGCAAAGCCATGCGACTCTCGTCACTTGCCGCATGGGCGGTGTCTTTTGTCTTCCTGCTTTTTGCCGGAGTCGAAAATCCCCTGGTGACCGATTGGCACACCGAATCAACTTCCGTTTTGTTCCTCGCTTTGTTCCTGTATTGGTTCCTCACGGGCAAACGGATGCTGCTTCCGACAATCGCCGCATTGCTCTTTATCAGCCTCAAGGACAGCAATCCCTTGTCTCTATTTTTCCTGTTGATCCCGCTTTTTTTCGCATATCCAAAGCAACGAGCCTATGTCCTCTTTCTTGCCTTATTCTCTTTGGCGGCATTTGGCCTGATTGCGTACGTGATAACACCCCTTATTTCCAAACAGCCCTATCTCTATTCTCCCGTCCTCCCGAATCAACCGATAGAATTCATGACCCAGTTCTTTAATCAGGACATCAAACGCAAGCTCCTTTTCGATTCGTTTGCCTCGTTTGGATTCGTGCCGCTCCTGTCCGGTTTCTTTCTTCTGCCGATCATCGGCGAACTGAGCATCCGGCTTGTCCCGACATACCTCCATTCCCAGAGCTTCACTCTGGGCATGCATTATAACGTCTACCTCGGGTTCTTCCTCGCGCTGGCTTCCATGCACGGCATCATTGCCTTTGGGCATGTGTTCCGTCATCACAAAAAACAAATCGGCATCTGGCTTGCTTGTTTTCTGGTTGTAGCTGCCGTTGTCACCGCCAAAAAGATTACCCATCCCCCGGCACTGCTGGCGTTCAATACCGTTTTCTGGAAAGAATGGAACGTCAAGAACGATCTGTTCCAAAAAATTCATTACATTCCGCAGCGGGGAAGCATCATGGCGCAAAACAATATTCTCCCTCTCGTTCTTGCCCGAAAAGAACCCATCTACCTGCTTTCCTATTCATATGCGGCCAGTTTGCCCGACGTCATTGTCTTGGATCTTGGAAAAGGACAGAATCCCAACAATTTTTATTCGGGTGAATTAAACAGCGAGGATCACGCTATCCGATTGAAAACCATCCTCGAAGATGACGCAAGGTATGAAAGAATCAGGACGCCCTACCCTTCTTTGTACGTGTTCCGGAAAGTAACGGCAACCCATACGATACAACCAGATAAACCGCGTTCAGAATAAAGAAAACGAGTATTATCTGATGTTTCAGCAATACTTTTTCCGGCTTATCCCATCCTCCAAGCCGGATATAGGGATAATAAGAAAAAAGGAGCCCGGCCGCAAAAATCCACAACCTCGAAACCAACTTGGGCCACAGGGGTATGAGGACAAAAAGCGTGATGAAGTACCATGGTTGGATCTCCATCTTCGTCGCCATGTAGTACAAAAGCCCGAGCTGCACCGACCCGACAAGAAAATTGATGACGACGGCGCGTTTGTCCTTCGAATCGGGTTTCATGAGGAGAAGAAATGGTGCGGTCGTATACTTTATGCCCGCGCCGGCAACAAGACAAATGCGTCCCCATAAAGACTTCTGCTTTGTAAGCAGAAACCATCCCGCAAGGACAAGCGAGACGGCGACAAGGTCGTTATGGGAACATACGAGTCCTTCGATAATGACCAGCGGATGGGTCGCGAATGTCACGGCCCATTCTTTTTTAATTTTGGCAAGCGAAAACACCCCGAGGACATAGAAAAACCCGAAAAAGGCCTTGAATAAAAGAAACGTAGGAAGGAACTTGCCCAGTCCAAGGAACGAAGGAATGAAAGACAAGAGAAGGAAGGTAGGACCATACGGATAGGTCCGGTGCGTCCAGTGCATGAAACGGACCCACTGATCCGCGGGGAAATCAAGGGCACGGTGCAGGTATGGATTCTGGTGATAGAATGTCGCGATACGGGCATCGAACATGTAGTTGAAAAGATCATGCGACAACAAGGGATAGGAGATGATAAGAAAAATAGAAATCATGAGGGCAAGGCGAACCGGATGCATCTGCCTTGCGTGCCGGTTGAAATACCGGTGGAACAGGAAAAGAAGGCAAACGACCGCCACGAAAATCGCCCATGTGATATCGCGCCGATAGTAACCGATATACACCACGGCATCACGGAACGTGACCCAAACGGGATGCCGGAAAAACGTGATATTGGGATCAATGAGGACGAACGAAAACATTGACAGGAAACCAAGGAACAAGAAATACAAGACCGTCACCATAGACCATTATTGTATAATATATAAACTTCAAAAACACATCATGGAAAACATTAAAAAGAAAATAAGCCTGTTCTGGAATCATAAACACAACAGAATACAACTTTTGCTTCTTGCAGCACTTTTTATATTGTATTTCCTACCGCGTTTTTACAACATCCAACACCGTATAGGCTTTGATTGGGACCAGGAAAAAATCGCGACTGAGGTGCGCAATGTCGTTCGCGATCATAAACTGAGTCTCTTGGGACCCAGAGCAAACAATGATTTAGGTTTTTTTTTGGCGCCATATTTTAACTACATGATGATTCCTTTCTTTCTTCTTACCGGCCTACATCCATGGGCATTCGTCATCTTTCTTATAATCTACAACCTGGTTTTTTTTATTACCGCATTTTTTGTCGTCAGGAACATGTTTTCCAATCAGGTTGCACTGTCCTTTTTGTTTATATGGGCACTTAACACAGTACTGTTTGAGGCAGATATTGGTCCGTGGTGGCCGGTGGTTATACCTTTGGGAGTAATAATCACATGGAACTTATTATGGAACATTTATTATACGAATACCCGACATGATTGGGCGCTATTAGGATTGACTTTGGGTGTGTTTGTTAATATGCATTTCCAGTTTGTCTTTATCATTGCGTTCTCGGCCGTATTCCTCATTCTCCATGCAAGAAAAACGAAGCAGTTCGCACTTAAAACTACTATTCTCCTTTGTTCTTTTGTCGCAGTGTTTACACCTCTTTTCTTGTTTGATCTACGCCATCAATTTCTTAATACCAATCTATTCCTTCATTTTTTTACCAATAGTGATGCCAATATGCCACACGATATGTTCTCATGGATTCCCGTGCTTACCAATGCGTTTCTGCCATTCTTGTTTATCAAACTAACGTGGTTAACCTATTTATTTTATGGAATAGTAGGAAGCACAATGATATATCTCACCATGAAAAAGAAGAAATTTGCACGTTTATTCTATATTTCGTCTCTTGTACTCTGGGGTTTAACACTTCTCGGATTTGCTATATATGGCAAACGACCATCCGAATATTATTATATCTTCACCTATGCTTTTATTATCGTTGCCCTAAGCGATCTTCTCATAACGCTTAATAAAAAGTATATTCTTTATACACTCCTTATTGTTTATACATTATTCAGTGTTCCGCTCATCATAACTAAAATATCAACAATCGGCCTTAGTTTATATAAAAAAGATCGAGCAATCCAGAAGCTAAAAACACTCGTGGAAGGAAAGAAATGCAACATCTCATACAATGTCCCCCTCGGTCGAGATAATGGATTCAAATACCTTGTCGAATACTATAAAATCAAGCAAACCGGCAACTGGAGCGATCCTCTTGTCGAGATACGGATCCCTCCCCAAGGTAAAGACATCGTCGTCGAAGGAATCGGCATAAAGATACCGCCCGAGCTCAAATAACTAACGGAAGATGAGATCGTGAATGAGGTTAGGATCAGACGCGACTGCTTCTTCCTCCGGTGTGAAGACGTATTTTTCGATATACGAACCCTTGTAGGAAAACACTTCGTCAGGTTTCCTGCTTTTGGGAATCATTACCTTGTTTTCCTTCCACCACAGTTCGCTGATATAGATATTGGTGCTAGGAAAAATAATGACGTATGTCGTGTGTTTCTTTTGAAAGGGATATGATTTCTTCGTTTTGAAATACTGCCGCATATAATCCATGCCGTATCGCGAGGAATATCCAAACTGATCGGCAGTGAAAATATAATACCCGAACTCGGCTGGCGCATCGGTGAATATTTTCTTTGCCTGTTCCTCATATAGGCCCCATGAGCTCGTATCGTTCCGATAAAATCCTGGTTCCCTGGATGATTGCCGGAAAAAAACAGACATGTTCACGGCGACGAGGACCGCAAAACATGCATAAAACAACCGCCTGTCCACGACCTTGACAAGCGAGGCAAAGCCAATCGCGATAACCGGAAGGAACGGCCAATAATAATAACTCCAAATAGTTCCGCCGAAAAAGAGGGTCAAGAACCAGAATCCGCCATACAGATACAGAAAAAGATAATACCAGCTCATGTCCGCTTTCTTGCCTTTATGCCGGACAAACGCAACAAGAGCAGACAGAATCAATGCAAAAAACAGAATGGAGACTGGCAGGATGCCTCTCGTAAAATGGCTCGCTCCCCCAAGCAGGAATCCGTCAAGCCGGCTTCCTATGAGTTGAGTAAGGGTAAGGTGCAGTTTGCCGGTGTTCTCTGCTCCGGTCAAAAAACGCAGGACCGATTTGGTCTGGAGGAACTGGTGACGTACATCAAAAAGAATGAAGGTGGAAAGAGGCAAAGCAAGCACGGAAAAAATAAGAAAGTGAACAAATTTCTTATGCTTGACGATAATATACCCCAGCAAAGGAATCATGAGAACTATCAAAGGAACCCCGAATGCCATCTGGAATTGCACGGTCAGACCAAGCGTCAAGAGACCCCAAAATAAATCCCACCCGTGCCGTTTCTTAAGGTACCGCCACAAGAAGAAAATAACCAAGGGCGCCAACATGAGGGCGCCATACGGATTGTACAAAGACGAGACGGCCTCTGCCGTGCCGAGCGCAGTCAAAACAACGGCTATCAACGCGGCTTCCTTGCCAAAGATCGCAATCGTTGCACGGTAAACGATATACAACGTGGACAAGAACAGCAAAACCCAAAACCATCCGACGACAACCGGATCGCCGTGGCCGATGATATATGCTGGCAGATTCAGATATAGCCATAGAGGACCATGGAAAACTCCTGGGATGCCACCCGACCGTGGCCCAATGAGGGCCGGCTTCTTCGTCGTCAAGACATCCTGTAGAAGGAGAAAATCCCGAGCTATGTCGGTATGAAAAATGATGCTGTTATGGAGGACAAACCACGATGCAATCACCAGAGATATCAAAACTACAACACCGCCAACAATTACAAGTATCTTTTTCATACTGGTACGATGCTTAATTATAAGGCATTTTTCGGAAAAAACCTATTTTGGTATAATTTTATTGCATGAAACAAAGCATAAAACACCATTTCTTCGCTTCAAAACCGCTTTTAATCCTACTTGGAATAATTATCATCGGCTTTATTCTACGAATGGTCAATTTGAATAATAATTTCTTCTTTGGACATGACCAGGCAAGAGATATCCACGAGGTTTATGAAATGATCACCATCCCAAAACTGAAAATAGTCGGGCCGGGAACCGATATCCCCGGGCTATTTAGCGGCCCCCTGTTTTACTATCTGCTTGTCCCTGTATATGCATTGTCTCATTTCGATCCAAATGCTGCGGCGTTCCTTTTAATTTGCATTAACATTACGGGCATCCCCCTGCTATATTACCTCGGAAAAAGGATGGGGGATGAAAGACTTGGTCTGCTCGCGGCATTCTTATGGTCCGTCTCCTATGAACAGGCTAATTTTGCAAGATTCATATCCAACCCTTCTTTTATTTCCATAGCTACTATCCTGTTCTTTGCGGGCTGTTATGTTTTTTTTGTGAAAAAGAACAATTGGGGCCTTGCGTTAAGCGTGATTGGAATCGCTACCGCTATCCACCTTGATTTCTACCTGGTTTATTTACTTCCTTTCTATCTGCTCTTCTATCTGTTATATAGACCCGTGTTATCTCGTAAGGTCTTGTTGGCAAACCTGCTTCTCCTGTCGCTGCTTCTTAGTACGTTTGTCATCGCGGAAATCAAGTTCCACTTCCTCGGAACAAAATCCCTGATCCAATACATCCTCCAAACAAAAAACTACCATGGAAGCGGTTCGCCCTTTTCGTTATTTATTGACAGTTTATCGAAGTCGTTATTCAATTCCTTTTTTAGTTTCCAACAGTATGTAGCGCTTGCTTACTTCATACTATTGTGTTTGATTGTTGTTTTCCAAAAACCAAGGATAAAAGAAAACACGGTCTTTATTTTTGTGTGGCTGCTGTCAACCGTTCCATTGTTTGTGTTCAGGTCTAATGTCGTCGGAGGGAATTACATCCATAGCTCAATCCATGGAGCCATCATACTCACTGTTGCCTATGCTATTTGGTTATTAATAAAAAATAAACTATATATCCCTGTGGTCGCTGTCGTAGCTATAATCGTCATGAGCAATGGGATATTATTTCTACACTCGCATTTTTACTCAAACACAATCCTCAGCCACCAACCCATGACATATATGG
>Ga0172374_1002688_pt1 | contig 11114 bp, 6 predicted proteins | sample LakKiv3m_FD_114536 | JGI IMG/M metagenome (GOLD analysis project Ga0172374, IMG submission 114536) | Freshwater microbial communities from Kabuno Bay, South-Kivu, Congo - kab_092012_10.3m | ecosystem: Environmental > Aquatic > Freshwater > Lake | place: Democratic Republic of the Congo... | reverse complement strand
AGGGCGACACCACTACCAGCTGAGGCGGGCCTCGATCTCGCCGTACTCCACCGCGCCGGTGGGCACGAAGCCGTGCCGTTCGTAGAACGGTGCGGGACTGCCCTTGCCGGGGTGGTAGCTGACGAGCAAGGAGCGCAACCCCTCGGCGGCGAACTGCTCGCGCAGCTGCTGCACCACCATCGACCCGATGCCGCGGCGTTGGTGCATGCGGTCGACCAGGAGCCGCCACAGGTATGGCTCGGGATGGCTGGGCGTCGCGGCCGCCACCATCACGAAGGCTACCCGCTCGCCGTCGGCGAGCACGCCGCGGAGCCACGGGGTGACCGGCTCGCCGTTGTACGGCTCGGGGAACAGTGCGTCGCGGAACGACTTCTCCATCGGCGAGACGAGCCTGCGTTGGGAGTAGTGGGTGGCGAGCTGCGCCCACAGGTGGGCGTCGTCGGCCGTGATCTCCACCAGCTCGAGGCGCTGCGGCGGTGCCGTGGGCCGTGCCAGCCACGCGGCCCGGTCGTCGCGCAGCATGGAGTAGCGCAGGTCGTCGTCCCATCGGCCGCGCAACGGATAGCTCTGCCGCGACAGGCTCTCCATGGTCATGCCGATGGCCTCGAGCACGCGCATCGACGGCACGTTCTCGGGGTCGAGGCTCGCCTCGAAGCGGTGCACCTCGGTGGTGGCGAGGAGATGGTCGACGAGCGCTCCCGCGGCTTCCGAGGCGAACCCCTTGCCCTGGTACTCGGTGCGCAGCGTGTATCCGATCTCGGCCACCCGTCCGCCCTCCTGGAGGTGACACGCGAGATCGCCGATCACGATGCCACCGCCCGGCGCGTCGATCTCCAGCGCGAGGTTCACCCACCGACCCTCGGGAATGGTGTCGAACCCAGGGTTCAGCGCGAGGCGTTCGAGGAAGCGTTCCTCGGTGTACGGCAGATCCCAGTCCTGGAAGTGGTTCACCGCGGGGTCGTCGCGATAGGCGGCCACCACGGGGGCATCGTCGGCCCGCATGCATCGCACCGACAGTCGGGGAGTGGAGAACAACACGGCGACACCCTACCGCACGACGAACATGCGTTCGCCGGGTAGTATCGCTCCGATGTCGAGGTTCGAGGTGGTGTCCGAGTTCGCGCCGGCCGGCGATCAGCCGACGGCCATCGCTGCGCTCTCCGCCGGAGTGGAGCGCGGTGACCGCTTCCAGACCCTGCTCGGTATCACCGGGTCGGGCAAGAGCGCCACCATCGCCTGGACCATCGAGGCCACGCAGAAGCCCACGCTCATCCTCGCGCCCAACAAGTCGCTCGCCGCGCAGTTGGCGCAGGAGATGCGCGAGTTCTTCCCCAACAACCGCGTCGAGTACTTCGTCAGCTACTACGACTACTACCAACCCGAGGCGTACATCGCGTCGAGCGACACGTACATCGAGAAGGACTCGTCCATCAACGACGAGATCGACCGCCTCCGCCACTCGGCCACCGCCGCACTGCTCACCCGCCGCGACACCATCGTGGTGGCGTCGGTCAGCTGCATCTACGGCATGGGCGACCCCGCCGAGTACAAGGGCCAACTGCTCGAACTGCACACCGGTGTCGACTACGACATGCGCAGCATCCTGCGCCGTCTGGTCGACCTGCAGTTCGATCGCAACGACATGACCCTCGGCCGCGGCAAGTTCCGCGTGCGCGGCGACACCATCGAGATCCACCCCTCGTACGAGGAGTCCGTGCTGCGCATCGAGATGTTCGGCGACACGGTCGATCGCATCACCACCATCGATCCGCTCACCGGTGAGACCCTCGCCGACCACAGCCAGATCCTCGTCTTCCCGGCCACCCACTACGTCGCCGGCGACGAGCGGATGCGCCGTGCCGTGGTGGGCATCGAGGCCGAACTGCAGGAGCGGCTGGCGTGGTTCGAGGCCAACGGCAAGCTGCTCGAGGCACAACGCCTGCGCATGCGCACCCAGTACGACCTGGAGATGATCCAGGAGGTCGGCTACTGCAACGGCATCGAGAACTACTCGATGCACATCGACGGCCGCTCGCCGGGCGAACCGCCGTTCACGCTGCTCGACTACTTCCCCGACGACTTCCTGTTGGTCATCGACGAGAGCCACGTCGCCGTGCCGCAGCTGCACGGCCAGTACCTCGGCGACCTGCGCCGCAAGGACGAGCTCGTCGAGCACGGCTTCCGCCTGCCCAGCGCCCGAGACAACCGGCCGCTGCGGTTCGAGGAGGTCATCGAGCGCATCAACCAGTGCGTGTTCATGTCGGCCACGCCCAGCGACTACGAGATCCAGCACAGCACGCAGGTGGTCGAGCAGATCGTGCGCCCCACCGGTCTCGTCGACCCGGAGGTCATCGTCAAACCCACCAAGGGCCAGATCGACGATCTCATCGAGTTGGTCAACGACCGCATCACGCGGGGCGACCGAATCCTCATCACCACGCTCACGAAAAAGATGGCCGAGGACCTCACCGACTACCTGCTCGAGCAGGGCCTGCGGGTGCGATACCTGCACAGCAACATCGACACGGTGCAGCGCATCGAGATCCTGCGCGCGCTGCGTCTCGGCGAGTTCGACGTGCTGGTCGGCATCAACCTGCTCCGTGAAGGCCTCGACCTGCCCGAGGTGAGCCTGGTGTGCATCCTCGACGCCGACAAGGAAGGCTTCCTGCGCAGCGAGACCTCGCTCATCCAGATGATCGGCCGCGCCGCCCGCAACGTGGAGGGCCAGGTGGTGATGTACGCCGACAAGGTCACCCGCTCGATGGAGCTGGCCATCGGCACCACCCAGGAGCGCCGGCAGAAGCAGCTCGAGTACAACGCCGCCAACGGCATCAATCCGCAGACCATCCGCAAGGCGGTCGGCGACATCCTCTCGCTGCTCCGCCCCGACGACACGGCGCCCGTGCCCGGCAAGGGTCAACGCCGCAACCGCGAGCGCGAGAAGGTGCAGCGCGAACTGAAGTCGTTGCCGCAACAGGAGCTGGCCCGCCTCATCCAGACCCTGGAGGAGGAGATGCACGAGGCGGCCGCCGAGCTGAAGTTCGAGTACGCCGCCCGCCTGCGCGACGAGGTCAACGAGCTCCGCCGCGAGCTCCGCGACGCCCAGTAGGTCAGAGCGGTCAGAAGGTGCTGACGAGCGGGGCGCTCAGCACGGCGCCGAGGCTGTCGGCGGGCTGGGGGAGCGCGAACAGATAGCCCTGGCCGAGACGGCAGCCCATGCGCACCAGGCGGTCGCACTGCAGCTGCGTCTCGATGCCCTCCGCGATCACGGTGAGCCCTGCCTCGGCGGCCATGGCGATCATCGCCTTCACCACCACCGGCTCGCGGTCGCCGTTCACGACCTGGCTGGTGAACCGGCGGTCGAGCTTCACGCCGCTGATGGGCAGCGAGGTGAGCGTCTCGAGCGAGGCGAAGCCGGTGCCGAAGTCGTCGAGCACGATCTTCACGCCCAGCTCGGCCACGCTGACCAGTTCGCGGCGTACGGTGGACGGCAGGTCGAAGCTCTGCCGCTCGCCGAGCTCGATCGACAGTGCGTCGGCGGGCACGTGGTGCTTCGCGAGCAGCGAGGTGACCGACTCGAGGAAGCTGTTCTCCGGCTTGGTGTCGAACTCGAAGTTCACGGCCAACTGCAGCTTCGGCGCGATGTGGCGGAACTCGGCCAGCTTCTCGAGGCCGTCGTCGAGGATGCGGTCGAACAGCGCGCCCATCAGACCGGCCTGCTGCACCGCTCGCAGGAACTGGTCGGGCTCGCGCACGCCGTCACGCGTCTGCCAGCGGGCGAGCGCCTCGATGGCCACGACGGCGCCGGTGCGCAGTTCGACGATCGGCTGGAAGTACGCCTTGATGGCGCCGAGTTCGATGGCCTCGAGCACCGCAGCGGCCTCGTTGGCGTCGGTGAGAGCCACGTGGCGCGTGGCGTGCGTCTGCTCCAGCTGTTCTTCGGCCTCGAGGATGGCTCCGTCGAGACCGCGATCCGGATGACGCACGCCGACGCCCACGGCGACCGAGATGTCGGACGCGGCGAAGTGCTGGCGCAGGTCGCGCTCCACGTCGGCGATCTCGTGGTCGTGCACGCCCACCATCAACACGCCGAGGCGGTCGCCGCTGATGCGGGCGCCGTAGTGGGCGTCACCGATGACGGTGCGGATGATGTCGCCCGCCGTGCGCAGCTGCTCGTCGCCGGCCGAGTGGCCGTGCAGTTCGTTGTTGCGCTTCAGATCGTCCATCTCCACGACGAACGCGGCGGCGTTCTCGCCGAACTCGGCGCAGAAGTGCTCGTCCTGACGGAGGCGGTGCTCCCAACCCTGACGGGTGGCGAGACCGGTGAGCGGATCGGCCATGTCCTCGTGGGTCGCGGGGGCGAGCCGGTCGGCGTTGCGCCGCTCGACGGCCAGCGTGCGCTCACTGCCGGCGAGCGCACCGAGCACCATGGCCAGCACGTCGGCATGGCTGCGCAGTGATTCGAGCGAGGGAGCGGACTGGGGAGTGGCGCCGAAGCCGACGAGCTCGCCGAACAGTGCGCCGTCGGTGAGCATCACGGGCAGGACGAGACGGCAGCCGGCGTTCTCGCCGATGTCGCGCGGCACGGCCTGGTGGACGCGGATGCCGCTGGCCGGGTCGACCACGGCGAGCACCTGGCTGACGCCAGCGTTCGTGCGGGTGAGCAGCCACGTGGGCAGGCCGGAGGTTGCCGACAGATGCTCGAGGACGCCGAGCGACGTCCTGGAGAAGTTCGTGTCGTGGCCCCAACCGTTCGTCATGTCACCTTCATCGGCACGTCTTGACCACAACTTGAAGGGGAACATCTGTTCGTTTCTGGGGGTGGCAGGTTTGGTAGCCTCGTGGAATGCCCCCTGCTCCCGAAGCGAAGATCGTCGTCCGCGGCGCCCGCGAGCACAATCTCAAGAACGTCAACATCGAGATTCCGCGAGATCGGCTGGTGGTGTTCACCGGGTTGTCGGGGTCGGGCAAGAGCAGCCTGGCGTTCGACACCATCTACGCCGAGGGCCAGCGCCGCTATGTCGAGTCGCTGTCGTCGTACGCCCGGCAGTTCCTGGGGCAGATGGACAAGCCCGACGTCGACGTCATCGAGGGCCTGTCGCCGGCCATCTCCATCGACCAGAAGAGCGCCAGCCGCAACCCGCGGTCCACGGTCGGCACCATCACCGAGGTCTACGACTACCTGCGCCTCCTGTATGCGCGCATCGGTGTGCAGCACTGCCCCAACGACGGCACGCGGCTGCAACGACAGACCCCGCAGCAGATCGTCGACCGCATCCTGCTGCTGCCCGACGGCACCCGCTTCCAGGTGCTCGCCCCCGTGGTGCGTGGCCGCAAGGGCGAGTACGACACGTTGCTGCAGGACCTTGCCGGTCAGGGCTTCGTGCGCGCCCGCATCGACCACGAGGTGGTCGACATCGCCGAGTTCCTGCAACGCGACGAGAAGCTGGCCCGCTACGAGCAGCACACCATCGAGATCGTCGTCGACCGCCTGGTGCGGCGCGACGGCATCGAGCGCCGCCTCACCGACTCGCTCGAGACCGCGTTGAAGCTGGCCGACGGCGTCGCCGAGGTCGAGCTCGTGGCCAAGGACGGGGAGATCGACGGCGAGACGCTCACGTTCAGCCAGCACCTCGCCTGCCCGAAGTGCGGCACCAGCTACGACGAGCCCGCGCCACGCAACTTCTCGTTCAACTCGCCGTACGGCGCGTGCGAGACCTGCGACGGTCTCGGCACCACGTTCGAGGTCGACCCCGAGCTGGTCATCCCCGACCACGACCTGTCCATCAACGGTGGCGCCATCGCCCCCTGGCGCAGCAGCCACACCCAGTACTTCACGCGCATGCTCGAAGCGGTGGCCGACCACTACGAGATCGACCTCGACAAGCCGTACGGCAAGCTCACCGCGAAGCAGCAGAAGGTCATCCTCCACGGTGTCGACGGCAACCTGAAGGTGAAGTACAAGAACCGCTACGGCCGCACCCGCGAGTACTCCACTGCGTACGAGGGCATCATCCCGTGGCTCAACCGCCGCCGCGAGGGTGCCGAGAGCGACTGGGCCCGCGAGCAGTACGAGGGGTACATGCGCGAGGTGCCGTGCAGCAAGTGCGGTGGTGCTCGTCTGAAGCCGGCCACGTTGGCCGTGTTGGTCAACGACAAGAACATCTCCGAGGTGGCCGACATGGCCATCGGCGAGAGCGCGAAGTTCCTCGCCGCACTCGAGCTCAACGAACGCGACCGCATGATCGCCGAGCGCGTGACGAAGGAGATCAACGCCCGCCTCGGCTTCCTGCTCGACGTCGGCCTCGACTACCTCACACTGTCGCGTTCGGCGGGCACGCTCGCCGGCGGCGAGGCACAGCGCATCCGTCTCGCCAGCCAGATCGGCAGCGGCCTGGTGGGCACGTTGTACGTGCTCGACGAGCCGTCCATTGGCCTCCACCAGCGCGACAACCGCCGCCTCATCGACACCCTGCACCGCCTGCGCGACCTCGGCAACACGGTCATCGTGGTCGAGCACGACGAGGACACCATTCGCGAGAGCGACTGGATCGTCGACATCGGCCCCGGCGCCGGCGAGCACGGTGGCGCCGTGGTGTACAGCGGTCCGGTGAAGGGCATCCTCAAGTCGAAGGACTCGGTCACCGGCCACTACCTCAGCGGCAAGAAGTCCATCCCGGTGCCGCAGGTGCGTCGGTCACCCGGCCTCGAGTGGCTCGACATCGTCGGCGCCCGCGAACACAACCTGCGCAACATCGACGTACGCATCCCGCTCGGTTGCTTCGTGGCGGTCACGGGCGTCAGCGGCAGCGGCAAGAGCACGCTCGTGCGCGACATCCTTCTGCCGGTGCTGATGCAGAAGATCTACTCGTCGAAGATGGCGGCGGGGAAGCACAAGACCATCAAGGGCATCGAGCTGCTCGACAAGGTCATCGACATGGACCAGTCGCCCATCGGGCGCACCCCGCGCAGCAACCCGGCCACCTACACCGGCGTGTTCGACAACGTGCGCAAGCTGTTCGCCACCACGGCCGAGGCGAAGGTGCGCGGTTACATGCCGGGCCGGTTCAGCTTCAACGTGGCCGGCGGCCGCTGCGAGGCCTGCTCGGGCGACGGCACCATCAAGATCGAGATGCACTTCCTGCCCGACGTGTACGTGCCGTGCGAGGTGTGCAAGGGCGATCGCTACAACCGCGACACGCTCGACATCCAGTTCAAGGGCAAGAACATCGCCGACGTGCTCGACATGCCGGTGGCCGAGGCCGTGCACTTCTTCGCCAACCAGCCGGCCATCGCCCGCTACATGCAGACGCTGCTCGACGTCGGCCTCGGCTACGTGCGGCTCGGGCAGTCGGCGCCCACCCTGTCGGGTGGCGAGGCGCAGCGCGTGAAGCTCGCCACCGAACTCGCCAAGCGCAGCACGGGTCACACCATCTACCTGCTCGACGAGCCCACCACGGGTCTCCACTTCGACGACGTGCGGCGGTTGCTGACGGTGCTGTCGCGATTGGTCGACCAGGGCAACACCGTGCTCGTCATCGAGCACAGCCTCGACGTCATCAAGACCGCCGACTGGGTCATCGACCTCGGCCCCGAGGGCGGCAGCGGCGGTGGCATGGTGATCGCCGAGGGCACCCCCGAGGACATCGCCCGCACCGAGGGCAGCCACACCGGTCGGTTCCTGCGCCCGCTGCTGGGCATGGAATGACCGCCGACATCCAGCGTCGCACGCTCAACACGCTCCGCTTCGCCCAGGTGCCGGGCCAGGCAGCCGTGGCGGGAGTGGTGGCGGTCGGTGCGTTGCTGGCGAAGGACCTGCTGCACGGCAACGACCGATTCGCCGGCTCGGGTGGCGCAGCGTTCACGCTCGGCTCGGCGTTCCTGGCGGTGCCGCTGTCGGCGTACATGCGCCGCAATGGTCGCCGTCCGGGCCTGATGTTCGCGTTCGCGCTGGGCGCCGTCGGCGCGGTCATCGCCGCCACCGGCGGCCAGCTGCGCTGGTTCCCGCTGTTCCTGGCCGGCATGGTGTGCTTCGGCGGCGCGCAAGCGGCCACGTTGCAGGGCCGCTACGTCGCCGCCGACCTGGCGCCCGAGCACGACCGGGCCCGAGCCATCGCGAGCGTCGTGGTGGTCGGCACGCTCGGCGCCATCTTCGGGCCCATCCTCACGCCGTGGGAGAAGCGGGCGGGCGAGGCCCTCGGTCTCGACGAGTTCATCGGGCCGTTCCTGTTCGCCGCGCTGTTCCTCGTGGTGTCGTTCGTCATCATCAACGTGCGGTTGCGTCCCGATCCGTTGGCGGTGAACGGACAGCTCGATCCGCACGCCGAGCGGGTGCGTCCACTGCGCCAGGTGCAGATCTCGGCCGGCGTCATCCGGCGCAGCCATCTCGCGCCGCTCGGTCTCGTCGCGATGGTCGCCTCGCAGACCGCGATGGTGGCCGTCATGACCATGACCCCGTCGCACATGAAGGACCACGACCAGGCCGACCTGTCGGCGTACGTCATCGCGCTCCACATCGCCGGCATGTACGCGTTCGCGCCCTTCGTGGGCCGCTTCGTCGGTCGGTTCGGTGAGATCCGATCCGTGATGGTCGGCGCAGTGGTGCTCGGTGCGGGCACCATCGCCTCGGTCGTCGCCGGGTACGTGCCGTGGCTCATCTTCGTCGGCCTGTTCCTGCTCGGCATCGGCTGGAACATCGGCCTCATCGCCGGTTCGGCACTGCTCACCAACTCGGTGCCGGGCGATGCTCGTGTGGAGGTGCAGGGCACCGCCGATCTGACGATGAGCTTCTGCGGCGGCCTCGCGGCGTTCGCGTCCGGCTTCATCAAGCAGGCGTGGGGTTTCCACCTGCTCGCCGATGCGGCCACCTTGTTGGCGGGCGTGCTGCTGGTGCTGGCCTACGTGCAGCAGTTGCGGCTCAACGGCCGCGCAGCTTCTTACTCAACTCGTTGAGCCGCGCCTTCTCGGTGCGGTTCAACGAGTCGATGCCGCCGGCGCTGATCTTGTCGAGCAGTTGGTTCAGCTCGAGCTCTTCGACGGCCGAGTGCTGTGGTGCAGGCGTTGACCACGGCCCGGCCACCACGTCGCCGCCCTTCTGCTTCCCGGCGCGCGCAGGCTTCGAACGCTTCGGCGCGCCGCTGCCACCGCTGCCAACGCGCGGGATGAACCCGAGGTCGTCGAGCATGCCGTACTGACGGGCGCCGCCGAGCGCCATCACGATGACGGCGATGCCCATCACGAGCGCCTCGTACATGTTGTTGCCGATGTACTGCAGCACCATCAGGCCGACGTAGACCGCGGCGAACACCCAGATCGGCACGCCGAACCACGCCGTGGCACTCGGGTTGTCGAGGGCATAGACGACGAGCAGCGCGAGCGCGAGCAGGTTGAGCCCGTCGACGCCACGATCGGGGTCGAGCTGCAGCAACGTGACCAGCACGGCCGGGACGACCACCATCACGGCGATGAGGATGGTGTAGTGCAACCGGCCGATGCGGTCCTCGATCTGGTGGCCGACGAACCAGAAGAACACCAGGGTGATGGCGGTGAACACCGTCGGCTCGGCGTACAGCGGCCAGGTGACGATGCGCCACAGGTCGCCGTCGCGCACGAGGGCGCCGACGAACACCAGGTTGAGCTGCGACACCCGATCGATCGCGTACCAGAACATGCTGGCGACGTTGAGGATGACGAGGAGCGCCGTGGTGGTGACGTCGATGCTGCCGATGCGGAACCAACCGTCTCGCTGGGGTCGCTCGGGGAGTGAGAACTGGTAGCGGCCGGGCACGACGCCAACCCTATCCTGGGCATGTGGTTGCCCGCCCGCCGTCCGGCACGATCCCCGACACGCCGGGCTCGTATCAGTTCAAGGATCGCGACGGCCGCGTCATCTACGTCGGCAAGGCGTCGAGCCTGCGGCAGCGGCTGAGCAACTACTTCCAGGACCCACGCAACCTGCACCCGCGCACGGCGCAGATGGTGGCCACGGCTGCCACGGTGGAGTGGATCGAGGTCCGCAACGAGGTCGAGGCCTTGATGTTGGAGTACAGCCTCATCAAGCAGCACCGGCCGCGCTTCAACGTGCGGTTGCGCGACGACAAGAGCTACCCGTTCCTCGCCGTGACGCTCGACGAGCAGTTCCCGCGGGCCATGGTGATGCGCGGCCGCAAGCGCAAGGGCACCCGCTACTTCGGGCCGTACGCGCACGCCTACGCCATCCGCGACACGCTCGATCTGCTGCTGCGCAGCTTCCCCATCCGCACCTGCAGCCCGGGCAAGTTCAACGAGCACCAGCGGCTCGGCCGGCCGTGCCTGCTGTTCCACATCGAGAAGTGCAGCGGACCGTGCGTGGGGGAGATCGACGAGCTGCCGTACCGGGTGTTGGTGCAGGAGCTGTGCGACTTCCTCGACGGCGACACCGACGACATCGTCCGCCGGCTCGAGGCCGAGATGGCGTCGGCCGCCAAGGAGCTCGAGTACGAGCGCGCGGCGCGCGTGCGCGATCGCCTGCTTGCCGTGCGCAAGGCCATCGAGAAGCAGCAGATGGTGGCCGAGCGCAGCGAGGACGTCGACGTGGTCGGCATCGCCGACGACGAGCTCGAGGCCGCGGTGCAGGTGTTCTTCGTGCGCAAGGGTCGCGTCGTGGGACGCAAGGGGTTCATCCTCGACAAGGTGGAGGAGCTCACGCCCGGTGGGCTCGTCGACCGCATCCTCGAGGAGTTGTACGGCGACGAGCCGCCCGCGGGGATGCCCAAGCAGGTGCTGGTGCCCGTGGAGCCCGACGACGTGGCCACCTATGAGGAGTGGCTCACGCACCTGCGCGGCAGCCGGGTGCAGATCCGTGTGCCGCAACGCGGTGACAAACGCGAGCTTCACGGCACGGTCACGCGCAACGCACAGGAGGAGTTCGTGCGCCATCGGCTGCGCCGTGCCGGCGACCACAACGCGCGCAGCCGTGCGCTCACCGAACTGCAGGATCTGCTCGGGCTGCCCGAGGCGCCGCTGCGCATCGAGTGCTACGACATGGCGCACCTCCAGGGCACCGACTACGTGGGCAGCATGGTGGTGCTCGAGGATGGCCTGCCCAACAAGCGCGAGTACCGCCGCTTCAAGGT
>Ga0172374_1002687_pt1 | contig 11123 bp, 10 predicted proteins | sample LakKiv3m_FD_114536 | JGI IMG/M metagenome (GOLD analysis project Ga0172374, IMG submission 114536) | Freshwater microbial communities from Kabuno Bay, South-Kivu, Congo - kab_092012_10.3m | ecosystem: Environmental > Aquatic > Freshwater > Lake | place: Democratic Republic of the Congo... | reverse complement strand
GAAGAAGCCCTGGATCTGCGCGGCGTGCAGGTCGACGCTCATCACGCGGTCGGCTCCGGCGGTCTTGAGCAGATCCGCGACGAGGCGGGCACTGATCGGCTCGCGGCCTCGGCCCTTCTTGTCCTGACGCGAATACGGATAGTAGGGCGCGACCACGGTGATGCGCTTGGCGGAGGCCCGCTTGGCCGCATCGATCATGATGAGCGTCTCCATGAGCCACTCGTTGACCGGCTCGCCGAAGGTCTGCACGAGGAAGAGGTCGACGCCGCGGATCGACACCTCGAACCGGGCGTAGATCTCGCCGGATGCGAAGGTGCGGTGCTCGACAGGGGCGATCTCGGTGCCGAGGGCCTCGGCCACGGCCGCGGTCAGCTCGGGGTGCGAGCGCCCGCCGGCGACGACGAGTCGCTTCTTGGTCTTCGCGATGATTCCGGGGGCGACCCCGTTGTCACGATCCAGATCGACCGTCTTCTTCTTCCGGGCCATGCTCCGCCTATTCCGCCGAATTCTCCCGGGCGGCAGCGTCCGCCGCGCCCGTTCCTGCTCTGTTCTTCTCGACCCAGCCCTCGACATTGCGCTGGGGTGCGACGGTCATGGCCAGGGCTCCGGCTGGGACGTCCTTGCGGACCACCGCGCCGGCGCCGGTCTTCGCGCCTGCACCAAGCCTAACGGGCGCCACGAGCACCGTGTGCGACCCGGTGTGCACCTCGTCGCCGATCTCGGTGCGGTGCTTGTGCACGTCGTCGTAGTTGGCGGTGATGGTGCTCGCGCCGAGGTTGACGCCGCGTCCGATCGTCGCGTCGCCGACGTACGACAGGTGCGGCACCTTGCTGCCCTCGCCGATCTCGGCGTTCTTCGTCTCGACGTAGGCGCCGATCTTGCCCTTGGCCCCCAGGACCGTGCCCGGCCGGAGGAACGAGAACGGGCCCACCGTGGCCTCCGCGCCGATCACCGCGAGCGTCGCGTCGGTGCGGCGCACGACCGCGTCCTCCCCGACCTCGCAGTCCACGAGCGTCGTGTCGGGGCCGATGATCGCTCCGGGAGCGACGACGGTGGCCCGCAGGATCTGCGTGTTCGGGAGGATCGTCACGTCGGGCGAGAGCTTCGCGTCGTCATCGATCCAGGTGGTGGCCGGGTCGATCACGGTGACGCCTTCGAGCTGCCACCGGCGCACGATGCGCTGGTTGAGCAGACGGCCGACCTCGGCCAGCTGCGCACGGTCGTTGACGCCGTAGGTGACGGTGACATCGGAGACGACGGAGGCGGCCACGCGGTCGCCGTCGCGCCGGAGCATCCCCGGCACATCGGTCAGGTACATCTCCCCCTGCGCGTTGTCGACGCCCACCTGCGGCAGGTAGGTGCGCAGCGTCTCGGCGCGGAAGGCGTACATGCCGGCGTTGATCTCGCGGACCGCTGCCTCCTCGGCGCTGGCATCCTTCTGCTCCACGACGCGGTCCACGCCGCCGTCGGCATCGCGGATGACCCTCCCGTAGCCGGTGGGGTCGTCGACCAGGGCCGTCATCAGCGTCGCGGGGGCGCCGGATTCCCGGTGCTCGGCGAGGAAGGCCGAGAGCGTGTCGGCGTCGGCCAGCGGGCAGTCGCCGGAGAGGACGAGCACATCGCCGTCGAAGTCGACGGGCAGAGCCTCCACGGCCACCTGGACCGCTCGACCCGTGCCGGGGATGTCGTCCTGATCGACGAACACCGCATCCGGATAGTCCTTCGCGAGGGCGGCGACCACCTGGTCGCGCTCGTGTCGCACGACCACCTCGATGTGCGCCGCCTGCAGCCGTGCCGCGGTGGTGAGCACGTGTCCGACGAGCGGACGTCCGCCGATCGGGTGCAGCACCTTGGGCAGGCGCGACTTCATGCGCGTTCCCTGGCCGGCGGCGAGGACGACGATGGCGAGATTGTTCCCAGTCATGCTCCGCCGCCAGGACTCGAACCTAGACCTCACAGCTCCAAAGGCTGTCGTGCTGCCATTACACCACGGCGGACCGCGACCCCCGCGAGGACGTCGCGGGGACAAGTCTGCCATGTCACGGCCGGGGTTCTGCTGACGCCGCGACGCGTCATGCGTCGGAATCACCCCCTCTGGAATGCTGATGCCATGAGCATCGTGATCGAACGCGTCGACGCCGCCACGCCCGCACTCGCGGCGTTCCTGGTCGCCCATCATGCGGAACTGGAGCCCACGGCCCCCGCGGAGAGTCGTCATGCCCTGGACATCGAGCGCCTGCTCGCGCCGGGGGTGCGCCTGTTCGTCGGGTCCGTCGAGGGCGCCCCCGTCGCCACCGGCGCTCTCGCCGCGGTGGAGGACGGGCACGAGGAGCTGAAGTCGATGCGGACCGACCCCGCGCTGCGCGGACGGGGGCTGGGCCGATCGATGCTGGCCCATCTGCTCGCTGATGCGCAGACGCGGGGTATCCGCCGACTGTCGCTGGAGACGGGCAGCGCGGAGTTCTTCGTCCCCGCGCGATCCCTGTACGCCTCGGCGGGTTTCCGGGAGTCCGGACCCTTCGGCCGCTATCGCGCCGATCCGCACAGCACGTTCATGACGCTGACGCTGCCCGCGTCGGTGCCGGAGACGCCGCACGCGGGATAATGATCGGATGAGCGAGGTGGATGAGGTCGACCGGATCGTCGGTGCGTGGAACACGCAGCGCCCTGACCTCGACTTCTCCCCCCTGGAGGTGCTGTCGCGGATGGACCGGCTCTCCCGCCACCTCGACCGGGCCCGTCGCGAGGTGTTCCGCCGCAGCGATCTCGAGCACTGGGAGTGGGACGTGCTGTCCGCGCTGCGCCGAGCGGGCGCGCCCTTCCAGCTCTCGCCCAAGCAGCTGCTGCAGCAGACCCTGGTCTCGAGCGGCACCATGACCAACCGGATCGATCGTCTCGTCGGACGCCGCTTCGTGCGCCGGGAAGCCGATCCCGGAGACGGGCGCAGCGTGCTGGTGACCCTCACCGACGACGGCCGGATGCGCGTGGACGCCGCCATCACCCGCCTGGTCGACGTCGAGGCCGATCTGCTCCAGGCTCTCTCGCGTGCCGACCGCGATCGCCTCGCCGGGCTGCTGCGCAAGCTCAGTCTGAGCTTCGACGCCTGAGCCCGACGGTGCTCAGCCGGCCGGCGCCAGCAGCAGCCGCCGGTTCTTCTCCGGCACCCCGGCCGGAAGACCGGCGACGACCTCCGCGACGGTGACTCCGGCCAGAGACGCGCGCCAGGCTTCGTGAGCCCGCCGCATGACCGCGGCGAGCGCGCATGGGCGGGTGCAGTCCTCCGGCCGGGCGGCTCCTCGTCCCTGCTGGCGGATCTCCCGGCAGACGTAGGGATCGGCGGCGCCGTCGACGGCCACGACGAGGTCGAGGATGCTGATCCGCTCCGGCTCTCTCGCCAGCCGGAATCCGCCGCGCGGTCCGGTGCTGCCGGTGAGCACTCCCGCGCGCACGAGCTTGGCCAGCTGCTTCGACAGGTAGGGACCCGGGACGCCGAAGTGCTCGGCCAGCTGCGCCCCGGAGACGGTGGTACCGGCGGGGAGCTGCGCGATCACCGTGACGGTGTGCAGCACCCACTCGGAGGTCTCCGGAAGTTTCATTTGCCCAGCCTAACCTCGGAGCCTTATTGTGGACATCTAATATCCATGATTAAGGAGTGGACATGCGCATCGCAGTGGCTGGCGGAACAGGACGGATCGGCGGGCTGGTCGTGACGGAGCTGACGCGCCGCGGACACGAGGCGGTGTCGCTGAGCCGCGGCGCCGGCATCGACCTCCTCACCGGGGTCGGGCTCCGCCAGCGCCTCGAAGGAGTGGACGCGGTGATCGACGCGACCAATCCCCCCGTCGCCGACATCGCCGAGGCCGAGCACGCCTTCGCGACGATCACCCGCAACCTCCTCACTGCGGAGACGGAGACGGGCGTGCGCCACCATGTCGCCCTGTCGATCGCCGCGCTCGACGCCGTCGCCGGCAACCCCCACTACTACGGCAAACGAGCGCAGGAGCGCGAGGTCGCCGCGGGGTCCGTTCCCTTCACGATCGTGCGGGCGACGCAGTTCCACGACTTCCCCGCGATGATCGCCGAATGGACCGTCGTCGACGGCGAGGCGATCGTCCCGCCGTTGCTGGTGCAGCCCATCGCCCCGGCGGACGTCGCCGCCGCACTCGTGGAAACCGCCCTCGACGCGCCGCTCTCCGCATCGTTCGACATCGCCGGCCCGCGGACCGAGGACGCGGTCGACATGGCGCGGCGCACCTTCACCGCGCGAGGCACGGACCTTCCGCTGCGTGCCTCCTGGCAGGGTGCCGCCCTCGGCGTCGAATTCGCCGGCGAGGTCCTCATCCCCGCGCCGGGCACGCGCCTCGCGCCCACCTCGTTCGACGAGTGGCTCGCCGCCGGAGCGCTCTGACCGAAGGCCACGGAGCGGCGGGTCGGCCGGCACACGTCGCCTAGGGTGGGAGGGTTCCTGTCGCGACCAGCGACCCTGTCCCCCGGAGGCCGATCGATGGGTATGCCCTCCCCGCTCCCGGTGCGCGACGGCGTCGGCGCCACGCGCCTGCACGTGCCGCTCACGGGCGAGTGGCCCACCGTGGCCGACTACATGATCGACCGGTTCTTCCACCTCGATCCCGATCGCCTCCGCGCCCGCTTCGACCGGGGCGAGATCGTGGCAGCGGACGGCTCCGCGGTGGCGCTCGACGCCCCGATCGGGAGCGTCGAGTTCATCTGGTACTACCGCGAGCCTCCCGCCGAGCAGCGCATCCCGTTCGAGATCGACGTCCTGCATCAGGACGACCACCTCCTCGTCGTCGACAAACCGCACTTCCTCCCCACCACTCCAGGCGGCCGGTACCTGCAGAACTCGGCGCTGGTGCGGCTGCGCAACCTGCTCGACAACCCGGAGCTGGCCCCGATGCACCGCCTGGATCGGGCCACAGCCGGCCTGCTCATGTTCTCCACGCGGCCGGCGACCAGAGGCGCCTACCAGCTCCTGTTCGAGAATCGCCAGGTGCGGAAGGTCTACGAGGCCGTCTCCGCCCGGCCCCAGAACTGGGACCCGTCGGCACTGCCGCTGGTGTACCGGAATCACATCGAGAAGCTGCGCGCTCAGGTGCGCGTCCAGGTCGACACCGAGCGCGAGCCGAACGCGGAGACCAGGGTGGAGCTCATCTCCGCCGACGACCGGGTCGTGCACACGCTGCTCCGCCCGCACAGCGGCAAGATGCACCAGCTGCGCGTGCACCTCGCCGCTCTCGGACTGGGGATCCTGAACGACCCCTTCTACCCCGTGCTGCACCCGGAGCAGCCGGACGACTTCGACCATCCGCTCCAGCTGCTCGCCCGCGAGCTGCGCTTCACCGACCCGCTCAGCGGCGAGGAGCGCGTGTTCCGCACGCGGCGGAGCCTCCAGGAGGCCCCGGCCGGAGGGACGCCCGTCAGCGGCGCATGACCTTGCGGGCCAGCCGCGTGCCGAGGAGCTGCACGAGATGGACGAAGACCACGATGAGGATGATGGCCGCCCACATGACGAGCGGCTCGAACTGCCGGAACCCGTAGATCTGCGCGAAGGCGCCGAGCCCGCCGCCGCCGATGAGCCCCGCCATCGCCGTCATGTCGATCAGGGCCACCACGATGAACGTGTAGCCCAGGATGAGCGGTCCCAGGGACTCGGGGATCGCGACCGTGAACAGGATCCGCCAGGGCCCCGCCCCCATGGCTCTGGCCGCCTCGATGACTCCGGGGGAAACGGACACCAGGTGCTGCTCCACGATGCGCCCGATCGCGAACGCCGCAGCCAGGCCGATGATGAACGCCCCGGCGGTGGTCCCGATGCCGCTGCCCACGACGAGCCGCGCGAACGGCTGGGCCACAGCCATGAAGATGACGAAGGGGATCGGACGGAAGAAGTTCACCGCGAAATTGATGAGGCCCGAGACGAAGCGGTTCGGCATCAGACCGCCGGGACGGGTCACGTACAGCAGCACGCCCACTGCCAGCCCGAGGATACCGCCGAGGACGAGCGCGAACGACGTCATGTACAGGGTCTCGAGCGCGGCCTGCCAGAACTCGGGCCACAGTTCGTTCAGCCGATCCATCAGCGGACCTCCTCTCCGGCGATGACGGTGACTTCGACCCGCTCAGCGATGCGCGCGAGTGCCTGGTCGATCGCCGCGCGGTCACCCCGGATGGCGAGCGTCAGGTGCCCGAAGGCCCGGCCGCGGATGTCGTTGATCCCGCCGTAGACGAGCTCGAAGTCGAGGCCGGCCGACGCGAGATCGAGGAAGACCTGAGCCTGGGACGAGTCCCCGTCGCGGAACGACAGCGTGACCAGACGGCCCGTGTGCCGGTCGCGCAGCACGGCGAGCTCCGACGGGGACGGGACCCCCTTCACCACCGTTCCGACGAACCGCTGCGACGCCGGGTTCTGCGGAGCGGAGAAGACGTCGAACACGTCGCCCTGCTCGATGACGCGGCCGTTCTCCATCACGGCGACCCGCGTCGCGATGGTCTGGATCACGTCCATCTCATGCGTGATCACCACGATCGTGACGCCCTGCTCCTCGTTCACGCGCTTGAGCAGGTCGAGCACCTCATGCGTGGTCTGCGGGTCGAGCGCGCTGGTGGCTTCGTCGGCGAGGAGGATCGCCGGCTTGGTCGCGAGCGCACGGGCGATGCCGACACGCTGCTTCTGCCCGCCGGACAGCTGCTCCGGATACGCCTTCGCCTTGTCCGAGAGCCCGACGAAGGAGAGCAGCTCCGTCACGCGGGCCTCGATGTCCGGCTTCGACCACCCCGCGAGTTTGAGCGGATAGGCGATGTTGGCCTTGACGCTGCGCGAGGAGAACAGGTTGAACTGCTGGAAGATCATCCCGATCCCGCCGCGAACCGGACGCAGTTCGCTCTCCTTCAGCGCCGTGATGTCGACGCCGTCGACAGTGATCGTGCCATGCGTCGCGGGCTCGAGCGCGTTGATGAGACGCACGAGGGTCGACTTCCCGGCGCCGGAATAGCCGATGATGCCGAAGACGTCGCCCTTGTCGATCGAGAGGGTGACGTCATCGACGGCGACGATCTCACGATCGCCGTGGGCGCGGGCGGGATAGGTCTTGGAGACGTTCGTCAGGGTGACGATCGGCATGTGCTGCTCCGGTCTGGCTCTCGGGAAACGGAGAATCGGGCGGCGCGGGATGCGCCACCCGATTCTCCCTCATCGGACAGGGGGTGGGTTTCACCCCTCTGTCGTCTACTTCTCGGCGTCGGCGTCCTTCTGGACCTTCTCCAGCGAGGCGACGAGGTCCTCCACCGGGGTCTGCAGCGGCACGGCCGTGTCGCCCGACGACTCCAGCAGACCGGCCTGCACGTCTTCGTTGGTCTGGAAGATCTCGACGAGCTTGAGGTACGTCTCGTTGTCGGCGTCCTCGGCGCGCGCAGCGAAGATGTTCACGTACGGGAGGGCGTTCGGGTCTTCCGGGTCGTCCTGCGCGATCGCGTCGTCGAAGGTCAGCCCTGCATCCTCGACGAAATCGTTGTTGATGATCGCGGCCGCGACATCCGGGAGCGAGGTCGGGATGAGAGCGCCCTCGAGTGCGGTCACCTTCACCTTCGACTTGTCCGCATCGATGTCGGCGAGATCGGAGTACGGCGTGCCGCCGCTCTTGAGCTCGAGGAGGCCCGCCTGCTGCAGGACGTTGAGCGCGCGCGCCTGGTTCGAGGCGTCGTCCGGCACGGCGACCGTGTCGCCCTTCTTGATGTCGTCGACGTCGTCGTACTTCGTCGAGTACAGGCCGAGCGGGTAGATGGCGGTCGATCCGATGGGCGTGAGGTCGGAACCCGAGGCGTTGTTGTACTCCGCGAGGTAGACGATGTGCTGGAACTGGTTGAGGTCGATCTCGCCCTCGGTCAGCGCCGGGTTCGGCTGCTCGTAGGACCCGAAGTCGACGAGCTCGACCGTGATGCCCTCCTCCGCGGCCGCCTCGACGAAGGGCGCCCACTGCGCGTCGCCCTTCCCGACGACACCGATCTTGACGGTCTCGTTCCCGGAACCGCCGTCGCCGGAGCCGGCGTCGGTCGAGGTGGCGCACCCGGCGAGGGCGACGAAAAGCGGGACCGCGGCGAGCGCGGCGAGAACGGAGGTGGTGCGGCGTGACATGTGAAGGAGTTCCTCTCTTGGGGGACTCGAATACGTTAGGCAGGCTCGACCGTCCGCGCGGAATCGCGTCGTCACACGGCGTCACAGCCGTCCGATTCCTGCTAGTCGTAGTCCTCGATGCCCTGCAGGCGCACCTGCTCGAGATCGAGCCGGGCGGAGATCCTCCGGACCACGATGTCGTCGACGGTCCCCGAGCCTCGCAAGCCGAGCAGCACTTCGCGCTTGCGGTCGATGAGCGCGAGCTTGAGCCGCGTGTGCTCCTCGTGCCGGATGAGCGGCGAACGCTGTGCGAGGTCCACGTCCTCCGAGGTCGCGATCATCTGCAGCACGGTGCCGTCTGCGGAATCGTCCGTCGACACGGAGACACCGCCGTCCGCATCGCCGCCGTCTCCGCCGCCGATCCCGATGGGGTCCGGCTGGCCGAGCATCTCGTCGAGCGCGTCGGCCTCGGCGTCCACGAGAGCCTGCTCGCGAGCGAGAGTGCGGGCGTTCGCGAATTCCAGGTTCTGATAGCCCTCGGCGCGCACCCGGTCGCGGACCTCCTGTCCGATGCCGTGCTCGGCTGCGAGGTCGTCGAGGGCGGCCAGCGCCGCACCCGAGATCGCCCGCTCGGCGAGCTCGTACTCCTCGGCTTCGGCGTGGTCGGCGGGGAAGCGTGCCCACCGTACGAGCGCAGGGAGGAAGGGGGCCTGAACGAGCAGGCTGAGCAGGATGACGCCCGCCGTCACGAAGACGATCTCGTCGCGTCCGCCGACCCCGCCGCCCTCCGACAGGGAGGCGGGCACGGACAGGGCGATCGCGAGGGAGACGGCTCCCCTCATCCCGGCGATCGTGGAGACCGCCCGCGCCCTGGCTCGGGCACCGGGCGCCGGCCGCACCTCCGGTCGACGCTGGAACGGCGTGTTCATGAGCTGGAACACATACCGGACGACGAGCAGCGTCGCCCACACGGCGAGCGTGATCAGCACGAGACGACCGATCGCCGCGGCCGAGATCTCGTGGACGACGTACTGCACCTCGAGGCCGATGAGCACGAACAGGGCCCCGTTGAGCAGGAACACCCCGAACGGCCAGGCGGCATCGGCCTGCCTGCGAGAGGAGGCCGTGGTCACGCGCGGGGCGAACCACGCGACGATGAGACCGGCCACGACCACGGCCAGCACGCCGGACGCGTGCACGATCTCGGCGAGCAGGAAGGCCGTGAACGGGATCAGCAGCAGGGTCACGTTGATCACGATCGTCGACGAGACCCGACGCAGGAGGAGGTATCCGAGCGCCGCGACGACGACGCCGGCGGCGACCCCGCCGACATACGAGATCAGCACGTCGACCGTCACCGACAGCGGGGTGATCTGGCCGCCGAGAGCGAGCGACACCGCGATGGCGTACAGGACGAGCGCCGTGCCGTCGTTGGTCAGGCTCTCGGCCTTGAGCTTCATGAACATGCGCCGCGGCAGCAGACGACCCAGTGCAGCGACGGCCGTGGCGTCCGGCGGGGCGACCGCCGCGCCGAGGATGAGCGCGATCTCCCATGGCATGCCGAAGAGCACTCCGATGCCGGCGACCGCGAACGCGGAGGCGACCACCAGCACCGTGCTCATCGGGAGGATGTATCGGAAGTCACGGCGGATCGACCGCAGCGATGTGGTCAGGCTCTCCCAGAAGAGCATCACCGGGAGGAACAGCAGCAGGACCGTCTCCGGGGGCAGCTGGACCTCGCGCAGCTGCGGCACGAAGCCGAGGAGCAGCCCGAAGATGACGAGGACGAGGGGCAGCGCGAGACGCACGCGCGGGGCGATCAGGGTTCCGACGAGGATCGTGAGTCCGAGCAGGACTGTTACTTCGAGGCCTTCCATCTCTACCTCCCAACAGCGGTAGGAGAAGGATATTCCTCCGTCAGCCGATCTCCTCGGTGAGTTCGAACCAGCGCAGCTCCAGCTCCTCGATCTCGGACTCCTGCGCGGCGATCGCCTTCATCTTCTCGCCGAGACCGGCGTAGTCGGCCTGGTCGTGATCGGCGAGGGCCCGCTTGGCCTGATCCACCTGCTGGCTCAGTTTCTGGATACGCCGCTCGAGCGCCGCCGCCTCTTTCTGCGCCGTGCGCAGCGCCGCACCGTCGAGCCCCTTCGCGGTCGCCGCGGCGGCGTTGTTCGCGGTGGCGGCGGCCGTCGCGCTCTGCTTGGTGGTCGAGGTCTCCTGGAGATGACGGAGTCGCAGGTACTCGTCGATGCCGCCGGGCAGATGCCGCAGGTGACCGTCGAGGATCGCGAACTGCTGGTCGGTGACGCGCTCCAGGAAGTAGCGGTCGTGGCTCACGACCAGCAGGGTGCCCGACCAGTCGTCGAGGAGATCCTCGATCGCTGCGAGCATGTCGGTGTCCATGTCGTTGGTCGGCTCGTCGAGGATGAGCACGTTCGGCTGGTCGAGCAGCACGAGCAGCAGCTGCAGGCGTCGCTGCTGACCACCGGAGAGATCCTTGACGGGCGTGGAGAGCTGTGCGGACGAGAAGCCCAGTCGTTCCAGCAGCTGGCCGGGGGTCAGATCCTGCGCCTTGGAACCCGCGCCGAGCGTGTACGACGTGCGCAGCCCCGAGATGACCACGCGCACCGGGTCGTTCCAGTGCTGCTCGAGCTCGTCGAGGCGCTGGGTGAGGGTCCGCACCTGCACGGTCTTCCCCCGCTTGACGCGCCCGGCGGTGGGTTCGACGGTGCCCGCGATGAGGCCGAGGAGGGTGGACTTGCCGGCGCCGTTGACGCCGAGGATGCCCGTGCGCTCCCCGGGGGCGATGCGCCATTCGACGTCCTTCAGCACGGTCTTCTCGCCGCGCCCCCCTCCCCCGGTCCCTGAGCCTCCCTGGGCCCCTGAGCCTCCCTGGGTCCCTGAGCCTCCCTGGGTCCCTGAGCCTCCCTGGGTCCCTGAGCTTGTCGAAGGGTACGTCACGCTGACGTCCAGCAGATCGACGACGTCCTTGCCG
>Ga0172374_1002686_pt1 | contig 11125 bp, 7 predicted proteins | sample LakKiv3m_FD_114536 | JGI IMG/M metagenome (GOLD analysis project Ga0172374, IMG submission 114536) | Freshwater microbial communities from Kabuno Bay, South-Kivu, Congo - kab_092012_10.3m | ecosystem: Environmental > Aquatic > Freshwater > Lake | place: Democratic Republic of the Congo... | reverse complement strand
TGCAGCATAAACCCAACGTGGCCGTTATCGGTACTAACACGCTTTTGTTACGCTCCTTTAGGAAGTTAAACATCTTGATGTATCCGGCAACAGACAAGTAACAAAAAAACGGGTACATCACAAGCATGTACCTATCTAGTTTCTTTGACAAAAAAGTCATGCCCAAAAAATAAACTAGATAAAAAACACCCAAGTAGATACTAAATTTTTTGTCATCGATGGATGACTTCTTGCGAAGATAGAAAACAAGAAATAACACTAGTCCAACCAGAGTAAAGGGGGACAACTTCATCAGCAGTACAACGGGGTAAAACCACGGACCCGCGTCCCGCGTATACTCACCAAGAACGATTTGACCATGGCCATCGCGCGCACCTATACGTTCGGCCTCACTAAATATCCCTGAAAGAGTATCCACCGGTTTAACCCAAAGCGCCGGAAAAAACACAAATGTGGAAACGACATAAACTAACAAAAAGACCCCGGCGTGTTTATAAAAAAGTTTTGACTTCTTAAAACCTAATGATAATAAGAACCCGAGTGCAAATACACATGCCCCTATACCAACACTCTTGGTTAAGAATGCCATCGACAAAACAAAAGCAGCTAAAACAGTGAAAACATATTTTCCGGATAAAAAAACCTTCCACAACAAGACAAGGCCCAAGAACAATAACAAAGTAAGCAAAACATCCAGATGATACAACCGCGAATTACCGGCAAAGAAGGGTTCTAAAGTCAGCGCCGTTACAACTAAAACAGCCTTGTTGAAGTGCACTACCCTAGTTAGGAAATAGATAAGTAAAAGTGATAAAACCAGATGAACATTAATCAACATAAACTTAGCAATAAAGTCAAAAGCCGGGAAGGAGAATTGTGAATACAATTTAACTTGAGTTAACTGTTTAAAAACTTCAATTGGTATTCCGGTGATCCACATAAGCGTCACGCCGGGGTGGTAGTGTTGATAGGTATTTTCAAAAATACATTGCTTTAGCGCAACAACAAACTGTTCAGATCTAAAGTGCCAATTGACACCATCAGGGTTAATAATATCGCTGTCTAAACGCGGTACACGAGTTAGATAGAACAACAATACAAAAATTGTTAGTAAAAGTATTCGGGACTTAACAAGTTCATTTATCTTTATCAAGCGCATATAAAACGCCCCCTATCAAACTTACCCCAAGTCTAAAGAAATGGTAGAGAATGGAGGCGCTCAACGCAATTTCCGGCTTTACTCCCGCAAGAACAAAAAGCTGCATATACAACGCATCCTGAACACCTATCCCGTTTAATGAAGGAATGAAAAAACCGGCAAGATTAACCATGGGAATAACTGCAAAAGCAAAGAGCACCGGAACATTTTGGCCAAGTCCTCTAAACACTAGATATTGACCCAACACCGACGCTATCTGAACTAGAAACGAGGTGAGAAACGCGTACACTAAAACCTTGTTTTGGCCCTTGTACAAAGCAAAAGAATCGTAAATTTTCTTTAGTTTTTCCCATTTTTTTGCCGCAAAATAAAGCACCTTGAGCCCGATGTAAACTGATAAAAAAACCCAGACTATCATCAATACAGCCCCGTAGCCTAGATATTTGTACAAGCTTACAACCGAGATGATCATCAGACTTACTACTCCGGTAAATCTTTCCATAAAAGTAGCTGCAAAAGCATCCGGCATGTTATTTATCTTTTTACCTAGCGTGTAGAATTTATAAACATCTCCCCCGACACTTGTTGGCATAAAGTTGTTGAAGAAGGACCCGATGAAATACAAAGACGTCAGATACGGAACTGTTATCTTTTCTCCCCGCTTATGTATGAGAAGACTTTTCCACCTTATCGAACTAATCCAATAATTTAAAAATAAACACAAAACTACAAGAGGGATATAAACCGGCAAAAACTGCTTGAAACTCTGGACAAAGAGCTCCTTGTCTGTTGTTTTGTAAATAATAAAAATCAATAAAGCACTAACACTTATTTTTAACAGCAGTTTTAAATAGTTCTTCATCTTTTCCTGCGAATTTTCTGGGAAATAGTTACTAAATCTTCTTTCTTTAAGTCGCCCGAGATCACAAACGAGGCTAAAAGCAGGCTTGAAAGCACGATGAATAACAATACTTTTATTGGATTAAATGCAAGGTAGTTTAGCGTTGAGATGAAATAAGCCTCCAGCATAATGACAAAATGATCAATGTTGTAAAACTCAAAATTTAGCTCCAGTTTTATCAGGTAGGCTACAAGCATGAACCCAACAGCTGCCCCTAAAGTCATTGCCCAGGCCATGGCATCGAGGCTGGGGAAAAAAGTTGTTCCAAGCACAAAGATTACAACCGTGGATAACAAAAGTGCAAAAAAGCCAAGTGTCATCTGCCAAGTCATTTTTGCAGGTACTAAAACGCTAGATTTGACGATATCAATAAACGAGTAAAAAACAAAACCCAAAAGAAGAGGCGGTATTAAATAAAGTGAGTCCTGGTAGTCTATAAGTTTCTTCGCACCAAGAGCCAGCATAACAAGTTCCTTGGACCAAAAACAAGCGACCGTAGCTGTAAAAATTATTATTACAAACAATTTGGAAAAGTTGGCCTTGAAGATCTTCCTGAACTCGATCGGGTCTTTTACAAAATGGTCCGAGAACACCGGTAAATTTACATCCGTCACTGCATCTGAAATACTTAATATCTTTTTGGCAAATAAAAGCGCAAATGCAAACGTTGCCACAAGTTCGGTTGAATGAGACAGCCCTAATACATTAGTTCCTAACTTCTCCCAGTTGGTAGCAAGAATTTTTACAAGGTAAATGCCCATGCTAATAGTAAATATATCCTTAAATACAAGCTTAAATTCAGGATAACTGGGCAGTCGAAACTTGATGTTAAGGGGTCTAAAGGCAAGAAGCCACAACGCAACGGTATTCACAACATTAAAGGCTAAAAACGCGATAAAATAGCCCGTCACCCTGTAGGTAAATATCAGAGGTATATATAAAAGGATGCTTATTACTGCGATCACTACTTGATAGATAAAGAGATTCCTAAATTTCTTTGTGCCGGATATTACAGAATTTAGGATGCTTTGAAAACCCTGGAACAAAAGGGATATTGCGTATATTTGGAGAGGTAGCACAAGAAGTTGGTTTTTGTAAAGATTAACCGCAAGATCGTGCGCAAAGAAGAATAGGCCTACTGCAAGCGGAAGAGTAACAAAATACCTGATAACTATAGACGTGATGAATATTTTAAATATATCATCGTCGCTTTTTGCGGCCGATATTTCACGCGTACTTGCCGAAGCCAAACCCAAGTGTTGGTATATGCCCAAAGCCCCGCCCACCGAGACAGCAAGTTGAATAAGACCCCACTCGCCCTTGCTCAAGAGCCTGACTATGATAAAAGTCTGAACAAGACCGATGGCCATTGCCAAGCCACGCGAAACAAAACTTATGAATTGCCACTTGCCTATATCTCTCATTCGAAGCTAATGTTACCTAAATAAATACTTCTTGTCCTAACTCTATTGGTCATGCCGATAAATGCCCTGTAAACACCTGGGTCTACAAAACTTGGCAACGCCACATCGATGTCCTCAATGTAGAAACGGCCCTCTCTCCATTCCTCGGGGCGTATCAACGCAAAGGATGGTAAGTTAGCCATCTGGAAAACTTCTCCGGTCTTCTCATTTATAAAAGTCATAAATAAAACGTAGTCGTCTAGCTTAGCTTGTGATGCCTTTTTATAAACTATTCTTAAACTGCCTCTTTGACCAGGTTTTATTGACTGGGGAAAAGTAAAGTCTGCAATCTCAAGACCCTGAAAGAAAGGTTGGTTAAATTTTGCAGTGTATTGATTTTTTTCTTGTAATGGCAAGACTTGGAGTTTATTTTGCTGGGGCTCCCGCTTGAATACAAACAAGTTTCCGCACCCGGCGTTTAAAACATAGTTTTTACTAATAAGTGTCTTCATCACTACATCCCTTACAATATCCGCCTCTAAGTCTAGTATAGTAGTAATTTTTCGTGAAAAGACATCTACTATTACATAGTCAGCCTCATCATATAATGCGGGGAAAACGGCGTATGTTTCCCGCATAGACAAGTGTGCTCCCAGATAGTCCGGACCGGAAACAGATGCTGTAGCTGGAATAAGAGAGATTATTTTATTGGCACACTCGATATCCCTATTTTCTAACTGAGTTAGTCTTAAGACATCGCCGAATTTGATGTTTTGCTTGGCAGTTTCTTCATCAAACTTGGCGTAAATAGTAACCATGGCCAGGCGCCTCTGCATAGCCTGTTGTAGCCACATATAAACGGGATTGTTGAACTCTACAGAAGTATGAATTCCTAAACCCACTAACACAAAACCAAACAAAATATAAAAAACTCTTGGTTCTAATTTTATTTTTGTAAGCTGCAGTGTTTTTGAAAAAAAGATACCTAAAAACTCCAGAGCGAAAATAACTGAAACGAATAAAATCGGGATTATCATGGATATTCTATGATTAGAAATCTCAGCTGTTCCAATGCCACCAGCAGTCGTCATGTAATTTGCAAAAAAGTCCGGGGCAGCAAAAAACATAATCTGTGGTGCCGCTAGGGGAAGATATAAAAGAGGCTTGAATGTCTTATTTAAGTTATCTGTCTTGTCCCCACCAAAGAAAACCCTAATTGCTTTTTTATTATCGATTAATGAATTGACAAAAATTGAAATATACGAGTCACCAAATTCTTCGTACCTGCTTAAAAAATAGTTTGGTAGCGCAACGTTGCGTGCGGACGCTGTATCAATGTCTAGCGACTTTGCAAACTTGTCGTATCCAGCAACACGATATTTTGAGTAAGCCGGAATTATTATAAAAAAGGCGACTATAAACCAAACAAACCCTGCCGCTAGTACTGTAAACCCTAGTTTTCTTGCCAACGGTCTTAGCAAGATTATGAAAAGTCCAAATAATAAAACGTATAACGGTAGCTGCTCCTTGCCTGACATTGTCAGTACAAGCATGATCCAAAACCATATAAGGCCTGTTTTTGAAAAAGCCTTTGCCTGGTACATTCTTTCAAACAGGTAAAATGCGATTAGAAAAAAAGGTATTACAGCACTAACACCGTGAAAGCCTGTTCTTGCGTTTAAATACCCCACCGCCGGGTACAAAAGAAACGAAATGCCAACCAGAGCAGCCGCCCATCGAGACCTAAGTCGCATGTCCGCTATAAGGTATATAACAAAGCACGATGCAACTACTAAAAACAACTGAGACATAACAAGGGTAAGCGGATGAGGAACCAAAGCAAAAATCGGAACAAACAAAAGCAGAATCGGATCAACGTGACTCATTGCCCAGCGCGGCAGATTTGTTCCAAAATAATCCGTCATGTATAGGAAGCGGCCGTTGAGTGTGTTCCATACCATCTGCGTCATGTTACCAAGATCAAATTTACCAAAGTCAAAATTGTTGTAGGAAGAAATGTTCATACGAGCCGCTATTGTAAAGTGAACAACTGCTACAACACAAAGTAAAAAAAGCGGAATATTGCGTTTGAAAAGCTCAAGCTTCTTTGCCATTAGTTGGTAAACCTAAACTTAATAAGAGACAATATTGCAGCAAACCCATCCTTCCAGGTTATCTTCTTGCCTTCACTAAATTTCCTGCCTTTATACGTAATGGGAACCTCTTTAATCCGTAAACCCGACTTTAAGATTTTTGCTGTTATCTCGGGCTCAAAGTCGAATCGGTTTGATTTTATTTTTAGGGACCTGGCAAAATCGCCCGGTATTAGTTTGTAGCAAGTCTCCATGTCTGTAAGCATTACTCCGTACAAAAAATTAGTGATTAGAGTCAAAAGCTTATTGCCAAAATAGTGGGCTGTTGACATCTGCTCGTAATTACCGGAAAAACGCGAACCGTAAATAACGTCCACCTTTTCCTCGTCTAGAGCTCTAAGAAGCTTCTGATACTCCGATGGCTCGTACTCTAAATCAGCATCCTGAACTATTACATACTCCCCGGTGGATTCTTTGTAACCCATCGCCACCGTGTGACCTTTACCTTTGTTTTCCGGTTTTAAAATTACTTTAATTTGAGGGTACTCTTTTCGGATTTGCTCTAGTATCTTTCTTGTACCGTCCTTTGAACAATCATCTATAACTATGACTTCTTTGTCCCTAGGTTGCACCTTCATAACCTTGTCGATAATTTCTTGTATAGTTTTTTCCTCGTTGTATACCGGGATTACTACCGATAGCTTCATCAGTTTTTCCTTAACTTAATAACCTTGGCAAAAAATTCACTCCCATTTACATTATATCTAAATTCCTTCAATAACTCTAAGTAAGGTCTTTTTTCAAGATCCAGTGTCATTGTAGTGTTGTGTTCGTTGGTAATAATCAAATAATCTATCCCTGCGCTTAATAGATTTTTGTAGTCTAAGTTCTTTTTTGAGTCGGTATTATAATAAAAACCCCGTGTGGTACTACCTTTATAATTTGTGTACCAATCTGAGACACTACTTACGTCGTTGTAAGCAACAGTTCCTGAGAGGTTCTGTGCCACATATTCACCGGCATTTTTTACAGATATAAAAATTAATCTATGCGCATCGATAACAAAAAAACTCCAGAGTAGAGACGATAAAAAAACAAGCACTGGCAAGTATTTTTTTGTTTTTGAAAGACATGCCGCGGCGATCACAAGTTGGACTAAAGTGATCGCCATAAAATAGCTGCGGCTTGATACCAAAAACTGAAGTCTTAGTACGTATTGCCCAATTACGTACAAACCAAGAAGTATAAGTAAGACTATCCCAACGGCTGTCCGGTTGACTCTTTCTTTTGCAACAAACTCAAATATTCCGACGGTCAGCACAAGAATAAAAAACGGAAGTATTGGAATAAATAACCGAGGAACAGCAGCCGGCCAAACCAATACAAGAACTAATTCAAATAAAATAAAGCCTGCGATTGGGTAGTGGGCACGGAATAGTTTTAGGGTGGTTGCTTTAGCTTTATACAGAAAATACGGACCTGCCGCCACTCCAAAAGAAAAAAGGAAAGACAAAATATAAATAAGCACCATAACAACGTCATATTTTCTTGAAGTTGGTTCCTCAAAGTATGTTGACGTGAACGGATTTCTGATTATAAGGTAGGGCAAAATCACAACCAACGCCGTGAATCCGGTTATGAAAGGTTTCACTAAGTCTCTAGGCCGCTGGACAAACAATCCCAGGCACAGCGAACCTACAAGTAAGTAACCCTCAAATCTTGTTAAAATACTAAGCCCTCCAATAAACCCCGCCGCTATAAGAAACATTAATCTGTTGGTTTTTATGTATTTAAGATAAAGCCAAAAAACCGCCAACACCAAAGTCAGAAAAATTACGTCGGTCATTATCCGTAAAGACCAGTAAAACAACACTGGATTTACCATGAACAACAACAGTGAGAAATTAACTTTTTTTACATCTTTCAATAGTTCCCGGCTTATTTTTTCAAACAGCAGCAAACTTACCAGAGAAAGCGCAAATACCGTGATTCTACCCCACAACACTTGGTCGATGCCGGGGTTAACAGAAAGAACAACCGAGAACAAAGGCAGACGTTTTTCATCAGAGGGGTAACTACCGTGCCTAATATAGTCAGCGGCCCTAAGAATTCTATACGAATCCCCCCATTCCGCCACATTGTAATTGAGGAAAAACAAATGCACCGCTATAAAAAATGCAAGTATTAATAGCCTAAATTTGGGAGGATTAAAGATAATGGTTTTTAGCAAACTCATATACCTTATCAAGCTCCTTTGTGCGGTTATCCCAAGAGTAAAATGTGTTTATTTTAGAGGAGTCCACTTCAGTTCTACCATCAACTATTTCCTGAATTCTTTTGGCTATATACTCTAAATCAAGGCTTTCCAGATAAAACAAACCTTTAATCTCCTCGGATAACCTAAAACCAGACACAAGGCAAGGAACGCCACAAGCTAACCCCTGCATCACAACTTTGGGAACTCCTTCCCATTGTGACGGTAGTACAAAGATATCTGAGATTTGATAGCTGATCGGGGTCATTGGGTACGGAGTATAACCTATTTTTATAACCCTATCTTCCAGTGCCCTGCGTTTAATTGATTCCATAAGTTGTCGTTCGTACACAACATCTCCGGTTCCTACGATAAGAAGCTTGTAGTGGCGGGGAAGCTGCTGCAACACTTCTATAAGAAGGTGCACGTTCTTTCTTTCCACAAGCATACCGTGGTACAAAATTACCTTGTCGTACATATCCAGTCTCAGATCTTTTCTGGATTTATCTCGCTCATCTGCCCCGGCCCGTGCGAACAGTTCAAAATTCACACCACTTTCGATTACAAAACATTTTTTTGGATCTACGCCATAAAACTTAACCGCTTCCTCTTTTGTTGTATCACTTACAAAGACGCAGGCAGCTGCTACTTTTGTTGCCAATTTATCTGAAAACGACATCAGTGGCCAACCTACGTATTGAGAACCGGGCTTTATGTCTTTCCCAGCGCCCTCAAGAGCTTCCTTGCGACCATCCGAAGTATTGTGAAAATGAACTACAAGAGGTGTCATCAACTCATCAGCCCATGGAAAATACTTTTGTAAAATAAATCTGTATAGGTAGATCCAAATTGCAAAATGCCCGTGTGAGTGAATGATATCAATTTTGTTTTTCTTACTTTTTCTCCAAAAATAATACTTAAAGAATAAGACGACGGAGCTTGTAAAAGCTATGGTGTTGGGAAACGGCTCTCTCATTACCGGGTGAATCGTCACCCCTTCAGGTTGTTCTACAGGACCTGCGTTTGGCCACCTTCCACAGAACAGATCAAAGTTATAACCCTTTTTAGCCTGCGAAACAGTCAATTCATAAGGGTGCGGTGCGAGCCCCGACCACGGAGGGGGCCAGTCATAAACTATTCTTAATATCCTCATAAACTAAGCTCCTTAAATAAATTTTCGTATGAATCAAGCATCTTATCCAACCTATATTCCTCGTGGGCCTTTTTTAATGCTGCCCTACTCATGCTTTCCCGCAACTCTGGATCGGACATGATTCTTAATGCTCTGTCTTTAAATGTACCAAAATCTCCGGGTTTTACCAAAAAACCCGTCTGTCCGTCTACTACAGCATCGGCTACACCTCCCATATTAAAGGCGACTATTGGAAGCCCTGCAAACATGGCTTCCACCAGAACCATCGGAAAGCCCTCAACCCGACGAGTAGGAAACAGAAAAACATCACTATTAATAAACCACCGAGCGGTCTGATCGTGTGCCAATTTACCATGAAAAGTAATATTCAACTTGGCCGAATCCTGTTTCAGCTTATCAAGATACTCCCCGGAACCTACAACATCCAGACCAAAATCTTTATATGCTGGATCCGAAAATAGTTTTGGAAAAATGTCTACACCCTTTTCTTTAAAAACCTGTCCCACATATAAAAACCTTTTGCCAAATTTTTTTTCTGAGTAATCGGCGGTTTGTAGTTGATAGTAACCGGAACCATTGTGAATAACTTGTATAAGTTCCTGCGGACAGTAGGTTTCGTCAACTAAAGCTTGCTTTACATAACTTGAAACAGCCACAAGTTTATCTGAGTTAAAAACATAGTCTCTTTGTCTGCCAAAAAACACCACAAAAGTAAAAGCTGTATCTCGCAGAAGTTGAAATAAATCTTTAAACCCTTTAATATTGTTCAGCCTTGTTTGCAGCTCGGACAGCATGCTTCCGTGTGAGATACCAACTGTTTTAATGCCAAGCTCTTTTCTTTGTTTAAAGATCGAGACCCCGGCCGAAGACTGACTAACAACCACATCAAAGGGTGTCTTGGCATGATACTCCCGAAACACTTCCAAAGACCGGCGATACCAGTTTTTCTTGTCAATACCCTGAAAAAGGGTCCTGTATGTCGAATCGATAAATACGTATTTAACGCCACTTTCGTTTAGCAGATCAGCTTGTACATCGTTTTTTGGTGAAAAAACAGTTACATCGTACCCCCGTGCTGACAGACCATCACACAAGTTCTTGTTTAAAGTCTCTAGACCCCCGTAGCCCCTGTGGTGTGTTGTAGCCTTGGCAAAGACAGCTATTCTCATTTAACAATCTCCAAAATATCTTGTTCGATTAGCGAAGCATTTCTTACAATATCAAACTTGTCTCTGGCAAGTTTATACGCGTTCTCTGCAAGTCTGGTTGCTTCTTCCCTGTACTGAAGCAGTCTTTGTAGGGCGTCCGCCAAAGCTTGGGCATCTCTTTGCGGCACAACTAAACCTGTTTCATTGTTTATAACAAGTTCCGCCGTGCTACCCGAGTCTGTTGCTACAATCGGCACTTTGTGTGCTGCTGCCTCTATCAACACGTTTGCTACACCGTCCGCATCGCCCGACTCATCATCTATACTTGGAAAAACAAAAACAGCGGCCTTTTTGTAATATTTTTCCACCTCTTCGTAAAAGATGGGTTTTCCATCATTCACAAATTCAACGGTATCGGCAAGGTTGTTAGCATTACGAAAGCTTGATAGGGCTCCATAGAGCTCTCCACCACCCGAAATTATCTTTAGATCAAAATTTAACTCTCTTGTTTTGAGAATTTTCACAGCTTCTAACAAGTAGATCTGACCCTTTTTTGCTGTCATTCTGCTGTTATTTACTATAAGTGGTATTGTCGAGGGTTCAGATATCGCAGGTTCCTCGTTAAACTTTATGCCGTGGTAACGCAGTCGAACTTTACTGGTGTTTTCTCCTTCGGCTGCCTTTGTACAATACTCCCAGGCATTTACATTACAGATATTGATAAACGATGCGTTCATTATTTTGCTTTTTATCAACTCTCCCTCAACCAGAACGTCTTTGGCATGTGCAGAAATTGCAAAAGGAACCGCCATATATTTTGAGATGACCATACACAATGTGGAAGGTCCGGACAAAAAATGGGCGTATATAAAATCCGGGCATATGTTAGAAATAATATCTGCATAATAGCCAACCGCTTTTAGTAAATTAAATAGTCTACGAAACGGTGAGATTTTTCCTTCCATGGACTGCCACGCTGCAGCAACTCTTTTGTAGGAAAAAATGGTTCTTAAC
>Ga0172374_1002681_pt1 | contig 11136 bp, 9 predicted proteins | sample LakKiv3m_FD_114536 | JGI IMG/M metagenome (GOLD analysis project Ga0172374, IMG submission 114536) | Freshwater microbial communities from Kabuno Bay, South-Kivu, Congo - kab_092012_10.3m | ecosystem: Environmental > Aquatic > Freshwater > Lake | place: Democratic Republic of the Congo... | reverse complement strand
AAGGGGGACGCTCTTTAATAATTTAATTGAAAAGGGGAGACATTGTTAGGTTATTGGTTCCCGGAGCGGTCTTGGGAATGGTAATGATAAATCATGCCGAGGATGTCACGAGTCAATCCGGTTGGCGCCATTCAGGTCTGGCCGATACTTCCACCTTGCCTCCAGGGTATCTGCCCGCCGATGCCTGGCTATGGCAGGCGGGTGAATATGCTGGATGTGAAGGGGGGAGCGGTGTGGGCGAAGGGGAAGAATCGGCGGACTGTGAAGGCCCGGAGTCTGTTGTGCTGCTGGGCCGTGAGGGAGTTGGGAGCGCCCATGTCTTCCATAGGGCGCAAGCTGTGAATATCCGCTCCGTCTGTGAGCGAATCCGTTATCGGCGGCCAACAGATTCCAGAGGGGAGAGGACGCCGCCTGTTGGAAACCGAAGAATCTAATAGCGTGCCCATAGACCATAGACTCACGTATCCCCTATGAGTTGCCGCACCAAGTTGGGGCGAGACCCCGTAAAACATTCTTGACAAGGCCAGCAGAAAACCCTATGGTCTTTCGCGATCTTTCCAGTCTTCAGGCCGTAGTTCACAGGGTGTGCGATGAGGTGCCAGATGAAAGTCATGGGGCTATGGATTCTGTCTTTTGTTTTTGTCTGCATTTCTGAGAACCCCCTATGGGCGGTCGAATCCCGCTCTGAAACCAAGATCTCAATGCGAACAGCGCTCGTGTCGGCGAAGGGACGGGTTTCGTCCAAAGGGGATGGTAAAGAACGAAATAAGGCGACCCCGAAAACGAGAAAAAGCGAAGCGAAACCCATGCCGCCGTTGGACGATGCCCCTTTCACGGCAGAGGTTTCGCTTCTCCCGGTGCTGAAGGAGGCCAAGGCACGGCTGGCAAAGGAGAAGGTGGGTTATTTCCCGGCCCGGGACGGAATGCCGGCCAGGCGCGAATTGAAGCTCGCCCTCGCAGACTTCCGAACAGGGAAGATACGGATCGTCTCCGGTTATGAAGAGAATCAGGTGTTATTCTTGAACGATTCCATGGTCCTCCACTCCGTGGACTGGTGGAACGGGTTCAACTCCTCCATCGACATCCTGAAGCCCGATCATACGGCCGTTGTCGGTCTCCTCTATGCCATAGACCCCAGGCGCAAGGCCTCATTGCTAAGGGAGTCGATTCTGTATACCCCTTACTCCAGGGCTCTTCTGCAGCCGGAACTGGTGGAAGCCGGTAGCGCCTACCTGCGCGGAAAGATCAGACAGGCCCGAAAAGAACTGCGCCATGTCAACTCCAGAGCCGCAAGCGAAACGTCGTTGGAAAGGGCGCCCTGTTTTACGGATGAAGATTACTTTAACCTGATCCTTGCCGAACATATGGACCCGGGGGCCTTTCGATTCATCACCGATGAGGGCGACTCGGAGGATCCGGAGAGAGAAAGGTCCCTCGGCCGGCTCGTGAAACGGATCCTGGTGATTATAGGCTCCAATCAGGAAGACGCTTACCGATTCACGGGGAACTATGCAAGCGCCCGTGGCCTCACCCAGTTTACCCCTATTGGGATGGAGGTCGTCTGGAACAGGTACACCTCCGCGGACATTTCGAGAGATTTCTTCGAGGCCACGGCCGATCACCTCTTGGCCATCAAGGCGGAGATCTGTCTGCTCGATCATTACCTTGCGGAAATGCTCCGCTCTTATCCCCCTCTGTCAGGGTCGGGCGCTGAGAAGTACGGCGCCGGCGCCTGCTACAATGGGGGGCCCAAGAACGTAGTTTATGGTCTCAAGAACTTCGGGGTGCGGTGGCTCTATCCGCAGTCTCGCCTCTCTCTACTGAGCCGAGCGGGATCACTCTCGGCAAGACAGCGTGATGAACTGGAATGGCTGAAAAAACACCGTACCCATGAGACCTTCGTCTATCTGAACAAGATTCATGCCATTGAGCGGCTTCAGGCGAAGCAGGGGGAAAATCCCACTCCCTCTGGAGACCCCGATCGTATGGGTGATGCGCTTGTGAAGCCCGATGTCCCGGAGTGGGTGTGGGCAAGAGCGCAAAGGGGGAGAGATGCCCGATGAACCCTCACCGTAATGGGGGGACTGCCTGACCGTGCCATACAACCTCATGCGTTGCGGGATTGATGAATATCTCTTCGCCTTCACGAAGCGTGCGAAACTCCTTTTGGGCATTGACCCCTGAATGAATGATCTTCCAGCAGTCGCTGCGATAGTCGGGATGAGACATGAGGGGATGGCAGACCATGGGGTTTTCCAGGGAGATGGCCCCCACATGGTTCAGACCGGGGCCGAGGCCTCGGTGGCCCGATGGGGCAGCGGAAGAGAAAACCCTTTGGGTCTCTCCGCGATTGATCTGGGGCTGCAATTCCTCCTGAAATCCGGACGGGCCATTGGCATTCTTCATGACCGGGGCAGGATATTTGCCCTGCATACTTTGAACTTGAACTGATTCGATCATGTAACCCATTTTTCCCATGCCCCTTCCACCCTACTGAAACGCAATATCCCTGCCATCAAAAGGCCAAATCGTCTCTTTGCCAAGTCCTCGTGATAACGGGGTTTTCACTCCTGTATCGCCCTGTAGGGAATGCAGATCGGCCTGGCACAGCGTCAAAATTGCCTACACACGTTGTGAGAACTGGGCAAGCAAAGGGTTTTTAGGGACAAAGATGCCCGTTGACATCGGGCCTGGTTTTACCTACCATGCGCGGAAACCGTTTCCGCGAATCATATGCAGGGGGCCGGGACCGATCTTGAAACACCCGAAAGTCATTGTCATTGCCCAGAACCAGCCGCTGGATAACGACGCCCATCTGAGGCGAAAGCTGGCCGATGCCGAGGAGAGGGCCGAGAGGCAGTCGTATCGGTTTCCCAACCTGGACCTGGCGGCCATTCAACAGGGTGTTCACCGGAATATCCTGGAATCTCTCCTCTTTTTGGACGGCCGGTACATGGACCTGCTGGATCTCATGAATTATGTCAAGGCCGGTCGCCAGTCCCCCGAAATTACCCCGGAGAATGTGACCGAACACTATTCCCTGGCCAACAGCGTGACCCTCAACGGCATTTACCTGGATCAATACCTCCGTGCCCATGGATACGATCCGATCATTGTCCAGAACTATGCCACGGCCAACCTCCCTGACCTGCTTGAGGAGGACCCGCTGGCGGTCTGCATTTCCTCAAATTTTATCTTTATGAACGATATCCATGGGATGGCATGTGTTATCAAGGGGGTTGCGCCCCAGGTCCCGGTCATCGCAGGGGGGATGCTGGTCAAGAAGGTCCTGAATGCCGGGGAGCGGTTTTCAGAAAGGACCCTGGACTTCATAGCTGGTTTCCAAGGCCATGTGGATGCCTTTGTGGTGGAGGCCAAGGGGGAGGCGACCCTGGTGAAACTCCTGGCGGCCCTGAGGGAGGGGAGGGACCTCGATTCAGTCCCCAATCTGGCCTATTTCAATGGACAGGGCCGAATGGTCTTCACCCCAAGAGAAGCGGAAGAGAGCCATATGGATCAGACCGCGATCGCATGGGACCGGGTCCCGAAGCCATATCTGCGCGCCATCCTTCCCATCAACAGCAGCCGGGGCTGTTTCTACCGGTGCCGTTTCTGCACCTATCACTGGCTGTTTCCCGAGGTTCACTACAAATCCATGGAGGTCCTTCGGGAAGAGCTGAAGAAAATCGATGCCCTGGGATGTGTTACCCACGTGCGGTTTACCGACGATAATTTCACCGCCAACAAGCCAAGAATGACGGCGGTGCTGGAGATGATGATCGCCGAGGGGTTTGGGTTTACGTGGTCGTCGTTCGCCCGTGCCAGCGCCCTAAGGCCGGAACTGGTGAGACTCATGAAGGCCTCGGGGTGTGAATTTGTCGATCTGGGGCTGGAATCCGGAAGCCAGGCCATCCTGGACAATATGGACAAACGGCTGAGAAAGGAACAATCGCTGGAAGCCATCCGTATCCTCACTGATCACGGCATCGAGAGCAGGGGGAGCTTCATTATCGGCTACCCGGGCGAGACTATGGACACATTTTCGGAAACCATCGATTTTATTAACGAAAGCAGTTTGCCCTATTATCATCCCTACCTCTTTTATTATACGGGAAATGCCCTGGTGCACCAGGAGAGAGAGGCCCTGGGCCTGGAAGGCCTTGGGCTGGCATGGCGCCACGATACCATGGATTCGGTAGAGGCCTCCCGGCTCATGGCCCGAATGCCGGGGCGAATCGACCGGAGCTTTACCGACGGCCAGGCGTATGTTGAGGAGATTTATAAGCTCCTTCGGGGAGAAGGATATTCCCCGGAGGAGATAAAAGAACTTTTTAGGTTGAAGAGAACCTTGCAGTTAAGTATAAAGGGGACCCGGCCTGGTGAACGAAATCCAGAGGCAGAAGCGATTCTTTTGAAACTGGAGACCCTGGTCAGGTGACGGGTGTGGGACATGGACATCGGGATCCTGAGCGTACGCGACGAGAAATACCCCCCCAACCAGCGGTTGATGGAGGCGGCATCTCAATCCGGACACCGGGCCAAGCTCATTCACACCCGGGACTGCCTCTCAGAGATTGAGGGCGGCAGGCTCAAGCTCAACATACGCGGGTGTGAGAGGCCGGACGTCCTTCTTCCCAGGATCGGGGCCACTATCAATGATTATGCCCTGGGAGTCGTGCGCCAGTTTGAGCTTTCCGGTGTCCCTGTGGTCAATGGCTCCGGGGCGATCTTCCTGGCGCGGCATAAATTTCTGAGTCTCCAGGCCCTAACTGCGGCCGGACTCCCTGTGCCGAATACGCGGCTGGTGGTCAATCCGAGCGGGTTCCACGATGCCGTGAAAGGGCTGGGCGGTTATCCGGTTGTGGCCAAGATGCCGAGCAGCAGGCAGGGGAGCGGCGTGGTCCGTGTGGATTCGCCGGTCATCTCGGAATTTATTATGGAAAACCTCCGGGACAACTCCCGTGGGGTGCTGGTCCAGGAGTACATGGCGCCCGAGGGGCGGAGAGACATCCGGGCCTTTGTCGTGGACGGGGGGGTCCTCGGGGCAATGGAACTTAGGCCCAACATAGGGGATTTCAGGTCGAATATCCATCTGACAGGGATGGGAAAAGGGGTGACCCTGGACCCGGATATGTCGGAGCTGGCGATCCGTTCGGCCAGGGCCTTAGGGCTTGAGATCGCCGGAACGGACATCCTTGTGGACAGACAGGGGTCCCCCAAGATCATTGAGGTCAATTATTCTCCAGGGTTCAGGGGGCTCGAAGCGGCCACAGGCCTTGACATCGCCTCCCGGATCATTGGGTATGCCGTAACCAAATACGGGGGGAGAGTATGAATATCGCCTTTTTAATGGACCGGCTGGAGTCGATTGAGCCTGAAATGGAGACGACCAGCCACCTGATGTATGAATGCAATGAGAGGGGACATTCGGTCTATTTTCTTGAACCCCATGACATCTATATTCGGAAAAATGAGGTGGTGGCCAGGATGCGCAACATCACGGTGGAGACCGGCCTCTCCATGAGACAGTACTGGCGCAGCCTCATCAAGTGTCTCAAAAAGGACGAACTCATATTTGAGACCATCTCCGACCTGGACGCCCTTTTTCTGAGAAAGAATCCACCCATTGTGTACCAGACCATGGAGTTTCTGTCATCGGTGAGCGACAAGGTCTTTATGATCAACAGCGCCGCCGGCCAGATCCTGGCCAACAGCAAGCTGTACATCCTCAACTTCCCGGACATCATTCCGGTGACCCACGTCTCTCGAGATCCTGCGCGGCTCAGGAAGATCATCAATGATTTCGGCGGCGCCATGGTGGTCAAGCCGCTCCAGAGATATGGGGGCGAAGGGGTGATCAAGGTGAGCGTCCGGGACCAGGAAAACCTCCATTCCCTCATCAATTATTATGTGAAGGCCTACCGCTCCTATCCTGAGAGAGAGGCGATCATGGTCCAGGAATACCTGGATGTGGTGGGAAGGGGGGGGGATGTCAGGATCCTCCTGCTGAATGGAGAGATCCTGGGGGCCATGAGACGAAGGCCCCGCAAAGGAGAATTCAGGACCAATATCCATGCCGGGGCAAGGGCATTCAAGCACGAGCTGACCGATCCGGAGCGGGAGATCTGTCGGGCCATCAAGCCTAAGCTGTTGGAGGATGGACTCTTTTTTGTGGGTGTTGACGTGATCGGCGACAAACTGGTAGAGATCAACTGTCTTAGCCCGGGGGGGATCCCCCGCATCAACCGGCTGAACAAGGTGAAAGTCGAGGTGGACGTCATTGATTTTATTGAACAGAAAGTGGCTGAGATGAAAGGCGAGGCGTGATGGTTTCGAGCGCGTCTATGATGAAACTATATAAGATGAAAGGAAAAATTATGGAACAAAGACCACAAAGAGCTTCCTGTCGTTGGCTCCTGGTGTGGGCGTATGCCGCCATGCTGTTTTCCGGCCTTCTGCTTGCCGGTTCCGGGGTCTCTGCAGGGGAAACGCTTAAAATAGGTATTCTTGAAGAACCCAAGACCCTTAACGTGTGGCGGGCCACGGATGCATGGTCCAATAAGGTGCTGGGATTGCTTTATCAACCCCTTTATGTGCGGGACCCCAAGACCCTGGAACTGATTCCCTGGCTGGCTGCCGAACAGCCCTTCTTTGATGAAAAGGACCTCTCCTATACGGTCAAGCTCCGGCCGGCAAAATGGTCTGACGGCACGGAACTGACCTCAGAGGATGTGGCGTTTACGGGGAACTTCATCAACGAGTTCAAGGTCCCGGAAGATTATTCGAAGTGGGATTTCATCAGCAAGATCGAGACGCCGGACAAGCAGACGGTGAAGTTTTATCTCAAGGAGCCGCAGGCTACCTTTCTCACCCGAACGCTGACCACCCCGATTGTCCAAAAGAAAGAGTGGGTCGATCGGATCGAGGCAGCGAAAAAGACCGAAAAGCCCCTGGGGACGCTTCTCAATGAGAAAATTGACAGCCCGGTCAGCAGCGGGCCTTTCATCCTGAAGGAGTGGCGGGAGGGGTCTTATCTCTTCCTTCAGAAGAACCCCCGTTTTTTCGGGACCGGCCAAAAGATCCAGGGCCGGCTGTTAGGGCCCTATATCGACGGGGTGATCTTCAAGCTTTTCGGGACCTCTGACGCGGCTATTCTGGCGCTGAAGAAGGGGACGATCGATATGTTCTGGTGGGGTGTTCAGCCAGGGTATATGGAGGACCTGAGGGCCAATCCGGATATCGAGTTGTTTCAGAACGAAAAGAGTTCTCTTTACTATATGGGGTTCAATGTCAGGAAGCCGCCGTTCAATGATCCAAACCTGCGAAGGGCCATTGCCACCCTGGTGGACGAGGATTTCATCATCAAACGGATCCTTCAGGGATACGGGGTAAAGATGCATTCCATTGTCCCTTCGGGAAACGCCTTCTGGTACTGCCCGGATGTCCCCAAGTACGGGGAAGGTCTGGACAGGGAAGGTCGCATCAAGAAGGCGTTCGACATCCTTCGCCAAGCGGGATATACCTGGCAGACCGCTCCGGTCGAGGCATCGGGAAAGGTGGTCAACGGCGATGGGATCAGGCTCCCGGACGGCAGTCCCATGGAAAAATTCACTATCTTGACGCCCCCGGCCGACTATGACCCCCACCGGGCCATGTGCGGGATGATGATGCAGGAATGGCTCAGGATGCTGGGCATTCCGGCCTATTCCAAGCCGATGGCCTTTGGCGCCCTGTTGCAGCAGGTGAAGGCGCGTCATGAGTTTGATGCCTTTGTCTTGGGTTATGGCAATCTCTCCCTGGATCCGGATTACCTGCGGAATTTCTTCCTCTCGAGCAATGACAAACCCAATGGATGGAATATGAGCGGGTATAACAATCCCGAGTTCGATAAGATCGCCGACGGATCCGCAAAGGCCTTGGACCGCGACAAGCGGCAGGCATTGATCTGGGAGATGCAGAAGATCGTCATGAGGGATGTCCCGTATCTCCCGCTTTATAATCCAAACCTGATCGAGGCCGTGCAAAAGGGGCGGTTTACCGGATGGGTTCAGATGCTGGGCGGCATCGGCAACCTCTGGACCTTTTGCGAGCTGAAACCGGCCAAGTGATGCAAAGAGCATAGGGCAGGGCGCATAGAGGGAAGCCTTCCCTCATGCGCTCTGCGCCACGCGGGGGGGTATGGAATTACGCAAGTACATCGGCCGAAGGCTGGTCCAGGTCGTCATCATCTTTTTTGTGATTCTGACGGTACTGTTTCTCCTGTTCCGCCTGGCGCCGGGCGATCCGGTGTCGCGAATGGTGGATCCGGATATGACGCCCGAGGATGCCCACCGCCTAAAGGTCGAGTTAGGGCTGGACAAACCATTGGGAATCCAGTACCTCGTTTATCTCAAGAATTTTTTTACCGGGCATTTCGGGTATTCATTCCATTATGGAGAACCGGTGGTCAACATTATATGGAGCCGACTCCCCAACACCGTCCTTTTGTTCACCACATCCATTATCCTGTCGGCATTGGTGGGCATATTTTTAGGTAAGATCGCATCGTGGCACAAGGGTAAGAAGACCGATTCCATCCTGACCATCGGGGCGCTGGTAACCCACACCCTCTTTCTACCATGGCTTGCCCTGATCATGATCTGGCTCTTTTCCTATAAGTTCGGTTGGTTTCCCATCACCGGCATGATCTCGGAAGATGTGTGGCTGGATCCCGACTCAGGCTTCATAGCCAAGTCCCTGGATGTCATGTACCACATGGTCCTCCCCTTATCCACCCTCTTTCTGATCCACTTCGGGGCCTACCTTCTCATTATGCGGAGCAGCATGCTGGAGACCCTGAAAGAGGATTACATCCTCACGGCAAGGGCCAAGGGGCTTGAGGAAAAGGTGATCCGGGACCATCATGCAGCCCCGAACGCGGCCCTGCCGGTGGTCACGAGCGTGGGTCTGAGCCTGGCCTTCTCCATCAACGGGGGAGCCCTGACCGAGACGGTCTTCACCTGGCCGGGCATCGGGAGGGAGCTGGTCTTTTCGGTCAGTCAGAACGATTATCCCCTGGCCCAGGCGTCCTTTCTGCTGATTGCCGCGGTGGTCCTGGTATCCAACGTCGTGGTGGACGTCCTCTACGCATATCTCGACCCGCGGATTCGGTATTAAGGGAAAGTGACTAAAGTGAGCTAAAGTGATTGAAGTCAATCGCGGCCAAGGGTGATTTGAGAGATCCTATGACAGTTAGAGAAAGATTTCCCCTGCTGAACAGCTTTTTAGATGGCTGGTCTATTTTCAAGCAGAGCCTCCTGGGTAGGATCGGCCTGGTCCTCCTGATCCTGTTTGCCCTGATGGCCGTGTGCAGCTATATCCCGCCGTTGATTGACCCCATGTACAACCCCATGACCGGCGTCGATCCGGCGATCACCTGTTGCACGCCCCCCGGCATGAGACACTGGCTGGGAACGGACTTCATGGGTCGGGATATCCTGAGCCAACTTCTGGCAGGGGCCCGCGTGGCCTTCATGGTGGGCATCTCGGCCGCGGTCATGAGCATTGTATTAGGGGTGGCCATCGGTATGACGGCCGGATACATGGGACGGTTCATTGACACGCTCCTGATGAGGCTGGCCGACATGATCATGGTCATGCCGACCCTCCTGGTGGTCCTGATCCTTGCCGCTGTATTCGGACAGCTCAACATCTGGACCATTGTCCTGATTATCGCCCTCTTCAGGTGGCCGGGCGTATCCCGGATTATTCGGGGCCAGACCCTTTCGCTGAAGCAGCGGCCGTTTATCGAGGCCGCCAAGGTGGCGGGGGCCTCCCATTCCCGGATTATATTTCAGCACATTATGCCGAATGTCCTGCCGCTCGCATTTTTGTTCATGACCTTTCGAGTCACCTCCGCCATTATTACCGAGGCCGCCCTCGCCTTCCTGGGATTCGGGGACCCCGGAACCGTAAGCTGGGGCATGATGCTCCAGTGGGTGTGGAAAACCGGGCATATGTTCAAGGCCCCCTATTGGCTTCTCCCTCCGGGCATCTGCATTTCGTTGATCACCCTTTCCTTTTACATGTTGGGAAGGGCCATGGATGAGGTCCTCGACCCGAGGCTGAGGAAGGAGGACCAGACAGACTAAATGCCCCTGTTGGAAGTTGACAACATCAGCATCGGTTACCATACTCGAAATGGCTACCTCAAGGCCGTGGAAGGGGTTTCTTTTGTCCTGGAGGAGGGCCAGTCCCTGGGCCTCGTGGGGGAATCAGGCTGCGGCAAGACCACCATCGGCATGGCGCTCATGGGGCTGCTTCCCCCGAACGGATCGGTCAGCACCGGTCGCATATTGCTCGAGGGAAAAAACATCCTGGTCATGTCGGACGAGGAGAAACGCCGCATCCGGTGGCGAAAGATGGCCATGATCTTTCAGGCCGCCATGAATGCCCTGAACCCGGTGCAACGCGTGGGCAACCAGATCGCCGAGGCCATTCTGGTCCACAACCCTTCCCTCGAGAAGGAGGCGGCCCTGTCCCAGGTGGAAGGACTCTTCGACCTGGTCGGAATTCCTCGGGAACGCCTCACCGATTACCCTCACCAGTACAGCGGCGGGATGAAGCAGCGGGCCGTCATCGCCATGGCATTGGCCTGTCATCCCAAGGTGATCATTGCCGACGAGCCTACGACCGCCCTGGATGTGATCGTCCAGGACCAGATCCTGGAAGAGGTGAGGGCCCTTCAGCGGGAATTCAATATCGGCATCATATTCATCTCCCACGATATCTCGATTGTAGCCGACATGTGTCACGAGATCGGCGTCATGTATGCGGGTCAGTTGGTGGAATTCGGACCGTGGCGGACCGTTTTCGAATCCCCGGCCCACCCTTATACAAAGGCCCTTCTCTCATCTTTTCCGACGCTCACCGGCAAGAAAAGCGATCTGGTCCCGATTCCGGGGGAAACGCCCAACCTGATCAACCCGCCTGCCGGGTGCCGGTTCTGTGACCGCTGCCCGGAGGCCCAGGCGTTCTGCAAAACGAGCCCCCCCCAATGGGTGGACATCGGCTCAGGGCACAAGGCCCTCTGTTGCAGGTCCTGAAGGGATTCAGATTGGAAACTCGAAACGTGATGCCCATGCAGAAAGCGCTGTT
>Ga0172374_1002678_pt1 | contig 11142 bp, 6 predicted proteins | sample LakKiv3m_FD_114536 | JGI IMG/M metagenome (GOLD analysis project Ga0172374, IMG submission 114536) | Freshwater microbial communities from Kabuno Bay, South-Kivu, Congo - kab_092012_10.3m | ecosystem: Environmental > Aquatic > Freshwater > Lake | place: Democratic Republic of the Congo... | reverse complement strand
GGGCAGGTCAAGGGCGGGCGCGAGAAGCCCACCATCATCATCACCATCCCGGTCGACGGCTACACCGGCGATTCCGACGAGCCGGGCACCACCGCCCACGGCGACCGCATCCCGGCGCACATCGTGCGACGCATGGCCGAGAACGCCAACCTGCAGCGTGTGCTCATGGCGGGCTCACACGTGCTCGACCTCGGGCGCGAAGTGCGCTTCGCCACCGAGGCGCAGTACCGAGCACTGCTCGCTGGCGGTGGCATGTGCGACTTCGGTGACTGCCGCATTCCCGGAGCCTGGTGCGACGTCGATCACTTCATCGACTGGGAGAAGCTCGGCCCCACCGATCTCGAGAACCTGAAGCTCTTCTGCCGGCACCACCACATCGAGAAGCACCGGCCCGGCGTGCGAGTGGAGGGCAGCGGCAACGATGCCCGCATCATCCTCGCCGACGGCACCGTGGTGGAGTGCAACGGGCAGAAGAAGCGGGAGCGCCTCGCCCGCTTGGGGAAGATCGATCGGCCACCCGACCAGGGCGGCGAGGCGGCGGCCTGACGCACCGGATGCAGGGCACCACGCGAGGTCGCGTGGTGCCCTGCATCGGCGCGTCCGGGGTCAGGTCGGCGTCACGTCAGCGGGTGAAGCGGAACTGGGCGGTCTGCACCGACCCGTCGTCGAAGCGCACCTGCAGCACGCCGCACTGGCCGGCCCAGGCCTTCTCGGTCTCCCACTCCACCTTGTACGTGTCGTTGCCCCGGCTGTACTCGAGGTCGTCCAGATCGGCCGACACCGTCACCCCCGTGGGCTCCCACGTGGTGCACGACGCGAACGCCACCGTCGACCCACCCGCAGCGAACAGGCCACGGCCGTGGAAGCCCGACAGGCTGAACCGCACCGCCAGGTCGTCACCGGCCTCCACACGATTCACCACACCATTGCGGATGGGACGGAAGAACCCCACGAAGCGATACAGCGCCGCCACCGTGGCCTCGTCGACCGACGAGTTGCCGAACGCGTCGGTCACCCGCACCCGCACCGTGCGCACCTGCGGCGCCACCAGACCCGAGAACGGCACCGTCTGGCCCGGGGTCTCGAACGTGCCGTCACCGTCGAGGTCCCAGTCGAACGTGACCGCCGAACCCTCCGGATCCACACCGGTGGCGCTCAACAGCACCGTGTCGCCCTCGACCACCTGATACGGGCCACCCGCATCGGCCGACGGCGGCACGTTCACCGGGTTCAACCCCACCACCACCGGATCGTGGTCCGACGAACGGGTCTCGTTCGGCTCGAACAACGCATCCTGCGCCGGCGGCTTGAAGCTGGTGTCGTAGTCGAGCACGTCGGGCTCGTCGGAGTTGATGTGCCAATCGGCCGCACCCGTCACCTGCGCCGCCAGGCTCGCACTCGCCAGCGCATGATCGAGATACCCCGCCTGCCCGTCGAACGTGTACGAGTAGGCGTACGCACCCTGGAACTGGGCGATCAGGTTCGTGTAATCGTCGGCCGTGCCGGCCACATCGTCGGCACCCGCCTTCACCGCATCGACCGGATCCTCCATCGCATACGAGTTCAGGTCACCCATCACCAGGAAGTCGGGATCGCCGCTACCCGTCGGATCGGTGGCCAACCAGTCGACCAGCGCCTGCGCTGCCGCCGTACGCGTCAGGTTGCAGTTGCCCTGCCCGTCGAACACGTCGGGATCGCCGACGTCGTCGCACGCCGAACCCTTCGACTTGAAGTGGTTCACCACCACCGTGAACCGGCCACCCGTCGCCACGTCCTCGAACGTCTGCGCCAACGCCGGACGGCTCTTCGTGTCGATGAACCGCGGATCGTCGGCCGAGGTGAGCGTCTCGAACGCGCCCACCGGTGTCACCTTCGACGGGCGGTAGATGATGCCCACCCTGATGGCGTCGGTGCCGATCACCCCGGTGTCGATGAACGCATAGCCCGGCAAGCCGGCCACGATGTCGGCCAACGGCTCCACACCGGTCGTGTTCTCCAACTCGTTGAGACCGATCACGTCACCGTCGAGACCGCCGAGCGCGGCGAGCAACTTCGTCCGCTGCCGCGAGAACTCATCGGGCTGGTCGGCGTCGGCACCACGGCACTCCACGTTCTTCGTCGGGCCGCACGTGTTGTCGAGCGGATTGCCCGTCGGCTGATCGAGCGTGAGGAAGTAGTTCAACGTGTTCATCGCCGCGATGCGCAGCGAGCCACCCACCGGCTCCGGTGCCGGCGTGCGCGGGTTCGTCGCAGTGTGGTCGGCCGGGCCCGTCGGGAAGATGCGATAGAGGTTGAAGTCGAACCCCATCACGCCCACCGTGTTCTGCACCGTGTCGCCACCGCGGAACCGGTTCGCCAACGAGAACGGCGCACCGTTCGGATGCCGCAACGTGGCCGGGTTCTGCGCACTCTGCGCATCGTCGAGCGTGATCCGGCGCAGGCTGTTCGCCAGTGCACGGGCGTTCGCCGCCGCACCCGGTTCGTCGATGGCCGTCGGCGTGAACGGACGCGACTCGCCGTCGAGCGGCAGGCCGAGCACGATCTCACCGAACCGGTCGTAGTTGAAGTACTCGGCGATCACCAACGACTGCGGCAACCGCACCGACATCCCCTCGAACCGTTCGGGCTCGAGCGTCGACGAGAACGGCATCGTCACGTCGGTGGCCGGCACCGATGCGAACCCGCACTGCACGATGTTCGTCACCGCCGCGCTGTTGCTGTTCGAACCGTTCAACGTCGTCTGGTTGAAGCGCTCACGAGCGAACCCCGTCACCGTCACCAACTGACCGACACTCACCAGGTTCGCGTTGCCGGTGAACACGAAGATGCCGTCGGAGGTGGCCGGATCACCGTCGCCGTTCACGTCCTGCAGATAGAAGCCCTGCGCCGCGGCGCTGCCCTCGAAGTCGCCGACCACCACACCCTGCGTGCGCACCGCACCCTGGATGGCCGCCGTCGGGCCACTGCCCTGGATGGCGGGGATCGGCGTGAACGGGGCCACGCACGCGTCGAACGCGGTGAAGCCGACCGTGAAGTCGACCGTCATGTTGTCGGGCGGATCGTTGCCGTCGACATCGGCCACCTGGCCGGCGAGCACCGTGAACGTGCACGACTCACCGTCGACCAACGTGACCGAGGGATCGATGGTGAACGTGGTCGGGCCGCCGGAGAACGTCGACGCCACATCACCACTCACCGAGCACGACAGCGAGTACCACGACGCCGACACCGTGACCGGCTCGCTGAACGTGACCGACAGATCGCGGCCCACCGGGAAGTCGGTCGCACCGTTCACCGGGAACGAGGAGCTCACCGACGGCGCCACATCGGCCGCCGCACACACGTTCAGCGGCGAGGCCGTCGAACGCGGGGCCGGCGCACCGACCGAGAAGTCGCCGAGGTTGTTGTCGGTGTCGGTGCAGCCGTTCGCCGCACGTGCCGCCGACGTGGTGTTGGAGAGCGCCGGCGTGGCCGCGCCCTCGAAGAAGTTCGCCGTGCCGTAGCCCACCAGATCCTTGATCTGCGCCAGCTGGTCGGCCGCACACGGGGCACTGCCACCGTTGCAGGCCAACGCCGTGGCCGCGGTCACCAGCGCCACCTTGCCGCCGGTGGCACTCATCAATGTCCCGCCCGTCGCGTCGGGCGTGGGCAGCGGCACGCCGTTCGCCACACTGCCGCCCTGTTGCACCAACAGGTACTGGCCGGGCGCCAACGAACCGGTCAGCGTGGCGGCGACGGTGAAGTTGCCCGTGCCGGTGGCCGACGCGTACTGCACCGACCACCCGGTCAGCGACACCGTCGACGTGCCGCGGTTGAACAGCTCGATGAAGTCGTTCTGGTACGGCGCACCGGTGTTGCCACCGCCGCCGTAGACCTGGCTGATCACCACGTCGGGCGACACTGCCTGGGCCACCGGCGCCACCACCGGCGCCACCACCACCGGCACGGCCGCCAGCGCCGCCAGACCAATCCTTGAGAACCATCCTCGCATCGATCCACTCCTCGCGCTCGTGACTGCACGCAGAGTAGCCGCCCTTGACTAACCGCCTGCCACCTGCGTCCCCGCCACCCACACGGCGGCGATGTCGCTCGGACGGGCCAGGCGGACGATCTTCTCGAACAGCCGCGCCTCGTCGTCGATCCACCCCCGCAGCACCGGGCCGTCGGTCTCCACCACGATCGCGTCGAACTGGCGGCCCACCTCCAGCAACCCCACCGGCGCACCGAGCACATCGGCCCCGCCCACCGTGCCGAGATGGAACGCCGTCACCACGTCGATCGGCTCGACCGACCGCGACACGTCGACCGCCAACGCGCACTGGTGCAGGAGGCCTGGCTCGGCACCACCGGCGATGTCGGTGCCCATCCCCACCTTGACGCCGGCATCGAGCACCCGCCGAGTGGGGAACGTGCCGTTCGCGAAGTACGTGTTGCTCAGCGGGCAGTGCGCCACACCCGCACCGGCGTCGCGGATGAGCGGCAGGTCGTCGTCGCCCAGGTGGTTGCCGTGCGCCAGCACCGTGCCCTCGCGCAACAGGCCCATCGCCCGCAACGCCGCCGTGTCGCTGTGGCCGTAGCGCTCGAGCACCACCCCGTGCTCCCACACGCTCTCGGAGCAGTGCGTCTGCACCAGCGCACCGGTCTCCGCCGCCAGGTCGCCGAGGCCACGCAACAACTCGTCACTGCACGCCGGTACGAACCGCGGCGTGATGATCGGCTGCACCAGCGGACTGCCCAGGCCCCTGATGTCGGCCACCGACCGGCGCGACGCAGCCACCCCCTCGGCCGCCGACGCGTCGCAGTAGTACGACGGCACGTCGAGGTCCATCGCCACCCGGCCCACATACGCACGTTGGCCGCTGCGGATGCACTGCTCGGCCAACGCCGACGTCGCCGGCTCGTGCACCGACGAGAAGTACACCGCCGTCGTGGTGCCGTGCGACAACAACGCCGGCACCATGTGCGCCCACACGTCGCGGGCGAACCCGACATCGGCGAAGCGGGCCTCCAGCGGGAACGTGTACTCGAACAGCCACTGCTCGAGCGGCAGGTCGAGCCCGGTGCCGAGCTGCGGCCACTGCGGCGCGTGGATGTGCAGATCCACCAACCCCGGCAGCAACCGCTGCGAAGGCGACAGACGATGCACCGTGCCGTCCGGGTCGGCCTCGTCGTCGGCCGGCCCCACACTCGTGATGGTGCCGGTGCCGTCGAACGACACCGCCACCTCACGCAACACCTCCAGCCGATCGGCCGACGGCGCCTGCAGCACCGTGCCGACGACCGTGGTGATCACCCGGGGTACTTCTCCGACGGGCCGTACGCGTTGGTGCCCTTGTCGCTGTCGGTGAAGAAGAACACCAGCAGGATGATCGCGCCGACGAGCGGGATGAAGCTGATCAGCAACATCCAACCCGTCTTGCCCGTGTCGTGCAGACGGCGGATGGCCACCGCGATGCCCGGCACGATCATCGCGATGCCGTACGCGAGGTAGAGGATGAAGAACACACCCGAGACGCGCGTCAGCGCGAACAGCACGAAGTACACGATGGCGTTCGCCAGTGCGAACCACCAGTACTCCGCCCGGCGCGCACGCCCGCTGAAGTTGGCGTAGTTCTCGAGCACGCACTTCTTCCAGTAGGTCACCAGATCCATGGGGTCCCCTCCTCCTGATTGATCTGTCGGAAACCTAGACGGCGCTGCGACTTCGTGCGCGCATTGTCGGCTGGCTGGCGGAACGGCCGACCCGAAGCGAGCACCATCGAACCATGGCCCTCCCTCTGCTCCGCGCCGCACGGAGCCCGGAACTTCGCCGCCACCTGCTCGCCTACTTCGCCTTCGGCCTCGCCACCTACTCCACCTGGCTGGCCGTGTTCGTGTTCGCCCAACAGCGTGGCGGCGCCACCGAGGTGGGCATCGTCGCGCTCGTCCTGCTGCTACCCGGCGCCGTGCTGGCCCCCTTCGCCGCCTACGCCGGCGACCGCTACCCGCCGCAGCGGGCCATGGCCGTCGGCTACTCGGTCCAGGTGGTGGCCTACGGCGCCACCGCGATGGCCGCGTGGGCCGGCAGCGCACTCGCCGTGTACGCCGCCGCCACCGTGTTCTCCACCGCCGTCACGTTCTGCCGACCGCTGATGGTGTCGATGCTGCCCGCCATCACCCACACCCCACGCGAGTTCGTGGCCGCGAACGCGCTCACCGGCCTCGTCGACCAGACCGCGATGCTGGCGGGCCCACTGCTCGCCGGCCTCGTGATGGTGCTCGCCTCACCCGCCGAGGTGTTCGCCCTCGCGATGCTGGGCACGCTGTTCGCCACGGTGATGGCCGCACTCACCCCGGCCGACCCGCTCCCCCGCCCCGCCATCGACGCACGCGAAGTGGTGCGCCAGGCCTGCGGCGGGTTCGTGGCACTGCGCCGCTCGCCGCACGTGGCCGTGCTGGTGTTCTTCACCGCCTGCGTCGCACTCGTCGCCGGCACCACCGACGTCCTGTTCGTCACGTTCAGCGACCTGCGCCTCGACGGCGGCGGCGGACAGTCGAGCATCCTCAACGCGGCCTCCGGCTTCGGTGCCGTACTCGCCGCCACCGTGGCCTCGAAGGCGCTGCGCTCACCCCGCGCGAGCGTGCCCATCCTGTGGGCCGCCATCGCGATGGGCACCGCGTTCGCCGGCCTGTCGATCGCCCGATCGATGGGCGCCGCCACCGCACTGTTCGTGCTCGAGGGCATCGGCGAAGGACTGCTCGGCCTCGCCGCCGTCGTTGCGCTGCAACGTCGCGCACCGATGGACGTGATGTCGCGGGTGTTCGGCATCGCCGAATCCGTGCACGCGGCCGCCGTGGCCGCCGGCTCGGTGCTCGTCGCCGTGCTGATCGGCACGATGTCGCTGGAGGGCGCGCTGATGGTGATGGCCGGCACGACGCTCGTCCTGGTGCTGTCGGGCGTACTGGTGCTGCGCCGGCTCGGCGAGGAGCAGGCCGAGGCATCGGCCGACGTGGTCGACCGACTGCTCGCCGACCCGGTGTTCGCACCGCTCCCCGCGCCCGCGATCGAACGGCTCGCCCTCAAGGCCGTCGCCATCGACGCCGTCGCCGGCTCGACCGTGATCCGCCAGGGCGACCACGGCGACCGCTACTACCTCGTGGTCGACGGCATGCTCGAGGTGCGCATCGACAACCAGATCCGCGGCACCCTCACCACCGGTCAGTCGTTCGGTGAGATCGCCCTGCTGCGCGACGTGCCCCGCGCCGCCACCATCGTGCCCACCGCGCCCACCCGCCTGCTGGCCATCGAACGCGACGACTTCCTCACCGCGGTCACCGGCCATCCGCGCAGCCTGGGCGAAGTGCACGCCGTGGTGAACACCCACCTCGCCACCGCCGCGTAGGCGCTACGCGTCGTCGGAGTCGTCGTGGGCCAGCGTGGCCAGCACGCTGCCGGTCGGCAACGCCCGCTCCGCCACCCGATGCGTCGCCGGCCGCGCCGCCAACGCCTTCGTCACTGGCTCGACCTCGGCGATGGCCACCTGGTTGCGGCCCGCACCCTTCGCCTCGTACAGCGCGTCGTCGGCCAGGCGCACCGCTTCGTCGAGCGAGTCGCATGCCGTGGCGTCGACCACGCCGAAGCTCGCCGTGAAGCCCGGGATGTCCGACGTGGCCAACCGCGCCGCGAGCTGCACCCGCATGCGGTCGAGCACCTCCGCCGCCTCGTGCGCCGACGAACCGACCACGGCGATGGCGAACTCCTCGCCACCCCAGCGCGCCAGCAGATCGCCGGCACGCAGCGCATCGGCCGCCACCGCACAGAACGTGGTGAGCGCACGATCGCCCATCTCGTGACCGTGCGTGTCGTTGAGCCGCTTGAAGTGATCGAGGTCGGCCATCACCAACGAGAACTGCACCCCGCCACGCCGCATCGAGCGGATGCGCGACTGGAACGTGCGCCGGTTCATCAGCCCCGTCAACGAGTCGGTGGCCGCCTGCAACGACGTGCGCGCCATCGTGCGCAACATGCCGATGCGCGCACCGGCCTGCGCCGACAACGAGCTCAACGCGTCCACCTCGGCCGCCTCGGGCGGCACACCGTCGGCACCCGTGGCGTGGAGCACACCCATCGCCCGACCCATGAACGTCACTGGTACGCACACCGCCGAACACGGCTCACCGCCGCGGTCGCGCAGGTGCGGGCACGCGTCGATGTCGGTGCTCGAGTCGAACGTCACCGGCGACCCACCGCGCACCGCCACGCACGAGAACGGCGATGTCACCGGGCAACCAGGGCCGTCGGGCACCGGGCCCGCCACCACCGCCTGCTCGAGGTTCGCCTTGCTGTTGTCGGCCAGCAGCAGTTCGGCCGGCCGGTCGGGCACCAGCTCGCCGAGCGTGCGGCCCACCACGTCGAGCGCCGACGGTTCGTCGTCGCTCATCTCGAGCGCGCGATACACCCGGGTCTGCAGTTCCTGCCGGCGATGGTCGGCCAGCAGCAACTCCTCGCGTTGACGCAGACTGCCGAGCATCGAGTTGAACGCACGCGCCAGTCGACCCGTCTCGTCGTCGCTGTCCACATCGGCCTCGGCCGACAGGTCGCCGGCCGCGGCGCGCTCGGCCGCCTGCTGCACACGGTGCAGCGGGTTGCGGATCAGGCGGGTGATCACCCAACTCGCCAGCAGCATCACGCCCAACGCCAGCACCGCCAGTGCCACGCCGAAGTCGCGGGCCCGCTGCGAGGTGCGCTCGAACGCCGCCTCCGCCGCCAAGCGGTCCTCGTCGGCCTGCGCCGCCAGCTTCTCGGCGTCCTCGGCCATGAACCCGAACGCCAGGCTCTCGGCGCCGAGCGTGAGGTTGCGGGCCAGTTCGAAGTCGCTGCCCTGCAACGCCTCCCAGATCATCTGGTCGGTGCCGAGGAACGTCTGGTAGCCGGTGGCGATCTTGCGCACCAGCGTGTCCTCCACCGGGTCGTCGGTGAGCGTGCGCATCGCGTCGAGCGTGGTCTCGAACCGCGTCGCCGCCTGATCGAAATCGGTGCGACCCACACCGCCGGCCAGCACGTACGCCTGCTGCGTCGCACGCAGATCGGCCGCGTTGAAGCGCAGGTGATCGGCGGTCTCACTGCGCCGCGACGCCACCTCCACGATGGCCGCGTTCGCATCACCCAGGCGCGCCACGGTGAGGAACAGGCACATCACCACCAGCATCAGCACCACCGTGAGCGCGGCGAAGCCGGTGAACAGCTTGCGGCCCACGGGCACGTCGGCGACGCGCTGGCGGAAGGTGCGCGACTCAGTCGAGGTGACCATCGACCGTCACCTCCTCACCGGCGACGACGACCGTGATCGACAGATCGCTGTCCGACGCGACCGGCACGTTGTTGCCGAAGTGGCGGTCGAGCGGGCCGATGTTCACGTCCTGCATCAACGTCGGCTCGACCTCGATGCGCTCACCCGTCGTGCGGTTGAGCAGCGTGATGGTCGGCACGGCGTCGGTGGCCGCCAACCCGGTGGTGCGGTCGTAGATGTGCGCCTCGACGTGACGCGACCTCGGGCCGAGTGGTTCGCCCGGCCCGTCGATGATCAGTTCGCCCTCGGTGGGATGGTGCTCGGCGTGTTCGGCGTGCGTGAACATCGCCTCGCCGGGCAACACGTTCACCACCACGAGGTAGTGCTCGGTGGACACGGCGCGAGTCCAACCCGCCGCGGCCACCACGTCGTCGGCGTCCTCGGTGACGACGACGACGTCCTGACCGAGCACGCTGCAGGCGGCCAGGGCTCCCACTCCCAGGACGCCTGCAGCGGCAATCACGAGGGCGGATGCTGCGCGGATGCGCCACTGGATGGCTGCTTCGTTGCTGTTCATCGCGCACCCCCTTCGGTTCCCGTGAAGGAGGTTTCGGTCGTTGAGCACGCAACTTGAGCGGAATTCTCAGGTTTCTTGACGAAGTGGTGCCGTGAACAGGGCCTGGTCGAGCGACGAGTCCCACTCGTCACGGGCAGTGAGCACCGCAGCCAGGCGGCCGATCTCGTCGCAACTCTTCGCCGCCGCACCGGCACACCCCGACGCCACGTACACCCGGCCGGGCACCACGTTCGCGATGAGCGGCATGCCCCCCGCCACGTCGGTGACCACGCAGCCCACGGCGTGTCGGTCGCGACCCGCCAACACCGGCACGTGCTCGGCCACCCATGCGCGCAACTGCTCGGCCTCCATCCGGCCGCCGTCGGTGCGGTGCCACTCGTCGATCTCGTCGCCCGAGTGCAGCGGCCCGCTCTCGCGATAGCCGCCGATCTTGAACCACAGTCGCCCGTCGGGATAGCGGGTGGGCGGCACGGTGTAGATGAACGGTGCGCCCGGCGCGGCGTCGGTCCACAACATGCCCGCCATGTCGTCGAGCCCGTCGCCGGGTTCCACCTCGAAGAACAGCGCCGTGATGCCGGTGGACACCACGGGCAACGACAGCAGGGTGTTCACGTAGGCACCGGCGGCAACCAGCACCCGCTCGGCCGTCACGGTCGCGCCCGATCGCGTCCGCACCGTCGCGCCCGTGTCGCCGACGTCGATCGACGTCACCACGTCGTGCAGCACCGTGGCGCCGTTCGCCGCCGCGCCCGCGAGTTGGTTCGCCACCAGCGCCCGCGGGTTCACCACGCCCGCGTCGCCTCGCTCGTGGATGACGCGCGTGCCCGCCGGCATGCGCAGGTACGGGTACGCCTCCGGGCCCTCGACCGAGAAGTCGACACCGTGACGCACCGCCACGTCGTGCTGCGGCTCGAACGTGCTCGCCTGTTCGTGCACGTACAGCACGCCGGTGCGGCGATGGAACGGGATGCCACCGGCTGCCTCGATCTCGGGATACCTGGCCATCGACTCGCGCGCCAGCGTCGACCACACCATGTCGTTCGCCACGATGCGCGTCAGCCGGGCCTCGTCGTGCCACGCGCCGTAGGGCGCTGCGCCCTCGGCCGCGCCGATCACCATCACCCGGCCGGCGTTCGGGTCGGTGCTGAGATGCCGCGCCGCCGAGGCGCCCATCGGCCCGGCACCGACGACGAGGGTGGTCACATCCGTCATCCGCCCATGATGGCGCACCATCGACTCGGTGCGGGCTCCCGCCGCCCGCACCGAGTCGATGGCCTGCAGCGGGAGGAACCGCCG
>Ga0172374_1002676_pt1 | contig 11143 bp, 8 predicted proteins | sample LakKiv3m_FD_114536 | JGI IMG/M metagenome (GOLD analysis project Ga0172374, IMG submission 114536) | Freshwater microbial communities from Kabuno Bay, South-Kivu, Congo - kab_092012_10.3m | ecosystem: Environmental > Aquatic > Freshwater > Lake | place: Democratic Republic of the Congo... | reverse complement strand
CGCCGTGTCCGGGCCCTTGCGGTGCGAGAGACGGCCCACGTATCCGATGCGGAGCCGGTCGATGCGCGCACGCGGCGGCTCGACGTCATCCGGGGAGGCGACCCCGTTGAGGATGACCGTGGCCCGACGGCCGAGCGCGGGGAGCACCGCCCCCACGGTCTGCAGCGTGAAGCGGCTGTTCGCGATGATGCGGTGCGAAGCGAGATGCGGAGCGTACAGGGCGAGGTTCACCAGCCGGGAGGCCGAGGCCTCGGCCTCGTGCACGTGCGTGACCGTCGGCACCCGACTCAGCCGCCCGATCAGCGGCCAGGACGGCAGGACGATCGTGCTGACGTAGAGGGCCCGAGGACGCAGACGACGCACGATCGCGACGGATGCGGCGATGCCGCGGACCGCATCCCTGGCGGAGCGGAGCCAGTTGCGCGGGTGCAGAGAGGACTTCCGGAGCACGAACATCGGCGGGATCAGGACCTCCACCCCGATCGCCTGCAACTCCCCGACGAGAGGCCCGCGCTGCGGAACCGCGACGACGACCCGCTCGTCCCTCTCCCGCAGAGCGCGCGCGCTCTCCAGGAGCATGCGGTCGGAGCCGAAGAGCTCCCAGCCCGGGTGCACGAGCAGGTACGGGGCGCGGTCGTCGTCAGTCACGATCCCATTGTGCCCGGATGCGTCGTGCGCCGTGCGTCCCGGCTCGGCCGCGGTGCTGCGGCCGAGCCGGGATCGCCGTCAGCGACCGCTCCCGAGCAGGACGGTGCCGTCGGCGAGGCCGAGCAGTGCGGCGAGCGTGGCGGACAGCGGCCGCGCGATCGCGGCGTTCGCCGCGATGTCGTCGGCCATCGCCGCGAACGGTTCGGCCGTCGCGGTCTGGGCGTTGCGCCATCCCGGGTTCTTCGCCGCGGCCAGCTGGGCCGGGGTGCGGAACGTCTCGTACACGTCGCCGGACCCACCCCAGGTGACCATCGACGGGCCGCCGGCGGCGCTGCTGAACAGGTTCCCGTCGATCGTCACGTTCCACGTGTCGACGGCGCGTCCGGTGGCCGTGTCGTGTGCGAAGATCGCCCGCGGCCCCCCAGCGCCGAACACGTTGTTGCGGATCGTGATGTTCCGCGTGATCCACGTGACGGTGGGGTCCACGCCGGGCACCCGGGGATCGCGCCCCACCTTGTGCGTGGCCTGGCGCCGTTCGTCCTGCATCAGGTTCAGGTCGTGCCGGGAGTTGTTGCCGAGATCGTTGTTCGAGATCAGCACGTTCTCCGTGTCGAAGATGCGGATGCCCTCCCGGTTGTCGAACGCCTGGCTGCGGGCGATCGTCACCTTCGAGGACAGCTCGGCATGGATCCCGATCTCCGTGTTGTCGTTCGAGGTCACATCGAGGATCTTCACGTCGTAGCAGGACTCGTCGAACCACGTGCCGCTGCCGATGTTGCGGCTCGTGTCGACATTGCTCATGACGATGCCGCGCGTACGCGTCACCTTCACGCCGCCCGCCACGGGCGATCCGTTGAAGTGCTCGGTGTTGTTGTCGGTGACCAGCGAGTCCGAGAAGGTGGTGCCGTATGCCGTCGTGATCGACATGCCGAGCAGCCCGTTCCGGCGCACGGTGAGGTTGTCCACGGTCGCGCGGTCGTTTCCGACGAACAGTCCGATCGTGGCGTTGTCCTCGATCACGAGGTCTCGCAGCGTCACCCCGACGTTGTGCATCCGGACCGTGCCGAGCACGTCGTACGAGGTCGCGTAGCGACGTACGCCGAAGCCCTGGAGGACGGAGTTCGCCGAACGCACGTTGAGCGCCTGTCCGAGGTCGCTCGCCCGCACGTTGCGGCCGGTCGGGTCGGTGCCGAGGATGAGCCGGTCTGCCGCATCGTCGACCGCGAACGTGCCGGGGACGACCTGCGCCGCCGTCGCCACCTGTCGCAGCGGCACCCCGTCGACGTAGAGCTGATCGGGGTGGTTCGCCATGGGGTAGTTCGGGTCGACGAACCAGCTGGCGTTGCCGTTGAGCATGTCGTCGTCGAACTCCGCCTTCCATCCCGAGCTCACCCAGGTGGCGCCGGACTTCGACCAGTTGCTCACCCGCGAGGAGCCGTCGAACCACACGGCCTCACCGGGGTAGGCCTGGATCTTCAGGGTCTTGCTGAAGGGCACCTCGACGGACTCGTGATACTCGCCGGCGCGGACCACGATGGTGGAGCCGGCCGGGGAGGCGTCGACGGCGGCCTGCACCGAGCGGAAGGGCGCGGCGGCGGATCCGTTCGCGGCCCCGGTCGTGCTCTTGACGTCGACGAAGACGGCTCCGGCCGGTACCGCGTACTGGGCGGTGCCGACAGCGGCTGCCCCGCGGGCGGGTGAGCCCGTCCCGGGCTGCGGCTGGGGCTGCGGCTCCGGCTGCGGCTCCGGCTGGGGTTCCGGCTGCGGCTCGGGTTGCGGCTCGGGCTGCGGCTCCGGCTGCGGTTCCGGCTGCGGCTCCGGCTGCGGGGCCGGAGTCTCCGAGCTCAGCGGCCCCTGCGCGGTGGCGGCCTCGATCGAGTCGATCTGCAGATCGGTGGGCGCCGTCGCACTGGTGGAGGCGTACCCCCACACCGCGAAGCCGCCGGGTCCGGACAGGCGCTCCCGTGAGGAATCCGTGACGGCGAGCTGCGGGGCACCCGGCGCGGTCCCTGCCGGGGTCAGGCGAGCCTCGAAGGTCACATCGTCGGTGCCGGTGACGGTGGCGTCGAACGTGTACCACCCGTCTCCGAGGATGCTCACCGGCAGGGACACGGACTTCAGCTCGGCCTCCGAGCCGCCTCCGGTGCGGATCACCGAGAGCTGGGCACGCCCGTCCGCATCGGTCAGCAGGCGGATCCGGTAGGCGGAGCCGTCGCTCTGCACCCGGGTCGTGTACGCGTAGTACCCGCGGCCGCCGCTGCGGTCGAGGCGGAGGTCGGCGGAGATGCGCACGTCCTGGACCTGGACGGAGCGCGGGGTGAGGTAGGCCGATTCGCCGGGGTTCAGCGTGATCGCCGCTGCGCCGTCGGCGACGCTCGCGACCGCGGCCCGCGACGACCACGACGAGTAGTCGATGCCGTTGTCGGAGGTGCCCCATCCGGCCGGGGCGGTGCGGTCGAAGTCATCGGACAGCAGCACGCCGGGGGAAGCGGTGTCGTCCGCGACAGCGGGCGCGGCTCCGAGCGCGCCGAGCAGCAGCGCCGCCGTCGTGGCTGCCGCCGTGACGAGGGCAGCGGTTCGAGGATGGGAGGGATGGGAATGGATCGGGTGACGTCGCGAACGCAACAGGGTCTCCTAGGGGTTTCAGCCCGCGTACACCGCGCCCCTCCAACCAGCCCCCTCCGGGCGAGATGGTGTGCAGTATCGGTACGCACCGCCTACCCGGAAGGGCGACGGCCAGGGCACAGTCTATACACGAACCGGCGCGGATCGTTGTGGAACCGAGATATTCAGGACGGATCCGCAGGGTCCGGCACGACCACCATGCTGCGGATGAACCGCATCTTCCCGCCCACCTGCGGGATGCTCTCGACCCGCTCGACGGTCACGGGGACGAGACCCTTCGTCGCGTGGCGGAGCTTCTCGGTCGCCGCGTGGATCCCCGCCTGCGCGTCGGGGGCGTCACTCGGGATGCACCGCAGAGTGACCGAGTAGTCGGCGTCCTGGACGATCTCGAACTGCCGGATCGACAGCGGCGCGTCGTCGAAGATGTGCCCGAGGGCTCCCGCGATGGTCGTGCCGTCCGGCAGGCGGACCGCGTCGGAGGATCGGCCGGAGATGGCCCCGAGGCGGGGTAGGCCGCGACCGCACGTGCAGGCGCCGGAGCGGTAGCTGCTGATGTCGCCGAGGCGGTATCTGACGATGGGGAAGACGCGATTCGTGAGGTCGGACACGATGACCTCGCCCTCGACGTCCTCCGGCACCACGTGGTCCTCATCGTCGACGATCTCGATGCGTCGGACGTCCGCGAAGACGTGCAGCCCGTTCTGCGCGGCGCATTCGCCCGCCATCCACGGGATCTCGGCCGAGCGGTAGTGGTCGAAGCACGGCGCACCGAACGCCTCCTCGATCTCCGCCCTGGTGCCGGGAGACAGCGGCGCCGCCGTCACGGCCACGGCCGCGGGCGGCGTGACGGTGAGCCCCATCCGCTTCATGCGACGAACGGTGTCGAGCACTCCCCCGCCGTAGCCGATCAGGAAGCGCGGGCGCAGCCTGTTCCACCGCTCGACGAACTCCCGGACGGAGGCGTCGGTGATCTGGAAGGCGTCCAGCTGCACGCGTCGAGACGGAAGCCAGCCGAGATCGTGGCGGATCCGGGCGGCGCCGGTCAGCACATGCCGCGTCACGATCCCACGGTCATCCCAGGGCTTCACGCCCCACCAGTCGAAGAGGCGCCATTCCAGCGCGCGAGCGGGGAACCGCAGATCACGCAGCAGGTGCAGCGGCAGACCGGTGCTGCCACCGGTCCGGGACACGACGCTCGTCCGCGAGTCGGCCTCGTCGGTGCGGATGCGCTCGAAGTTCTCGCGCAGCATCGCCTTGTCCACGATCGGCAGCGACGCGAACGCCGCGGGATCCCGCAGGTCGTCGTCCGTGATCCCGTGGGCGGAGTAGAGGTCGCGGTAGAACGCGCTGTGCCCGAAGGCGAACCGGGCGTGCGCGATGGACCGTTCGGCGCTCACCTGGGCGATCCGCTCCGGCGAGAGGGCATCCATCGCGAGGAACTCGCGATACGCCTCGGTGCTGCTGCGACCGCCGACCGCGGTCTTGAGTCGGAATGCCGCTTCGCGCATCATGCCTCCACCGCCCGCCCGCGGGGGCGCACCCGCGCCAGCCGCGCCCGCAGCGCCTCACGATAGGCCGCCGCGTGCGCGGCACCCGCGTCGTCCCACTCCCGACGCGACAGGTCGGGGCGATCACCGGTGATCGCCCGCACGGCGCGGAGGGCCTCCAGGAGGGCGTCCGCATCCACCTCCCCGTCGTACATCTGCACCCACTCCGGTCCCACCTCGGCGGCGAGCGCCTCGTTCGGCGCGTTGCGCGGGACGAGCACCGGGCGATCGAGGGAGAGAGCGGCCAGCACGCTGCCCGAGTTGTGCATGAAGCGGTAGGCGAGCACGATCAGCTCGGAACCGGTCACGAGCTGCACGAGCTCCGCATCGCTGAGGAACTCCAGCTCCAGGACCACGTTCGGCAGGTCCGCGACACGGGTCCGCAGATCCTCGGCGAGCTCGGCGCTCGACGCCTTGCCGCCGATGATCATGCTGATCTCGGGGTCCCTCGCCACGGCATCGGCGTAGGCGTCCACGAACCCGGAGACGCCTTTGTAGCGGCGCACGCCGCCGAACGTGCCGAGGCGTCCGCGCAGACGCTCCGCGCGGGGCTGCACACCGTACCAATCGCGGTAGTGCCCGTGCAGGATGACCGTCTGCGCGGTTCCGGCGGGAAGCGGGGTCGTCTCGTTCAGCACGATGCGGTGATCGGCCTGCCGGTCGATGCGTCGCAGCAGCCACAGCCGAGCGGCGTTGTCATCCGGCAGGTCGAGGTTGTGCACGGTGCGCACCACGGCGATGCGGCGTGAGAGCCCGTGCCGCAGGGCCAGCAGCCCGGTGAGGGCGTACTTGCCCACGGAGGACACCGCGCTCGACCCGTGCAGCTTCACCTCGGGCCAGTGCCAGTGGAACACGTCGTATCGGCCGAGCAGGGCCTCACGCCAGGAGAAGCGGACGTGCTCGATGCCGTCGGTCGCGGCGAGCGCCTCATCCAGCATCGTGATGTACGGATTCGTGGTCACCCGGGGCGCCCCGAAGGACTGCATCACGCGCAGCGGCCGCCGCGGATCAGACATCGGCGGCCAGTCCTCGGATCGAGCGGTACCAGCGCAGCGCCGCGAGCAGGAGCATCAGCACGTTGATCACCGCGAGCGCGGTGTAGATCCCGACGAACACGGGCTGCCACCACAGCAGCGCGAAGACGAGGCAGAGGAACCCGTAGTCGGTCGGGATGACCGCGAGCGAGTAGAGACCCCCGGATCGCCACGCCTCCCTTGGCGCCTCCGCAGGGCCGTGCGGGTGCTCCAGCCGATGCACCCGGCGCAGGAAGTCGGCGGCGATGATGCCGAAGAAGAACACGTTGGCCGATGCCGCGAACACGAGCGGCACGAGCAGCCAGCCGTCGGGCAGGTCGAAGAAGCGGAACCAGCAGACGAGCACGGCGAGGTGGATGGTCGCGAGCTTGATCGAGTCGAAGAAGTGATCGAGCCACTCCCCCGCGAGCGAGCCGGTTCCGGTGAGGCGAGCCAGCTGGCCGTCGGCGGAGTCGAGAGCGTAGCCGAGCACGAGCAGGACGGCGATGAGGATCGACGACCAGACCGTCGGCGGAAGGAGCGCGATGAGAGCGACACCCGTGAGCGTGAACACCGCGCTCACGATCGTGACCTGCGTTGGCGTCATCCGCAGGGCGTACGCGGTGGCCGCCATCGGACGACCGAGCGGCCGGTTGATGTAGCGCGAATACGCGGCGGCGCCCTTGGACGACTTCTGCGCCTCTTTCAAGCGACTCATCGCCGCACGGATCTCTGACACGACAACTCCCCCAGGCGGCGTCGAATGTAGCCTTCACTATATCTACAGGTTCGAGCGCACCCCCGCGAGGTGTGCGGCCGGAGAGGAGCAGGAGTGAGCGAACGCGCACTCGCGGTCATCGTCGTCAATTACGGCTCGGCCGCCCTGCTCTCCACCAACCTCGTCGCGACCGCTGCGGCCCTTCCTGAGGCGCGGATCGTCGTCGTCGACAACCGGTCGACCGCCGAGGAGCGCCGACGGGTGGAGGAGCTGTGCGCCCTCCACGGCTGGGACCTGGTGGCGATGGACGCGAACGCGGGATTCGGCGGCGGCGTGAACGCCGGAGCGGCCCACGCGTTCGAGGTCGCCGGGGCCTCGGATCTGCTCCTGCTCAACCCCGATGCGCGCATCGATGCGTCATCGACCGCCGCCCTGCTCGATGCCACCTCCGACGGCATGACGCTCGCGTCGCCTCGCGTGGAGGACGCGGAGGGCAGGACCTGGTTCGCCGGCATGGACGTGTACCTCGCCGACGGCTCGATGGGCGGCCCGCGGCGGCGGCGGGAGCAGCCGTCCGCCCGTCGGCTGCCCTGGATCAGCGGGGCCTGCATGCTGATCCCGCGCGCCGTCTGGGACCTCTCGCGGGGCTTCGACGAGGAGTACTTCCTCTACTGGGAGGACGTCGACATCTCGGTGCGAGCGGCGGAGCGAGGTGCCAGGCTCCTCGTGGTGGAGGACGCGATCGCCGTCCACGACGAGGGCGGGACGCATCGGGGGCAGCGTCAGCGCCCGGAGGCGAAGTCCGAGCTGTACTACTACTACAACATCCGCAACCGGCTGCTGTTCGCTTCGCGCCACCTCGACGCCGCCGACGCCGAGGCCTGGAACCGGACGGCCTGGCCGAACGCGCGGCAGGTCCTGCTCCGCGGCGGAAGACGACAGTTCCTCCGCCCGCTCGCGCCCCTGCGTGCCGCATGGCGCGGAGTGCGCGACGGAAGGCGGCTGATGGCAGGCGCTCGGTCGCGCCGGGGTGCTGAGGTCTAAACTCGGATCACCGTCTCTCGCGACCGCGAGGACGCAGGGGCGAGGTGGGGTCACATGGTCGAAGCGCACGACGAGAAGAAGCCGGCTCGCAGCCGCACCTGGATCGTCCTGTCGGTCCTCATCGCGGTGATCGCCCTCGCGGTGGCCGCCGCCTTCATCGTGCCGCCGCTCCTGGCGCCGTCCGGGCAGCCGACTCCGAGCGGGTCGCCCAGCGCGACCCCGACGGTACCGCCCCGCGACATCGTCGGAACCGACGCGCCGCGCCCCAGTGCGACCCCGTCTCCTGCTCCCTCTGCCAGCGATTCGCCGTTCGCCGAGCTCACGCCCGTCGCGCCCGACGCCACGGTCGTCACGGCGGACCGGATCGACATCTCGCTGTCGCGCATCGAAGCCGTCCAGGGCGAGGCCGCCCTCGCCGGAGAGACCTCAGGACCGGCGATCAGAGTCACGGTGCGCCTCGTCAACGAGGGCTCCGACCCCCTCGACCTGGAGTACGTGACGGTGAATGCGTACTCCGGGAAGGACCGCACCCCCGCCGGCACGCTCACGCAGCCGGGAGGGGCGCCGTTCGAAGGATCGCTCGCGCCCGGCGACTCGGCGGAGGGCGTGTACCTGTTCACCGTGCCGGAGTCGGATCGCAAGGACGTGACGGTGACCGTCGACTACCTCCTCGGTGCGCAGGTCGCCGTGTTCCGCGGCGACCTCCGCTGAGGCGGGGGCAGCGATGACCGGCGCCGACAAGTACACGACCACCTCGATCATCGCGGCGGTCGCGGCGGCGGCGTCGGCAGTCCGCTACACCTTCGGCCCCGGCATCAGCATCTCGGTCGTCATCGCCGTCGTGCTGCTTCCGGTGTGGTGGCCGGTGCTGCGGCAGTACCGCTTCGCGAGACCGCTGATCGTCCTCGCGGCTCTCGCCGCCGTCTCCGGGGCCCTGCTCACGGTGTTCGAGACGATGCGGCCGACATCCACGAGCCTCCTGATCGAGCAGTCGCTCACGCTGCTGTCGCTCGCCGGCGGCATCGGCGTCCTGCTGTGGGCGCGCACGGAGCTGGGTTTCGGCGGCACCGCCGTCGCGTTCGGCGTCGGCGCGCTCGCGAACGTCGCGCTCACCGGCGGGAACCCGGCGAACCTGTGGAAGTACTCGCTCGCGGTGCCCGTCATCATCATCGTGCTCGGCTTCACGTCGACGACCCGACGCCGCTCCCTCGACCTGCTCGCGCTCGCAGCGCTCGCGGCCGTGTGCCTGTTCTCGGACTCCCGGTCGATGACGTCCTTCCTGCTCCTGGCCGGCGTCATCGTGCTCTGGCAGATGTTCCTCCCTCCGGGGAGCCGGCGCCCCCGTCCGGCGCAGACCCTCGTGCTCCTCGGCGCTCTGAGCCTGGCAGCCTTCAGCCTGCTGCAGGCCCTGATCCTCGAGGGCGTGCTGGGAGACGCCGCCCAGCAGCGGACACAGGCGCAGATCGACACATCCGGCTCCCTGATCGCGGGAGGACGCCCCGAGCTCGGTGCCGCCACCGCACTGATCAGCGCCCGCCCGCAGGGATTCGGCAGCGGCGTGCTGCCCACCTCCGTGGACGTCTGGATCGCGAAGACGGGCATGAGCGAGCTGAACTACGACCCGGACAACGGCTACGTCGAGGGCTACATGTTCGGCGGCCAGTTCGAGGTCCACTCCGTGCTCGGCGACCTGTGGCTGCGCTTCGGTCCGCTCGGGGCCGCCTTCGCCATCGCCCTCCTCGTCGGGGCGATCTACGCCGTGGCCCGTGCGGTCTCCCTCAAGGCGGCATCCGGCCTCGTCGTGTGGCTGACCCTGCTGGGCGCGTGGGACACGTTCTTCAGCCCGCTGCTGACCTCCTCGCGGACGCTGGCGCTGCTCTTCGCCCTCACGGCCATCCCGGTCGCGGAACTCGTGCGACGCCGGCCGGACCGCCCGCGGCGGTCGGATCGGCTGGCCTCACAGGGCGGGCCCGTCGGAGCGGAGTGACACCGCCGACGGGCGTATCGCTCAGAGCTCGCCCGGCTTCATGACCTCGACGTCGATCGCGCGGATCACCCGCTGCGCGGCCGTGTCGGTCGGGGGCTCGGACGACGCCTGGTCGCCCTTGCGCCGACGGGTGGGGGCGTAGACCACGAGCGAGTGGAACAGGAACCGGGCGAAGAACGCCACGATGAGGGAGAGCGCCGTCGCGAGCACGCTGGAGATGTGCCAGGTCTCGACCATCAGAGCCATCACGGGGATGCGCAGCGCCGCCTCGACGTTGTTGAACGCGAACGAGCTCGCGAAACGGATCCCGACCCCGCGGGCATCCGTCTTCATGTCGGCGAACACGAACCGCTCCTGCAGCAGGAAGTTGCCGATGATCGTGACCTCGGCACCGACGATCGCCGCCCAGACGTAGGGCACGCCGGCGGCGGTCAGTCCCCACATGATGCCGAGGTTCGCGACCGCCCCGATCACGCCGATGAGGGCGAAGAGCGACATCTTCCCGAAGCGCAGCCGCGCGAGATGGGCGATGAACGTGCCGCCCTGACGCAGGCTCGCCTTGGACGTGCCGTGCCGCCGCTCGGCGAACTCCATCGGCACCTCGGCGATGCGCAGGTCGTTGCGCGCGAGGATCTCGAGGAGGATCTTGAACCCCTGGGGCTTGAGCGCCGACAGATCCAGGCGGGTGCGGTCGACGAGGAAGAAGCCCGTCATGGGGTCGGTGCTGCGGGCGAGGCGACGAGGGAACATCGCCCGCGTCAGCCACGTTGCCACCCGGGAGACGCCGAAGCGCACCGCCGTGCCCAGGCCGCTGGTGTCGCCGCCGCCGATGTAGCGGGACGCGGCGACCACGTCGGCGCCGCCGTCGGCGTGCCGGGCGAGCAGGGTGGGGAGAAGCTCCGGGGGATGCTGCAGGTCGCCGTCCATCACGATGCACACGTCGGAGGACGCGGCCTGGAGGCCGACGACGACGGCGCCGCCCAGCCCTCCCGTGTTCTGCGTGCGGTGGATGACCCGCACCGGGAGCGGGGCGTCCGCCGCGACCCTGGCGATCTCGGCCGCCGTGTCGTCCGCGCTGTCGTCGACGAAGAGGATCTCGGCGTCCCACCCGGCGAGCGCGGCCGCCGTGCGGGCGACCAGTTCGGCGACGCTGTCGCGCTCATTGAACGTCGGCACGATGATCGTCACCGGTGTCCCCACGTCCGCCCCCTGTTCCGCGTGCGCCTCGCGCCCGGCCTCCATCGTTCCACGGGTTCCTGTGCAGAAGGAAACCGGGCCTGCTAGACTCTCGATTCGCGGCTGTGGGAGTCGCGAAGCGGATGGGGATCCGCTCACTGGGGAATCACTGATCTGGGGAGATCATGGGGACGCGTATCGGCTATGCCGTTGGTGCTTTCGACCTGTTTCACGTCGGGCATCTCAACCTTCTTCGTCACGCCAAGCAGCACTGCGACGTTCTGATCGCGGGCGTCGTCAGCGACGAGATGCTGCGTCAGGTGAAGGGCATCGAGCCCGTCATCCCGACGGCGGAGCGTGCGGAGATCGTCAAGCACATCTCGTT
>Ga0172374_1002675_pt1 | contig 11145 bp, 10 predicted proteins | sample LakKiv3m_FD_114536 | JGI IMG/M metagenome (GOLD analysis project Ga0172374, IMG submission 114536) | Freshwater microbial communities from Kabuno Bay, South-Kivu, Congo - kab_092012_10.3m | ecosystem: Environmental > Aquatic > Freshwater > Lake | place: Democratic Republic of the Congo... | reverse complement strand
GTCAGCCTCGTCAACAATTGCCCAAGCAGAAAAGTATCACTAAAGTAGCACTTTCATTAGCGCACCGAGCCCCCGCCATGAAAGTCGAGCTGGTCACCAACCTGAAGCGACAGGCCACCAAGATTCTTGCCGACCTTCACGAGTCCAAAGAACCTGTACTGATCACCGAGCATGGAATGCCTTCGGCTTATCTGGTGGATGTCGATGACTACCAGTTCATGCAGAAGCGTCTTGCCCTACTGGATGCCCTCTCACGCGGCGAACGGGCCGTGCTCGAGGGCAACACCGTCAGCCATGAGCAGGCCAAGGAACGGCTGAGCAAATGGCTGAAATAGTCTGGACGAACCCCGCCCTCGAGCAACTCGAAGATCTGGCGCAGTACATCGCCCTCGACAAACCGGATGCCGCGCGAGCACTGGTCAGAAGAGTCGTTGAAACAGTCTCACAGTTAGTGGATTTCCCCCTGTCGGGCCGCGTTCCTGATGAGCTTCCACACTCCGTGTATCGCGAAATCGTCGTCCCGCCCTGCCGAATTTTCTACCGCTATACAGACACAACGGTTTTCATCATCCACATCATGCGAGAAGAGCGCATGCTGCGCGCTCATCTGCTCGAGTGATAGTCACAGGGTCAGCTCGTAAGGCGGATCGGAACGCCGGCCGCTCGTAGGGCGGATTCAGGAGCGCCAGCGAACAGTCCGCCGGGCCATACAAAGTTCGTCACCACGACTCACGCTCAATACTCCCGCCAACGGCGTACTGCTTCCGAGCGGCCGGCGTCCTGGTACGCCCAACCTCGCTCAGATGCTCGAGTGATCGTCATAACGTCAGGGTAAACCGCGACAGCAACGCGCCCGGCAAGGCCATCGAGCCCGTCTGCCTGGCGCCATAAGTACCGCTGGGCAACAGCAGCTCGGGCTCGCGGGTCAAGGCCTCCAGTTGCGGGCCGAGGAAGTCGAACAGCGAATCATCGAAACGCATGGTGCTGACCGGCGCCTGGATCTGCCCATCCTCGACCCAGAAGGTGGCGAAGCGGGTCATGCCGGTCAGGCGTGCCGCGGGCAGGTCGGAGAAATTGCCGTACCACAGATTGCCGATATACAGCCCGGTACCGAGCTGTTGCAGCACGTGCTGCTCATCCAGTTCACCGCCATGCATCTGCAAGGACATCGGGTATTCGCCACTGCCCGAGCCATTGGCGATCAGCCCATATTCCGCGGCACTGCGTGAGCTGACCAGACGTTCGCCAGGTCGCCCCTGGCCAATCAGGCGCAACGGCTGCCGTGGCCCTTCGGAGGTGAAAGCCGGCGCCAAGCCACCCTCGATGCGTTCGTCCATCGTCACCAACGGGCTGAGTTCGGCCTTGCCATTGAACAGACGCTGCAGGGGACTACCACCCGAAGCCAGTGCCTGGGCGCCGAAGCCCCAGCAGCACAGGCTGACCAGTTCCTCCAGCGCAGCTGGTGCCAGATAGGCGCGATAGGCCCCTGGCTGCAGCACCTTGGCCGGTCGACCGAGAAATTCCAGCTGTTGTCGTGCACGCTCCAGCTTGCGAGCGAACGCCTGGGCGTCCCACTGCTCGCCGGCATAGCCGCTTTTCACGGCCTGGCCGTTGCCGTGAAAGAGGCTGAATTCGAAGTTGAAACTGCTCGCGGCGTACCAGCCGAACGCGCCCCAGGAACTGGCGAAGCCCTGATACTGCGGCCCCACGGCAAGAAAACCAACCAGATCCAGCCCCGCGGCTGCCGCGACGATCTGCTGTGCCATGGCCGCACTATCCAGCCGCACCGCTTCGCCCGCCAACTCGCTGCACCAAGCCTCACGGTTCACGCGCAGATAAGGGTCGTCACTCAAGGTTGGCAGCACGCCACGCAGGCGCTGCACTATCTGCTGCAGGCGCGGCAAATCCTCGTCGAGCACGCCACTGAGCGCCAGTTTGCTTTCGGCATGGCGCTGGCCCTGGTATAGCGACAGGGTGACGTAGACCTGCTGCACATCGCCGACCTGGCGCACCTGGCCCTGGTTGAAACGGATAAAGCTGGAAACCTCGGCGCCGTAGGCCAGGGTGAAACCCTCCTCGCCCACGACTTGCGCCTGCAGATGCTCCAGCAACGCACTGAAATGCTGACGTGCGTCCATCAGGCAGCCCCTCCAAAAACGTCGATATCGGCGAAGACGCAGGCCGGTGAAGCGTGCCCCACGCGAATCACCTGGTTGGGCTCGCCCTTGCCGCAATAGGGTGTACCCATCACCTCGAAAGTGCTGACATCGCCCACCGCGCGCAGGTTGCGCCAGAACCGCGAGCTGATGCCGCGGTAGTTGGGGTTCTTCACCACGCCCTTCAGTTCGCCGTTCTCGATCAACTGGCCCCATTCACAGCCGAACTGGAATTTGTTGCGCGCATCGTCGATCGACCAGGAGCGGTTGTTGCTCATCAGGATGCCGCGTTCGATGCCGCCGATCAGCTCGGCCTGGGTCTTGTCACCCGGCTCCAGATTGAGATTGGCCATGCGGTCGATGGGCGGCCGGTTCCAGCTGCAGGCGCGGCTGTTGGCCACGCCCGGCAGGCCGCTGCGCCATTGCGACAGCGCGCCGCCGAGCGGACGCTGGAGGATGCCATCGCGGATCAGGTATTCGCGCTGCGCCGGGCTGCCGTCGTCATCATGGCTATAGCTGGCCAGCTCGCCTGGCACGCCCGGATCGAAGGTCACGTTGAGCAGCGATGAGCCGTATGGGTAATGGCCGAAATCTTCCCGGCGAATGAAACTGGTGCCGGCGAAGTTGCGCTCATCACCGAGGATGCGGTCCAGCTCCAGCGGATGACCGATAGACTCGTGGATCTGCAGGATCATCTGGTCCGGCATCAGCAAAAGGTCACGCGAACCGTTCGGGGTATTGGGTGCCAGCAGCAGCTGCAACGCCTCGTCGGCGATGCGCGCGGCGCTGCCGATCACGCCCAACTGCTGCAGTACTTCGGCACCACCCTGGCGCGCCAGATGTGTGCCGCCGAAACTGCGGCCCTGGCTGTCGCCGTCATCGCTGGCGGTCACACCCACCTGCGGAAAGACGTAACGCTGGGCACGACGCAGGCAGGCGCCAGCGCTGTTGAGGTAGATCTGCTCATGGCAGGTGAAGGTCAGCCCGACATGACTGTCGACCAGACGCGCATCCTGGGGAATCAGCGCCGCCTCCGCCATCAGCAGCTCGAACCAGTGAGCGGCGCTCGCCAGCGGCTGCTCGTAACCCGGCATCACATCGTCGTTTTGCTCGGTGGGGTACGACAGGCTGGCAAGGTCCAGCAGGTTACGCCCGGCCAATGTACGGGCCATCTGCTCAGCGCGTTCCAGCGCAGCCTGCAAGCCGGCCTGACTGAGATCGCTGGTGGCCGCATAGGCTTCGACACCGGCGATACGCACGGTGAGCATGGCGCCGGCATCGTCGACGAAGAACGGCGCCTGCGCCACACGCCGCCGCACCCAGTAGGACTCCCGACTCTCGCGCACATGGCGCAGCGACCAGAAATCAGCGGTGGATTTCAGCGCGGCGAAGCGGCGCAGCAGGGTATCGCTGAGGGCGAACATCGGGCCTCCTTGGCTGGCGACGAAAGGAGGCCAGTATGGGAACAAGCACGCGCCGGGATCAACCGCCGACTGGCAAGCAAAAGCCAGACGCCGTCCCGCTCCCGATCAGAAATCGACCGTGGCCGAGACCTTGAAGGTACGCGGCGCGCCCTGGGTCAGGTAGCCGCCATTGGCCGAGGCCCAGTAATTCTCGTCGGCGACGTTCTCCACAACCGCGTTGAAGGTCACGGCGTGCTGGTCCAGGCGAGTCTTGTAGCGCGCACCCAGGTCGACGCGGGTCCAGGCGGGAATGCTGTAGTCGTTGCCCGTATCGACGAACTGGCCACCTGTACGCAACAGCAGGCCATTGAGGCTCAGCCCCGGCACGCCCGGCACATCCCAGTCGGCGCCGAGGTTGAACTGGAATTCGGGCACCCCGACGGCCTGGTTGCCATCGTTGATCCCTCCGGTCGTGCCACGCAGCTCGGCTTCGGTCCAGGTCGCCCCGCCCAACAGGCGCAACCCGCGGAGTGGCTCGCCGAACAGGCTCAGCTCGATACCGCGGTTACGCTGCTCGGCATCCACGCCGTAGTTGCCGTTGCCGTCGAGCACACCTTGCGGCTGCTCGATACGGAAAACGCTCAGGTTGCCCCCGAAGCGACCCCAGTCGAGCTTCACCCCCACCTCGGTCTGCTTGGAGCGGTATGGCGCGAACATCGTCCCGCGGTTGTTGGCGGCGTTGGGCGCGGTCGGCCCCTGCTGCAGCGACTCCACGCGGTTGGCATAGAGCGAGAGGTACTCGGTGGGTTTGATCACCAGACCATAGGCGGGCGTGGTGATGCTCTTGTCATAACCAGGCGCGCGAATCCCTGTGGCAGCAGCCCAAGTGTCGGCAACGATATTCTGACGGCGCAAACCGAGCGTCAGCAGCACACGATCATCGACAAAGCCCAGGGTGTCGGAGATCGCCAGGCTCTTGTTCTGCACCTTGGCGGTGGTATCCGGGTCATGCAGATCGCCGGAAGGCTGGCTGGCGGTCGGCACGGGCACGGGCAGTCCCTCGTACAGGTTGCCATGCCCACGGTTGCCGGCGGTGGTGGACTCGAAGGCGTTGCGCTTTTCCTGCCAGATGCCGTTGGCCGCCAGATTGACCTTGTGGCTGACCGGGCCGGTCTGCAGTTCGCCACGCAGCCCCGTGGCCAGGCTCAGGGTTTCCTGATCGAGCGGCGAATACAGGCGACCGATGCGGGCCGCACCGTCGGCGCCGTACACGTAGTTGGAGGCGTACACGCCGTTCTCCCGCGTGTACTTGCCGCCGCCAATCAGGTAGGCGGTCCAGGACGGCGACAGATCGTACTCGGCGCTGAACATGCCATAGCTGTCTTCCAGCTGCGACCAGCTCCAGGGCTGCGCGTAGTTATGTTTGGAGTCAGGCGCCGAAGGCACCTTGCCATTGAGGGTGCTGGTGACGGTGGTGTTGGATTCGGTGGTCAGGTAGACAACTGAACGTCCCTCGTTGACGCGCTGCTTCTGGTAGCCAAGGTCGGCTGCCAGGCGCAGGCGCTCGCCACGGTAATCCAGGGCAACGGTGGCCAGGCTGAAACGCGAATGCTCGTCGTCGACGGCCGTCTCCCCTTCACGCTGCGCCAGGTTGACCCGTACACCGAAGCGATTGTCCTCACCGAACCGGCGACCCAGATCGAGATGCCCGCCCACGCGGCTGTCATTGGCGTAGTCAAGGGTGAAGCTGCGAGTCGGGGTATCCTCGGCGCGCTTGGAGACCACGTTGATCGCCCCGCCGACGCCACTGCCGCCAGGCGCCACGCCGTTGATGAAGGCGTTGGCGCCCTTGAACACCTCGACGCGCTCCACCGACTCGGTGGAAATGATCTGCCGCGGCAGTATCCCGTACAGACCGTTGAAGGCGATGTCGTCGCTGTACAGCTGGAAGCCGCGAACGACGAAGACCTGCGAGAAGTTGCCGAAGCCGTAGGACTGGCGCACACCCGGATCGCTGGCCAGCACGTCGGCCAGGGTCTGCGCCTGGCGCGTTTCGATCAGCTCGGAGGTGTAGCTGGAAAAAGCGAAGGGCACGTCCTGCATGTCCTGGTTGCCCAGCAGGCCGATGTTCGCGCCACGCGCCACCTGGCCGCCGGCATAGCTGGCCGGCAGGTCGCGGCGACCATCGAGCTGACCGCTGACGGTGGTAGCGCCCAGCTCCAGCACATCGCTGTTATCAGGACGCGGGATCAGCGTGACGGTGCCGTCGGCGCCGATACTGAAAGTCAGGCCGCTGCCCTGCAGCAACTGCTGCAGCCCTTCGCCGACGGAATAATCCCCCTTGAGTGCCTGGCGACCACTGACCCCGCGAGTCAGGCTGGCGTCGTAGAGCAGGCGGATGCCAGCCTGCTCGGCAAAATCGGTGAGCGCCGAATCCAGAGGCTGGGCCGGGATGTCGAGCTCGACGGCCTGCACCTGCGCGGCAGCGAGACCGAGGGAAAGCGCGATCAATGTCGGAAGGAAGGGAATCGAACGCATGCGGATGTCCTGTGCTCTGCTGGCTATTCATGCGAAAAAGTCGCATTTGCAGAAACAGAAGACGAAGGTAATTCGCATTCCTGAACCGGAGCAGCAAATATTTCGAAAAAAGATTCGCGGCATCACCCAGTCGTAGCCCGGATGCAATCCGGGGCTTTGTCCGCCTCTCCCGGATTGCATCCGGGCTACAGCGTTTGTACGACCAAGGCTTGTTCACTATCGGCCTGGTAACGGAGTCGACCAAAGACGGTGGACAAAAAGAGCGTTGTCCAGCCTACGTGGATGCAGTCCGGCAGCTGTCAGAAAGGACGATCAGCCGTCGGACGACACCAGCAGCACGCCCGGCAAGCGGGTCAGTTTGACCGGCAGCGCGGTCTCTATGGCGCGCAATACCGCCTGCGGATCATCCATCGCGAATACCCCCGTCACCTTCAAGGCACGTGCCCGCGCATCGAGAAACAGCACCTGCTGCGCCTGCTGGCGCTGCAGCTCCTCGAACACTTCAGGCAACGGGCGATCGCGGAATACCAGCCGCCCACGCTGCCAGGCCAAGGCCCGCGCGGCATCCAATGGCTGCAGTGATTGCAGACGACCAGCCAGCCAGGCGATCTGCTCGCCAGCCTGAACGGCTCGCTCGCGACCTTCGGCATCGCTGACCTGTACATGCCCCTCGCTGACCGCCAGCAACACCTGATCACCCAGCAGGTTGACGTCGAACCGAGTCCCGGTGACGCGAATGCGCGCCTCACCGGCCTCGATCACGAAGGGGTGGACAGCATCGGCCGCTACCTGGAAATCGACCTGGCCGCGATACAGACGCACTCGGCGCTGACCGTCTGCATCGGCGTTCCAGTCAAGAGCGGTGGCGCCATTGAGTTGCAGCCGCGAGCCATCCTCGAGCGTTATCTCGCGGATTTCTCCGGCCTGAGTACGTACATCGGCATGCCAGCCCGGCGGGGTCAGCCATAGCGCCAGCAGCAGGCAGGCCGCGCTAGCCAGTGGCAGCGGCCAGCGCCGCTTGCGCCTGGGCATGGCCTGCACGATGGCGGTCGGCCGCTCGACTTGGCCGAGCAGCGCCCACAGGTTTTCCGCTTCTGCCAGCGCCTTGGCATGCTCAGCACTGGTCCGGCGCCAGCGCTCCATCGCCGTGTGATCGGCGGCATTGGCCCGCCCGGAATTCAGCAGCACCAGCCACTCCCGGGCCTGGCTACGCAGATCAGCCTCAGTGGTCATCCATGCGTTCCTGGCAATATTCGAGGGCCTTGAGAATATAGCGTCCGGCCATGCTTTCCGAGACGCCCAGGCGCTCGCCGATCTCACGCTGGGTCAGGCCGTCCAGGCGATTCCACAACAGCGCCTGGCGCAGGTGTTCGGGCAATTCATGCATCAGGAGCTGCAGACGAGCCAGACGGCGACTGTCCTCTATGGCGCGTTCGGGTTCGGGGAGTTCGCTTTCCAGCGCTTCGTCGAGCGGTGCCGGCTGCGGACGAGTCTGCTGTTGGCGATGGTGGTCGATGAGCAGGTTGCGAGCGATGCGGTAGAGAAAGGCGCGCACGTTACCGATCTCATCGGTACGACGCCCCTGCAAGCGCAGCCAGGTTTCCTGGCGCAGATCGGCGGCGAGTTCACTGCAGCGTGTCTGCCTGGTGAAGAAGCGCAGCAGCTCCGGGGAATGGCGCCGGAACAGTTCTTCAGGAGGCAGTGGATCGACAGGCAGGGACACGAAGGGTTCTCGGTGCCAGGAAAACCCGAGAAAATATTACAAGCGCAAATGATTTTCAAATATATCCACTCGACCCTATTGGCCGAATGGATGTCGGCTGGATCGCCGGGCTCAGCCCGGCGTCCCCAACCCAGCCGCGCTCATGAACTGGCGCAACAGCCAGGCCACGATACCCAGCGCAGTGACGCTGCAGGCCCAGATCAGCACCAGCCAACCCAGACGCTGCCACAGCGGTTTCTTCTCTTCGGTTTCGGTCATGACCGTCTCCTAGGAACCTGATTCAAAGCCTCGCGAGCTAGAGCCATGCAAGGCGCAAAGTTAGTAACAGCCTCCGGCTGGTCAAAGCAGGCTAGGACCGGTCGGAGTCGCATTCGACTGTACAAGTGGTACATGAGCAGGCCGAGCCTGCTTTTAACGCCGCAGGGCCGACGCGCAGCAGGCTTTGGACAGGTTCTCAGTGATAGCCGTCATCCACCGTCACCTTGCCGCGGAACACGTAATAGCTCCAGGCGGTGTACATGAGGATGAAGGGGATGATGAACAACGCGCCCACCAGCATAAAGCCCTGGCTCTGCGGCGGTGCGGAGGCCTCCCAGATACTGATCGACGGCGGAATCACGTTCGGCCACAGGCTGATGCCCAGGCCGCTGTAACCAAGGAAGATCAGCGCCAGGGTGAGCAGGAACGGCGAGTAGTTGGCGTTGCTGGCCACGGCCCGCAGTAGCGCCCAGGTGCACAGCAGCACCAGCACTGGCACCGGCATGAACCAGAACAGGTTGGGCAGGCTGAACCAGCGCTCGGCGATCGCCGGGTGCTCGAACGGCGTCCACAGACTGACGATACCGGTCACGCCCAGCACCACGAATACCAGCGGGCGCCCCAGATCATGCATCTGCTGTTGCAGGCGACCTTCGGTTTTCATGATCAGCCAGGTGCAGCCGAGCAACGCATAGGCAGCGATCAACGCCAGGCCGCAGAACACCGAGAATGGCGTCAGCCAGTCGAACGCCCCGCCGGCGAAGCTGCGATTGACCACCTCAAAACCGTCGATATAGGCACCCAGTGCCACGCCCTGAAAGAAGGTAGCAGTCAGCGAGCCACCGATGAAGGCCTTGTCCCACAGATGGCGCTTGGCGGCCTTGGCCTTGAAGCGAAACTCGAAGGCCACACCACGGAAGATCAGCCCCAACAACATCAGGATCAGCGGCAAATAAAGCGCGTCGAGTACCACCGCATAGGCCAGCGGGAAGGCGCCGAACAGCCCTGCCCCGCCGAGTACCAGCCAGGTCTCGTTGCCGTCCCAGACCGGCGCGACGGTGTTCATCATCACGTCGCGCTCGCCGTCGTCACGGACGAAGGGAAAGAGGATGCCGATGCCCAGATCGAAGCCATCCATCACCACGTACATCATCACACCGAAGGCGATGATCACCGCCCAGATCAGCGGAAGGTCGATACCCATGTTCAGCTCCTCTCCGGCAAGGTGTCGGTTTCGCCATCTTCCAGGCCTTCTTCGGCAGCCGACAGCGGACGCGCTGGCGTACGAGGCTTGCCAGGCCCACCCTCTGAGGTTTCCTTGCCCCCGTCGATCTTCGGCCCCTTGCGCACCAGGCGCAGCATGTAGCCGATACCCGCACCGAACAGCACGAAATAGACCACCACGAACAGCGCCAGAGTGAAGCCCAGCTGCGTCGCGCTATGCCCGGACGAAGCATCGGCGGTACGCATCAGGCCATGAACGATCCAGGGCTGGCGGCCAATTTCCGTGGTGTACCAGCCAGCGAGGATGGCGATGATGCCGCTGGGGCCCATCCACACCGCCAGGTGCAGGAACGGCCGGCAGGTATACAACCGCTCGCCGCGACGCAGCCAGGTGCCCCACAGGCCGGTGAGGATCATCATCAGGCCCATGGCGACCATGATGCGGAAGGTCCAGAAGACGATGGTAGAATTGGCCCGGTCTTCCGGCGGGAAGTCCTTGAGCGCCGGCACCTGCTTGTCCAGGCTGTGGGTCAGGATCAGGCTGCCGAGCGCGGGGATCTCCACCTTGAAGCGGGTTTCCTCGCGCTCCATGTCCGGCCAGCCGAAGAGGATCAGCGGGGTCGGCTCGTCACCGACGTTTTCCCAGTGACCCTCGATGGCGGCGATCTTCGCTGGCTGATACTTGAGCGTGTTGAGGCCGTGCAGGTCACCGATGAAGGCCTGCACCGGCGCCACCAGCAGGGCCATCCACAGTGCCATCGAGAGCATCTTGCGGATCGCCGGGTTGTCACGCCCGCGCAGCAGGTGCCAGGCCGCCGAGGCGCCAACGAAGAAGGCAGTGGCGAGGAACGCCGCGGTGGCCATGTGCGCCAGGCGATAGGGGAACGAGGGGTTGAAGACCACGGCGAACCAGTCCACCGGGATCACCCGACCATCGATGATCTCGTAGCCCTGTGGCGTGTGCATCCAGCTGTTGGAGGCGAGAATCCAGAAGGTCGAGATCAGCGTGCCGATGGCCACCATCACCGTGGAGAAGAAGTGCAGGCCCGGCCCGACGCGATTCCAGCCGAACAGCATGACGCCGAGGAAGCCCGCTTCGAGGAAGAACGCGGTGAGCACCTCGTAAGTCAGCAGTGGCCCGGTGACCGCCCCGGCAAAGTCGGAGAACGCACTCCAGTTGGTGCCGAACTGATAGGCCATGACCAGACCGGAGACCACGCCCATGCCGAAGTTGACCGCGAAGATCTTCGACCAGAAGTGGTAAAGATCGCGGTACAGCGTATTGCTGGTCTTCAGCCACAGACCTTCGAGCACCGCCAGGTAGCTGGCCAGACCGATGGTGATGGCCGGAAAGACGATGTGGAAGGAAATGGTGAAGGCAAACTGGATTCGGGCGAGATCAAGCGCCTCTAGGCCGAACATGTCACATCCTCATTCAGGGTTATTTCGGCCCCAGCACGCAAAGCCGATCCATAGACTCCTGGTGTTGGAGTCAAACGAGCTGAAATTGTTCTTATGGAAGTGGTGTGCAGCCGAGAAGCTGCTGGGTAAAGCGCGAAAAGGCGCATTGATCTGGATCAATGCGCACTAAAAGACTAGCCGCTAAAGGCCAAACTGGCGCTGTGGTGATTTGCCGCGCGACAGGCCACCGCAGCGTTCACCGAAAACAGCACGCTGCGAGCGCTCGTCGCGGCTGAAGCCCCTCCCACAGCCAGGCGGCGCGCAAAAAAAAGGCGGCCACGCACTACGCGGGCCGCCCGAATCACGGAGTTGCTTAGAGCCTGGTCACGACCTTGCGAGCTAGGGCCATACAAGGCGCTACGTCAGTAACAGCCTCCGGCTG
>Ga0172374_1002671_pt1 | contig 11157 bp, 11 predicted proteins | sample LakKiv3m_FD_114536 | JGI IMG/M metagenome (GOLD analysis project Ga0172374, IMG submission 114536) | Freshwater microbial communities from Kabuno Bay, South-Kivu, Congo - kab_092012_10.3m | ecosystem: Environmental > Aquatic > Freshwater > Lake | place: Democratic Republic of the Congo... | reverse complement strand
TGCGCGCCAGTTCGGCCGGCGAGGCGTTCGGGTCGCTTTTCGCCAGTTCCAGCCGTTCGAGCAGCGCCTGATATTCGATCTCGAAACGGCGGCGGGCGAACTGCTCTTCGAGCACCAGCAACTCGCGCTTGGTCATCTCGCCGTTCTCGCGCGCGAAATTGGCCTGCTGCTCTTCGAACTGAATCTGTGCCAGCGCCGCGGCACGGCGGCTATCGACCATCACGCTGTCGAGGTCGCGCTGTTCCTTGGCGGACTGGCGGCGGATATCCAGTTCGAGCGTGGCGGTGCGCTTGGCGATGGCCAGGCGGTCCTTGCTGGTCAGTTCCAGATTCGCCTGCACCTCGCGCCAGTAGGCCAGCTCCTGCTCCTTGCTGAACTGGCGCAGGGCATTTTCCTGCTCGAAGGCGGCTTTGCGCTGGGCCAGCTCGGCTTCGTAATACTGCATGAAGCTCGGGTCGGGCGCGGCAGCGGCGCTGCCGGACTTGCCGGTTTTGTCGCCGTTTTTGAGCAGATTGCCGGCGCCTCGGCCGCCGGTACCGGGCGCGGCGACATCGGTACCCTGCGCGAACAGCGCCCACATCTTGTCGCGCGCTTCGGTGGCGGTTGCCAGGATGTTGTCGAAGGACTGGTTCCACGCCGCCGTCCACACCTTCGGGATATTGACGATCTCGGACTTGGCGCCCTCGAAGTCGCCCTGCAGCAGCTTCCAGAAGGCCACCGCCACCGCGCGGATCGGTTCGGCCACCTGCACCACGGCGGCATTGATGAGGTTGAAGGCCACGCTGGCGGCCGTCTTGAGGCCCCAGAACAGCGACACCAGCCCGCCGATGGCGCCGCGAATCACCGTGATGGCCGCCGGGCCAATGGCGGCGAACCACTGCCCCAATTGCGCCAACACCGGCATCAGAGCGATGCCGATGGTCTGGTGCAAAGCCCGCATGACGGCATCGACACGTTTGCTGGCGGCGTCGTATTCTTCGAAGGCCGCCACGCTTTCGTTCGTGACGGTGGCTGCCAGTTCGCGCTGCCGCTCCGTGATCTCGGCGATCAGCTGACTGTTGATCTTGGCCAGATTTCCGGCGATTTCGAATCCCTTGCCAAACAAAATCGACGCGGCGATCGCGCGATCGGTGCCAGCGGTATAGCGGCCCACCAGCTCGATGGCATCGACAGTCAACTCGTTGAGCGGCCGCAGTCCGCCAGCCGCATCGCGCGTGGCCAAACCAACTGCCAGTAGCGCCTCTTCGTCATTCCGGAGATTGGCCGCCAGCTTCTGTGCCGCCGCCATGAAGGCGGAAGCCTCGACGCCTTCTTCCGCCAGCGCCGCCTTGAGGTCACCGGCCGCGGTTGCCGACATGCCAAGGGCAGCGGCCATGTCGACGCTCGTTTCATTCCATTCATGCGCCTGCCGCACCGCTTCCTTGAACACGGCGCCGCCGGCCAGCAGCGCGCCGATGGCGACGAGCTTTTCCTGCATCTTGCCGAGCGGGCCGAGTGCCCCCGTCATGCCGGTTTTTGCGCCATCGCCGAAGGCGCGGATTTGCTCTCCGGCTTCGCGCAACTGCTGCCGCAGCGGGCCAACGTCGGCTGTAACGGTCAGCGTGGATGGGTTATTGTTCACGGTCAGTCATCCAGGAAGGCGAGCAGCGGATCGTCGGGCCGGCCTTCGACGATGGGCAGGCCGGCTTGCGCGGCTTCACGCAGGGCATCCTGCGGCGAGCGTGCGGGCGCTTGCGCTTTGGGCTCGGGGATGCCGAGCGCGAGGGCGAGGCGCCTGAGTTGCACGGCCGGCGGCGGGACGTGACGCCACAGCGCCGCGAGGGCGTTTACTTGCGGCAGCGTCACACATTGGTCGATGTGCTCCCAGGTCCAGCCGGTGGCGCTGGCGATGACGGCGTAGAGCTCGTCCCAGTCGATGTCGTCGCCAAAAGCGCCATGAGCTTTCCCAGGTCGGCACCGCCAGCCTCCATGCGCGGCAGACCGTTGGCGATGGCGATGCACTCGATGACAGGGCCGAGCTCCCACAGTGGCACGGTGAGGCGCTCGATGACGGCCGGCGAGGCGCCCAGGCCGAGGGCGAGGACGCGCACCATGTCGTCATAGAGGTCCTCGTCGATCTGCCACGCGGCGAAGCGGCGCGAGCAGCGCAGCAGCGCGGGCACGAGTTGACGGGCAACCCCGAGCGGCACGGCGCGCACGGCATAGACGCGCCCTTCGAGCACGACGCTGGGGATGCCGGCAAGGCGCAGCAGCAGGCGCCGCGACCACAGGCCGCGCAGGCGCGCCCGCAGGCGCGGCGCAAAGCCGGCGGCGGCCGCCGGCGCAAGGGCGATGCTGGTCATCAGAACAGGCAGATGTAGCCGATGTTGCCGGCGGCGTCGGCGAAGGCTTCGGCGTCGAAATCGAAGATGTTGAAGTCGTCGCTCTTGAAGGGCACGGAGAGCTTGCCGCTGACTGCGCGGTTGAATTTGCAGACGAGCTTTTTGCCGTTGTAGCTGTTTTGCAGCAGCACCGCGAAGCTGGGGGTGTAGCCCATCTCCTGGTTGTTCAGGGCCCAGACCTGCCCGCCCGTCGCGGCGCTGTATTCGTAGCTGACGGCGACGGGCTTGCCGGTATCGGCGGCGGCGAAGGTATAGACGCCGGCGGCGACGCTGTATTGCCCGGTGGCTGGCGCGCTGGCCACGCGCGTGAGCTGCACGCCGGTATCGGTCCGCACGACGCCCAGATCGGCCGTGAAGGTGCCGCCGTTGGGCGGCGCGACGGTCAGGGTATAGGGCGCCGCGGCCGGGATGCTGGCGGCAAAGTCGAAGACGGCGGCCTTGATGCCGGCGGCGGGCGCCTGGCCGAAGAACAGCGAGCCGAGAATGCCGCCGTTAATTTCGGCGTGCTTGGCCTTGATTTCGATTTTGCCCTTGCCCTGCCCGACGGCGAGCGGGTAGCGCTTGGAACCATAGAGCGTCTTGAGGTCGACGGAGAGGTCGACGCTGACTTCCTGCATGGCGCCAAGCTGCACGGGGGTGGGAACGGCGACGGCGGTGCCGTCGGCGAGGTGGGTCGGGGTGGCGATGAGTTTTCCGGCGCCGAAGGTCAGCATGTCAGTCTCCAGTAATTAGGGTGGTGGGGTTGTTTTCGCGAGTGTGATAGTTGACGCGAAAGTTGAGTACCAGGGTGCCGCCGTCGTGTTCGCCGGTGGCGGTGTAGTCGGGATCGCTGCCGACGAGCACGGTATCGATGACCCGGCCGCCGAGGGTCGGGTCGCTGCCGACAGCGGTCTCGACGTCGGCGGCGATGGCATCGAGGGCGGCAGGTACGGCGGTGCTATCCTGCGCGACGACTTCAACGCGGATATCGACTTGCCGCGCCAGCAGGCGTGCAGGACCAATGCCGCGCGGCTGGCCGGCTCCCGCGTGTAACGCGGATTGCTCGGGTCCGGCTTCGAGACGCAGCGCGGGCAGTTGCGCGGCGGCAAGGTCGGCGCGACGCGCGATGAAGAGATTGCCGCCAGTACGCGGCAGGCCGGTCAGCCGTGCCTGCATGGCGGCGAGGATCTGCTGGCGGGCGTGGCCGCTCATGCCAGCGCTTTCAAATCAAGGCGGGTGATGCCGCGCTCGTTCGACACGCCGCGCACGCGGTACAGGGTGCTGCCGATGACGAGGGTCTCGCCTTCGGCAAATTCGGTGCCGGCGCCGGGGCATTCGAAGACTGGCTGCGGTTGCCCGACGCCGAGCGCGTCGACCCATGCCGCGTCGAAGACGCCGCGCACCGGAATGGCGAGCGGCCCGACCAGCGCCGTCGCGTTGGCGCAATGGCCCAGCGCGACGGCGTTGATGCGGTTTTCGAGCGCGGCGAAGTCGACCACGGCGATGTTCAGCCGTTAAGCGCGACGTTGACGGTTGCAGCGCCAGCGATGGCACCGGCGGCGGCATAGCCGGCGGCGGTGTTGTTGGTGGCGGTCTTGGTCAGCACGTTGGCGGTGGCGTCGTAGTAGAGCGCGTCGCCCTGGCTGATGGCGACCGCGGCCTTGGCGTAGGTGAAGACGCCGGCAACGGCCAGGGCGCCGGTGGTATTGGCGGCGATGGCGCTCAGGGCGATGCCGACACGACTGCCGATAACAACCATCGCGCCGTTGGCGACATCGGCGGCGGGGGTGTGGTCGAGCACGTTGCCCGGCTGGACGAATTTATTGGTCATGGTATTTCTCCTTTATCTGTGATTACTGGCCGGCCGATGTGACTGCGCCGCGATAGTCGTTGGCGCCCACGCCGTAGTCGAGGCGGACCTTCATCTCGGCGCCGTCGCTGTCCCAGCCGTCGCGGTTTTCGAGATACGGCTCCTGGTTGCCATCGAGGAAGGCGACTTCAAGCACCGGTGCCTGCATCGGATCGGCGAAGCTGTAGAAGCGCGTGCCGGAGAGGCGCGGGGTATCGACGATGTCGCTGTACTGGCCACGCACCTTGTTGGGCTTTTGCAGCTTGTTGGCGGTGTCGGGGTCGTATTCGGCGCCGTTGATGACTACCGCATCGCCACGCTGGGCCGTCGAGACCAGCAGGACCGCGGGACGCAGGTCGAGGTAGTCGTTGCCGGAGATGTCTTTTTGCACGGCCATCTTGGCGCGCACGTCATCGAACACCGTGACGGACATTGCGCCGGTGGCGCTGATGTTGCCGTGATCGGCATGGAACAGCGTTTTGGTATCGCCCATGACCGGGCCGAGGCCGGCGTTGAGCGCGAGCAGGGCGTACACGTCCGCCTCGATCGTCCGGCGCGCGGCGCGGCCCAGCATGGCGGCCAGGCCGGTGAGTGCGCCCAGGTCGTCGTTGATGATGGCCTGCCGGGTGATGTTGATGATGTTGCCCTTGGTGCTGGCGGAAATGCTGGCCATTTCGCCGTCGGGGATGGCCTTGGTCTTGTACTCGCCATGCTCGGTCAGCGAGTCGAGATTGCCGAAGCTGCCGAGGCGGTAGCGCTTGTGCGCGCGGAAGTCGCTGACGGTGCCGATGGCGCAGAAGCGCGACCATGTATCGGCCTGCGTGGCGTAGGCGCCCAGCAGGGTCTTGTGCATGGCGTTTTCGAGCAGGATCGGGAAGTCGCTGGTGCCCTGCATGAAGGCGGCGGCGACGAGCTGCATTTTGTCCATGCCGTCGGTGCGGACGCCGGCGCGGGCCAGCGAGGCGCGGGCCAGGTCGAGCAGCGTGGCGGAGCGATAGGGGTTTGCGCCATCGGCACGAATCCGCTCGCCCTTGGCGGTGACCGCGCCGGTGCGGGCCAGCACGGATTGCAGCGCGGCGGCGCGCAGCTTGTCGGTTTCGTCTTCGACGGTGGTGACGACAGAGCGGCCGGCGACGGGCGTGGCCTGCTTGCCCAGATGCGCGAGCAGTTTGGCGTTGGCGCCAACTTCGTCGCACTCGACATCGTCCTGGCACGCGGTCTGGATGGCGGCGACACCTTCATGCGCCGCAAAGGGGGCAAAGGCGCTGGCGATGGCGGAGCGGCGCGACTGGTCGGCGGCGAGCGCGGCGGCGCGGATTTCGGCTTCGGTCTTGGCGGTTTGTTGCGGTGCCGCCGGTGCTGTGGCTTGAGGCATGTGGATCTCCTGGTGGGGTTGTGCGGCGGCTGCCGCGAGTTGGGCCGCTGGCGCGGCCCGCATGAAGCGCGCCAGCGCGGCAGCGCCGATCTGGGCCGAGGCTTCGATCGGTTGCGCGGCGACGATGGCGTCGACGAAGCGCTCGGCGAGCGCCTCGGCGGCGGTGTAGTAGTGATCTTTGCCGTCGGTCAGCAGGGCCAGCATTTCGTCTGCCGGCCGGCCGGTCTTGGCGGCATAGCTGGTGCTCATGGCGGTGGCCCAGGTGTCGAGCACGTCGGCCTGCTCGCGCAGGTCGGCGGCGTTGCCGGCGGCGTAGGTCCAGGGGGCATGAATCATCAGCAGCGCGTTTTCGGCGATCTCGACGCTGTCGCCGGCCATGGCGATCAGGCTGGCGATGGACATGGCCATGCCGTCGATGCAGGTGGTGACGCGGGCCGGGTGCCGCTTGAGGGCGTTGTAGATGGCCAGGCCATCGGGCACCGAGCCGCCCACGCTGTTGATGCGCACGGTGAGGCGATCGACATCGAGCGCGGCGATTTCCTTGACGAAATCCTTGGCCTCGACGCTTTCGGCATACCAGCTGGCGCCGATGTCGCCGTAGATGAAAACTTCAGCCGCGGTGGGCTCGCCGGCGGCGCGCGGCGCGGTGGTTTTGATGCTGTAGGGCTGTGCCATGTCTCACCTCAGTGGCCCGTAGGGTCGGGCGATGAGGCGAGTTTTTCAAAATTGCAGTCTCATTTACAGCAAAGATGAGACTGGATTATTTACACCCCCATCCTCCCGTCCGCCAGCTGCTTCCCGGCGGGTTCAATCGCGGCGCAATGCCGCCAAAGGATTTAAGTGAGATGAGCGCCATGTTGTCCTCGTGTTCAGAGCGTTGCGCTTATCACGCCCACACCCGCACGGGTTGTTCAGGAAAGACCTGAAACGGGGCCAGCGCCCCCCAGTCCTCACCGTCAGCCAGCCGCACGTTGACGTGCCAGCCTTCGACGGGAGCCATCTCTGGGTACTCGCCATCTTCACCCTGAAGCATTTCTCCAGTAGGCTTGTAGATGACCCCGATGGTGTCGATGTTGCGGTACAGAGGGCTTGGCTCCCACGCAGTGGCTATGGGGTTCTCTGGATCGGTGTTGTCCCACTCGGTAGGCACTTGGGTGAACAACACAGCGTTGGCGGCTGCTTCGGATTCAAATTTGAGATGGTAGTCCATGTGTTTCTCCTTAGCTTGTAATGGCCTGAAGCTCTGCATCGCTCAGGCGGCGGGGGTAGTATGCTATGCGGCGGATGTGGCCGTTGAACCACCCACTTGTTCCCCACATATTCACGCCGATAAACAGACGGTTAACCGTAGGCACGGTTACGCTTGTATCTGTGATTGCAGGTTGGCCGTTCCGGACAAAAGCGCAATCGTTCAGCTTGTAAGCCAAAGCAATTTTTGCAAGAGTGCCAGCAGTCCACTCATCCGAGTTGACATACATTTGGCCAGTAGAACTTGCAACTATATCCGCCTCGAACCGATTGGTTGCGTCAGCATGACCCCTCCCCATGCTTATAAACATGCTGTTGGTTCCGTTTGACGCTACGGCAACAGTGCCGCCAGCAGCCGGGCCACTTGCATTAACCGCCAACGCTGACCAGACAAACGTCCCCTCATCCTGCCGATACCAACTGGAGAAGTTGGAACCATTCATCACAGCCACATCAGCGGCTCGGGTGGTGGCTGCCGAGGAGGAGGGGATGTAGCTGGTGGGGAATGCGCCAGCTTCGAGTTGAGCGCCCCAGATGTAGAGGCCAGATGTGCCGTTGCCGGTGTAATTGGTGGTCGTTCCTGTACTAAGTAAAACCATCAACGGCCCAACAGTTGTATCAATTGATGTTGCAACGATTGTCAATCTATACCAACCGTTGCCTACATTTGTAATAGATGTTGCTGGACTACCGTTGGTATTGGTTATAACTTGCGTTGTTAGATTAAAAACAGCCCCCGCAAGATAACCAAAACTGCTATTACGTAAAGCTAGTTGGATTGAACTGCGCTCCGCACTTTTTACGTAAACTGAATATGTGTATTGAGTTGATGTACTTAGTCCGGATATTTGTACATAAGTATTATGGGTTCCGGTCTCGGTATTCTCAACCAGTTTATCCCCAGTCAGAGTCCCGTCAGGCGCAACTTCAGCGTTAGCCGTTACCGTTGCCCCATTCTTATTCCAATCCGCATTATCAAACTCCTCAGAATACGTCAGCAAATTCGTCCCCTGCTCCTCAATCAGCAGCCCCAAGCTCTCACCAGTGGTCGGGTCATGATCGAACCGGGGAACACCGGATGCGGCGAGTTTCAAAAACCCATCCCGGTCGAAGTAGCTGGCCGATGAAGCGCGTGAGAAATTAATGCGCGGGTCGAGTTGCTTGACGTTGGCAAAATCAAGATTCAACGATGGTTTTAGTGCGGGGTATAGATTTTGAATTGCCATGTCGTGTCCTTACCAAGTGGCGATTGCCACACGTTTCCAGGTATTTTGTGCCGTGCAGACGTACAAGTAGCTGTCGTCTTGGGCGATGTCGCCTTTGTTGCCTGCGGCTGTTGCGGATGCTGGGACCGAGGTCATCGCAGTGTCTCGATAAGCCAGAGTGCTCAAATACTGGTTCAGCGGGATTTCATTGGGTGCAGTGCCGATGTCTGTCTTGACGACGACTGGGCTAGAGGCTTCGGTTAGTGTTGTGAAGTTGCCCGTATTGGCGGTGGTCCCGCCAATAGGGGTGCCGTTGATCGAGCCGCCCGAAATGACTGGAGCAGTGAGTGTCTTGTTGGTCAGAGTCGCCGTGACAGTGTTGTAATAATCACGGATGGCGACTTTCAGGTTTGCCCAAGTCAGCTTCTTGATCGAGAACGATGCCGCAGAGTCACGCATCACCACTTCATCAGCATCTACCGGAGTTGTCTTGGCGGTGTTGAGCGTGATGCCTGGGTCAGTCAGCGTCTTGTTGGTGAGCGTTTGGGATGTGTTCGTGCTGGCCACATCCGTCAGCGTATTACTGCCGAAGGCGATGGTTTTGTTTGTCAACATCTGCGTATCGGTCGTGCCAACCAGTGCACCAGTAGGCGATGTAAGCGATATGCCCCACGCCGTGCCGGTGGATACGGCTACGCCCGCGCCGGGATAAACGGTCGGGCCTTGCGGGCCTGTCGCACCCGTAGCACCTGCTGGGCCTGCCGCGCCCGTAGCACCTGCTGGGCCAGTATCGCCGGTGTCACCCTTCGGGCCTGCTGGGCCAGTGTCGCCGGTGTCGCCTTTGTCTCCACGAGGGATAGTCAGGTTAAGTTCCTGTGATCCAGCGTCACCCGTGATGCTCGCCGCAGCGAGTGTTCCAGAACTGCCCGTGCTCACCACGCCTAACGTTAGACGAGAAGCATTGGCCGCGTCGATAGCCGACTGAGCAGCGTTGTCTGCCTTGTTCGTCGCAATGCCCGCCTGCGTGGTAGCGATACCTGCCTGCGTGGTCGCCGTGCCAGCCGACGCGGTTGCGGATGTTGCCGAACTCTGGGCCTCTCCGGCTTTTGTCGTCGCCGTCGATGCCGATCCTGCGGCACTGGTCGCGCTGGTCGATGCCTCACCCGCTTTGGTCGTGGCCGTGCTGGCGCTACCCGCCGCAGCACTGGCCGAGTTTGCCGCTTCTCCCGCTTTTGTCGTCGCCGTGGCCGCGCTCGCGCTGGCCGCGCTGGCTTCGAGCGTGGCAATACCCGCTTGGGCGATGGCGGTGTTCGCGGCGCTTGCGGCGCTGCCCTGCGCGTCCTCCGCGCCTATTTGTGCGGCTTGGGCGGCGGCGAGGATGATGGGCATTTGCGGGTTAACGTCGCCTACATCCCCTTTGTCGCCTTTGTCGCCTTTGTCGCCTTTGTCGCCTTTGTCGCCCTGTGGGCCAACCGGGCCTTGCGGGCCGCGTTCAATAACCTCGATGATTTCTTCCATCATGGGACTCGCGTGTAGGGTGGGGTGGCAATGCCATCGACGATGATGGCCGGGCCAAATAGCCGAATTTTCGATGCGCCGCCAGGCTCGGTGAGGCGCAGGCCGTGGTAGATGCGCGGCAGGTTGATGCTGTCGATAATGACTTGCGGGATGCTGACCGCGATGCGGCCATCGCTTTCCAGCGCGATGCCGCCGCCAGCGGCACTATCGAGGCTGGCGATGATTGCGCCGCCCGCGGATTCGCGCAGCTGGAAGTTGGCTTGATAGCCGGCAAGGTCGAGCGCCGCTCCGGCGGCGGTGAGACGCAGCCGCAGGAGGTTATCCTGCCCTTTGGTGAGGCAGATTTGATGAGGTGCTAGGCAGGTCATTTTTCGTCCTCCGGTTGCACTGGCGGCGCGACTGGCGCGGCGATGTCGTGCGCGGCATTGCTGCTGAATTGCAGCCCGTGCGCTGCGACTTCCTGCCGCCAGCTGGTGATTTGTTCCAGCACGTCGCGTGGGTTGACGCCACGGCGGCGCATGACTTCGACTTCGCTGGCGAAGCCGTCTTGCACTAGCTGGTGCCAGGCGTTGGCTTCTTTGAGCGGATCGATCCAGGGCATGCTCTGGCAGATGAAGAGCGCATCGTCCGCGCTTTCCGCAACAACCTCGGCCGGGCGGCGCACCACGCCGGAGAGGTGTGCGGCGGCGACGAATTTCTCCCATACGGGTTGCACGAACATGCCGGTGAATTCATCCGTCAGCACGGCGTAGTTGACCCACTGCTCGACCAGCTCCTGCCGCTGGGCGCTGTAGGTGCCGTTGTAGTCGCGGCTGATGCTGCTGTAGCTGCCGCCAATGCCGGCGGCGACGGCGCGAAGCTGCCCCTGCCGGAAGGTGACGACGTTGGGGTTCGGGCGCTTGCTGTCAATCAGCCCGACTTCTTCGCCGATGGCGAGGTTGTCGAAGATGGCGCCGGGGCGAAGATCGATCTGGCGCGGGACGGGCTTGCCGTCGGCGCCGACTTGCGTGCCCTGCGTCGCGGGGTCGTACATGTCGGGCGTGCCGCGCTTGACGTAGCCGGTGAGCATGGCGGCGATCTTGGCAGCGACGCGCTCGGATTCTTCGTAGTCTTTGATGTCTTCGAGCCGCGTGATGACGCTGGCGAATTCGCTGACGCCGCGCAACTGGTGGAAGCGATCAAGGCAGGCGATGTGCAGCATGTTTTCCGCGCTGATGCGCTTGAGGTCGGCCAGCCCCTGCCCGGCCGTCCATTCGCCGGGATGCGTTTTGTGCACGTGATATGCAACCGGGCGGCCCCAGGCGTTGAGCTCGATGCCTTGCCGCAGCGTGGCGCTTTCGGCGTGGTGCATGGGCACAAAGTCGGGTTCGAGCATTTCGAGGCTAAACGGTACGCGCGTGCCGTGGTCGAGCGCCGGCAGGCTGCCGACGATGGTTTGCGCGAAGCATTCGCCATCGCGCAGCCAGGTTTTTGCGGCGAGGCGCTGCACTTTGTTCCAGGTAAGGCGGTGCGTGACTTCCGGGGTTTTGCACCAGTCGCGCCATGCCTCGCGCAGTGCGGCGGCATAGACGTCGTGGATGCTGCCATCGGCGCGGCGCGGCT
>Ga0172374_1002669_pt1 | contig 11159 bp, 10 predicted proteins | sample LakKiv3m_FD_114536 | JGI IMG/M metagenome (GOLD analysis project Ga0172374, IMG submission 114536) | Freshwater microbial communities from Kabuno Bay, South-Kivu, Congo - kab_092012_10.3m | ecosystem: Environmental > Aquatic > Freshwater > Lake | place: Democratic Republic of the Congo... | reverse complement strand
TCGAGCCCAACACGTTCTCACTCGATCCGGAGGCCGTGGCGGCAGCCATCACTCCTAACACGAAGGGCGTCATGCCCGTGCATCTGTATGGGCACCCGGCACGGATGCGGGAACTTGAGGCGATCGCGGCCGAGCGGGGCATCGACCTCTACGAGGACGCGGCGCAGGCGCACGGCGCGTCTCTCGATGGTCGCCCGGTCGGTTCTTTCGGCGCGTTTGCGATGTTCAGCCTGTATCCGACGAAGAACATGACCAGTGGCGAGGGCGGCATGGTGGCCGCAGCCACCGACGACATCGCCCGTCGGGTGCGGCTGCTGCGCAACCAGGGCATGGAGAAGCAGTACGAGAACGAGATCGTCGGGTTCAACGCACGTATGACCGACATCCACGCGGCGATCGGTCGCGTGCAGCTGACCAAGGTCGACGCGTGGACGAAGACCCGGCAACAGAATGCGGCTTTCCTCGACGCCAACCTGCGCGGTGTCGTGACGCCGCCGGTCGCCGACGGCGCGGTGCACGTGTATCACCAGTACACGATCCGCGTGCCCGAGGATCGTGACGGGTTCGTGCGTGCGCTCAAGGAGGAACACAACGTGGGAGCGGGCGTGTATTACCCGATCCCGAACCACCGCCTGCCCTCGCTCGCAGCCTATGCGCCCGAACTCGAGTTGCCTGAAACCGAGCGCGCCGCACGTGAGGTCGTCTCGCTGCCGGTGCACCCGTCGCTGATGCAGGATGACCTGGAACGCATCGTGGCCGCGGTCAACGCCGTGGCGGGAGCAGGCGCCTGATGGCTGGCCTGCGCGCCGGTCTGCTGGGCGTCGGCATGATGGGCCGCCATCACGCCCGGGTGCTTCGCGAGCTGGACGGCGTCGATCTCGTGGCGATCGCCGACCCGGGCGGCGACCCGCACGGCGTCGCAGGCGAGTTGCAGGTGCTCCCGGACATCGATGCGCTGATCGACGCCGAGATCGACCTTGCAGTCGTCGCCGTGCCGACGCGCTTCCATGAGGACGCCGCGTTGAAGCTGGCTGCGGCCGGAGTCCACACGCTTGTCGAGAAGCCGATCGCGCACAGCCTGGATGCCGGACAGCGGATGGTGGATGCGTTCGCGGCGGCCGGCCTGGTCGGCGCGGTTGGGCACATTGAGCGCTTCAACCCCGCGCTCCAAGAGCTCCGGCGACGATTGGAAGCGGGCGACCTCGGCGCTGTGTACCAGGTCGTCACACGCAGACAGGGCCCCTTCCCTTCCCGCATTGCAGACGTCGGCGTCGCGAAGGATCTCGCCTCTCATGACGTGGACCTCACCGCATGGGTCGTGCAGTCGGATTACGAGCGCGTGTTCGCACAGACGGCCTTCAAATCCGGTCGGGAGCACGAGGACATGATCACGATCACCGGGCGGACTCGCTCGGGGGTCATCGTGAACAACATCGTGAACTGGCTCTCGCCGATGAAAGAGCGCGTCACGGTCGTCACGGGCGAGAAGGGTGCGTTCGTCGCGGACACGGCCACAGGTGACCTCACCTTCTACGCCAACGGCACGATCCCGCTCGAGTGGGAATCGGTCTCATCGTTTCGAGGAGTCTCGGAAGGCGACGTCACGCGGTTCGCCTATGCCAAGCGTGAACCGCTTCGCGTCGAGCATGAAGCCTTCCGGGACGCGGTGCTCGGGCACGAGACCGATGTCGTCACGATGGAGCAAGGTCAGCGCACCTTGGCCGTCGTGGAGACGGCGCTCGAGTCGGCGCGTACGGGCGAATCGCTCACCCTCTAAGCGCTCCGCTCGAAATCATTCGCAATCGGGGGAGCTCAGCTTTTCGCCGACTGCGCGCACCATCGGTGTGTGCTGGATGTCGAACTCGCCGTACTCTCCGGCAACTCCGGTGAACTCGGCCGTGACAGTGTGCGTCTGACCGGGCAGGTTCTTGACAGCGATCTTCACTGCTCCGCGCCCGAGGTGCTGTACTCCCTTTGCATCGACGGACTTGCCGTCGACTGTTGCACTCGAGAAGGTCGATCCGACTGGCCCGTAGAAGACCAAGTACGTTGCGACAGTGCCGCGCTCGAAGAAGCGGGCGGGGGCGATGTGGTACGGCAGGTTGGGCGCCTGCTCGGGTGTGACGGTGTTCTCGAGCGTCGCCGTCGTCGTGAACGTCGGGTTCTCGGGGCTCGAGCACTGCGTCGACGTCGCGTCGACGTCGAGTTGCATGTAGTAATCCAGTTTGCTCTGTGTGAAATCGTTCACGTAGACGCCGACGAGAGTCCGTTCGTCGTTGGTCGACGGAAGTCGCCCGGACAGCTTGGACTCGCCCACGAGCGCCGCCTCAGCTTCGTTGGCTGGAGAATACATCAGCCTGTTCTCGTCGATTGCGCGGGTGAGGCTGGTGAGCATGGCAGTGGGGTCCGCGGAACCCGAGGTGAGCGCATCGAAAACCGTCTTCGCAGCCAGGGCGAAGAACGCGTCCTGAGCGGTGGGGTCTGGAAAGCGGGAGTAGACCTGGTTCAAGAGCAGCGCTACAGCGTTCTCGCTGGTCAACTGGATGGGCTCGTCGAGCAGTTGTACCGAGTAGCCGTCGATTTCGACAGGCCCTGCTGGGATGGTCGCTGGACCGGTGGCTTTCAACAGGTAGCTGAGGGCCACAGGATCGAAGGAGACAACGGCATCTACGGGCGTTCCAAAAGCTTCGTCCCAATAAGCGCGGATGATCTCGACGGATTCGCTGAAGTCGGGGCTCATGGTCGTGTCCGAGATGTAGCGGCCGACCTTGTCGCCGTAGAGTGCTTCGAGCTCAGGATCGAGTTTGGTCACCGGCGCGGACCGACGATTGTTGAAGTCGGCACTCGACGCCTGCCGCGTGATGCTGATCTTGCCCTTCTCTGCCGTGATCATGACGAGCGCTGCGGGATTGCCGCCCGTGCCACGTGACTCGGCGTTGTTCTGGAAGATCGTCAGATAGTTCCGCGGGCCGTCGGCACCCAGGGCGGCCGGAAGCACGCCGAGGATGTCTCGTGCAGGCCCGACCATCGGCTGCAGTTCGTCCACCGCACCTGTGAGCTGTGCCACGGCCTCTTCTACCTGAGGGATCAGCGAACCCTCGTCGATCGCGTCGAGGTCGCTCGACGCCTTGTCGATCGTGTCTGCGGCCTGCGTCACCGTGCCCTGCATGGCGGTGATCGCGTCGAGGTTGATCGCCCCGTCGACGGGAGTCAACGCCTTCAGGCTCAGGCTCGTCGCCGGCGCGACGGCACCCGTGACCAGGTCATCCGTGACGGCGGCCGCGGTGCGAACTGCGTGCAGGTTCGGACCGATGAACGGCACCCACTCGAGGCTCTTCCACATGCCGTCGTCCGTCTGTTCCCGCGCATCCGCGGTCAGAGCCGAGAGCTTCTCAGCCGTCGCTGCCGCGCCCTCGCTGTCTCCGGCGAGGATCTGGTTCTTCGCCTGCGTCGCCAGCGGCATGGCCTGCACCAGCGATGCCCGCGCCGACATCGCGCGGTCGTAGATGGGCTTGCCGACGAGCAGCCCCGCCACCGCGAGAACGATCAGCAGCAGAAGGATCCCGACCGGAATCCAGAAGCGGAAGCTGCGCAGCAGGGGTCGGCGCGGCTTCTTCTCAGCACGCAGCTCGGCTCTTGTCGACATGATCTCCATCGTAGGAGGTGCAGTCGGGGTAGATGCCGAGAGCGTCGCGCCCGTGCATCGTGTGCGAGCAGAGTGAACGGTGCAATTAGGATCGGCGTGTGGGTTTGCGCGCCGTCGATGTCTTTGCCCCTCAGCGACGAACCGAGAAGCGTGCTGGATTTAGAGCCGATATCCAGGGGCTGCGCGCCGTCGCCGTGGCGGCAGTCGTTCTCTATCACGTGGGCATGCCGGGTGCCCGTGGAGGCTTTGTCGGCGTCGACGTGTTCTTCGTCATCTCCGGGTTCTTGATCTCGAGCCATCTGCTCGACAGCTATCGGCGCACGGGAACACTTGACCTCGGCGGATTCTACGCTCGTCGAGTGCGGCGGATTCTGCCCGCAGCGCTCACTGTGATCGTGATCACGTCAGCCGCGGCGATTCTCGTCTACCCCGCCATCGCTCTGCCGCGAGTGCTCGGAGATGCCATGGCGTCGGCGCTCATGGTGCCGAACTTCGTGTTCGCGAGTAGAGCCACTGATTACCTCGCGGATCAGTCACCATCACTCTTCCAGCATTACTGGTCGCTCGGCATCGAAGAGCAGTTCTACCTGCTCTGGCCGGTCGCGCTACTGCTGATCCTTGCTCTCGCAGGTCGCCGCCGATGGGCCGTCTTGGCCCTGATCGCAACATTGGCAACGGTGAGCTTCGTGGTTTGCGTTGCCTTGACGTATACCAATCAACCACTTGCATTCTTTCTGTTGCCAGCTCGCGCTTGGGAGCTGCTTGTCGGCGCATTCGCAGGGGCGGCACTCGTGCTTATCCCACAGAGAGTGCCCAAGGCCGTGGCGATCATCGGTGGGTGGATCGGTCTCGGCGCGATCGCCGGCAGCATCGTCTTCGTGAACGCGGCGATGCCGTTCCCGGGAGCGATCTCGGCCATTCCTGTGATGGGTGCAGCGGCTGTTCTGTACTTCGGCGCGAACGAGTCCGCAGCGGGGCCCTCTGCATTGCTCAGCATTCGGCCACTGCAGTTCCTGGGCGCGATCTCATTCTCGCTCTACCTTGTTCATTGGCCGATTCTGATACTGGCTCAGCAGGCCCTCGGCGATCAAGTACCCATGCGGGTGGCGGTCAAGTTTCTCCTCGGCTTCGTTGCAGCTACGGTGCTTGCCTGGCTGATCTATCGCGGCGTGGAGGAGCCAGTACGAAAGTCGCGTTGGCTCGGGGTGCGTGCGGCGCGGTTGTCCGTGATCGGGGGCGTAGCTGCATGCCTGGTCGTCCTCGGCTCCCTGGCCGGGCTCTCCGGCTGGGCTGTGACGCGCGAAGGTACCCTTGGCCCGGCAGTCGAGGCCATGACGGGCGCGCCCGAACTGCGTCCCGCTGGCGAAACGGTCGCACCTTCGAATCTGACTCCAGCTCTCGAAGACGTTGCGACATCGCTCCCGGATGCATACGGCGACGGCTGCCATTTGAGCCTGCAGGAGAGCAGCCCGCACCCATGCGTGTACGGCGACGCGGCAGGGGCGACGCGGATTGTCGTTTTCGGGGACTCTCATGCGGCCCAGTGGTTGCCGGCCGTGCAGTCGTTCGCAGCGCAGCATCCCGATGTACGGGTGGAGTCGCACACGAAGTCGAGTTGCCCCGCCGCCGAGGTCACGGTGCTAGCCAACGGTGTTCCCGACCGGGGATGCGACGCATGGCGCGACGACGTGCTGCGCAGCCTCGAGCGCAATCCCGCAGATCTCGTCGTGATCTCCAGCCAAACGGCCTACGCCCTTGAAGCGGAGGGCTCACTCAGTTCGGACGAACTCTGGGAGCGAGGGCTGGGTAGAACGCTGGCTGCGGTGACTCAGGCGGGCAACAGGGTGCTCGTCATCGCCGACACCCCCAGGCTCGAAAGTTCGCCGCCGTTGTGCGTTGCAGGCCATCCGCGCGAACTCGGCGAGTGCGACCCTGAGCGTGACACAGCCCTAGACGACGCAATGGCCGAGGGCTTGCACCGGGCAGCATCTGCGGCTGGCGCAGACTACGTCGACATGAATGATTTCATCTGCAACGTCGAGCGCTGCCCGGTGGTCATCGGCAACCTGCTCGTTTACCGCGACTTCCATCACCTGACCGTCGAGTTCGTCGAGTATCTCGCGCCGGAGGTCAGTCCTGCCCTAGCGGAGGCTCTTGATCTGCCTGACGAGTGAGCACTCGCGAAACGTCCCGCGTGTGGGCGTCCCTTCGGCGGTCTGAGGGGGCGACGGTCAGGCCAGGGCGGCGCGGACGATGCGCTCGACGTCGTCGATCGCGGGGGCAAGCTGCGATGCCGAGAGCTCGTACGTCTCGCGCGAGCGGCGATACGGGTCGATGATGTCGTCCTGCTCGGGATCGGCCTGCGTGAGCCCGCGCTGACCCGTCACTGCGAGTGCGGCGGCACGCAGCCGGGCACGCGGGTCCGTGCCGGCGGCATCCGCTGCGGCCCGAGCATCCTCGGTGCTGAGCGTCTGCGCGAGCCGGGCGAACTCGCGAAGCGTGAACGTACGCTTCAGCGCGCCCGGAGACAACTGCACCGCGTGCGAACGATGCTCGCGCGCCATCGCCAGGACCAGATCCGCGTCGCGCAGCATCGGCTCGACGAGATAGCGGGCGTGATGGCCGCCCGCGGCGCCGGCGTCGGCGCCGAGCTCGACGGCGATCTCCTGCGCAGGCTCCGTCATCTCGTGATCGACGAGCGCATGCGTTCCCGCGCTGTGCACGCGGACCCCGAGCTACTCGAGGCGCGCCCGCAGAAGCACCTCGGCCATCGGCGAGCGGCAGATGTTCCCCGTGCACACGGTGATGATCGTCGGGCGGTCGTCATCGGCATCCACCGGCTGCGCCTGCGCCGTCGGCGCGAACGACGGGCGCGGCGCCAGCGGGGCAGGTGCGGGAGCAGACGGCGCCGGCGCCGGGTCGGCGGACACCTCGGCAGGTGTCGCGGGCTTGTTGCGTCGCCGCCACTCGCGGCGGCTCATGCCTTCGGGTGCGCGATCGGAGGAGCGGAAGATCATGAGTCCAGAGTACGGGGCGGTGCTGGACGCGACCCTTCGACGGGCTCAGGGATCGGAAGGCGGCTCAGGTGGCGACCGGCGCGGGGCGCAACGCGGGGCGGCGCTGGACGAAGACGCGGACCATCAGGCATCCGATCGCCGTTCCCAGCGTGTTCGCGATCACGTCCGACAGCGTCGGGTAGCGGCTGGGCAGCAGCGTCTGCACGAGTTCGATCGTCGCGCTCGCCGAGTATCCGATCAGCAGCACGACCCAGGCGTTCGAGCGCGGCCACGCGGCGACGAGCAGCAGCCCCAGCGGAACGAACAGCGCGATGTTCGCCAGGAACTCGAAGACCGTGTAGCTCGTGCTCAGCGCGATGCCGAAGTGCTCGCTCACGTAGCGGGCGAGACGGAACGCGATGCTCGTGACCTTCGAGGCCATGGTCGCCGGCAGCCAGACGATCAGCGCGACCGCGATGAGATACGGCACCAGCAGCACACGCGCGACGATCGCGAACGGGGGAGTGCGAGTGTCGGGCATGGGGCGAGTCTAGAGCGCGGAACCTTGGGGGCGGCTCAATGAACGGTATACTTGTGTCATGGACGTGAACGAGGCGGCAAGCCGGCTGGGAGTCTCGCCTCGACGTGTGAGGGCCATGATCGCGGCCGGTCGGCTCCCTGCGGTCAAGACGCAGGGGAAGTGGGTCGTCGACGAACTCGTCGCGCCTTCGCATCGCAGACCGCTTTCTGAAAGATCTCGAGCAGCTCTCGCGCAGGCGATGCAGACTCGCAGCCTTCATGGTCTCTCCGGTCAAGAACGCGCACGCACGGCAGCGCGGCTCCGCGAGTTGCGGGCATCCCCCGACCCCGCTCAGCTGCTCGTCGACTGGTGGGGTGGCGGCGTCTCAGAGGTGCGCGACCAGGCGTCGAGCCTGGTGGCCATGGCCGCCCTGGGCGATCGTGCCCGCGTGTACGAGGCGATTCATCGTCCGCGCCGCGAGTACCTGCGCAAGTGGGGCGACCTCGCCGACGTCGTCGGCACGGAGCGAACCGTCCTCGGGGACACCCGGCAGCAACTCGCCGAGCGCGCCGGCGTTCCCACGAGCATCGTCACGGCGATCGAGCGGGCCAAACCCGTCGCGTCACCCGCTTCGCTGCGGCGCGTCCTGAAGGCGATCAACATCGAAGCATCCGCTCTGCCCGACCTGGAACCCACATGAGCGCGCGGCTGGAGGCATGGCTGGAAGGCGAGCATGCCGGACAGTTCGTCTTCGCCGACGACGGGACGGTGCGTTTCGAGTACGACGAGGGCGCACCGGCCATCTCCCTGTCGCTTCCGCGAGACCGCCCGCACTCTCGAAAAGCGGCCGCGAACTACCTCGAGAACCTGCTGCCCGACCATGAGATCACCCGTGCGCGGATGGCGGCCGTGTACGGGGCCGAAAGCTCGGCAGCACTCGACCTGCTCTCCAAGGCCGGCGGCGACATCGCCGGCGGGCTGGTGATCCTTCCCGAAGGCCAGTCGCCGGTGGGTGCTCCGCTGCGCTTGAACCCGGCCCTGGATCGCGACATCGCCGACCGGATCAACAGCATCAAGCTCGACCCGGACGCCTGGGCGCCGCGTGACGTCGATGCTCGGTTCTCTCTCGCAGGCACACAGGGCAAGTTCGCCCTCGCCGAGATCGGCGACGACTGGTACTGGTCCAACGCGACGCTCCCTTCCACCCACATAGTCAAGCCGGCGCGACCCGAACTGCGGAATCTCGAAGCGGCGGAGGCGGCGACGCTGAAGCTCGCATCGAGCGCGGGGATCGAAGCCGCGCATGCGGAGGTGCTCGCGGTAGAGGATCAGACCAGCTTCATCACACGCCGATTCGATCGGCAGCCGGGAGATGTGGTGTCGACGCGCCTGCACGCGGAGGACTTCGCGCAGGCGCTGGGGATCGGCCCGGGGGCGAAGTACGACGTCGCGGCGACGACCGTCCTTCGGATGCTCGGCGACACCCGCGTCGCCCGCGACTTCATCCGCCAGCTCGCGTTCAACACGATCATCGGGAATGCGGACGCGCACGCCAAGAACTACTCGCTACTGCTCCGGCCGGACGGCATCCTCCTCGCCCCGATGTATGACGCGGTGCCCGTCGGACTGTACCCCGGCTACAACCAGAGGCTCGCGATGCCGATCGGCGGCGCCCGGTTCCCCGCGGCGGCCACGCCTGACCGGTGGCGCAGGCTGGCCCGGGCCGCGCAGTTCGACGAGGGGGAGGTCACCGACCTGGTCGCTGATGTCGCCGGCCACGTCCTTGAGCATGCTGACGCGGCGTGGGGATCGCTTGACCTCGACCAGTCGGCGTTGCTGAGGGATGCGATCCGCCGCCACGCGGACGTTGCGGCTGGAGGACGCGGGAAGCGCTGAGACTTACGGCCGTCCCATGCCGTAGGAGGTCCAGGCGGCGGCGGTGCACGCGCGGCGCGAGCTCGGCGGCCGTACCGACCAGAACCGTCGACTTGCCGGCGACGATATCGCCCCTTCGACAGGCTCAGGGATCGAACCGGGGCAGATGCGCGAGACGTAACCCAAGCGCGGCGTCGGCCGATAGTCAGAGGTTACGGACGTTGCAAGGAGCTGGGCAATGACATCGATTCCGCCGGCCGGGTGGTACCCGGACCCTTCCGCCGAGGGCACCGGCCAGCAGCGCTGGTGGGACGGCTCCGGTTGGACCGCGCACGTTCAGCCTGCAGCCGCCCCGGCGTACGCGCTGCTGCCGCCGCCGTCGGTGCCGGCGGTCAGCAGCCCGGCCAAGCGCCGGATGCCGGTCTGGGGCTGGGGCGTGATCGGTTTCGTCATCGTCTCGCTCGGGCTGATCCTCGCCCCGATCTTCGCTCCGCTGTGGCTCGTCGTGCTCATCACCGGCATCGTCGCCCTCGTGAAGAACACGCCGACCTGGCTCCGCTTCCGCAACCGCAAGGTGGCCACCGTCGTGACCGCGGTCTCGGCCGTCGCCTTCCTGCTCACCGGGAGCATCGCGAACGCCGTGATCGGGGGTACGGCGAACCCTCCGGCAGCGGCACCATCGCCGGCGACCGCGACCGAGGCGCCGGCGACGGCAACGCCGACGCCTGCCTCCACGCCGCTGGAGGATGACGCTGAGCCGACCGCCTTCGTCGGCGAGGTCGGCACCGTGTCGGATGCCTCGGCGACGGAGGGTCTCACCGCCCTCGAGGTGCTCGACACCCTGCCGATCAAGGGGCGCGCACCGAAGAGCGGATACGACCGCGACGAGTTCGGCCAGCGCTGGCTCGACGTCGACCGCAACGGATGCGACACCCGCAACGACACGCTCGCGGCGCAGTTGACGGAGATCACGCGTTCCGGTCCCTGCCGGGTCACCTCCGGCATCCTGAACGACCCCTTCACCGGGACGACGATCGAGTTCCAACGGGGACAGGGCACGTCAGAACTCGTGCAGATCGACCACGTCGTCGCGCTCTCGGACGCCTGGCAGAAGGGCGCCCAGGCGCTCTCCGCCGACCAGCGCGCGTCGTTCGCCAACGATCCGATGAACCTCCTCGCCGTCGACGGCGCGGCGAACGCTCAGAAGGGCGACGGGGACGCCGCCACCTGGCTTCCGTCGAACAAGAGCTTCCGGTGCGAATACGTCGCCCGCCAGGTCTCGGTCAAGGCGACCTATGGGCTATGGGTGACGCAGGCCGAGCGTGACGCGATCGCCCGTGTGCTCGGGGACTGCGTCGACGAGCCTGCCGTGACTTCGGAGTACGCGGACGAGGCGCCGGTCGTCGTAGAGGCGCCGGAGCCTGCGCCGGTCGTGACACCGAAGCCGGTTCCGGCGAAGCCCGTACCCGTCGCGCCGGCACCGCCGAAGCCCGCTCCGGCGCCCGCTAAGCCCGTGCCAGTAGCGCCAGCGCCACCCTCGAACGTGTACTACGAAAACTGCACGGCGGTCCGCAACGCGGGCGCCGCGCCCATCCACGCGGGCGACCCAGGCTACAGCCGGAAGCTCGACAGGGACGGGGACGGCGTCGGCTGCGAGTGATGTGTGCGGGTGACTCCTCCTGCACAGTCGGCGTTCCGTTTCTTGACGATTCTTGGGACTCGCTCTGCTTGCGTCCGAGGCCGTCGGTAGTGTCATCCGCAACGCCCATCCGGGCAGATCTCGGGCAGACAAGGAGGGTGTACATGTCGGCCGAGACGATCACGGTGCTCATCAGCACCGCGTCGATGCTGCTGGCGCTCGCCGGCGGATTCGGTTGGATGATCCATCGCGTGGACGTGGGCAATGCCGCGTTGAAGGCCGATCTCGGCTCGCGGATCGACAGACTCGGTACGCGGATGGACAACCTCGCGGGTGAGCTGGTCGAAGTCAAGATCGCTGTTGCCCGCATCGAGGGGACGCCGCGGCACCTGATCACCGGTCGGTGATAGCGGGTCCGTGAACCCTGCCGCTTGACGTCGAGTCTTGACTCAGGTTCGACACGTGTCACACGCACGCGGCATC
>Ga0172374_1002664_pt1 | contig 11177 bp, 13 predicted proteins | sample LakKiv3m_FD_114536 | JGI IMG/M metagenome (GOLD analysis project Ga0172374, IMG submission 114536) | Freshwater microbial communities from Kabuno Bay, South-Kivu, Congo - kab_092012_10.3m | ecosystem: Environmental > Aquatic > Freshwater > Lake | place: Democratic Republic of the Congo... | reverse complement strand
TGATAATGGCGACGCCCGACTCGGCAAGCTCACTCATGATCGTGTAAATCTCTTTTTTCGCCCCGACATCGACACCACGCGTCGGTTCGTCGAGAATCAAGACGTCCGGCTCGGCGCCGAGCCATTTGCCGAGGACGATTTTTTGTTGGTTCCCACCCGAGAGCGACTTCACTTTCTGCTCCATCGAATGATGTTTGACGCGCAGCTTTTTCAAATAGCCGTCCGCGAACTGTTCTTCCGCTTGCCGTGAGATGATTGTTCCTTTCGCTCGTTTATCGAGCGTCGGCAGCGATAAGTTCTCGCGTAACGTGAAGTCGAGCAATAACCCTTCACCTTTCCGGTCTTCCGTCAAGAAGGCGATGCCGTGCCGGATGGCGTCGGCCGGTTGCTTGATCCGGATTTCGGTGCCGTTCAATTTGACGACACCTGCTTTGGCCCGGTCGGCTCCGAACAAAGCGCGCATCACCTCGGTGCGTCCGGCTCCCATGAGTCCCGAGAATCCGACGATTTCACCGGCCCGAACATCGAACGAGACGTTGTGGAACCGGTTACCTATCAATCCATCGACTTCGAGTACGACGTCGCCGATCATGGCGTTCCGCTCCGGATAGCGTTCCCCAATCTCTCGCCCGACCATCTCTTTGACGATTTCTTCGAACGATGTCTCATTGATGCGGTGTGTCCCGATCGATACGCCATCGCGGAGGACGGTGATACGGTCGCATAGTTCAAAAATCTCTTCCATCCGGTGCGAGATATAGATAATCGACACGCCTTGGTCACGGAGCGCCCGCGATACGGAGAACAGCGCTCGAATCTCGCGGTCGGTGAGCGCGGCGGTCGGTTCGTCCATGACGATGACTTTCGCATCCGTCATGAGCGCCTTGGCGATTTCAATCATCTGCTGTTGTCCGACAGATAATTGTTTAGCGAGCTGATCGACTTCCATGAACACGTTCAACTCGGCCAAATACTCCCGCGCCCGACGCTTCATCTCCTGCTGTTTGATGACCCCGAACGGACCGGTCAATTCCCGGCCGAGAAACAAGTTTTCCATCACTGTCAGCTCCGGCAGTATATTCAGCTCTTGGTGAATAAACGCGATGCCGGCCCGCTCGGCTTCTTTCGGGTGTTTGAACTGCCGAACGGCCCCATCGATGACGACTTCTCCTTCGTCGAGCGGATGAAGCCCGGTCATCACTTTCATGAGTGTCGATTTGCCGGCCCCGTTTTCGCCCATTAACGCATGAATTTCGCCGGGTAACAACTCGAAGTCGACGCCTTTCAATACACTGACCGGACCGAACGACTTATGGATGCGCTTCAACTGGATGTGCATCGAACCCCTCCTTAAAAGATGACGCCGGCATGTAAAATGACGTTCGCATACGGGGTCGCTTCCCCCGTCCGGATGACGACTTTCGCCTGCTCGACCTCGCGTTTGAACGCTTCATGCGAACAAGTTTTCACCTTGTCAAATCGGTCGGTCAACGCTTTGGCGATCGGTTCGTTCGCCGTGAACACCTCATCGGCTACGGTGATTTGTTCGATGACCATGTCGGACTCGACCGCATCCAATACATCGAGGAATGACGGTTCACCGAGACGAAGCGCCAAATCAACTCGCTCGACCCCTTTCGGAATCGGCAGTCCACAGTCCGCGATGACGACCGTGTCCGTATGACCCAAGTCCGCAAAGATTTTGGTCAAATGGCTATTCAAAATCCCATGTTTCTTCATCACACTCGCTCCAATCGTCTCATGACGTCATTTCGATTCGGCATGCCGCCTTGGGCCCCGAATCCTTCCACGCTCAATCCTGAAGCGACGACGGCGAAGCGTATCGCTTCACGCAACTCGCTTCCTTCCATCAGGGCGGCCGCGAGGGCCCCGTTGAACGTATCCCCCGCTCCCGTCGTATCGACGACGTCGGCTCGGATGGCCGGGACGTGTTGAATCGTCTCACCATCAAAGAAGCGGACACCGTTGACCCCTTCGGTCACAATCAGTTTGTTCGGATAGCGGCGTAACACCTCATCGAGCGGAACGTCTCCAAACAAGTCGCGGCACTCGTGCTCGTTTGGCGTCACATAGGTCACATGCTCGAGCAACTCATCCGTGAGCGGTTGCGACGGTGCCGGATTCAACAGTACCGGGATGTGGCGAGCGCGACAGTATGCACTCACTTGTTCGACCGTCGCAATCGGAATCTCGAGCTGGAGCAAGACGAGCGTCTCGTCATCGAGTAGCTGTTCGAGCTCGGCTTCTGTGAAGACGACCTGCTTGTTCGCCGATTGGACGACGACAATCGAGTTATCGCCTTCGGCGAGCACGATATGCGCCGTCCCGGTCACTTCGTCGTCAAGCGTCCGTAAGTGCTGCGTCCCGACGCCGTTCTGTTCAAAGTTTTGGCGAATGCGTTGCCCGAACTCATCAGAACCGATGCATCCGACCATCTCGACTCTTCCCCCGAGTCGAGCGGCGGCCACCGCTTGATTGGCACCCTTTCCTCCAGGTACCGTCTGGAACGCCTGTCCGATGACGGTCTCTCCTGCCTGTGGACGTTTGTCTGTCGTGACCACTAAATCCATCGATACACTCCCGATGACCACAATTCGCTTCATGTGTCATGCCCCTTTCGGATCGTCGTCTGTCGCTCTGTCAATGTGACGGGCAACAAGATTTCTTTCGTGACGGTCTCTTTCTTCTCAATCAAGTCGAGGAGTCGCTCGGTCGCTCGGCGTCCCATCTCGTAGATGGGTTGCGAGATCGTCGTGAGCGGCGGCGACGTCATCTCCCCGAGCTCGATGCCATCGTAACCGATGACTTGCAAGTCTTGCGGCACACGCACATTCCGACGTACCGCTTCCTGCAACACCGCAGCCGCGATGACGTCATTGGCGGCGAACAATCCATCGAATGGCCAATGCTCATCAAACAGCGCTTGCGCCGCCGTGAGTGCTTCTTTGAACGTGAAACTTGAATGCGTCATGCCGACGAGATGATCTCCTGCGACGTCAAGGAACCCATCCGTCCGTCGCTTCACCGTCTGAAGCTGTTCGGGTCCGCCGATATGAGCAAGCCTTGTCGCACCACAATCCAACAGCGTCTCCGCCGCCAGCCGACCGCCTTCATATCCGTCTGAGATGACGGCGTCAATGCCAGACTTGACGATTCGGTCGAGCGCGACCATCGGCACCTCTAACTTTTCATAGTTCGGGTTGTCCGAATGGTTCGTCGTGATAATCAAGCCATCGACATGCATCGTCTGAAGCGCGACCAAATACGACTGCTCTTTCGCCAGTTGCTCGTCCGTGTTACACAAGACGACTTGATAGCCGTGCTGATTGGCCACGTCTTCAATCGCACGGGCCAACTGTGGGAAGAACGGGTTCGTGATATCTGGCATAATCAATCCGATGAGCCCGGATGTTTTGGTGAATAATGAACGCGCGACGCGGTTCGGCGCGTAGTCGAGCTCGGCGATGGCCCGCTCGACGACTTCCCTCGCCTCGGCGCTCACATAGCCGTTATTGTTCATGACACGGGACACGGTCGCGACAGAAACGTTCGCCCGTTTGGCCACTTGTTTGATTGTTGCCATCTCGACCCCTCCTTTTGGTAACGCTTACAAACACATCATAATGTGTAACCGGTTACATATCAAGTATTAATTTTGTCACATCAAAAAACGCCCGGCTCATCATTGAGCCCGGCGCTCTTCATACTCGTCTTTCGTCACGACGTAGATGAGGCTCTGCACGGTGCGGCCATCTAAGCGTGTCAACTGTTGGGACGTCGTGAACACGTACGTGAAGCCCGTCTTTTCGACGACACGGCGCGACTGGTCGTTGAAGTCGAAATGACCACACCAGATGCGCTCGAGGTCGAGGTCGTCAAATCCGTGGCGCATCACTTCATGAACGGCCTCCGGGATATACCCTTTCCCCCAGTGCTCCGGGCTGAGGACATACCCAATCTCGTGTTGCCGGTCATGCTGAATTTCAGGGTCCGGCCGGCGGTCGTGCAACCCGAGGCTGCCGATGACCTCACCTGTCTCTTTCAACGTGATGGCCCATACGTCTTGGTCTTGTTGGAACAGCCGGATGACGTCACGCGTCTCGTCGACCGATTGGTGCGGCGCCCATCCTGCTTTCGGCCCGACCCGCTCGTCTTGTGCGTATCGATACATCTGTTCGGCGTCCTCGAGTTGAAACGCCCGCAACTGGAGCCGGTCTGTATCAAGTTGAATCATCTTATTCTTCCTTTCTGTCGTTTCCCTCGGATTCGTTCCGGGAATGAGTCCATGAGGAGGGATAACGATGCCGTTTGATTATGATTTAGATTTTGAAACGATTGACTTCCGCAAACAACCGGAGCTGTATCGGGTCGGACGAGGCGAACAAGGCGTCCTGCTCGTCGAACCGTATAAAAGTGAGATTCTCCCCCATTGGCGTTTCAAGACGCCCGACATCGCCAAACAGTCCGCCGATGAGATTATGGAGTTATTCGAGGCGTATCGGGACGCCGATGACTTCGTCGGAATGGATATGGCACGCAAATTCATCCAGATGGGCTATACCCGAGCCAGACGTTACGCCAACTATAAAGGCGGACGAAAATATAAGGACGACGGCGACATCCACGACCGTGAAATCGATGAAGAGAAGGCGGAATCGGCCCGCATCTTCAAGGAACGCTGGGACCAGCTTCGAGCCGATGAAGATTATTTAAAACGAAAGAAAGCCCACCAGAAACAGTACGGATGATTATCGGGTCATGACGAGAAAACGAGTCGCTCCTTTTTCAAACGACGTGACCTGTTGAAACCCTAGCCGCTCATAGAGATGGATGGCCCGCTCGTTGAACGCGGCCACCGTCAACCGGAGCGGTTTGCCTTCGCGCGTCGCTTCTCGCATCACCAACCGGACGAACGTACGGCCGTGTCCCCGTCCCGTCCGATCTGGGTGCAACCCAAGACCGATATCGGTATAGGTATCCTCGTAAACATATGTATCGTTCGGCACTTGTGCGAATCGACCGAGGCAGTAAAATCCAATCAGCGTATCGTCATGGACGGCTTGATACGTCATCAGTTCATCCAGCCCTTCCGCTGAAGCTTCTTGGTTATAAAAATCATATGGTGACTCGTACGTCCACGCTTGAATCGCGCGGGCGTCTTGTCGCGTCATCGGGCGAATGTCCATCATGTCCTCCTTTCTCACGTCTCCTCTTGTTCGTGTTCGCCGGCAAACATTCCTGTCTGCATCAAAAAAAGGATGGGTCGCCCCATCCTTACTTCCGCGTCCACGTCGCCGTGATATCGACATTGGCCGCATGCATCAAATTATGAATTGGGCAACGTGCCTCGACGCCTTTTTGGAGTGCCTCAATCCGTTCATCGGATTCGATCGTATCGAGGACGATTTTCACATGTACGGCCTCGAAGTACGTCCGCACCCCCTCGACGCCTTGGAAGCCCCGCGGGTCGAGCGTCCCTTCGGTCACGAACGTCACTCCGTCATAATTGAAGTCTTGGTCTTGCGCCACGTAGGCGATCATAATCGTCGTACACGACGAGAGTGCCCCGAGCAAATACTCGAGCGGATTCGGCCCTGCGTCTGTGCCGCCGAGTCGTTCCGGCTCATCGACGACGAACGGCTCGAGGTCACGCACATGCACCGTCGTCTTCACACTCGTCGCTTCCCCTTCGGCGCGCATCGTCACTAACGGTTTTTCAGTCATATCGTCTCCTCCTCCATCAGGTTGCCATCTTCCTTATCGTTCCCGTTATTTCGGTCCGTGTAACACCTCGTCATAAATCGCATAGTCGTTTTTACCGTGTTGCTTGATTTGATACATCGCCTGATCGGCTTTATGAATGAGCGTGTCTAAATCTGAGCCTTGATTCGGTGAGACGCTGACGCCGATGCTCGCGCGAATTGGAATGGTTTCGCGACCTAATTTAAACGGCCGTTCCGCCAACGTCGTCCGCAGCCGCTCCACGAACGTGACGATGTCCACTTCCTCCACGTCCGACAAATAAATGTAGAACTCGTCCCCGCCGACACGCGACGCGAGTCCTGCGACCGGTGTCGCTTCTTCGAGCAAGGCACCAAGATGAATCAAGAAGTTATCTCCAACTTGATGGCCATACGTATCGTTGACTCCTTTAAATCCATCAAGGTCAATGATGACGAGGGCAAACGTGTCCGCTTGTAGTAACGCCTGGTCGGCCTGTTCATAAAACGCGCGACGGTTCGCGAGTTTCGTCAGCGGGTCGTGATAGGCGAAGAAGCGGATCGATTGCTCGGCTTCTTTGAACGTATGGACATCCCGAATCAAAATCATGCCATGAATCTTCTGGTCGATATAGACGAAGTCCCCGTCGATGACGACGTACCGCTCTTGTCCCGACTTTGTCTGAATCTTCGTCTCGAACTCGAGAAACTTCTTTTGGGCGTTAAAATGTTGGGCGTAGTGCTCACACCACTCGTCCCGTTTTTTCTCAGGCAACAAATCGACGAAACGCTCATTGACGACCCGGACGGTATGGAACAACATACGCGCGGCCGGGTTCGCACTCTCGATGCGACCGGTGTCGTCGACGAGGAGAATCGCCGACGGGTTCAAGTTGTAGAGCGTGCCGTATCGTTTCGCGTAAGATGCGAGGAAGTCGAGTCGATTCATCGCCACGACGAGGGCGACCGTCCAGACGAGGCCCCCATACATATACGCATACGGTGGCATGATCCCACGGAACTGGAAATAGCCGAAGACGATGTCCCAGACGAGGACGGCGACGGCGGTCCAAATGAGCATGCGTAGGACGCGTTGATGCTCGGTCCGATCGGCGCGTTTGAGTGCATAGACGAGTAACAGGATGATGAGAAAATGGAACACGTTGCCGACGGTCATCGTCGTCAAATACGATGCGTTGAACTCAGGATAAATCCAGACGCCGACTTGGTCGAACCGCTGACTGTTCAAAATGTTCTCTTGGCGGATGAACGTCAACGCGACCGGCACGAGCGGCAAATAGATGACATACGGATACATCCATTTCGGCAGTTTCGCCCCGACTCCCGTCACTTTGACGATGAAGTGGACGGAACACACAAAAATCAAAATGCCGGCGTTGCCGAACCAATAGGTGACGAAGGCGGGACTGGCTTCGATTGGGGACAGATGTCGGCCAAACTCGGCCAAGAACAACATCGCGTAGCCAAATACGAATAGGCTGAGCAGTCGATGCTCGACTTGGCGCGGGTTGCGGAGCAAGACATCAAGGGCTAGGTGGCTCAATAAAAAAGCCGGAAGTAAATAAACGGCCATATAGAGAAATAGTGTGGTCACAGAGAGACCCCTTTCTTCAAACAAATCCATGTGTTACTTTCTCTATCGGCCGAAGCGAATCCTTTCTCGAGTGTGCGGACACATCCATACAAAAAGCGAGCGGAACCAAGTCCGCTCGCAGTCGTCATCTCACTTATAACGTGTCTTCGATTGCCGTGTCGCCTTTGACGAGGTCAATCGCTTTATTTTTCGCGTTGTCGTGCCCAATCACGTGAGCGAGGAACGTCGCCACGTCTGCACGTGGAATCTCACCCGTCGAGATGTCGCCTGTCTTCACTTTGCCCGTGCCGGCATCATCCGTGAGGGCGCCCGGACGGACAATCGTGTACGTCAGTCCGCTCGCTTCGAGCAAGCGATCGGCATGATGCTTCGCGACATAATATGGTTTCATCTCTTCCGGCCATGCCGAACGATCTTCGGCCTTCAAGGCGCTGACCATGACGAACTGTTTCACATTCCCGTTCGCCTGAGCTGCCTCGATACTTTTCGCCGCGCCGTCCAGGTCGATCAACAGTGTCTTATCGGCTCCGGTGCTACCACCCGAACCAGCCGCGAAGACGACCACGTCCATGTCGGACATCGCCTGTTCCAGTGACGACACGTCACCTTCGAGGTCGCCTAACACCGCTTGATAGCCTTTCGATGTAAAGTCGTCGAGTTGCTCTTGTTTCCGCACCATCGCCGTGACTTGATGCTTTCCTTCCTCGTGCAAGCGTTCGACGAGCTGTTTTCCAATCTGTCCATTTGCTCCAATTACAAATACGTTCATCTGTCTTCCTCCTCAAGTTGAATTCAGAGACAAGCGAAACGCCGTGTGGCCATGGCCACATCCGGTGCAGAAGCGATGGCCGAGATGACGGCGACACCGTCCGCCCCGTCTTGCCGAATCATCGGAACGTGTTCCGGTGAGATGCCGCCAATCCCCACGATTGGCAGCTCTCGATACATGGCTCGAACTTGGCGGATGAGAACCGTCCCGTTGACTGCCCCGGCGTCTTCTTTCGAATTCGTCGGGTGGACCGGACCGATGCCCACATAATCCGCATGCTCGATGGCCGCCGCTACTTCTTCGAGCGTGTGCACCGAGACACCAAGCCATTTGTCCGGGCCGATTCGCTCACGAACGCGTGCGGCCTCGGCGTCATCTTGCCCGATATGCACGCCGTCGGCATCGATGCGCTCTGCTAGTTCGACGTCATCATTGATGATGAACGGAACATCGTATGAGCGGCAGAGTGTTTGTAACGCTCTCGCCATCGCTTCTTTTTTATCCCCATACAGTGCATGTTTACCTTTTTCGCGAAATTGGAAACATGTCACGCCACATCGGAGCGCTGTTTCGACCGTCTGAAGCATGTCTTCTGTGTTCACGGTCCCGCAGATGAAGTAGAGCCGTAACTGCTCAGCGATGATTCGTCGTGATGGATTCAATCGTCACACCCTCCTCTCCGTGCATCGCATAGGCCCAATGATTCGTCGGTCCATGTCCGGCGCCAATCTCGAGCCCATGGGTGATGGCGCTTTGGATGAACCGCTTGGCTGTCACCGTGGCCTCCAGGATGGAATGCCCTTTAGCCAGTTCCGCCGTGAGTGCCGCCGAAAACGTGCAACCGGTGCCGTGCGTGTCGCTCGTCTGGATGCGTGGGGCCGACAGGATGAACGTCTCTGACTCCGTCATGACCAAGTCGTCCGCAAATTCGCTGTCGAGATGGCCACCTTTTAAGATGACGGCACCGACACCGTATGCTAACATCCGTTCGGCTGCTTCGATGCGGTCTTCAAACGTCCGAATCGTCATTCCCGTCAGCACTTCGGCTTCCGGTACGTTCGGCGTGACGACGGTCGCGAGTGGCAAGAGGGACGTCTTAAGCGCCTCGACTGCCGAATCCTGAAGAAGCGAGGCCCCGCCTTTCGCAATCATGACCGGGTCGACGACGAGCTGATTGAACGCATGACGCCGCATTCCAAGAGCAACTACTTCGATGCGCGCCGCATCAAACAACATCCCGGTCTTGCACGCCGCAATCGAAAAGTCGGAACCGATCGCATCGAGTTGTTGCGTGACGAGTTCCGACGATACCGGCTCGACCCCGTGAACTCCGCATGTGTTTTGGGCCGTAACGGCCGTCAAGACGCTCGTGCCGAACACACCGAGTTCTTGGAACGTTTTCAAATCGGCTTGAATCCCCGCACCGCCGCCCGAGTCCGAACCGGCAATCGTCAGTACTTGGGGCCGCCTCATGACACCACCTCGATGCGGTCACTCGGCAACTCGACGGCCGTCATCTTGCCGAGCTCATTCAAGAAATGGACCGGGAAGTCACCCGGCCCGTCGGCCAAAGCAGTGGCGAGTTCTCCGCACCGGGCATACCCGGCGAGCGCCGTCGCCGTGGCCGTCATCGCATCCGGCTCGACCGCGAGAAACGCACCGACGACAGCACTGAGCAAACAGCCAGTCCCTGTCGTCCGGGTCATCGCTTCGGTGCCACCGTTAATTTCAATCGTCACATCCCCGTCACTGACGACGTCCGTCTCTCCGGTCACGGCCACGACACAGTTGTAGTGCTTAGCCGTTTCACGCGCGATTTGATTCAAATCGTCTCGCGTTTCGCCTGCATCCACACCGCGCGCCGCCGCGTCGAGACCGATTAACGTCGCGATTTCTCCGGCATTCCCACGGATGACCGTCACGCGGACCTGTTGCAAAATCGCCTCGGCGACGTCACGCCGAAACGAGGTCGCCCCGACCCCGACCGGATCGAAAACGACTGGACGACCCGCTTGATTCGCCGCCTGCCCGGCTCGAATCATCGTCCGTTCCGTCATCGCATCGAGCGTGCCGATATTGATTACGAGCGCATCGCTTAAAGACGCCATCTCGGCCACTTCTTCGACAGCGGACGCCATGACCGGGGCCGCCCCGATGGCGAGCAATCCGTTCGCTGAAAAGTTGGCGACGACGATATTTGTGATGTTGTGGATGAGTGGCCGTTCGGCTCTGACTTTATCCCATAAGTCGCGCTTCATCGTCTCACCCCCGCCGGTAAATCCCACGACTCGAGCGTCCACGCCATCTCCCAAAATGCGTGCTCATAATAGCAGCTCTTCAAGAACAGTTGCTGATACCGGAATCGTTCTTCCGCGGTCGCTTGCCCGGCGAGCACGTCGAGCCGTTCAATCTGTTCCTCGACGAGGTCGCGGAACCATTCCGACCCATACGTCGCAATCCACGTCGCATAAATCGGGTGGTCAGGTGTCGCGTCTTTCAACCGTTCCCCAATCTCGTAATAGACCCAATAGCACGGCAAGATTGACGCCAGCACATCGCCGAGCGTCGGACCGGCCTGTTGCATATGCATCGCATAGGCGTAAGCCGTCGGGGCCGGCTCGAATGTCGCCCACTCCGCCTCCGTCACGTCGAGCAACGTGAAGAACTCACGATGCAACGCATGCTCCGCTTCGATCGTATGGAGCGCGTGGGTCAAAAAACGGCTCGCCACTTCCATGTTCGGAGCGAGGGTCGCGCCTTTCGCCTGCACTTTCGAAAACTGATTCAAGTAATACGAGTCTTGCATGACGTAATGCCGAAATTTTGCCTCGTCGAGTTCACCCGTTCCGAGCTCGCGGACGAACGGATGGTCAAAGCTGGCTTGAAACAAGGCTTCGGCCTCTTGTCGTAGATGTGCGGTGAATGTCATGTCTTCTCCTCCTTTGTGATGAAAAAAGACGCCGCCTCCCATAACGGAAGCGGCGTCGGATTTACACAAAGTGTACGAGAACAATCGGTTCGCCCACTTCCCTACGCTAGCGTGAACTAGATC
>Ga0172374_1002660_pt1 | contig 11184 bp, 11 predicted proteins | sample LakKiv3m_FD_114536 | JGI IMG/M metagenome (GOLD analysis project Ga0172374, IMG submission 114536) | Freshwater microbial communities from Kabuno Bay, South-Kivu, Congo - kab_092012_10.3m | ecosystem: Environmental > Aquatic > Freshwater > Lake | place: Democratic Republic of the Congo... | reverse complement strand
TTTGATGGGCAGACAAAATGGTACAATAGAACAGATACATTGTGACTTTTGTGTATGTAATCGCTCAATTTGATATTCTTTTACGAAGCAGAGCTTCGGGGAATTGACCCTTAGAGATTAAAACTTTTTTGCTTTATCGATATCAATAAATATAATTTTCAGATTTTTATATGCAAAGAGAAAATAAAATAAATATAGCATATGGCCTCAGGTTCTGTTATCAATGCAGAAGACGTATCAATCGCCTTGCCGCTCCTTTTGTATATCCCGTTATCTGCCCCGCAACACTCCAACCGAGGGCATCTTTTATCTCTTGTGTATTCAGCATATATTTTTCTCCTATATATTCTGCTGCAAATTCACTATCCTGAATACCAAAGAAAGGATCAGAGGTGAAATATTTAAAGAATTTTCCTTTGACATATTTTTCACTTGCGAAGCTTATCATTTCATCAATATATTGCTTTGTGTGTTTATGTGGATTCCCATTAGCCAGAAACATTGATTCATCATATGTATAAAATGGTCCGGAAAACGAGAAATTGCATCCTGCATACAAGGCGTAGAGCATGTGACTACCCATAACATTAGATGTTACATACTTAAATGAATCGAGAATACTTCTCACTCGAATCAATCCATTGGCATCTGATGGATTTGCGCCCTGAATCACTTTCAGACCGCGAACTGATGCAGCAGAATGCATTGGCTTGTTAAGATCTAGGTAATAGATACTTACATATATTTCAGTAAAATTTTTTTTTAGGGATTCCAGATAATCGAAATAATCTTTTTGGTCTGTTGATAAGTTTTCCGCCTCTGCAGAATGTGGCGGGTAAGCAAGCAATGCGTTCTCACTCCGGTAGTCATTCTGTTTCGAAACATAAGCAAATGGAAGACCGCCGGTTCTAACATTTTTAAAGCCGGCTACAAGCAATGCCTCCTTTTCCATGTTATTATTCACAACGATTGAGGTTTTCCTGTGAAGATCGCGTCCCACAAGATGCTCTGCCTTTGGTTCTGTCCACCAAGCCCATCCGTGCATCCAATCAGCAAATGATCGTGGCACATATCCCATATTTAATCTGCGGGCCAGAATGCTTGAAAACCCATACCGATCGATACCACTTTTGATTTTAATAGGATAGTGTGGTGGTAATATTTTGTCTACTGCCAAGTAAAACTCCGATTATCAGATAACTCTCTTTATTTATATTTACATCATTTGCGGTCTGCTTCATTCATGGATTTTTCCTTCAGGCTACGGCTGATCCCCTGCCAATAAGGACAATGCATGCAACCACAGTTAGCCAGACTCGAACGATCAGAGTACAGCCACATAGCAAGATGTATGCCTCAGGATAAACTGTTGTTCCTGTTGCGAACCAAAGCAAATAAAATTTGCGATCACTTATTTTCTTGCCACAATATTCCATGAGGCAAACTGGTGATTATCTTTAGGTTCATAGCGTCGAAACAATTTTTCTTCCATAAATTTTATCTCAAATTTTGAGAACAAATCTCGGAGATGAGGTTCATCCGAGAAATGCACATTCCCAACCCCTTCAAATTGATTTTCAATGTGATTATTTCGTGTATATTCGTCTTCAAATTCCTCCCCACCCTTAAAATTTGTATGATTTTTAGAGAACCAGTCTGTCCCTATAAACACCCCTTCTGGTTTTAGCAAATCATATGCAATTTGCAACGCCCGTCTGATTACTTTTTTTGTGTTATGGGTTAAAGATGCACGATCAATCACCATATCAAAATTGGATTGAAATGATTGCTCTTGCGTAAAATCACCAACTTGGATTTTATCAGCTAAATCCGGATAGCGTTCATGTAATTGCTTAACAATTGTCGAGCTTCCTTCGATTGCTGAATAGTCCATTCCAAGTGCCAAGAAAAAAGGGATATTTGCCCCGGCACCACAACCTAACTCAAGTACTCGGCCGCCTCCTTTCTTTATCAGGGTTTTGCAATGCCTGTTGACCAAGCTCACAATATCTGACCATGGCCAGACTGAAAGATGGGTGCCACTGGCATAAGTTTTTTCCCAATCTAAATCAAAGCCCATTGTTTATCCTTGTTGAAATATTTTGTATATCTGAACCGCAATTCATCCAGTAATCTATGACACTCATCGAGGGAAGAAAATCACCCCATAACTGCGGGTAGAGAGGATGTTGAAAGTCTTGATACTGAATAGATATTCCGTTAGTCGCAAACGTAGCCTCATTAAGATAATCTTTCCCAAGAATTCCTGATATATAGTGTTCAGCATTCAAGTGCTTGCATATGTCAAGTACAAGATCCGATTTTTTACTCTCTACCGGCAAGTCAGATGATCGAACAACTTTCGTCTTGATATTCAATTCATTTAACCAGAATTGAAGTTGCTGCCAGCATAGCTCCGCAACAGTTTGTTCTGGCACATTGAGTAGTTTTTCAAGTTTTGGAAAGTACTCATTAAAATATGGAGCTTTCCTGTAATTCATTTCAATTGATTTCAAGTGTTTACTCCGCCATGGCTTTGACTCATCAATTAAGGTATCTTGAAGCGTCGTTTCTATATGGCCTTTTATCTTAACCGGCATTGTCAGCCATTGAGGCCCTTGTGGTGTTTTGATCTTATTTCGGTTGATATAACTGTTTTTTTCAAACTGGACCGTATCAAGAAAAACAAAAATATCGGATGCACTTATTTTATCAAAATACCCCAGCCACGGTAAATAAGCAGGTTGATGTGCACTAAGAATCATGAATACTCCTTTGCAGTACTTGCAATTCTATCCATAGCTGCTTTTTGTAAAGAGGGATATGCCGGCAGCAAAAGAAGGGCTGCCGTCTAAGGATTCGGTATTGAGTCACCTGGAAAGACTCCTTCATCAACAGGAATTATTGACGCGATCTGTTACCTATATCCGTTTGATCATAACGCCTCATTATTCCCTGAATCGGTTAATTTCTATGGAATTCATTGAAAGGCAAAAAATCATGCAGGAAAACTATACGTTCAGCCTGGACTTGATGCAAGTGATTTTTTACTTATCGGGGAGGTCCCGTTACTCGGGCAACCTCCATTTTGAGTAATCAGCTGTTTTCATGTATTTGCGGCAAGTAATAGGCCGGCTTAAGCACCATGGGGTTCCCGATAATCAGGGAATATGGCGGCGCTTCGCACGGGTCAACTATAGTACCTGCAGCTACAACAGAGTGATGTCCAATATGTACACCGCCTTTAACCACTGAATGAGAGCCTATGAAAACATGATGTTCAATTATAATATCGCGTCGTTCAATCTCATCAATCAGTCCAATACATTTCTTGTGTGAATCAGCACAATTAACAGCAACAAATGAAGCTATATCGCAATGATCACCGATAACCAAACGAGCCCCTTTTGCATTTACTTCTGACATAAAGCCTATATTTACACCTTCACCAATCTCGGGTTCACCATTTATCCAGACCAGCGGATGATAACGATTTTCCTTGAAATTGGTCAGACGGGTAAACCAGGCCTGAAGCTCATCTTTTGTCGGATTCATGATTTGATATCTTTGAGGGAAAGAAGTGTGCTGCTTTTGATATCATGAGAAGCCTTCACTCCTAAAAGGAGCTCTATCATAACCGGCGGTAGACCGTTACCCGGTCGCCGGAGCCCTATATTCGTCAGGTCAAAGTGCTCACCTTCATGTATATCCCGCAATGCGACAACACTTCGGCGCGCCAGCGTACGCATATCATATTCTGCTTTTGTAGGTCTTACTAACTGGCAGCCCAGCATTGTATCTGCCAGACGGATGGTCTTAATCCATTCAGCAAGACCTCCAGGGTCTTCAGCAAACCAGTGGTCCGGACCTGGTAAATTTTGATCCATGGTAAAGTGTTTTTCAAAAAGACGTGCTCCCAAGGCAACGGCAAGTGTTGCAGCCAGTGAGCTTTCGGTGTGGTCGGAAAAACCAACCAGCAAACCGGGAAAAGCTTGTTGCAGCGTGGTCAGTTTTTTGATATTGACATCCTGTGGCGGAGTAGGATACTCTGAAGTACAGAGGAGCAATGCCGCGGGGTAACCATTAAACCATCCAAGGATGTCAAGTGACTGGTGAACCTCTGCCAAATCGCTCATGCCACATGAGACAATAATCGGTAATCCTGTCTCTGCATAGCTCTTTAACAAAGGCAGGTTAGTGAAATCGTCTGAGCCAACCTTGATTGCAGGGACACCGATCTGCAGCAGAAGATCCAAGTCGGTTCGGTTCTGCGGACTTGAAAAGAAGGTAATGCCAACCCTCTCACAGTGAGCCTTAATTTCAAGCCAGTGCTCTGCAGGAAACTCATAACGCCGAAACATCTCAAGCATTGATTCTGTGACTGACTGCCCCTGCGACTGATAGGTAAAGTTTTGTTCCGGATCACCACAGAACTCTTCTGCCTTGAATGTCTGAAACTTAACGGCATCTGCGCCGGCTTCTTTTGCAACTTCAATCATCCGCATTGCAAGAGCAAGATTACCGTTATGGTTGATGCCGACTTCGGCAATGCAGTAAGGCGGATCATCGGGACCAATACTCCGTCCTGCAATTTGAAATGGTTTGATTTGATTGGCCATACTGTTAGCTCAATTTAATGCGACTCTGTTATTAACTGGTTGGCCAAAAGCATCGCTGCTACCCGCTCGGCGCCTTTTGCATCAACAAGCTTGAAGGCTTTTTCTGACATCTCTGCAAGGTGCTGGCTGGTAATGCTCTTCAGTGCATTCTCGTAATCAGAGGGCTTCAACTCTGTGTTCCACCCAAGATTATCTATTATTCCTGCTTGGTCAAGCGCATGGGCAATTGGAGCCTGGTTCTCGGCAAGGATTGTTACCATTGCAGGGACTCCAAAAGCACACCGTTCCCAGTTGCTTGAGCCTCCCCCACCAATAATAAGATCAGCCTCTGCGATGAGTTCTGGCATATATTTCACCTGACAGTGATATTGCCAGTTCAGCTTGTTGCACTGTTTAATGATTTCCGAATTGTCCGGGTTTGAATGGCCTACAACCACATCTACACGATCAACTTGTCCAAATAGTTCAATCCCCTTCATCGCCTTGAGTGTTTCGCCTTGATCGTTTCCGGCAGTAAAAAAAACAAGCACTCTTTTTACTTGATGACTGCGCGGTTTGATACGATTGCGTATTGAACTGAATTCTTTGCGAAGAAGAGCATAGTGAGGGCCAGGCAGAAGCGTGCATCTTTTGGGCAATAACGCTGTATAACGCTGCTCGAAGTCTGGCGAATAATTTTGGTCGAGCAGAAGATCGCAATCATGACGACGGTTGGGGTAATCGTCAATCACCATAATCTTTTTGACATACGGTCGCATCTGCTGCTCCCATTCAATACCGAGTCCATAATGGTCAACCACAAGCCAATCGGGTATGTCATGCCTCAGCGCATCAATGGATTCTGTTGCATCCAGCAACTGTGATTCACTGAAACTTGACGCTGAAACTTCGCTTCCTGTTTTTTCAGATAAAACCGGGGCGGGTAGTACCGTAACAGACAGATTTTTTTGCCTTAACAGATCTATAAGATTACCCTGACAGTCGCGACATACAAAACGAGGCTTTACACCTTTTTCGCAAAGGGCTTCTGCAAGAGTAAGACAACGCATGAGGTGACCTGAGCCAATATCAGCAGATGAATCGACGCGGAAAACAACATTCATGCGATTTGCCGTCCTAATATGAATGCTTCAGCAGCATCCAGACCAACTGTTGCGCCGCGCCAATGCGCCAGATGCTCAACACCACGCATTGAGCGCGGATGCGGCCAGGTGCGCAGTTCTTCACCATAGGCTTCCAGCGCGGTCATTTTGCGATTTAACGTTGTTGAAATATCAACGAACCAGTTAGGTGTAAATGGAGGGGCACTGCCTGAAAGTTGCCATTCGGTGCTGGAAGACACTTCAAAACTGAGCAGTGTTTTGACTGGATTACCTTGCTGCGGGCGACATGCAGTTACCACCGCTTCGTGTACTCGTCGATGATCAATATTCAGGTCACCGGCGTGATGTGTGAAAACCGTATCGGGCTGGTGTTCGGTAATTAGTGATTCAATTGCTTTGGTAATATCGAGAAGTGCTACTGAATCCATTCTGTTGTCGGGAAAGTCACCGAACGAGATTGAGTTGACACCTAAAATATCGCAGGCTTTTCGGGATGCGATTCGACGATTGCGTAATTCGTCTTGCTGTATAACCTGCTCGACTGATCTTGAGAAAACTCCGTCAGCAAGGAATGCAACATGAATGCTTGCTCCTTCGTCAGCCAATTTTGCAATGCTACCGCCACAACCAAGTACTTCATCATCGGGATGTGCGGCTAAAACAAGGATGGATTTACTCACTTGAAAATATTGAATGACTGAATACCTGGTAGATTAGTTCTGCGCGCTTCCAGTCATCCGGAGTATCGATGTCCTGCACTCTCCAGCGAGGTATGATGACGGGAACAGAATGGCTGTCGAAAATCTGGCGGCCTTCAAGCCATGCTGAGGGTCGGCCCCAATAAAACTGACCGGCATCATGCAAGGCAAGAGGTAAATCTTGAGAGCGTGATGAGAAATACTCCGGGAAAAACATCCTTATCCCTCCTCCTGCTGTTTTCTGGAATGCGCGAAAAATAGGTGCGGCAAAATCAGTTACCGTAAACGCATATTCCCATGTACCCGAATTTAAAGCTGTATAACCCTTCTCAATATCAGCAACCTGAACAAAAGGTGCTGTAGCATATATACAACATACCGCGTCTAAACTGAACCCATGATCTAAAACCCATTGAGTTGCATGAGCAACAACTTCTGTAGTACCGGCAAAATCATTTGAAAGTTCATCGGGTCGAGTAAAAGGTACCTCTGAACCATATTGTCTGGCTATCTCAGCGATCTCTGTATCGTCAGTAGAAACAATAATATGCGCAAACAGGCCTGACTTTTTGGCCGCTTCAATCGACCAGGCAATCATCGGTTTGCCACAAAACATTTTAATATTCTTTCGAGGGATACGCTTACTCCCTCCACGGGCAGGAATAATCGCAATGTTCATGCTGTTATCGCTTTTCTCAATAGTTCCACGACAACATCCTGTTGTGAAAGAGTTAATCCCGGATACAACGGGATACTGATTGCCTCAGTAAAGTACTTCTCCGCCTCTACGCAGTAACCCGGACTGAATCCTCTCTTCTCATAATACGGCTGCCGGTATACAGGTATATAGTGCAGATTCACAAGAACATCCGCCCTGCGCATCGTCTCATACACCTCACGCTGGCTCTTTTTGATCTCCCCGATTTTCAATCGGATTACATAAAGATGAAAACTTGAGTAACTATCAGGATGTTGCCAGGGGCAGTGCAAGGGTAAGTCCGCCAGTAAATGATCATATCTTGCTGCAAGAGCATGACGTCTTGAAACAAAATCATCAAGTCGCTTCATTTGACTTAACCCTAATGCTGCCTGTATGTCTGTCATACGGTAGTTAAAGCCAAGGATGACCTGCTGATAGTTCCAGAGTTCATCGGGTAATCGAGGGTTCATGTCTGCCGCCTCAGTAGTAATTCCATGACTACGAAGAAGCCTCATGCTCTTGGCTAAGTGCTCATCATCAGTCAATGCCATACCACCCTCACCCGTTGTAATAATTTTCACAGGATGAAAGCTGAACACCGTAATGTCACTATAACGGCAGTTACCAACAGGTTCAGCTTTATATTTCCCGCCAATTGCGTGCGAGGCATCTTCTATAATTTTGAATCCGTATCGCTTACTTAGCTCATGGATACCGGCCATATCGCATGGTTGGCCGCACAAATGCACGGGAATAATGACTTTAGGGAGTTTTCCCTCAACTTCGGCCCTGACTAGTTTTTCTGTCAAACATTCCACGTTGAGGTTTAGGGTGCGTGGATCTATATCAACAAAATCCACCTCTGCTCCGCAATAGAGTGCACAATTGGCACTTGCAACAAATGTGACCGGTGACGTCCAGACAATGTCGCCTTTACCAACCCCTAAAGCCAAACAAGCAATGTGTAATGCACTTGTTGCACTGGTTACGGCAATAGCATGCCGAACTCCACAATAATAAGCAACCTGATGTTCGAATGCCGGAACAACCGTACCTTGTGTAAGAAAATCTGATCGCAGAATTTCTACTACTGCATCAATATCGGCCTGGTTAATATCCTGGCGCCCATATGGAATCATAACCGTCAAATCCTCCCTATTTTCTCGTGGTTTTGCTCTATCCAGGAGTGTAAATTACTAATACTCATCCATTCAGTATTGTTATCTGAACAATAAGTAAAGTCCTGCACAACTTTTTTCCCTCCACTGATACGCTCAATATCCTGGCTCCAGTTGTGAATCGCCGGCAATACTTTATAATGTTCCGGGTATTCATAGGTATGCGGGGCATCCTCGCATCCGATCATTTGTTCGTGGAGTTTTTCCCCTGGTCTGATTCCAACAATTTCAGTTTTCGCATCAGGAGCAACAGCAAGGGCGATATCTATCACCTTCATCGAAGGAATCTTTTTGACATAGATTTCCCCTCCAACCATATCATCAAAAGCATGCCATACAAGATCAACACCCTGCTCAAGCGTAATCATGAAGCGAGTCATGCGCTCATCTGTTATGGGCAAAATTCCCTTATCTGATAGAGAAATGAAAAACGGGATCACAGAGCCTCGCGAGCCCATTACATTCCCGTAACGAACAACTGCAAATCGAGTATCTCCGATTCCCGAATAGGAGTTCCCTGCAATAAAGAGTTTATCAGAAGTAAGTTTTGTTGCGCCATAAAGGTTAACCGGACTGCTGGCTTTGTCGGTTGAAAGCGCTACAACTCGCTTGACGCCTTGATCAATACATGCATCAATGAGGTTCATAGCTCCGAGTACGTTTGTCTTGACACATTCGAATGGGTTGTACTCTGCTGTCGGAACAATCTTCGTCGCAGCGGCATGAACCACGTACTCAATGCCATTCAACGCACGGGCAAGACGATCTTTATCGCGCACATCACCGATAAAGAAGCGTATTCTTTCGTCGCTACCATATATTTTCGCCATCTCCCACTGTTTCATTTCATCACGGGAGTATATGACTAATCGACGGGGGTTGTATTTGGCCAGTGTCAGAGGAATGAAGGTGTGTCCAAAAGAGCCAGTGCCGCCGGTTATTAAAATTGAAGAATTTTTTAGCATGGAGTTAACGTTCCTAATATGTTTCAGTAATGTTGATGTTAACTATGGCAAATCAAATAATCAACTATGCCTGCAGATTTGCATCACCGAGTCGTGCAAAAGCATATTGATTTTTTTTCAATACATATCAACCATTTATTTTAGCTGTTTAAAGAAGAGCCAAATGCAATCTTTTCCTCGTAAAGCATATTTCATTTATCACGCACTGAATACGAACCTTTTCTTTTTCATAACAGTCAAAGTCAGCAACAAATATAAACGCGATTATTTTTCTTTAAATATTTTGTCAAGAGAGCAGGAAAGGCGTTGTGAAGCCATACCGTCAGAGTTCCCAATATACCTGTCCAGAACTTGTTTTTTTATCTCCTTGTTAACTGTCGGATATTCTTTTAACTTGACATTTTTTTCAATCAGAGAGTATAATTCAGATGTTGTTTTCGCCAATATTTCAAGCCCTAAAAAATGTAATGTATAGTTTTTTAAAACATAATCATCCATATCATAAACCGGAACTATGAAAGGAATTTCCAAAACCAAGGCTTCCAACAACGCCGTGGTATTCAGACCAATAACAACATCTGCATCAATCAAAACAGACAAATCAGGGCGACCATGAATAAATAACAGATTTTCAGGCAGGACAGTACGTTCTAATTTATCATTTGAGTTAGAATAATAACCACCAGATTTTCCTTTTATAAGACAATCAACATCAGGATTTTTTTGAGCAAATTTTATAATTTCAGATAAGGTCTTGTTCGCCAGATCTGCAAAGGAATAATTCGCAGGTAATATTATACCATCAACCTCAACAGGACAAAACTCATCTCCAAAAATAGGCAATCCTGCAAATTCACTTATCGCATAGTAAATTATCTTTTTTCTGCGACCAGAAGATTTTTTAGCGCTTTTCTTTCCTAAGGCTCTGAACAAATAGTCAGCTCTTGAATGTCCTACAACTTCAATTTGATCATTAACTGCAACAGATGAACCAATCAGTAAATTTTTTGTTTCATCATTATTAACCAAAAACATTTCGCCTGCAAACTTGCCAAGCCTTTCTTTAAATATTTTTTTCGTTGCCTCCAGGTAACCATAAGTACGCAATGACTCTTTATAGACAATAACGTATGGAACACCCAATCCGACAGAGGCCACTATTAATTCTCGAAGCGCATGATAAACGAAATTAAATGCTATAATTCCCCTGAATTTATAGACTCTCTGCATATAGGAAAATGTCTTGGCTACATAAGTTCTTAATAACCTCTTTTTATTATCGTTTACATTCATTCCATATGCATAATCACCTATCTCATATCCCAGAAAATAATTTGCAGCTGCCCTTAAGCACTCTTCATCTATTGTATAATATGTATATGGAGAACAAGTATCTTGATAAGCCTCAATCAAATCCGAAAATCCATGAGCGTTATTGATTACCAAAACTGATGCTCCTGCATCAGGAAGAACGTTAATATCTTTAATTCTCCTAATATAAAACAACCACAGCACAGCTGAAATCAATGGGGAATTAATATAGAGCGTAACAGTCAAAAGCCATCGAGAAAGACGGCGTTGCGTAAAATAATAGGCATCTTTTATTTTACTTATATTCATACTGGCAGGTTATGTTTAAAGAATATTTATCTGGCGTACAGCTCGGATTGCATGGTCAGAAGAGCTTGCGCTATACTCTTCCCATCCAGGGATTCTCTTTCAAGGACTTCAACATTGGTTCCGCATGATGGCACTCGATTCAATCCCATCCTAAAGAATTTTTTATTGATTACACCGCTTGAATGTAAAGTCTTTTCTATAAAATCAGCCTGCCCGCCAATTTCATAGTGATCTTCAATGCATACAACCAGTTTGCAATCCTGAAGAACAGATTCCAACCAAATTCCGTCAATGCAATTCA
>Ga0172374_1002656_pt1 | contig 11196 bp, 6 predicted proteins | sample LakKiv3m_FD_114536 | JGI IMG/M metagenome (GOLD analysis project Ga0172374, IMG submission 114536) | Freshwater microbial communities from Kabuno Bay, South-Kivu, Congo - kab_092012_10.3m | ecosystem: Environmental > Aquatic > Freshwater > Lake | place: Democratic Republic of the Congo... | reverse complement strand
CGGATCCACCTGAGCCTCCTGCCCTGCGCCTCGCCGGCTGTCGCGGTCCTTGGAAGCCGCGCCCGCCCGGGCCCCGCCGGCGATTCTGTCTCCGGACCCGGCCCCGGAGTCGTCGGTGAGCCCGACGGATCCTCTACCCAGCACGCGGTTCGACGAGTCCGCAAGCACAACGTCGGCGCGCACGCTGTTCATGGGCAGCTTGCGGGCCGGCGCAACCTCGATACGCCTCCCGGCCCACCGGGAGACGGTGAGCGGTACCACGACGGGCCTGGACGTGCCCTGAACGATGCGCAGGTATAGCCGTCTGCCCAGGGCCGACGTCCCGAAGTCGGCGCCGGTCACCGTGAACGCGTCGCGAGGCCCGATGCTCCCTGGGTCCGTGGTCAACTTGATCACCGATGCGGAGCCTCCCCGCTCGGTTCCGGGGGTTGCGAGACCCCGATCAGTCTGGCCGGATTCCAGGCGGTTGTCTGGGGGCTCATCGGATCGGGCCCTTCGCGCTGCGTCCTGCCCAACGGGGCTGCCGGCGATGAGCGAGATCGCGCCGCGCCCGATCACGCGTCTCTCGGAGTCCACCAGCGACAGCGTGGCCTTCGACACGCCGGCCGGGAACCTGGCGGGCATCTGGGCGCTGAGGGCCTTCGGGTTCCAGACGCGGACCTTCAGCTCTGTGCGCAAGGCCCGTCCCTCAGGCGTGAGCGCCTGCAGAACCAGCTTGCGTCCGTCCGGCTCGGCGCCAAAGTCCGTGCCGGTCACCGTGATCGTGTCGCCGGGCGCCGCCCGGCTTGGTTCTGCAACGAGGCGAGCCACCGTCACGCTCGAACGCGACCGGACCTGATCCGATCCGAGCTTCGTCTGGCCTGGCGTGGGGCCTACCTGGAGCGCCGATGCGCCGATCGCCAGGGCGATCCACAGCCATCGGCCGGGAGTTCGTGTCGTGCTCATCCGTCCCTCTCCTGTGAACCATGTGTCAGGCAGTCGTGCAGACACTGCCTCGGCGCTCATGTTGCCGACGAGGTATCACAGAACCGTCACAGGAATCTGAAACGGCGAGGCGATTGCGTGGGAAATGGTCAGCGCAGGGCGTCAGTGGCTTCGGCGGCTGCGGCCGCCCATGATAGGGAGCGGCCCGCAGTCCAGGCGGTCCTGAATCGGTCCGCTGCGAGGGCGGACTTGATCTCGGCCAGTTGCGCCGCGTGGGCGCCCGTCTCGACCCGCGGCGCCGGTACACCGATCGACTCGCTGAGCCTCTCCGCGGCGCCAAGCATCCGGGCGGCGTGCGCCCATCGGCCCTCACGAACGGCCAGTTCCCCGACCGCCCAGAGCGACACAAGCACGCCGAAGGGATCTCCGAGCTTGGCCTTCGCGCTGAGGGCTCGGCGGTGCAGGTCTCGCGCCAAGGCGAGATCCCCGCGGCCCGCAGCCGCGCGTCCGAGGGTGGTGAGCGAGTAAGATGCGCCCTGGGGATCGCCCACGGCCTCCTGGATCGTCAGGGCCTCGCGGCCAAGCTGTTCAGCCTCGTCCCACAGGCGCCGCCGGACCAGGAGCAATGCGTAGTTGTTCAGCGCATTCGCCAGGCCAAGCCGGTCATCGAGCGACCGGCGGATGTAGACGGCTTCGTTGATGATCCGCTCCGCTTCGGCCCATTCGCCTGTGTCGGACGCAACCAGCGCGAGGTTCGTCAGGTTGCTGGCCTCCCATGAACGGTTCGTGAGCCTGCAGTTGATCGAGAGCGCCTCTTCCAGAAGCGCGGCCGCTGAGGCGTAGTCGCCCGCTTCGCGAAGCGCAATGGCGAGGTTGTTGAGCGCGCCGGCCACCCCGCGCTCGTCTCCCGACATACGGTACTCGCTGATCGCGGACTCGAGGTGCCGGCGGGCCGCACCATGATCTCCAAGCCCGCGCAGCAGGTTCCCGGCCCCGTTGTGAGCCAACGCTCGCTCGGCGTGGTGCTCACCGGACGGTGAGGTCGCAAGCGCAGCCTCCAGCAGACGGACGCCCTCGCTCCAATGCCCGCGGATGCGCCAGTACCGCCACAGAGACCCGGTAATGCGCAGGGCGAGGTCGGCGGGTGCGCCCTCGCCCAGCGACCAGGCGATGGCCGCCCGCAGGTTGGGGTGCTCAGCGTCAAGGCGCTCCAGCCACACGGCCTGGTCGCGACCGGTGAGCTCGTCGCTTGCTTCGGATGCCAGTCGTGCGTAGTAGTGTGCATGGCGTCGCTGGAGAGACGAGCGCCTGCCGTCGCCCAGCTTCTCGTCCGCGAACGCTCTGAGCGTCTCCAGACACCGGAACCGCATCGCTCCGGCGGATTCCTCCGTTGTGACCAGCGAGCATTCGCCCAGCAGGGCGAGCAGATCGAGGGCCAGAGGCTCCTCACACACGAACTCGGCGGCTTCCTCGGTCCATCCGCTGCGGAAGACCGCGAGCGCCTCGAAGAAGCGCTGAGCGGTTTCGGGCAGCAACTGGTAGCTCCATTCGACGGACGCTCGCAACGTGCGCTGCCGAGCCTCGGCATCCCGTCGCCGGCTGACGAGGAAGTTGAACCGGCGCTCGAGCTGTCGCACCATCTGCGCAGCCGTCAGAACCTGGGCGCGCGCGGCCGCCATCTCGATGGCCAGCGGAATACCCTCGAGGCAGTCGCAGAGGGCCGCTACTGAGGGAGCCGTCCGAGTCGTTAGCTGGAAATCAGGCCGCACGTCCTGTGCCCGATCCACGAACAACTGCACGCTTTCGCACGCAGCGAGACGGTCCAGGGCTTCGGCTCCGCCCGGCACGGGCAGGGGCATGACAGGTATCTCACGCTCACCCGAGAGTCCCAGGCGCTGACGCGATGTGACCAGACAGACCAGTTTGGGGCACCTGGCCAGAATCGCTCGGATCGCGGACGGCGCGTCGGCGCCCACCGGCCCACCGTCCGGCGCTGGAGAGGGGTCCAGGGAGAGCAACTGCTCGAGGTTGTCCAGAACCAGAAGTGCGGGCCTGTCCGACAAGGCGGCCGCGATCGCCGTAACCGGATCATCGGGAGTAGGACGGTCTGCGCCCAGAGACGCAAGCACAGCAGCATACATGCGCTCCACGTCGTGGACGTCCGCCAGGGGCGCGAACCAGACAGCGCCATCGAACGCGGGCGCCGCCCGCTCTGCGGCCTCAATGGCGAGCCGCGTCTTGCCGGAGCCGCCGGCCCCGGTCAGGGTGACCAGGCGGACGGCGTCGCCTCGTCGCTCCGGGGGGCACAAGACCCGCTCAAGCCGGGCAAGCTCCGTAGTTCGCCCGAAGAACCGCGTCCATCGAGCAGGCAGTTGCGGCACAGGAGTGGTGGGCGGAGCGGCGAGCCCGGCGGCGACAGAGGAGCGCCCTCCGGCGGCTGATCGGCGCGCGACGGTTTTTCGCGGCAGCGGGCTAAGTGCGCTCGTCCCCGCCCTGAGGTGTGCCAGCGCTCGCCTGGCGAGGTCCTCAGCTTCCGCCCCCGGGGTTGTGCCCAGGTCGTCCCGCAGAACCTGGGCGAGCCGGCGAAACTGGCGAACCGCGGCCGCGTGCTGCCCGTCGGCGACGTACAGGCGCATGAGCGCGACATGCGCAGGCTCGTTCTGCAGGTCGGCGGCTACGGCCCGGTTGGCGTAGTGAATGGCGCGCCTCAAGTCCCCCCTCTGGGCCAGCGCAGCGGAAGCGCCGCGGGCTGTCTGCTGGAACTGATCTGCGAGGCGCTGCTGCTCCGTTAGCACCCAGTCCTCGTAGTGCCCCGCGAGCAGGTCGCCGCGATACAGATCCGCCGCCCTGCAAAGAGCCGCGACGGCCTCATCGGCGCCCGTGGCGTTGGCCGCCGCTACTTGCGCGTGGGCGAAGTCCAGTACGTCACTCGTCACCGCATCGCCTCGCAGCCGCAAGGTGAACCGGTCTGCCACTATGACGGAAGCCGGCGGCACGTCGGGCGGCTCGAGCTGGTGGCGGAGCGATGAGAGCGCGACGCTCAGGCTGTGCCGACCTCGAGCCGGTTCGCAGCCGGGCCAGAGCATCTCGATCAGCACCTCTCGCGGGATGGCCCGGTCCAGGTGGAACGCAAGATAGGCGAGCAGCGATCCGGTCTGCTGCGTCCGGAAGCGCGTGAGCGCGCGCCCTGCTCGAATGAACCGCAGTCCTCCGAACAACTCCGCTCGCCAGAGGGGTTCCATGGAAGTGAGACCCGCTTCGGCGGCCGGAGCCCGAATCCCTGCCGTCTCCGCATCCGGGGTGCGTGTCCGGATTCGTGACGGGCGCGTGCATCGGTCGGTTCTGGCTTCCCGCCTTCGCAGGAATGACGACTGGCCGATATGGCAACGTCCCGCCGCTCCGGCGACCCCGTGCGCCAGTTACAACCGATTACACGCACGGCGCATTGGCCGGGCCTTACGGCGCGAAGGCGAAGTCCCCTCTATCCACGCTCCAGTCGTTGCCGAAGAAGCCTGCGGCTCGGACACCCGCGGCGCCGCTCGACAGCGCCTCCGGCGACCAGACAAGGAGGTCCGGGTAGCCGGTACCCGAAAGGAAGTAGGGAGAGCGATCAGTCAACTTCATGCCAACGGGTCCCGTGCCGCCGACCACTGCAACATACGCCCCGTCGCCGCCGGGCTTTGGGCGACAGAAGAGACATGCGAGGTCTGCGCCCTCGATGCTGCGCTTGCCGAGCTGCACGCTTCCGCGCCGCACGACCACAGGCGACGCGCCCAGCAGCGCCTGCCAGGCGCGGTTCGTGTCCGCGTTGCCGTAGAGGATCACGCTTCGGTCTCGATAGCGCCGCGCCTCGAAGTCCGTATCCGCGATGGTATCGGGCGAGCCGTTACCACGGTACCAGAAGGTCTCCGCATCGTACCGAGCCTTGGCGATGCTCCAGGCGTTCTCCTGGTCATTGCCCGCTGTTCCGTAGACAAGGATGAAGCTGCGCGAGAACGCTTCCTTGAACGGCCCAGACCGGCCCGGCAGCTTCTGATCTGCGCTCGGGGGCTGCACCGTGCGCCATCCATCGGTCGTTCGCGATAGGCAGATGCCTCTGCCTCCCTCGGCCGTCGGCACGTCGCCTTTCCATCCGTCGAGCTCCAGGGCGATCACCGACCCGCGATCGAAGGCCTCAGTGTCCAGGAACAACATCGCGACGTTGCTCGTGACACCCACGAACCGCTTGCCGACCGGGTCGCAGCGGATGCTCGCCGAAGAAGGCTCCAGGGCCTTCTGCTGCTGCAGAATGGTCAGCCACCGCATGGTTGACGAAACGCCGGGGTTCATCGTGGTGAAGTCCACCTGACGCGTCTCATCCGCTCGCGGGATGATCGAACGGCGGAACAGGTCGAACATAGCGGGCCAGTCCACGCACCCGGTTCCCGGGTCGCTGGGTGCGCCCCACCAGTGGCCGGCTCCGGGCTGCTCGAAGAGGGTGAAGCCGGTGTGGAACTCCTTGAGCTTAGCGGCCATTGCGCGCGCCTCGGTGACAGGCACGTTGTCGTCCTTGTCGCCGTGGAGGATGTAGACCCCGAGCGGCTTGAGGTTGGCGGCAAGCGAGAGAGTGTCCGACTGCGCGGTCGCCCGGCGAAGCACGCGCTGAATAGGCGTGGCCTCTCCGAAGCGGACGCCTCCGGCGTAGGACTGGAAGCTGATCCACCCCGCACTGGGGCCGATGGCGGCGAACAGGTTGGGGAAGGTGACACCCAGGTGCCAGGTTCCGTGTCCGCCCATGGAGTGCCCGGTCAGATAGGTTCGAGATGGGTCGGCGCCCAGTTCGGCCTGCGCGTTGGCGAGGACCTCGAGCGCGTCCATGCGGCCCCACTCTTCCCAATCAAAACCGTACGGACGCCGGTTCGTCGGTGCAACGATCCACATGCCCCGCTTGGGAGCGTAGGACGCGGCCTGGCCGATGGCTTCGACGCCCGCGCCGTGGCAGGTCAGCGTGAGGGCAGGACGAGGCAGCCTGCGGCGCGCTTCTCGCTCGATCATCTGCGCGTAGCCGTACGCGTTCAGGCCCAGGATGCCCGCAGCCTCCAGGCCGGTTCGGAAGGTGCCGACGGTCGTGAGCCAGGGCCACGAACCCTTGTCGCGCAGATCATCCGGCGGCTCCGGGCGGGGCGGCACAACGGCGTAGTACTGCACGCTGCCGTCAATCCCGCTAATGAACGTCCGCTTGCGCGTCTCGCCGACGCCGCGCACGCGGACCTTGATCATCGCGGTGTCCAGATCGTCGGTCCTGTCCTCCGCCTTGCCGCGAAGGGTCAGTGCGATCTCGGTCTCCTGAGCCTTCACATCGCGCGCGCCGGGGATGCGGAACCCGACCTTGCGGACACCGAGCGCCGGTATGGCCGGCAAGCGGCTGCGCACCATCCGGCCCGATGCAGCCTTCGCGACCAGTTCGAGGCTGCGGGCAACGCCATGCGTCCCGTTGATAACCGCGACCGCTCCCCAGGGGTCGCCGCCCTCGCCTCGCACCAGATCCGGCAGCGTCGCATCGGCGCAGTCCAGCATGATCTCCGATCGAAGAGGCGTCAACTTCACACCGAGCTCGCCGCGGCCGCAGGCGAACAACATCTCGTTCTCCCCCCGGCGCAATGGCACGGGCAGACGGACGTAGCCGTACCCATAGGGATCGCCCGTCCTCGGCTCTCCGTTCACATAGACCATGGAGTGGCCGCGGGCCTCAAGCAGCATCACTCGAGCCTGGCCACTCGTAACCGCAACCGATGCGTAGCCGCCGCGCAGGCTGTTATGTCGGAAGACCCCATCCAAGCCTGTTTCGATCGCGGCGAAGACCCTCGTTCCGAACGGCGTCTCGACGGTATCTCCGACGCGCGGAGATCGCCACTGGCCCGTCACGATGAGCTTCTGAACGGCATCCACGGGGAAGGGATCCCGTCCGCCGCGCGTCACGCCGCCGATGACCACCGCGCGGCCAGGGACGATCGGTCCCTCCTGAATGTGGGGCAAGGCCGCGCCCGACGTGGCCGCAAGCGCGAGCGCGGGGAACACGAGGTAGGCGACGCGGATCATGGACACCCCCCAATGACCGTCAGTGGCGCCGGGATCGGCGCAGGCTCCGCCTCTGTTCCACGGCGCCGCGCACAAGACCTGCCACGCTTGAGGGCTCCGTGCGTGTCATGTCTTGGGATGGCAGCGCAACGCCCTCCAGTCAACGGCGCGACCTTCATGACAAACCGTGACACGCATCCTGAGGGCTGTGTCGAGGGCCGCGGCATCTATCGGCGATCCGGCGCCCGGATCGGGCGCGGGCCTTCGCGTCAATGCCCCTCTGGTCGCACGGCGGCTTCTCGGAGGGGAGGCAGGGCGCGGCTACGACGGTTGGCGGCTCATGCGGCGAAGGCCGCCTGCCCCGCGCCCGCAGTCGGGGCGCCGAAGGTCAGAAGCACCCAGTGCACGCGCGTTTCGATCAGGGCATCGGCCAGCTTGGTAAGGTCCAGCGGCTTGACCACGCACGCGCAGTGGTGAACCGTTCTCTGGCTGATGCTCTGGCACTCGGCCAGCGACGATGTGAGGACGATCACCGGCACGTGCCCGGTTCTGGGATCTGTTCGGAAACGCTCCACCAGATCGAGCACGTTACCCTTGCGGATGTGGGCGTCCACGACGATCAACTGAGGCACCGTGCCGACGCCGGCGGTGCATCCGTTGCTGCCGTAGAGGACGGCCAACGCCTGCGGGCCGTCCGTGACGACCCGAACGGGGTTGCTGACGTAACGGCTAAGAACTCTCGACGTCAACTCCGCCTCATACGGGTTGCTGTCTATGAGTAGTATGTCCACCGATTCACCTGCCTCCACCGTATGCGAACTCCTGGAAGCCGCTCTGGGTGACGGTCGCCGAACGTCGCGCGAGCGTTCACAACATGCAGTGTACGAGTGGAGCGTTCACGCAGCGTTCACAAAAGCTGTAAACGGAAGCGATTTTGGGGCCCTTTTTTCAGAATCTATCGGGCGGAGATTCGAGCGTCAGTCCGTCATACGCGAGGCGCACCCGGTCGGGCAGTTCCGCGTCGGTCTTCGCGTGGTCGTACTTGTGCGACAGATGCGTCAGGAAGGCGCGTCGCGGCCCAAGGGCGGTGATCACCTCGAGTGCCTGCTTGAGGCCGAAATGCGTCGCATGCGGCGCCGGGCGTACGGTGTCCAGAATGAGGATATCAAGGCCCAGGAGCCGTCCCATGGATGCCGGAGGAATGTGGCTGACATCCGTCACGTAGGCAACGTCGTTGAACCGGTAAGCCAGTATCGGCAGGACGCCGTGCAAGACGGGGATCGCCTGCACGGCGAGGCCGCAGAGCTCGAACCTCGCAGGCGCGGGCACGAGATGCAGGCGCGGCTTGCCGCCCCCCATCTGGGTCGGCACGAAGACGTACTCGAATATGCGTCGGATGTCGGCGAGCGAGCGCTCGTCACCGTAGACCGGGATCGCCGCCTTCATGAGGTCATTGAAGCGTCGCAGCTCATCCATGCCAAAGACGTGGTCGGCATGGGTGTGTGTCATCAGGACGGCGTCAACGCGGGTCAGGCCCTGGCGCAGCGCCTGGGTCCGGAGGTCAGGGGTGGTGTCTACCAGAACGTGGCGCTCCTCGTTCTCCACCAGGATGGAGGGCCTGAGCCGCTTGTTCCGTGTATCTTGCGAACGGCACACCTCGCACGAGCAACCGATGATGGGCACGCCGTGCGATGTGCCTGAGCCGAGGAACGTGATGCGCATGGCGTGCGATTGTACCCGCGGCCGGCCGACCGGGTATCAGGCGGAGGGCCTATCGGTCTATCATGTCCTGCAGTGAACGGCTTTCCAGCATGACGTCCGGGCCGGTTCACCGTATCACGAAGGAGACGCTCATGAACTTCGGGCTCAAAGCGCGTGTGACGCTGACGTGCGCACTGCTCTGCCTGCTGCCATGCGACGGGTCTGGCCGATCGGCGCGTCAGCCCCCTCTCATGCGCGAAATCATGGGCATCAACGGTCATACGGTGCTCTTCAAGCCCGAGCTCTACAAGCAGGTCTGCCGCATCGCGCGGGACTACCACCCGCTCGACTGGGACATCGGCGAGGACACCAACTTCGCCACGCGGTTCCCCTTCGCCCGCAACATGGTCAACTGGGAAGCCGTCTACGGCTCGTGGGTCAAGGAGGGTTTCACCGTCAACCCCTGCGTCATCTTCGACAACTACGACCAGAAGAAGTGGAAGGATGCTGCGGCCGACGCCTTTGCTTACGGTTTCACGTTCGCTCGCTTCTTCGGTCCGTCCGGCACGCAGAGGCTGACGGAGTCGATTGAGATCGGCAACGAACCGGGGCTGTACGACGACGCGACTTACCGGTCCGTATTCGAGCACATGGCCCAGGGCGTTAGGAAGGGCGACCCCGCAATGAGGATCGCCACATGCGCCGTGGTGGATGGGAAGAGCCATCGCTACGCCAAGAGCCTGGAGTGCTTCAAGGGGCTCGAGAGCCTGTACGACGTCATCAGCTTCCACAGCTATGCCGAGGTGGAGGGCTGGCCTACCTGGCGACGGAGCTTCCCCGAGGACCCGAAGATCAAGTTCCTGCGGGAGATCAGGGGCGTCATGGAGTGGCGCGATCGCAACGCGGCGGGCAAGCCCGTCTGGCTGACGGAGTTCGGCTGGGATGCCTCGACCAAGCCCGCGCCGTCAACCGGCGACTTCGCCAAGTGGGAGGGCTCCACGGAGACGCAGCAGGCGCAGTGGCTCGTGAGGGCGTTCCTGGTGTTCGCTCGGATCGGGCTGGACCGGGCCTACGTGTTCTTCTACGACGACAAGGACGAGGCGCACGTCCACGGCTCGAGCGGCATCACGCGGGACTTCAAGCCCAAGCCGTCCTTCCACGCGCTGGCGCACCTCTTCCGGACCCTCGGCGACTACAGGTTCGAGCGCGTCGTCGCCGAGAAGGAAGGCGAGCTCTATGCCTATGACTTCCGCAAGGGCGACGATCCCAAGCAAGGCGTGCGCGTGGTCTGGTCACCGACCGGCACGGGCCGAGAAGCCGGCGCGGTCGTTGCGGCGCCGCCGGGCGCCGTCCAGGGCGCCGAGCGGATGCCGCTGAAGGAGGGACCGGCCGAAGCCGTGGCGTGGAAGACCGCGGGAGCGGGCCGCATGACTCTGCAAGTCGGCGAGTCGCCGGTCTATGTCCGGTTCCGCGACGCTGGGACCGAGTAAGGGGGCTGCGGATATGCGCCGTTCGCTCTACACGCTGGGTTGGGTGATGCTGGCGCTCGCCGCGCCGCTGTTGCTGCTCGGGTACCTCACCTGGCCGCCCGGCGGGCTTATGTTCGCCCTGCCCTATCTCTTTCTGATCCCCGGCGTGCCGCTGGCTCTTGTGGGAGCGCTGCTCGTGCTGATCTGCCGCGGGTCCCGGCAGACTTGAGCGGCCAGGACGCGACGTCCGTTGTCTGATCGCGCCGTGCTGCCCGACGGCCCCGGTCGCTACCGGCTGTGGCTCGACGTCGCATACAGCCTGCGCCTGCGCGTCGGCGCGTTGGGTGAGATGGAGTTCCCGCCGGGGCGCTATGCTTACGCGGGCAGCGCCATGCGAGGCGTACGAGCGCGAGTGAGCAGGCACCTGCGCCGAGACGGGCCGCTACGCTGGCACGTAGACTACCTGCTCCGGTATGCCCGCGTTGCCCTCGTCGAGGTCTTCCCGGCGCCGGACTGGACCGAGTGCGAAGTGAACGCCCAGTCGCTCTCGGTGATAGGGGCTCGCATCGCAGTCAGGGGCTTCGGGGCCGGCGACTGCCGGTGCGCGGCCCATCTCGTCTGGACTCCGCCGGGAACGCCGGTTCCCCCCGCCGACGCGACGGCGTTGCCCTCTGGGACAAGTGTGCGCAGCCGTCTGCTCCGGCCCGATGACGGCGCGATGCTGGCCTCGTACTTCGAGGGATTGAGCGAACGGACCAGGGCGCTCTACGGTCCTCACCCCCTGGATCGCGCGACCGCTCAGAAGATCTGCGCCACGCTCGATCCAGCAGACACGCTCCGGTGCGTAGGTCTGGTCAACGAGGGCGGCGGGGAGCGGATCATCGCCTACCTGCTGGTGAAGCTCGGTATGTGGGAGAGCGACGGCCGGCGCTATGCTGCGCTTGGAATCCGCCTCGACCCGAGCGAGTGCGGCGCGCTGGCTCCTTCGGTGGCGGACGACTACCAGAACCAGGGCGTCGCCAGCGCGATGATGCCTCACCTTCTG
>Ga0172374_1002653_pt1 | contig 11207 bp, 8 predicted proteins | sample LakKiv3m_FD_114536 | JGI IMG/M metagenome (GOLD analysis project Ga0172374, IMG submission 114536) | Freshwater microbial communities from Kabuno Bay, South-Kivu, Congo - kab_092012_10.3m | ecosystem: Environmental > Aquatic > Freshwater > Lake | place: Democratic Republic of the Congo... | reverse complement strand
GTTATGGTTTTGGAAAATGAACGCAAGCTCGATTCCGATATTTCTGACAATCTTTTAATTATGGAGAATAAACCTAAGAGAATAGATTATTTAATAGAAAATGATGGAACTCTTTTTAATTTGAAAAAGAAATTGATAAAAATGCTCAAATTAAGTAATATTTAGCTCGTATTTTTATTTGAATTATATGGAATTTGAAGCTGTCATAGGACTTGAAATACATGCGCATATTTCCACAAAAACAAAGATGTTTTGTAGATGTAGCAATGATTCTTTTGATAAAGAGCCAAATATAAATACGTGTCCTGTCTGTATGGGATTTCCTGGAATGCTTCCAGTAGTAAATGAGGAAGCTGTTAGAAAGGGTGTTATTGCTGCATTAGCTTTAAATTGTGAAATTCCTGAATTCTCAAAGTTTGATAGAAAAAACTATTTTTATCCAGATTGTCCAAAAGGTTTTCAGATATCTCAGTTTGACGAACCGCTTTCTAAACGTGGTTATGTAGAAGTAGAAGTTTTGGATGATTCTGGTAAGAAAGTAAAAACTTTAAAGGTTAATATCACAAGGCTTCATCTTGAAGATGATGCCGGGAAATTAACTCATGTTCGAAATGGATCTTTGGTTGATTTTAATAGATGCGGAGCTCCTCTTATGGAAATAGTTTCTGATCCTGATATGCATGATAGTAAAGAAGCTGGTGCGTATGCTAGGGAGATTCAGAAAATTTTGAGATATGTAGGAAGTAGTGAAGCAGATATGGAAAAGGGAATGATGCGTTTTGATGCTAGTGTATCTATTCGTCCAAAAGGTGAAACAAAACTTTATCCACGTGCTGAAATTAAAAATTTGAATTCTTTTAAGGCTTTAGAATCTGCGATTGATTATGAAATTGAAAGACAATCTGACTTATGGAAAGAGGGGAATCCTTTAAAAGGACCTACTACTGTAGGATGGGACGATAATGCGCAAAAGACTTATTTCATGAGAGATAAGGAAGAAAGTGATGATTATAGATATTTCCCTGAACCTGATCTTCCTCCATTACATTTGGATAAAAAAATGATTGAAGCATTTAAGATGGATCTACCTGAACTTCCGAATGTAAAAAGACAAAGATATATAAGTGATTTTGGTGTTAGTGAAGAGGATGCCAGAATTTTGTCCGATGACTTGAAAATGTCTCAATATTTCGAAGAAGTTGTGGCTAAATCTAAAGATCCTAAAAAAGCAGTTTCTTTTATAAATACTATTTTAATGAAGTATTTAAAGGAAGATCTGGTCTCTATAACTGAGCAAAAAGTGACTGCAGCGATGATGATAGAGTTAATCGATCTTATTAATTCTGGTACTATTTCAAACAATATTGCTAAAGGAGAGCTTTTTGAAGAGATGTATAAAACTGGAAAGTCTCCAAAGAAAATTGTTGAAGAAAAAGGGTACAAACAAGTTTCTGATACTTCTCAAATCGAATCTGTATGTAAGCAGGTTTTAGAGGCAAATCCTCAGTCTGTAGCTGATATAAAAGCTGGAAAAGGTAAGGCCATAGCATTCTTAGTAGGGAATGTGATGAAGGAAATGAAAGGTCAGGCAAATCCTCAGATGGTGAATGACATTATTAAAAAAATGTTGGAAGTTTAAACTGATTAGTGTTAAGATTTTTTTATAAACAAATAACCTCATTTTTATGTTTGCAACATCTGGAGACATTCTAAATATGTCGCTTGCAATTGGATTTATTGTTTTAGTAATTTTTCTATGTATTTTGATCCTTTATGTCGTAATTATTCTTCGAGATGTTACAAAAGTTGTGGATGATGTAACCGAGATTACACATAAAGTTCATTCTACAATTGTAGAGCCACTTCGTGCGATTGATTTTGTTGTGGATAAGGTTAGGCCTTATATAGAAATGGCCGTGGAGAAGAGAAATAAATCTAAGGCTAAAAAAAAGAAATCTGTTGATTCTGAAGAATAAAACCTTACAAACTTTTCTTTAAAACTTTAGTGGAGAATTTTATCGTAGCGTTGTAGATACGTTTTATTCTTGATGGTTCTTGAATTAGGCGATAAAGCCATTCTATTCCAAGGTTTTGCATCCATTTTGGTGCGCGTTTTCTAATTCCGGCGATAAAATTGAATGCTCCACCAATTCCTATGGCGAGGTGGACCGATTGCATTTTAGATAGATTTTTTGCTATCCAGAGTTCTTGATTTGGAGCTCCATAGGCTACAAAAAGAATATCTGGAGCAGTGTGATTTACTTTTTCTATAATTTCTTTTTCATCTTCTTGATGATGTGTTCCGCTAAATGTTCCAACAATTTGGATTCCTGGATATCTTTTTTCTAAAATCTCTTTTACTAATTCTGCCGTTCCTTCTTTTGCTCCTAGAAGGAATATTTTGTATGCGTATTTAACAGATTCTCTACACAAATTTTCCATTAAGTCTGTTCCTGTTACACGTTCTTTTAAGACTGTTCGAATGTATTTTGGATAGAATGGAACTGTGATGATACTACAAAGCCATTTTAGAAATTTTGTTGTTTTTGATTTATTGTTCTTGGTTATTTCTAGGTATTTTGAAGCCCAAAGAATGCCGATTCCGTCTGGAATATTCAACGCCGATTCGTTTAAAGTTTTTCTAAACTCATGGTTGTGTTCTGCCTCTAGGAGAATTTCTGGATTTGGAGTAGTGATGTAGACTTGTCTATTTCCTTTTAAGAATTCCATTGCTTTAGTGAGAGCTTCCTGGTTTGTAACTTTATCAAATCTGATATTTAAAATCTCTAATTGTTGATTATTTTCTGACATATGAATACGATATCTTGGTTTATGCTTGATTTTAGTATTTTAAACCCGTTTTTTTCAAGTAAATGTTTAAGTTCATTAGGAGTGAAGGCGTAATAGTATCTGTTTATTCCGCTATTTCCCCAAGGAATAAATGTGTCTCGCATGTCGTATGCCCCCAATGAAAACAGTGATTTTAAACGAGATTTCCATATATATTTTTTGTATTTTGGCTGAAATAAATTCCAGACAGTAATTATAAAAATTCCATTTTTTTTGAGGATTCGGTGGATTTCTGATAATGCTTTTAAGCGGAGTTCTTTTGATGGAATGTGATGGAAGGATGCTCCTGCTAGAACTATGTCTGCAATTTCTGATTCTATAGGAATATTTAAAATATCGCCTTCGATGAACTTTTCGTTAAACTGTTCACGGGCATGTTCGATAAGTTTTTTATTATTGTCTATCCCTAGATATTTGATTTTTCTGTGTTTATTAATGAAGTCGAATGTTCTTCCGTTGCCGCAACCAAGATCTACGAATAGGTTGTTTTCTTTTATGTATGGCAGCATTAACGCGTATGCTTCGGATTCTTTGCCTTTTCTTGTTTGGTCAAATTCATCAGCTATAGCGGTGTAATCATCTTTTACTTTTTTTAGTAATTTTTCTGCAATTTTTTTTCTCATGCGGAAATTATAGCATATATGTTAGAATTGTGGGGCTAAAAAATGAATATGGATTTCACAAATTTAAATCTTGAGAAGTATCAAAAATTGGCGAGAATAATTATTCTTGAGGCTGCAAAAGTTAATTTTAAAAGGAGAAGTGATTTTCAGGTTCTTCGAAATAGAATTGTGAAAGAATATAAGGGGGAAATTTTCCATAATCTATATTTTATTAAGGCGTATCAAGATTTACTTAGAGAAGGTAAGATTAAGCCAAATAATAGTCTTCTAAACCTTCTTCGAAAGAGGGGGGTGCGTACGCTTTCTGGAGTTGCGCCAGTAACTGTTCTTACGAAGCCTTATAAATGTCCTGGAAAATGTATTTATTGTCCGACAGATGTTAGGATGCCGAAAAGTTATGTGCCAAGTCAGCCGGCAGCACAGCGTGCTTATAGGCAAAAATTTAATCCTTACACTCAGGTTGTTGTAAGGCTTAAAGCGCTTCTTTTGACTGGTCATGAGGTATCTAAAGTTGAACTTCGTGTTATTGGCGGAACATTTAGCTATTATCCAAAAAATTATCAAAAATGGTTTCTGAAAAGATGTCTTAAGGCTTTGAATGAATTTTATGGGAAAAAATCAAAATCTTTGAGTTTTGAAAAAATTGTTAAAGACAATGAAACAGCGGAGGTTAGATGTATAGGCATAAATATTGAAACCCGACCAGACTATATAGACGAAAATGAAGTGAAGAGATTGCGCAGTCTGGGGGTCACTAAAGTCGAGATGGGAGTTCAAACTATTAGCGATGAAGTAAATAAAATTTGTTGTCGAGGGCATGGAATTTCTGAAGTTAAAAAAGCTACAAAATTGCTCAAAGATGCCGGGTTTAAAATTGGATATCACATGATGCCAAATCTTCCCGGGAGTACTGTGGAATTAGATAAAAAGATGATTGGTGAACTTTTTAAAGACGAAAGTTATCAGCCAGATTATTTAAAAATATATCCGTGCGTAGTTATGCCACAGGCAAAACTGGCTTATTTATACCGAAAAGGAGAGTATAAACCTTATACCGAAAAACAATTGGAAGAAGTGCTTTTTTATGAACTAAAATCCATTCCAGAGTGGTGTAGAGTAGATAGAGTTGCTAGAGATATTCCTGCCCCGGACATTCTTGGCGGCTTTAAATTATCAAATATAAGACAGATTCTAGATGAGCGCTTCAAGAAGGAGAAAATTGTTCTTAGAGATATTCGTTCTAGGGAAATAAAAGGAGATAATTTTGATTCAAAAGATGTGAAACTTGTAGTTAGAAAATATAAGGCTAGTGGTAGAGAAGAAGTGTTTTTATCTTACGAAGACACAAAAAATGATAAATTGATTGCGCTTTTGAGACTTAGATTGACTCAAGGACAGTTTATAAAAGAAATTAAAAATTCAGCTTTAATTCGGGAAGTCCATGTCTATGGTAGACAGATTTCTGTAGGAGAGAAGGGTGATGTTCAGCATATGGGCTTTGGAGGAAAATTAATGAAAGAGGCTGAAAGTATCGCTAAAAAGGATAGTTTTAAAAAGATATCAGTAATTGCTGGAATTGGTACACGTGAATATTATAAAAAAACTGGATATAAGTTAGAAGGTACTTATATGGTGAAATATTTATAGAAAATTTCTATATTTGCCCTTCAATAAGAGGCTTTTTTGTGGTATAATTAAAAGATAAAAAAATAAAAATAAAAAATGTTTAAGGAACATAAAATATTATTTAAAGATGGAGTTCCTGGTGGTGGAGTAAGTGAAGTGCCAAATAGAGAGATGCCAATTCCTATTGATCATGATTTTGCTGCTAAGAGGCTTGATGAGATGAGAGCAAGAGAAAAAGCTGAAGTTGGAGCAGAGCATCTAGGCCGTAGGCAAGAATCTAATGAAGGAGTATATGAATTTGTTGTGGCAGAACCTCCGCTCACTGTTAACAGGATGGATATTGTAAATCGTGAAGCTCATATCAAAGAAGAGAGGGAAGATTTGTTTTTGGCTTCAGTTAAAAGATCTCCAAACGATATGGTTTCTCCGGATCAAATGACAGGCGAGACTCCTGCCAATAATTCAGAAAATTTAGAGCAATTATATAATGGACTATTTTCGGATCCGAATTTTCTAGATGCTTATGACAGATTCGATGGTTTTGAGACTTTAATAGCTCAAGGTGTTGCTTTATCTGCTGAGCAGAAAAAAGAATACGATACTTTGAGAGATTCTATTTCTGTTGTGTTAGCTCAATATAATCTTACATTAGATAGCCCTGAATTTATTCAATTTAAAGTAAATAGAAAACGAGAAAAATTCAATGAGTTAATTAGCGATCAAGATTCTGAAATTTATCCTTTAGTTGTCGAATTAGAGGAATTATATTCTAAAAAAGAACTTACTCCAGAGCAAACTGCAAGGTTAGCTGAAGTTGAAAAACAGTTAGATCAATATCTTTCTGCACAAGGTTTTCAGTTTAATAAACAAGCCTTCCAAGAATATTTCAAGGAAAAGAAAAGAATGGCTATTTATGCTGCAATTGAAGAATTTCGAAAAACAGATCCTGCTCTTTATCAATGGGCTAAGGAACAATTAGATTATATTGATAAAAGATTAAACTCTACTGATCCTGAAGAACATATTACTGAAGAAGAGGCAGAAATGCTTGCCGACGAAGTTTTAAGAGAAGTTATAAAGAGATCTCAGGATAAGAAATTGAAAGGGATGTGGAGCGATTATGCTGGTAAACAAGAAGAAGTTGCCGTATCTCCTGTAACTGCTTCTGGAGTAGAAGCTGCTAGATCTTATTTTGATGGGTCTGGGCTTATATTAACAAGTCCAAGTATTTTTGGATCTGGATGTTCCGTAGAGTCTTCAGATAATACTGGATTTTCTTGTGAAATAAATGTTGATAAAGATTCAAATGGAAATTTTACTTATACGATAGAAGATCCTTTATATGCAAATAATGGGGTTGATGGACCTTATACTGCGGAACAGTTAGCTGAAGCTGTAGATGGAAGGCATATGGATGTTTATCTTACAAGAGAGCTTAGAAAAGCTGGTTTAGATGAAGCTGGTGATGTTGGGAATACTCCGGATGGTCAAATTATAGATGTATGTAGGTCTTTAATTGGTGGCGGAAAGGATAGGGGATTTAAGTTTATAGATACAAATTTAGATGTTATTAGAGGTCTTGTTGAAGTTTTAAAACAAAAAAAAGATCCCGAATATTCCACAACTAGTAGAAAGATTTATGGATTAAGTCTTTATTTAAGAGGGGAGGATAAAAGTAGGGTTATGAAGATTCGAGAGGCATGTTTGCCAAAAGATGAAAAATATTCAAAACCAATATCTTCTTTAATTGGAATGAAATTAGAAGATTTAGAAAAGGAAGCTAAGGAAAAAGAATCTTAGGGCATATTTTAGATTTTAAGTTTATGTTCTAGGGGATAGAATCCCAGAAATATCTTTTAGTTTGCACAATATATCTTGTGCAAAGGAAACGGGGCTAAACTTGACACTCTGTCTTCTTGGGTTCTGGCTGCCTTTTTGATTAGTTTTTATAATCTTGTTAATTATTTAAATTATTTATTACTCTATTCTGTTACTTCGTGTTGGAAATATTTTCTACCAATTTAGTAAAAAAATGATATTTCTTTTTATGGATTTGAATTCTTAAGTCTCTTCTATTCTTTTTAGTCTATTTATGCCTGATTCTGTACGGGGCTGTGCTTGTTTTTGGCTTACACAAGCTCTTAATTAAAAACTCTCGATTTTAGAGGGTTTTGGTAAAAAGATGAGGATTTGGTCGTTTGACTCACCTGTTTGGATATCTTTTTTATTTAATGTAAGCCTTTTTGATGATTTTCGTGTTTTATAAAAACTTTCTAATCGTTTACGAAAATTTCGTCCAATTCGGCAATTTTTTCTGCGAGATTTTCGTAAGTTTTTAACAATGGATCTTTTGAAATAATTTTAGATGCAGCATTTCTTGCCTTTTCAATAGTTTTAGAATCTGTCAAGCTGGCCATCTTTAGATCGGGGATTCCACTTTGGCGAATTCCATAAATTTCGCCTGGTCCTCGTAAGGATAAGTCTATTTCTGCAAGTTTAAATCCGCTACTGTGCTTTTCCATTGCTTTCATTCTAGTAGTCCCCTCCTCTGAAAGTGCTCCTGTAAACAAAAAACAATATGATTGGTGCTCTCCCCTGCCAACTCTTCCTCTAAATTGGTGTAGTTGGGCTAGTCCAAATCTTTCTGCTCCTTCTATAAGCATTATTGTGGCGTTCGGGACGTCAATTCCAACTTCTACTACTGATGTTGAAACTAGAATATTTATTTTATTATCTTTGAAATTTTCCATTATTCTGTCTTTTTCGTCTTGTGGAAGTTTCCCATGAAGAAGTCCGAGTTTTAAATTTGGAAAAATGTGTTCGCTCAAAAATGCATATTCTTGAATTACTGATTTTACTTCTAGAACGTCGGATTCATCTATGAGTGGGCAGATTATGAATGTTTGGCGGCCTTTATTTACCTGATCTCCAATCCATCTGTAGGCGTCGATGCGTTTTTTTTCTGGAACGACTTTTGTAATTATTTCTTGGCGGCCTTTTGGCATTTCGTCGATGATTGATAAATCTTGATCACCGTAAATTGTGATTGCTAGAGTACGAGGAATTGGAGTTGCGGTCATGCTTAATAGATGTGGAGATCCTTGGTTTTTAAGTATTTCTCTTTGTTTTACTCCAAAGCGATGTTGTTCGTCGATTATTGCTAGGCCTAGATTCTTGAATCCGATTCCTTCTTGGATTAAAGCGTGTGTGCCAATAATTATATCTACTGTTCCTGTTTTCATTTGAAGAATTATAGCGTCTTTTTGTGATTTTGTTGTGCTTCCAGCTATGAATTGGATATTCAATCCGAAGTCCCCGAGAGTTTTTAAAAATGTTTTATAATGCTGTTTTGCAAGGATTTCTGTAGGGGCCATTATTGCTACCTGATAGCCATTTTTTACTGTATTTAATGCGGCTAATGCTGCTACTACAGTTTTTCCTGAACCGACATCCCCTTGAATTAATCTTGTCATTGGAAATGGTTTTTTTAAGTCTTCGAGAATTTCTTTTAATACTTTTTTTTGAGCATTTGTTAATGTAAATGTGAGACTTTTTATGCATTTTTTTAAATATTCTACTTTTGTTTCCATTATTTTTTTCTCGTGTTCGCTGATGTTTTGCCAGTACCATTTTTTTTGCAGAGCCTTTAGTTGAAGTAGGAATAATTCGTCGAAAGCTAGGCGTTCTTTTGCGCGATCTAATTCTCCATCTGATACTGGAAAATGAGCATTGCGAATAGCTTCACCATATGGGATTAATTTTTCTTCATCTAAGATATCTTGAGGCATATATTCTTCAAAAAGTTCAGTCCAGTTATCTATGATTGGTTTTAATTTTTCGCGAATCCATTTTGAAGAAATTCCCTCTGTTTCGTGATAGACTGGGACAATTCTGCCGGTGTGGATCTGTTCTTCGTAATCTTTTACTATTTCATAACTAGGACTTTGGAGGGTTACTTTTCCTTGAGAAATTTTTGCTTTGCCGCTTAGAATAATTTCTTTATTTCGAGGGAGCATTTTTACGAGATGTGGTTGGTTGAACCAGATTACAGGAATGCTGCCTGTTTCATCTGTAAGAAGGCCTTTTATTATTTTTTTGCCGTATCTGGTGCGGATTGCGAATAGACTGGAGATTGTCCCCCTGATTGTGTTTACCTGCTCTAATTGAACGTCGATGATTTTCGTGTACTCTGTTGTGTCGTTATATGTTCTGGGGAAATATAGGAGAAAATCTTTTACAGTTTTTACTCCTAGAGATTCTAAAAGTGACAAATGTTTTTTTGTCGTTCTGATGACTTTTGATAATGACGTGCCCAGCATTATTTTTTAACCTTTAAAAATTTTCGTTTGCCCGCTTGAATTAACTTTTCTTTACTAATGTTGATCATGGCTTTTACATCTGTAATTTTTTCTTCATCTATTTTTACTCCCCCACCTTCGATGAGTCTTCTTGCTTCGCTTTTTGAAGTACAGAGGCCTGTTTCTGCCAAGAGATCTATTAATCCATATTCTTTATTTGGCATTTTTTTTGTCTCAATATCTTCTGGTAGTCCTTTGTTTGCGAAAATCTCGATGAATTCTTTTTCAGCATTATCTGCTGCTTCTTTGTTGTGATATAGAGTTACAATTTCTTTTGCTAGTTTTACTTTTAGATTTCTTGGATTTTCACCTTCTTTTAGTGCTTTTTTAATACTGGCAATTTCTTCAAGTGACACATCTGTTGCCAGTTCAAAATAATCTACTATTAAACTATCTGGAATTGACATTGTTTTTCCGAACATCTCTTTTGGAGATTCAATTACGCCAATATAATTTCCCATACTTTTCCCCATTTTTTCACTTCCATCGGTGCCTACTAAAAGTGGAACTGTTAGTACACACTGAGGAGTTTGTCCGTATGCTTTTTGAATTGTACGGCCTGCCAAGAGATTGAAAGTTTGATCTGTTCCACCAAGTTCTAGGTCAGATTCTAGTGCGACTGAATCGTAACCCTGCATTAAAGGATATAAAAATTCGTGCATGTATATTGGACTACTGTGTTTTATTCTTTCTTGATACATGTCTCTCTCGAGCATCTGATGTACCGTAAAAACTTGGGCTAATTTTACTACATCTGCAAAGTTCAATTTTCCTAACCAGTCTGCATTCCATTTTACGTCTACTTTGTTTACATCTAGGATTTTTCCTGCTTGTTCTAGATATTTGTTGGCATTTTTTTCAAGTTCTTCTTTAGTTTTAGGCTTGCGGGCATTTAATTTGTCCGTAGGATCCCCTATTTGGCCTGTGAAATTGCCGAAAAGTAGCTGAATATGATGCCCAGCTTCCTGGAATTCTCTTAATTTTTTGATTACGACCATGTGACCTAAGTGTAGGTCGCTTCCAGATGGATCTATTCCCAATTTTACTTTTAATTTTTTCCCTGATTTGAGTTTTTGTTCAAGTTCTTCTTTTACAATCACGTCCACGACCCCTCGTTCGAGTAATGTTTTATTGTCTATTTTCATTTTTTAGAGATTATTTATGCTGTCGATAAGTTATCAAAATAGCATCAAAAAGGCAAATATCTGTCCTTTTTATGTATTTAATTTTACTTATTACTTGACAAAATTATAAATTTCACTATAATCTTAAGTTCTCTTTAAGATTTTTATTTAAATAATTGCCGATGATAGAGAACAGTCTGTGCCAAATAGGATTAACCCGAAAAGAAGTAAAGATATATTTAGAATTAGTAAAAATAGGGGCACAGGCTAACAGTATCATCGCTAGAAAAGTAGGACTCAATAGAACTACCGCCTACTCTATTTTGAAGTCTTTGGAAAAGAAAGGAATGATTTCTTCTTACAATAAAAATCATACTAAATATTTTACTGCTAATGATCCTAACTGTTTAGTTGGATATCTTGATAGAAGGTGTAAAACTTTTGATTATTATAAAACTGAAATGCTTACGCTTATTCCTAAAATAAGAGAACTTAATAGAGGAAATTTATTGGATTATTCTCAGCCTATTATTAGCTTTTATGAGGGAAAAGATGGGGTGAAATTTGTAATGAATGATGCGCTTAAGGCCTCGAGTCATTTTCTTACTTTTGTGCCGCTGCATAAG